>OCZU010001026.1_pt1 | contig 18809 bp, 14 predicted proteins | sample 1539001 | NCBI WGS metagenome assembly OCZU01 (sample SAMEA3539306, study PRJEB22396) | soil metagenome | biome: tundra; feature: field; material: soil | place: USA | collected 2010-05 | depth 0.15 m | reverse complement strand
GGCAAGGAAGGGAAGATATACCTGGTGGATCGCGATAACATGGGCCATTACAACGCCGCGAACGACAATCAAGTCGTGCAGTCCATTGGTGGCGCGGTGGGTGGCACTTGGAGTTCACCCGCCTATTTCAACAATTTCATCTATTACCTTGGCAATGGCGACGTGCTGAAGGCTTTCAAAATTACCAATGGTGTGATCGTGACTGCGCCGGCATCTCAATCCACGACCAGCTATGGTTTTCCGGGGGCCACGCCGTCGGTTTCCGCCGAGGGCACAAACAATGGGATTGTCTGGGCGATTCAAGCGGATGCCTTTGGCAGCGGCGGGCCGGCGATCCTGCACGCTTACAATGCCACCAACGTGGCGCAAGAACTCTATAACAGCAGTCAAAATCTCGCGCGCGACAATCCCGGCGGGGCGGTCAAAATGACGGTGCCTACCATCGTCAATGGCAAGGTCTATGTGGGCGCCAAGTTCGCGCTGTCCGTCTTCGGCAACTCCGTTTTCCTGGCGGTCCCAACGATTACTCCCAACGGTGGCATTTTCACCAACTCCGTTACAGTGACCCTGGCTGACGCCACTCCGGGTGTTAACATCTATTACACCCTCAATGGCACGACACCGACCACCAATTCGCTCCCCTATACCGGCCCATTTGTGCTGACTAATTCAGTGTCAGTGCAGACCATCGCAACCAAGCCCGGAGTGTTGGATAGCGCGGTGGCGGCTGCTGGATTCGTGAACAGTTCCGCCATCGGAAACGGAATCGGACTTACTGGCAGTTACTACTCCAATCATACCTCGATCAGTCCGTTCACTGGTTCGCCAACCTTGGTCCGTACCGATGCAATGGTGAACTTTGATTGGAACAGCACCGGCCCGGATCCGAGCGTTGGCCAGACCACTTTCACCGCGCGCTGGACCGGTTCCGTGCAACCCCAGTTCAACGAGACTTACACGTTTTACGCCACCGCCGACGACGGCGTGAGGCTATGGGTCAATGGTCGATTACTAATTGATGCCTGGGTCAATCAGGCGCCAACCACTTATAGTGCTTCCATACCGCTCAAAGCTCAGCAACTTTACAATTTGCAGATGGATTATTTCCAAGGCAACGGCGGAGCGGTGGCTCAACTGGCCTGGAGCAGTCCTTCGACGCCGCAAACCATCATCCCGCAAAGTCAGCTCTATCCATACACCAACCCGCCGCCGGGCGTCGTATTGACCAGTCCGGCTGCCAACTCTTCCTACACCGCCAGCGCAAGCGTGACACTCAATGCTGCGGCGGCGGCCCAAAACAACACCCTTGATAACGTCGCCTTCTATGCGAACAGCGTGTTCCTGGGCAGCGTCAGCAATAATCCTTACATAATTACGGCCGCGGGCCTGGCCGCCGGCAGCTATGCCTTGACCGCAGTGGCGACGGATGGCAGCGGCTTGATGAGCACCTCGGCCCCCGTGAATATCATCGTCAGCTCCGGCAGCGGTCTGCCGTACGGCATTAACACTCGCGCCACGGTACCTGCTTTCTTCAACCTGCCGCAGACATTCAACGGCGCATTGCCGCCGCTGCTCTCACAGGCGGGCGTCTTCGCCAATACGCCAAACATGGTGCCTGCGAACGGACTGATTCCTTACAGCCCCAACACGCCGCTCTGGTCTGACGGTGCGGCCAAGACCCGGTGGATGGCTTTACCTTACAACGGCGGTCTTGACACCCCGGATCAACAGATTGGTTTTTCAACCAACGGCGAGTGGGCCTTCCCCGCCGGCACCGTCTTCGTCAAACACTTTGCCCTGGCCACCGATGAAACCAACACCAACGTGCCGCTGCGCCGGCTGGAAACGCGGCTGCTGGTGCGCGATCCCAATGGCGCGGTCTATGGCGTGACTTACAAATGGCGGCCGGATAACAGCGAGGCCGATCTGTTGAGCGGCAGCCTGAGTGAAAGTATTCTCATCACCAATGCCCTCGGAATACGGACCCAAACCTGGTACTATCCCAGTCCCAGCGATTGTCTGGCCTGCCACACGCCCGCCGCCAATTATGTTCTGGGACTCAAGACGCGTCAGTTGAACGGAAATTTCACTTATCCTTCCTCCGGCGTGACGGACAATCAATTGCGCACGTTCAACCGGCTGGGATTATTTAATCCGGGGATTGATGAAGCGCAGATACCCGGCTACTCGCAGATGGTTTCGTTGACGAATTTCACCGCGTCGCTCACGAATCGTTTTCGTTCCTACTTAGATGCCAACTGCGCTCAATGCCACCGGCCCGGGGGATCCGGGCCAAGCTTTGACGCGCGCTACGACACGCCGCTGGCCAGTCAGAATATCGTTAATGGAAACGTCCTCGGCAATCTGGGTTATGATAATGCTCACGTGGTCACGCCGCGTGACATCTGGCGGTCCATTCTCTACCAGCGCGCCAACAGCCTGGATCCACTGATCAAGATGCCGCCTTTGGCGCGAAATCTGGTGGACAGCAATGCGATGGCGGTGGTTGCGGCGTGGATCAACGGACTGCCGGGCACGCCCGCGCTGTCTCCGCCGACGCTCAACCCTGTCGGTGGCACGTTCAACGGCCCGGTCAACATTACCGTTCTGTCGCCGGACACGAATGCCGCCATTTATTATACGCTGAACAATTCGCTGCCCACGACCAATTCCCTGGTCTATACCGGGCCGATAGTTCTGACCAACAGCGCCACTGTCAATGCCAACGTCTTTGAAGCCGGCTTCAACAATAGCGTGGCGGCCAGCGGCGTGTTCACGATCCTTCCACCCATATTTTTCACTGCCAGCGCCTTCAGCAATGGAGTGTTCCAGCTGCAATTGTCCGCGACCCCAAATCAAACCTACGTTTTGCAGGCCTCCACAAATTTGGCGCAGTGGGTTTCCGTGAGCACCAACACAGCTTCATCCACTCCGTTGAATTTGACCGATCCCAATGCAACCGACTTCTCCCAACGCTTTTATCGTGTCCTCCAACAGCCCTGAGCAGAACCATTCCCGGCCCTCAACCGTCCGCTCACATGGGCCGGCGCTGGTGCTGGCCCTCGTCTCCATGCTCGTGGTCATACGATCTGCATTGGGGCAAATCATTCTCTCACCCACCGCAGCGGCCACCAACCATACCCCGACGTTGGCCGTTTCTGAAAATGCAATGCCCGCGACGAACCAGCTTCAGAATGTCAGGGTGAGCGAACAAAAATCGGAGCAGATGAGAACAGCCTGCGTCAATGGCCGGCGGCGCATCTGCGGCAAAGTGCTGCAAATTGTGCCGGAAGGACTGGTGGTGGAGAGCGGTTATACCAACCTTCTGCGCCCGGAACTCGGCCGCTCCTGGGTGGCGCCGGGAAACGTTACTGCGAGTCGTCCGCTGAATCTCGTCGAGCAAAATGCGTCCGGCTCGATTTGTGTTGGATTGGTTTTTGTCACTGACATTCCCAAAAAACCGGCGGTCAAGGCTTATGATTACGTGATTCTTGAGGCTTATCCCGCCGGCCAGTACGTCTATGTGCCGGTGCCGACTGTGAAGAAAACCATTCGCAGGTTTTCCGTCGGACTTGTGACTGCGGTCCAACTGAATCTCGACGCCGTCGAAAAGTAATCCAACCGCCCCAAAGTTTCGGCCCTTTGTCGAAGGACGGTTTGACTATTTCGCCATTGACGCGAAAGGCAGGGGGCTGTTCGTCGCCGCGCCCGGAAACGACACGCTTGAAGTGCTCGACGTGGCGGCCGCCGACTTCCCGATGAAATTTTCAAATCAGGACAAACCGGCACATAAACTTTTCGGCTCTGCTATTGAAAGTTGCTGTTGCTTCTGAAATCATATCCCGGTGGGCCTGTAGCTCAATGGTTAGAGCAGAGCACTCATAATGCTTTGGTTCTCGGTTCGAGTCCGAGCAGGCCCACCAATCAGTTCATCGATATATCTGGCCGTATCTGCCGCACGCGCTCCCAATAAAACGCGAATTGGCCAAGAATTGGCCAAGCGCGTTTGGACATTCGTTGTAAGTATGACGGGTTCAACAGGATTTGAATTTCTGACCCCACGATCATGAGTCGCCTACACCAACCGCTGAGCTACGGGCCCGCATCGCATTTGGTTCCGCCTGCGTCGTATGGCGCCACAAGGAAACTCAAGTTTTCAATTTCCCGCGTTCCCGCGCCGTGTGTTTCGGTTGCGCTTGCATTTCCAGGCAGCAGTGGTAATAAGGCTCCTCATGAAACCACGCATCCTGTTCGTGGATGACGAAACTTCAATGCTCGAAATCCTTGCGCTTTTTTTTCGTGACAAGGGTTATGAGGTCGCCACGGCTGAAACGGGACTGGAAGCCATGAGGCTGGCGGATGAAGGCCGGTTCGATCTTGCCATTTTTGACATCAACCTGGCGGGCGAGAACGGACTGCAGTTACTGAGTTATTTCAAAAGCAGTTTTCCCGGATTGCCCGTCGTTTTGTTTACCAGCCTGCCTGAGAATGACGAATTGCTTGATCAGGCCGCGGGTCGCGGGGCAAGCGGATTCATGCGCAAGACGGATTCGTTGGAAGATCTGTGCGCGGCGGTGCGGTCTTATCTCCCCAATCGTTGATCCGCTTCGAGCTTTTCCATTTCCAGAAAACCATGCAACTGCCGGATGCGGGTCGGATGCCGCATTTTGCGCAAAGCCTTGGCTTCGATCTGCCGGATACGTTCGCGGGTGACGCAGAATTGCCGGCCAACCTCTTCCAGCGTGCGCGCGGTGCCATCACCAAGGCCGAATCGCAGTTTGAGCACTTCACGTTCGCGGTCGGTGAGGCTGGAAAGCACGACTCCCAGTTTGTCTTTGAGGAGCGCGAAGCTGGTGATCTCGGAGGGGCTGTCGGTGGATTTGTCTTCGATGAAGTCGCCCACGCTGGCTTCGTCGCCGTCGCCCACGGGTGACTGGAGCGAAATGGGCTGCTGTGCCATTTTCAAAACGGCGCGTACGCGTTCGACGGGCATCTGCAGCTCGTCCGCGATTTCTTCGGAAGTCGCTTCGCGGCCAAAATCCTGGATGAGCCTTTTTTGGACCCGCATCAACTTGTTGATGATCTCGATCATGTGGACCGGGATGCGAATGGTGCGAGCCTGGTCGGCTATGGATCGCGTGATCGCCTGGCGGATCCACCAGGTCGCATACGTGGAGAATTTGTAGCCGCGGCGGTATTCGAATTTCTCAACGGCCTTCATCAAACCCATGTTGCCTTCCTGGATTAGGTCGAGGAATGACAGGCCGCGGTTGGTGTAGCGTTTGGCGATGGAGATGACGAGGCGAAGGTTGGCTTCGACCATTTCAGTCTTGGCCTGGATCGCCTTGGCCGTAAAAGCCCTCATTTGCTCATAAGCCGCGAGAAATTCCTTGCGGGGCATGCGGACGAATTCCTCGATCGCACTGAGTTTGCGCTCTTCCGCCTGAATAATTTCCCTGCTTTCAGGCGATATGCGATGGTTTTCGAATTGTTGGATGAGGCACTGACTCAACAGGATTTTGTCGTTGATGTTTTCCGCCACGAGAGCCATTTCCTCGATGACCCGGTATTTGAAAAAAAACTTGTCGAAGGTCTTGAGCAGTTGTTGATCACGCTTCTTAAATTTGGCGAGTAGTTTTTCGCGTCCGGCGGGGGTGCGGGCGCCGCGCCAGGTGACGAATGCTTGATCCACCGTCATGTCGGCCTCCCGGGTCTGGCTGATCAATTTGCGGAGGGCGCGAAGGTGGGCGTCCCGGTTGTCAATTTTCTGATCGAGGACGACCCGGTCAAACCGCTCCTTCGGCGGATCGGCAACCAGCTTTTCGGCCAGCGCAATGTGTTCCTTCCCGGCGAAGCCGAAGCTGTAAACGATCCGCTTGATTTCATTTCCGGCTTCCTCGATGCGCTTGGAAATCGCCACTTCCTGTTCGCGAGTCAGCAATGGCACCAGTCCCATTTGCTTGAGATACATGCGGACGGGATCGTCCAGAATGTCCAGCCGCGTTTTTTCTTCCTCTTCCGGTTCCGGGTGTTTGATCCGATCCACCTCGGCTTGGTCCACAATTTCGATTTCGAGATTGTGCAATTTTATGTGAATCTGATCCAGGTCTTCGGGCGAAGCCAGACCATTTGACAACACGTCATGGATGTCGCCAAAAGTCAGGTGGCCTTGCTCGTGCGCCAAACGGACGAGTTCCTTGATTTTTTCCGCGATGAAAAGTTTTTTGTTAAGGGCGGAACCGGCTTCGGCGATACCGGCCGGCGGGTTCGAGTGCCCGTTTGCGGCGGGCGAGGATTTTTTCGTTGGAGCCGCGACGGGATCGTCGGCCAAAAGATGGTAAGGAGCATCTGGATTGATAACGGATTCGGAAAAAGATTCGCTCCTTTTCTGGCGGACGCCCGGGGCTGTCGCTCGGGCCTTGGACTTAGGCATACAACATGTAAATCTCTGATTTTTAATTTTCCGGAACGAGGTAGCAATATCGAAGCGCGACCCTAGTCAGTCAAGCCGGGAAACGCATTTCGAAGAAAAACATTTTCAATGCCAGACGCGGGAAAATCTTAAGATAAAAACCTCCCCAGCGGTCTGGTATCCCTCCGCGCAACCCGAACCGATTCACTTCGCGCAAGCCGTGGTCTGCGGTGTCAGCTTGAAACTTGGCAGCGCCCGGCTGGAATCGCGTGGCCTGCTCGCACGGCAAATGGCCAGCGCGAGGAGCCGGTTTCACAGGCGCAAGACTTCATTCGCCCGTTAAACGGCTCCCCGGCTGGATTTCCACGGCTTTATGTGGTCGCGGCTTCATACGGCGAACAGATCAAGGCTGCGTCGACGCACGCTCGCCTGCCGTTCAGTCTGGAGCAGCGCCGTCTGGGTTTTCTCCTCGAACAGGCCGGGGAACACGAGCAGCGGAAAGCGCGACTCCCACGCCAAGGCAGCGGCTTCGATGGCCGCCCGGCGTACGAAGCTGCCGGCTTCCGGAAAGGCCAGTTCGTTGAGCGTTTGCGCGAGCAGCCGGTTCTTGAGCCGTTCCAGTTCGATGTCTTGAGCGGCGCGCCCGGCCGTCGGCAGAGCCGGTTTGACCTCGAACCGGGTCTCCGGATCGAATCTGGCCGGCACTCGTTTGTAGTTTGTATTCATTTTTACCTTTCGTTTTTTGCCCGGCATTGGGCCGGGCGTTTTTTCAAACAAAAAACCCGCGATTGACTGGCAATCGCGGGTTTTTCTGAAAAATCTTTTTAGTCGTTTATAATTTTTGTCCCACATTGCCAGGGGGCAAGCCGCAGCGGTGCCAGATGGACATCCGTCCTCCGGCCTGTTGCAGGCTTTGCTTCGTTGATGTAAACGTGACTTTCATTTTCCTACGCGCTCAGTAAACACCATTCAATCCGGAATGTCAAAAAAATCTTGCTGAAGTCCCGCGAACAGCGTAAGCGAAGAGTATTGAGAAAGCCTTTGAACATTTCGCATCAGTTTGTGGCGGGAAGAACCGGTGCTATACTTAAAGTGTCATGAGCACTGGCGAAAAAGGTTCGTTAAAAATGGTCACCTGCTGGTGGTGTGACACCAAGGTTTTCATCTCCGGCGACCTGCCTCCACTGGCCACCGAGCCCTGCAAGAAATGCGGTCGTCCCATCATGATGCCGCTGCAACTTCGGCAGTTCGAGTTGCGCAGTGTCATTGCTTCCGGCGGCATGGGGACGGTTTATCGCGCGCTCGACATCACGCTTCAACGGATGGTCGCAGTGAAACTGATGAAGAAGGAGTTGCTGGGCGATGCCAAGGCGCTGGAGGATTTTTATCGGGAGGCCCGCGCCTGCGCTTCGCTCAATCACACCAACATCATTCACATTTACACCTTTGACGAATGGGAGGAGCAACGCTACCTCGTCATGGAACTGGCCGACCACGGCAGCCTTGACACCCGCATCGAAAAGCAAACCCGCGTGGCCGAACTGGAAGTGCTGGATATCGGCTATAAAATTGCCGGTGCGCTGGACCTCGCGCTCAAGCACAACCTGCTTCATCGTGATATCAAGCCGGGCAACATCCTCTTCGACACGGATCACGAGCCCAAGCTGGTGGATTTCGGCCTCGCCCGCAGCACGGAAGCCGAGCCGGAATCCCTCACGGAGACGCATGGCACGCCTTATTACGTCGCTCCGGAAAAAATCCAGCGCGAGAAGGAAACTTTTCTTTCTGACATGTACAGCCTGGGTTGCACGCTGTATCACGCCCTGACCGGTCATGTGCCGTTTGACGCGCCGACCGTCGAGGAGCTGGTTTCCGCGCACGTTCATACGCCGCTGACCCCGCCGAATCTTGTTTTGCCGGAAATAACCCAGGCCACCAGTGACGTGCTCGTAAAAGTGCTGGCGAAAAATCCTGCGGATCGCTACCTCAGTTACGATGAGTTTACCATGGCTTTGTGGCAAGCCCGCGCGCAATTCCTGATTCAGCAATCCTCGCAACCCACCCCAGAATCTCCGAAAAGCAAAACAAGCTGGTGGCGCCGGTGAGTTGTTAAAAAAGGCAGGCCACGAAGGCTGGCCTGATTTTTTAGAAAGCCGGGCTGCTAGTCCTTTTTCGCCTTTTCAGGTTTTGGCCCGAAGCGCACCGTGGTCGCGGTTAATTTTCCGTCCTCACTCTTTTTGTAGACGGCACTCACTTCCTCGCCAACCACTCCATCTTCAAGCGTGGCCGGTTTGCCGCCTTTGCTGATCAATGTCGCGGAGGTTATTTGAATCGTCTGTTCACCGATCGAGATGGTCTTGGCCGTCTGGTCCAGCGCCTTCAACTTGCCGTGAACAGGCAAAGTCGAAGATTTTTTCGTCTTGGATGCTTTCTTCTCCGCAGCGGGTGCGTTCGTGTCCGCGGCGCGCGCGCCAAACGGCAGGCCTGCAATAGCGGCGGCCAGCAAGCCGAGCAGAGCTAATTTGAGGATGGATTTTGTCATGGTTTTTGTTTGGTTGATTAAATCAATAATGAAGGGCCACAGGTACCAAATCGGTGCCATCACGCAAGCAATTATTGAAAAGCAACCGCCGGAGAAAATCACCAACTCCCGTCCACCAGCAGCGCCGTCACGTTCTTGGCGAGGGCTTCCGCCAGCAGGGGAAGCGCCTGGCGCTCGGAGCTGGTCAGATCCGAGCCGACTTGAATCAACGTGTAACCGGTGACCGGCTTTTCAAAAATCACCTTGCCCGTGCTTGCGTCGCGTGCGGTCACCTGTGCCGTCGCGGTCACGCGATAATCACTTACGGTCAGCACGTCTTTCGGAACCAGGCTGAGTTCATGCCGGTCGTAGCGCGTGATGGTTCCGCTGACGACAATGTCCGCGCCGCCGCGCGTGGCCAGACGATAGGTGCCGTCGTGTTGCAGGCTTCGGCGCAACTCGGTGGTCACGGCGTCGCCCAGGCGCGGCTCCAGGGTCTGGTTGGCAAAGGGATTCACTTGCACAGATTTTTCACCGGCGGCGACGCCGTTGCTTGGACCGAGCTGGTATCCGGCGCAACCGCAGAGCGCGACTCCGAAAGCCGCCGCGAGCAAAAAGATCACCCTCCGCCTGGCGCTATTTTGCTCCATTGTCTTTGCGCAATTGCGAGTTGATGGTGGCCAGGCGCGCCTTGGCGATTTCCGCGTAAGGAGAGTGGGATTCGCCCAGGGACAGACTCACAACCTCGTTGTAATAGATGCGGGCCGCCTCCTCGTGGTTGCGCTTTTCATAAAAGCGCGCGATTTCCAGGTTGCCGCGCGCCTGCTCAATTTTGAGCGACGCGATAATTTTTTGCGCCTCCGGCACCCGCGGGTCGCCGGGATACAGGGTCATAAAATCCGTGAAGACGGCGATGGCCTGCCCGGCCGTGTTTTGATCGTACTCGGCGGTGGCGGCTTGCTTGTTGTAGGCGAGAGCCTCCTTGTAAAGTGCGTCCGCGGCAATTTGCGGCCGGTCAAAATAACGATCCGCCGCCACCTCGTACGCTTTCGCGGCATCGGGGTAATTGCCCTGTTTTTCGCGCGCCGCGCCGATTTTCATTTGCGCCTGCGGTGCCACGCTGCTGTACGGGCCGCTTTTGACGATTTTGTCGAACAGCTCCGCAGTCTTGTCCATGGAACTATAAAGCGGAATGAGATCCCAAACCCGGAACCACTGGCCGGCTAGAAAGCGGAGGGAAATCTGATACTGGCGCTGGAGCACTTCGTCGTAATGCACCGCCTTGGGATATTTTTCGATCAATGTTTGATATTCCTTGAACGCTTTTTCATCGCGGCCCTTCGTTTCATAACAGCGGCCCACGATGTATTGCGCCTGCGGGGCGAAATCGGAAAGCGGCCACACCTTCACCACCCGGATCGCCGCCTTGAGCGCGAGGCTGTAGTCTTTTTTATCGAAAGCATCCTGCGCGACGATCAATTGATCCTTGGCGCGTGTGCGCTGCCAGTTGCCGCCGCCGCCGACAGTCTCGTACCGCCAACCCTCGCCGGGAGTATAAATAAGCGGTGCCGGCGAGCGAAATGGAAACAACATCACGCACGCGCAGAGGAGGAACAAACAACCCAAACGACGCTTCATGGCGGCACGGTAGCGGCGTGAATCGGGCAAGTCAAGGCAGGCGCTCAACCCCGGTAAACAATCAGCACTGCGTACTCGGTCATCAACTTTTGCGAGCCAATGTCGAGGTGCGTGTACGTCAGTGGACTGATACTGTGGATGTTGTGTTCGCCGACCTTTTCGAGGAAATGCGTCAACATTTCGTCGAACTTGTCGTGACCGACCTCGATGCAATCCGTATGCCGCATGGTTTTCACACGCAGCTTTTTGTCGGTTTCCTTGGCCGAGGCCTCCAACGGCGGCAGCGCTTTTGCAATCAGGCTTTCCGTGGGCGCGCTATGCACCGGTACTTTCAGGTGCAACTCCACTTTGGCCGCCGCCGAAGTGGACATGGCGCTGCCGGAATGGGGAGCATGGCCCGGCGGCGGGGGCGTCACCGGAATTTTTCCCGAAGAATCCGCGCCGCTGGTGCGGGTTCCCTTGGTGCCGGGCTGGGGGATGACGATGGTTTCCCTGCAGTTGGGGCACTCCAGCTCCGAGCCGGCGCCGGCCACGTCCACTTCAAGCTCCTGACTGCAATGGGGGCAATTAAAAAAGATGTCCATAAAATCGCGCGTGTTTTAATCGGTGTGCGAGAATAAAACCGCGTCGCGATTATGGCCAGCAAAATTTTCCAACCCAAAACCAAGCAATTTCTGCGTGCCTTCAGCCCCCGACCATCCTAATTTCTCCGTCGCAATTTATGGCCTCAATAAAACCTTTCGCCGCGCTGCGTCCGAAACCCGAACTCGCCGGGCGCATCTGTGAACTGCCCTACGACGTGATGTCCTCGGACGAAGCGCGCACGCTCGCCGCGGACAACCCGCTCAGTTTTCTCCACGTCAGCAAACCGGAAATTGACCTGCCGCCCGGCACAGACCTTTACGCGCCGAAGGTTTACGCGAAGGGGAATGAAAATTTTCAGAAACTCATCCGCGACGGCGCCCTCCGGCAGGATGCGCAGCCGTGCTTTTATTTGTATCGCCAGATCATGGGCGTCCATAGCCAGGTGGGTTTGGTCGCCGCCGCGAGTTGCGAGGAATACCTGCGCGGCATCATCAAGAAACATGAACTCACGCGTGTGGACAAGGAGGACGACCGCGTCCGCCACATCGAAACGCTCAATGCGCAAACCGGCCCGGTGTTTCTGACGTATCGCGCCGCCGCTGCGTTCGATGCATTCGTCGCGAAAAAAATTTCCGGCCCGCCCGGCGTTGATTTCACGGCCGCCGATGGCGTGCGGCATTCTTCGTGGACGATTGCTGGCGGAGCGGACGCGAAGTTCATCCAAACCGAGTTTGCCAAAATTCCATTCCTCTACATCGCCGACGGGCACCATCGCTGCGCCGCCGCCGCGCGAGTTTTTCAATCGCGCCAAGGCGCCGGCCGCAGCCGACAATTCCTCGCCGTGATTTTTCCGCACAACCAGATGCAGATCCTCCCTTACAACCGCGTGCTGAAAGATTTGAACATGCTGCTGCCCGGCCAGCTCATGCAAAAACTCAACGCGGTTTTTTTTCTCAACCCCGGCGGCAGGCCCTCGCCGTCGTGCAAGCATGAAGTCGGTTTTTATTTTCAAGGCCAATGGCACACGCTGACATTTCATCCCCAATTGACAGCCACGAGCGATCCGGTTGAAAAACTCGACGTGACACTCCTGCAAAAGCATGTGCTCGCGCCCATCTTCGGAATTGATGATCCGCGCACGAGCAAACGCATCAACTTCGTCGGCGGCATCCGCGGCCCGGCGGAATTGGAAAAGCTCGTGAACAGCGGCGAGTATGCGTGCGCGTTTTCGATGTTTCCGACGAGCATCGAGGACTTGATGGCCATCGCCGACGCCGGCGGCATCATGCCGCCCAAGAGCACGTGGTTCGAACCCAAGCTCCGTGACGCAATGTTTTGCCACCTGATTTGAAAGGTGGCGCAGGCGTCCCGCCTGTCGTTTCCGGCGTCGCGCCGGAAACCGTCAGAGAGCGAACGAATTTTCCGCCATCGCCCATCAACGGCAGTCCACCGTTTCCGACGAAATTCAGCGGGCCGCCGAATTTGACCCGCGGGATGCGGAGACTGCCCAAATAAACACTGCGGCTGCGAGCTTGGCGAAATACGCCGGTTCGTGTCTAATTCCGCAACGTGAACCGCTCGTCGCTAACCCGTTTCGCGTGGCTCTCCATCGCCGCCGCGCTGGTCACCATTGCGCTCAAGACCACGGCCTACTTCATCACGGGGTCGGTGGGTTTGCTCTCGGACGCGATCGAGTCCGTTGTCAATCTCATCGGCGGCATCATGGCGCTGGCGATGTTGACTGTCGCCGCGCGCCCCGCGGATGAGGAACACGCCTACGGCCACAGCAAGGCCGAATATTTTTCCAGCGGCGTCGAGGGCGCATTGATTCTCGTCGCGGCCATCAGCATCGCGGTCGCGGCGGTGCAGCGGCTCATCACGCCAAAACCGTTGCAGGAGCTTGGACTTGGCCTGGTGGTTTCATTTGTGGCCACACTTGTCAACCTGGGAGTTGCTCTGCTGCTTCTGCGCGTCGGGCGCAAACACAACTCGATCACGCTCGAAGCTAATGCGCATCACCTGATCGCTGATGTGTGGACTTCCGTCGGCGTGGTGGCGGGCGTGGGATTGGTCGTGCTCACGAAATGGAACTGGCTCGATTCCGTGGTCGCCCTCGTGGTGGCCGCGAACATTGTTTGGACCGGCGTTCGCATCGTGCGCCGTTCCATTGCCGGACTGATGGACATCGCACTTTCCGCCGAAGACATGGCCACGGTGCGCAAAGTCCTGCAAACCTACGAGCAAACGGGAATTCAATTTCACGCGCTGCGCTCACGACAAGCCGGCGCGAGAAAATTCATTTCGATTCACGTGCTGGTTCCCGGCGGCTGGACCGTGCAACGCGGCCACGAACTTCTCGACAAAATCGAAGCTGACATCCGCAAGGCGTTGCCGGATTCCGAGGTGTTCACCCATCTTGAATCGCTCGACGACCCGGCCTCTTGGGACGATGAACGCTTCGAATGAGCAAAGACAATGAAATAGCTCCCGTTGTGACCGGCGAAACGCATTTCAAAGGCTGGGCCAAGCCCGGGCCGGCTTCGCCGGGACTGGCCGGAGCGCCGAACTCCTGTTCGGCTCGCAGCGACTTTGACACGAGCCGGGCCGATCAGGAGATCGGCGCTCCACTGCAAGTCGAACCGCACGAAACACTCGATGCCATCAGCGGACACTTTCGCCTGTTTCAATTGCGCGAAGGCCACCGCTTCTCCACCGACGACATTCTCACGGCGTGGTATGGCACGAGTTGGTGTCCGAGCGCTCGAACCGCGCTCGATCTCGGCAGCGGCATTGGAACGGTGGGAATGATCTGCGCGTGGCGGCTGCCCGGTGCGCGATTTGTCACCGTCGAAGCGCAAACGGAAAGCGTCGCGCTCGCCAAAAAATCTGCGCGCTACAACGGGCTTACGGACCGCTTCGAAATCCGCGAGGGCGATTTTCGGGAGCCGGGCGTGCTGCGCGCGGAGGAAAAATTCGATTTGATCACGGGCAGCCCGCCGTATTTTCCGCCGGACGCCGGTGTGAAAAGCGAGCATCCGCAAAAGCTCGCCTGCCGCTTCGAGTTGCGCGGGACGGTCACGGATTATTGTGCGACGGCGGCAAAGCATCTCGCGGCCGGTGGCTTCTTCGCCTGCGTGTTTCCGAACGATCCCGCGCAGTTGGCGCGCATGGAAACCGGCGCGAAGGCGGCGGGCCTGGTCATCGTGCGCAAGCGTCCGGTGATTTTTCGCGAAGCCGAGCCGCCGCTGATTGCGCTGTTCGGACTGACGCGCTCGGAAGATTTGCCGGAATGGTTTCGCGGTCGGACCTGGGCCGAGCCACCGCTCATCATTCGGACGCGTGACGGCGGGATTCACCCGGAGTATTCGGCGGTGAAGCTGGCCATTGGTTTTCCGCCGTGAGCGGCGCGACCAATCACGGCAAAAAATAATTTGAAACTAATTGCCGGTTGTTACGTCTGATGTTGCATGAGTACGAAGAAGGCCTTCACCTTGATCGAGCTGTTGGTGGTCATTGCCATCATCGCCATTCTGGCGTCCATGCTGCTGCCGGCGTTGTCAACCGCGAAGCAGCGGGCGTGGAAGATCTCGTGCATTTCCAACCTGCATCAAATCGGTCTGGGCATGACCATGTACGGCGATGATGCCAACGGGCTTTACCCGGAATCGGGAGGCAACATTCCGTGGAATGTCATTTATCCGCAAACGCGAAACTACAGCTGGATGCAGCAGATTATTTCCTACGTCCAGAACACGAATGTCTATCATTGTCCGGCCAACAAACTCTTGCCGGCGGACAGGCAATCCGCCTTCAATTACTTCAACGGTTCGCGGGCCGCTTATGTGGCTTCGGGCCAGGACGCTTCGGTTAACAGCAGGCAAATCAAATTTCCCGTCGCTTACGTGCTTTCGGGCGACACGCTCGATTTCGATCCGGGCGATGCCGACAAGGATGATTACTCGCAAAATTGCGTCGGCGGCCTGGCGAACGGCTATCCGTGGGAAGATTGGCAGGCGCACAGCAAAGGCCAGAACATTCTCTTCGCCGACGGTCACTCCAAATGGTACCGGGGTTACAACACGAACGAAATGACCTTCCGGTACGATTCGATCCACGGCTGGGATTGAGTCCTCACTGGGGAAACATCCTCCATGAGAATTTTTCCGCTGTAAGGCGCGGCGCCCGGTGCCGGAATTCTATTTCAGTTCATCCCGCTGTCGAGCCGACGTCTTAAAATGCCCGGCGCACGTCCGCACGTTCGTGCGGTTGGCTCGGTTGGTTTGTGAAGGCACGCCTTTCATCCGGCATGTGTTTTCCTGGGCCGACGCGGAGAATTCCCATGACAGGCTGGCGCCGAATTGGTTAATTTCGATTTGTCCGACCATCTATGAAAAACAAGATTATCGAATCAATCCTTCCCCGGGCCCTCCGTTCCGTCGCGGTCGCGGCTGGTTTGGCCGTGTTCGTCGGACAGGGCAAATCCGCCGTGGACTATGCGAATCCCATCATCGGCACGGCGGAGCACGGACATGTTTATCCCGGCGCAACCGTGCCGTTCGGCATGGTTCAACTTTCGCCCGACACGCGCGACACCACGTGGGACGGCTGCTCGGGTTATCATTATTCCGACCATAGCGTGCTTGGTTTCTCGCACAATCATCTGACGGGGACGGGGTGTCCGGATTTAGGAAATCTTTTGGTGGTACCTACCGTTGGCCCATTGAAACTCACGCCGGGTGAACGGCCCGGCGAAGGTTATCGCGCGCGATTTTCGCATCAGGATGAAATCTCCCGCCCCGGGTACTACGCGGTTCTGCTGCCGGATTATCAGGTCAAGGTGGAACTCACCGCCACGACTCGCGCCGGTTTTCATCGTTACACATTTCCGGCGACCAGCGACGCCCACGTCGTCGTGGACTTGCAGCATGGTGTCGGCAACGCGGTCACGGACTCGCAGCTCACCATTGAGGACGATCGCACCGCGAGCGGTTATCGCCGCAGCGCGGGTTGGGGCGGCGACAAGATTTATTACTTCGTCATGGAGTTCTCGAAACCGTTCGCCTCGGCGGCCGTTGCGCAGGCGGACAGGGATGTTGCTGGCAGGCAAACCACGGGAAAAGAAACGAAGGGCCATTTCGATTTCAAGACGAAGGCCGGTGAACAGATCCTCGTCCGCGTGGGCTTGTCCACGGTCAGCGTGGAAGGCGCCCGTAAAAACCTGCACGCGGAAATTCCCGGCTGGGATTTCGATGCTGTGGCCAGAGCCGCGCGCCAGGAATGGGACAAGACCTTGGGCACGCTCGAAATCGAAACCAAGGACGCCAGCCTCAAGGAAACATTTTACAGCGCGCTCTATCATACGCTACTCGCGCCGACCGTGTTGAATGATGTGGACGGCCAGTTTCGCGGGCCGGACGGGAAGATTCACCAGACCAAGGGCTACGATTATTACACCGAGCTGTCATTGTGGGACACGTTCCGCGCCGAGCATCCGCTGCTCACGTTGGTGCAGCCGCGCCGGGTGAACGACTTTGTGAACACGATGCTCAATCACTTCAAGATTTTTGGCGAGCAGACGCTTCCCGTCTGGACCGAGAGCGGCAAGGAAAATTGGTGCATGATCGGAAACCATGCCATCCCCGTCATCACCGAGGCCTACGCGAAAGGCTTCCGCAATTGGAACGCCGAAGAAGCGCTGGCCGACATGATCGCCGCGACGGACAAAAACCGCGAACAGCTCGAGGCTTATCGCGACAGGGGTTTCATTCCCACCGGCAAGGACGTACAAAGCGTTTCCAAATTGCTGGAATATGCGTACGACGATTCCTGCATCGCGCGCCTCGCCCGCGCGCTCGGCAAAAACGATCTCGCCGACAAATACGCCAAACGCTCGCAAAACTGGCAGAACGTTTTTGACACCTCCACCGGTTTCATGCGCGGCAAGAACGCGGATGGCAGTTGGGTCACGCCGTTCGATCCGAACGGCATCAACTTCAACGAATACACCGAAGCCAACGCGTGGCAATACAGTTACTTCGTTCCGCACAACCTTCCGGGCTTGATCGCCAGTCACGGCGGCGACGAAAAATTCGTGACACAACTCGACGAACTGTTTGACACCAAGGAAACCATTCCAAACCTCGCGCAGATTCCGGACGTCACGGGAGTCATCGGGATGTATGCGCACGGCAACGAACCCTGCCATCACGTCGCGTATCTCTACAACTATGCCGGCCAGCCTTGGAAAACCCAGACCCGCACGCGCCAGGTCGCCACGTCGCTCTATACCAACACGCCCGGCGGCCTTTGCGGCAACGACGATTGCGGCCAGACTTCCGCCTGGTATGTGTTCACGGCGCTGGGCTTTTATCCCGTTGATCCCGCGAGCGGTGTTTACATCCTCGGCAGCCCCCTGGTGGACAAGGTCACGATCAAGCTGGACCCTCAATTTGCCAAAGGACGTTCGTTCACCATCGAGGCCAGGAACAACTCGGCCCAAAATCCCTACATCCAATCTGCCATGCTCAACGGCAAACCGATCACCCGCAGTTGGATTACCCACGAGGAAATCACCGCCGGCGGCAAGCTCGTCCTCGCCATGGGACCGGCGCCGAACAAGCGCTTCGGCTCCGCTCCGATGGATCGCCCGCCTGGAATTTGATTCCGCCGCGCAATTTCTTTTCCATTATCCGCGATTGCATCTGCACCGGGCGGTCCCGGATTTTTGTTTTTGCGTCGGCGGCGGCTTGGCGGTTTAATGACCGGACATGAAAATTGTCTTGGCATACTCGGGCGGATTGGACACCTCGGTGCTCCTTTCCTGGATCAAAGAAAAATACAACGCGGAGATGATCGCGTTCTGCGCGGACATCGGGCAGGAAGAGGAACTTCACGGCCTGGAAAAGAAGGCGAAGAACACCGGCGCGTCGAAGATTTACATTGATGACCTGCAGGAGGAATTCGCCACCGACTTCATCTATCCGATGATTCACGCGGGCGCGATTTACGAGGGGCAATACTTACTCGGCACAAGCATTGCGCGACCGCTCATTGCCAAACGTATGGTGGAAATCGCGAAGCAGGAAAAGGCCGACGCCATCGCCCACGGAGCGACGGGGAAGGGGAATGACCAGGTGCGCTTCGAACTGACCGCCGCCGCTCTCGCGCCGGATTTGCAGGTCATCGCTCCGTGGCGCGACGAGCGGTATCGCAACGAATTTCCCGGTCGCGCGGAGATGATTGATTATTGCGCCAGGCACAAGATTCCCGTGCAAGCCAGCGCGAAGAAACCGTTTTCTTCCGACCGCAACCTCCTGCACATCTCCTACGAGGCGGGCATTCTTGAAGACCCGTGGCTGGACGCCAGCGATAAAAAATACCGCGGCTCGTTCACCACGCTCTCGGTTTTCCCCGAAGACGCGCCCAACAAACCGGAGTTCGTCACGCTCGATTTCGTGAAGGGCAATTGCGTGGCCGTGAACGGCAAAAAACTTTCGCCACTCGGCGTGATGAGGGCGCTGAACAAACTCGGCGGCAAACACGGCGTCGGGCGCGTGGACATGGTGGAAAACCGTTACGTGGGCATGAAATCGCGCGGTGTGTATGAAACTCCCGGCGGCGCGATCCTGCATTTCGCGCACCGGCAGATAGAGT
>OCZU010001023.1_pt1 | contig 18835 bp, 15 predicted proteins | sample 1539001 | NCBI WGS metagenome assembly OCZU01 (sample SAMEA3539306, study PRJEB22396) | soil metagenome | biome: tundra; feature: field; material: soil | place: USA | collected 2010-05 | depth 0.15 m | reverse complement strand
CAGGTGGGCCAAATTAGACGATCAAAGTGGGCCAGATTAGAGGAGCGAACTCAGCCCTGATTGTCATTGCCGCGCAAGAGGATGGGAAGGGCATCGGGCGTATCCGGCTGCGGCAGATACCGGACGCCTCCGCCGAGAGCCTCCACGCATTTGTGCTCGACTCCATCCAGCCGGGCAGCGTGGTCCATACAGATGGCTGGAGTGGCTACGACGGCTTGAGCGCGAAAGGCTACCTCCAGCGGGGTGACGATCCTCAAGGGCAACAAGGAGACGGCCTCGGAGCTACTGCCGCGGGTCCACCGCATCGTCGGGCTTCTCAAGCGATGGTTGATGGGGACCCACCAGGGCGCGGTCAGTCATAAGCATCTCGATTACTACCTTGATGAGTACACCTTCCGGTTCAACCGGCGGAAATCCAAAAGTCGAGGCAAGCTATTCTTCCGCTTGGCGCAGCAGGCGGTGGCTGTCGCGCCCGCGCCGTACGACGAAATCGTTCAGCAGACCCGTCGGATAGCCCAAAAAGCAAAACCACAAGCTGTAGGGTCTACCTGAGTGAAGCACATACCCATCTTCAACAATTGCCGTGCGCCCCATTCACGTGCGGTTAAGTTAACGGCAATGGTTCCAAATCTCGAAAAACAGTTGCCCAACGGTCGCGCCACAAGCTGCTTACGGCTCCCGCTTCGAAAATGGGAAGCGCGAGCGGACGGCCAGAACCAAATCGTGCGGCTCGCCATCCTTGGACCCGCCGTAGAACCCCACGGTGGCGTTCAGGCGGATAAAGTAAGCGTCGCCCGCCCTGGCAGGATACCGGCCCTCGTTGCCGTCGGCGCCCCCGCCGGCCACCATGTCGCCCTTGCCGCGGAGAATATAATAGATTTCTTCCTCCATCTCGTGGTGATGGGGGATGTTAGTGCCCCCTGGTGCGAAGTCCATGATGAACAGGCTCACCATCTGGCTGGCTGCCGCCAACTTGTCGCGCCGGCTCTCGGTGGTCCCCATCAGCAGCTTGAACAATGTGGTTGGCCCGTGGCTGGGCAGGGTCACCGGCGGCACATCGTCCGCGTTCGCGAGCATGAGGCGCGCAGGTGGAGCAACATCCGTGCCCGGCGGAATGCGAAAGCCCATCACCAGCAGGCGTACGGGCGCGTCCGATGGATTGGCGACGCCATGCTTGAGCCCAACCGGCAGATACATGAAATCGTTCTCGCGAATGGCTGCGCGTTCATCTCCGTATAGCAGGGTCGCCCCTCGTCCCGGCGGACGGTCTCCGCTCGATCTTTCACGCGGGTGTGCAATCCGTCATTGGCGTATACTGGAGTGTGAGCCAAATGATCACGGTCGTGGAGACGGAGGAATTCCTGGCCGATGTGAAAGGCGTACTTTCAGACGACGAGCATGACGCCCTCATTTTGTACGTTGCTCAGCAACCCGAAGCGGGCGCTCTGATACCGGGAACGGGCGGTCTTCGAAAGCTACGCTGGGCGTCGAAAGGGAAGGGCAAGCGTGGAGATTCGCGAGTGATTTACTACTTTCACAATATCGACGTTCCGCTGTTTTTGATGGCGATTTACGCGAAAAACGTGCAGACTGATTTGTCGATGAAGCAGCGGACGGCCCTCGCCTCGCAACTTCGCGCGCTGAAGGAAGATTGGAAGGAGAGGAAAGCGAAATGACCCAGACGAGCCGGCGAAAGCCCGCGAAGGAGTCCCCGTTGGGAGTCAAACTGCTCCGCAGTGCGCAACAGGCGCGCGACTGGGTGAATGGTAAGCCAGGCCGCGTGCGAGTTACCTATGTGCGCGTGCCGCAAGTCGACGTCCGAAAGCTTCGGGCCAAGATGGGGTTAAGTCAAACACAGTTCGCCGCAAGGTTCGGTTTCTCGCTGGATTCGATTCAAAACTGGGAACAGGGTCATCGGCGGCCGGAAGGCCCGGCGAGGATTCTGCTCGCGGTCATCGCCAAAAATCCCCACGCCGTCGAAGAGGCGCTTGGCTCCTCTTGAGCCGTCTCCGTTCCCGAGATCTTGGTGGGACGGGCGTTTGGCGGGATCTGTCGACCGGCCAGAGGTCGAACTTCTCCAAACCGGATTTGGGCTCGGTTCGCAGCCGCGCTGGACGCTGTGATAACGTCCTGTATATAAGCGTCTATGGCGGTCCAGAAGAAACCTCCGCGAAAGAATATCCCTGTGGACCGCGAAACAGCGGTTCTGATCAACAGCGGCCGACGGTGCGTGCTCTGTTTTCACCTGAATGGCGACTTGGAAGAAAAGCACGGCCAGATTGCTCATCTCGATGGGATCGAACCAACAGGGCAGAAGACAACCTGGCATGGATGTGCCTGCCCCATCACAGTTTGTTCGACTCGAAAACCAGTCAACACAAGAACTACAGCCTCGCGGAGGTCAAGGCCGCGCGACGCAACCTGTATGCCGCCGTTCAGAAGGGGCGTCACCAAGAGTCCCCTTCCCCCCGCGTATCTACGCGACGCTATGGGCATCAGGACTTCATCAAGATCGTGACGGGCCCGAAGTCGGCCGAAGACGGGCCGCCTCTACTGTCCGCGGCCCGACGGGCCAGCGCTAGACGAAACTAACCAGTCGGCGAGGTCCGCACTGAAAAGCTTCTTATGCCACGCTTCTGACGACAAACAAATTGTTAGAGACATCTACTATCGCCTCAAGAGCGACGGGTTTACGCCATGGTTCGATGAAGTGGACCTGTTACCCGGACACGATTGGGAAGCCGAGATTAGGGCCGCGGTGCGTGCCAGCAATGCGGTGATCGTGTGCCTATCGTGCACCTCGGTGACCAAGGAAGGTTACCTACAGAAGGAGATCAGGCAAGCTCTGGAAATGGCTGCGGAAAAGCCGGAGGGGACGATCTTCCTGATCCCCGCGCGGCTTGATGACTGTGAGGTTCCGGCTAACCTCAGGCAATGGCATCGGGTCGACCTCTTTAAGCAGGGTGAATATGAGCGACTGGTGGGAGCGTTACGCGCCCGCGCCATCGGTCTGGGAATTCCGGCCGATGCACCAACCCCGAATCCCGCCGCGGCAGTGGTGCGAACAATGGCGAAACTTCCAGAAGATCTCCGCCGGCGGATTGGAGAGTTGGCGATCCGACCACTAATCACGCAAGCAGTAGAACGCGTCTTCTGCATGGATGAATACCCGACCGTTATGACGCTGTCGACGGAGCCAGTGATTAACCCGATCTGGCGAAAGATTCCGAAGGCCAAGCGTGCCCGCCTAAGTCGCTCGTTTTCGCCATTCGGCGACCTACCCCCGCGTATAATGCACCTCGACATATTTCTCATTCGAGCCGACGATGTCCAAGGACGCCCTCGGTTGTTCAACTACTTCAGTGGCAAACCACATTCCGGCTGGCAAGCTTTTCTCCTCCCGTTCCGACACAAGAGAGCTCGGGAGAGTGAAGCGGAGCGCCACTCCGCCAGCGCGACTGATATCGCATCATTTCTCGGAATCGATAGCCGCACCGTTCACGTTAATACGCTTGGAGAGCAGTTTGTCGTCAGCATAAAGCCCGATCCCGGATATTCAGAGCTCGTGGCATACATTTTCGAATTCTGTTCGGTACGTTTCGATGACCCGCCCGGATGGATGTCGAAGGTCGATTGTGAGATTCAATTAGAGCAGTCGGTGAGGCGTTTTCGCTGGTTCCATCCGGAAGAAATGGAGCAAGACCAACGTGCCATGCTGGTCGATGGAGATGTGATTCGCGGAGTTCACTATTTCTTTGCCACTACACTCCCCGCCGTGCCAGCATCGGTGCCAAGCGGATTCTTGCGGTAGCAGTCGCCAACTTCCACGGTCACGCCGCCAAGCACCCGAATCCGCATCACTTCAAACTTATCCACCCACGCGGCACCCGCGCCACGAAGGCCCTATGGCTCATGCTTCACAAACGGGAAGCGCGAGCGTACGGCCAGCACCAAGTCGTGCGGTTCGCCATCCTTGGACCCGCCGTAGAACCCCACGGTGGCGTTCAGGCGGATAAAGTAAGCGTCGCCCGCCCTGGCAGGATACCGGCCCTCGTTGCCGTCGGCGCCCCCGCCGGCCACCATGTCGCCCTTGCCGCGGAGAATATAATAGATTTCTTCCTCCATCTCGTGGTGATGGGGGATGTTAGTGCCCCCTGGTGCGAAGTCCATGATGAACAGGCTCACCATCTGGCTGGCTGCCGCCAACTTGTCGCGCCGGCTCTCCGTAGTCCCCATCAGCAGCTTAAACAACGTGGTTGGCCCGTGGCTGGGCAGGGTCACCGGCGGCGCGTCGTCCGCGTTTGCCAGCATGAGGCGCGCAGGTGGAGCAACCTGCGTGCCCGGCGGAATGCGGAAGCCCATCACCAGCAGGCGTACGGGCGCGTCCGATGTATTGGCGACGCCATGCTTGAGCCCAACCGGCAGATACATGAAGTCGTTCTCGCGAATGGCTGCGCGTTCATCCCCGTATAGCAGCGTCGCCTTCCCCGCAAGAACGAAGTAGATCTGCTCCTCCGCCGGATAGCCGACAAGGGCGCTGGCCGCGTGCGGCGCCACGGTCAGCACGCCGTACCTCGCGATGCCCTTCAACTGGCTGGCCTGCGCATCGCCGGCCCCGAAGATGGGTTGGTAGGAAGCGCCGGCGGCGCCAGAGGTCAGATCGTCTGGTTTAGACGCGATCTCCGCCACGCTGCGACGCAGGAACGTCGGATCGGCGCCGGACGCGCATGCGGCTGCCAGGAGCAAGGCCGCGACCGCGCGGAGAAGTCCCGGCAGGCTGAATGCTTGCCCAGGGCCCGCTTCGCTGGCCTGCGGGTCCAGGGGACCCGCGCAGGCCGAGGGCCTGCCCCACAAAAAGCCATAGTCCAGCGGCAGGCTGAACGACTGCCCCACTGTGGGTCTATTCATACGTGACACAGTTGCACCACTTGCCCGTCTCGTCGTAGTGGGGCCACGCGCCGCCCGTCATGAAGCCGGAAACGATCTTATCGTCGAACATGGGCGTAGGCTCGAAGTATCCCGGCCGCCGCAGGTGCTCCTTCACCACATCGTCGTTCAACTCGATCCCCAACCCCGGATTCTCAGGCACGGCCACATAGCCCTTGTCGATGATCGGCTTCGGGACGCCCTTCACTATATCCTGCCACCAGGGCATATCCAGCGCGTGGTTCTCCATGGCCACGAAATTCCCAAATGTGGCGGCGGTGTGATAGCCCGCGTATCCGCCCACCGGCGATCCCGCATGATGCATGGCCGTGCCGATGCCCTTCAACTCGGCGTAATCCGCGATCCGTTTGGTCTCCAGCAACCCGCCCGAGGTCTCGATATCCGGATGGATCAGATCCACAGCCTGGTTGTCGAGCATGGCGTCGAATCCGTTGCGCAGGCCGAACACATCCTCGCCGGTCAGTATGGGAGTAGTGGTATTCGCCTTGATCTCCTTGAGGCCCTGCCAATTGGTCCACGGCACCATGTCTTCGGCCCACGAAAGCTGATATTTCTCGAACGCCCGCGCATAGCGAATGGCATCGTGGACGTTCAACGGGCCGAAATGGTCCGCGGCCAGCGGCGTGCCCCAGCCGATCACATCCCGGATGGCTTCAATGAACTCGCACAAGTACCCGAGTCCTTTCTCCGTGGCCACACCGCGCTCATTCACCGCCCCCGGGCGTTCCGCCACCAGTTCCGTGTGCAGATCCATTTTGAAATAGGTCAGCCCCATTTCCTTGCGCCGGCGCATGCGTTCGGCATAAACCTTGGGGTTCTTGTGGTCGGTCGTATCGGCATAGATGCGGATCTTATCGCGTACCTTGCTCCCGACCAAGCGGTAGGCAGGCACGTTGTAGACCTTGCCGGAGATGTCGTGCAGGGCCATGTCCACCGCGCTGTAACCGCCGCCCATGCGCGCGTGTCCGGCGAACTGCCGCAGGGGACGCAGGTTTCCCACGATATCCAGCGGATCCTTGCCCAGCAAGTGTGCTTTGAGGATCAGCGCGATGCCCTCCACGCCCGCATCCCGCACCTCGCCCAACCCATAGACATCCTGGTTGGTATAGATCTTGACGATCGGATAATCGTAATTCGCCGCCACCCGGCAGGCGCGCATATCCGTGATGCGCAGCTTGCTGGGGGCGGAGTTGCGGTTCACCGTCTGTTGAGCGCTCACAATTCCAGGGGTCACCTTAAACAAGGGCCCCAGCATGGCCGTAGCCGCTGCCCGCCGTAGCATGGTCCGGCGTGTGGATCCCGTGGTATCACCGTATGCGTAGGGTGGCTTCATATTCCGGAATCACCTTAACACTTTTCAGATCTGCCAGCTCCGCGCCCGGTGCAACCCGGGTTCCAGGCGGCAGGTAGATCGGAGCGTCTCCGCGCAGTGGCAGTACCTGCAACTCCAGATCCGGGCCGGTCCGCCATAGGCCGATCTCCAAGGGAGCGCCGTGATAGAAATCGTCCGTGACGAGCCGATCCCCTGCGTAAACCCGCGCGATATCGCCCACGTAGTCGATGCCGAGCAGCAGGCCGCCGGCTTGCCTGGCCTCGACGGCTGGCACATGAATCTTCCAAGCTGCCGCGTGCGCGAAGGCTCCGTCGGGCGGCATGACTGCGGTCTGATCCCCCATCTTTACCGGGTCTGCTTTCCCTTCTCGTACCTGACGCACCTCTGCCGCGACCGTTACGGGCTGCACCCGCGCGCAGTAGCGCTGGAACACCCCGTCCTGCCCGTCGGCCGCGAATCCCTGTACCTGTCCGTCCGGCGCCGGAAAGATCCCCACGCGCAGTCCGCCGGCGTCCCGCGAGACCACGTGTATCTCGTCCCGCTCGAACCACAAATCAGCCGGCGATAACAGAAGCCGTTCTCTTCCGGCTAGTTCCGCCTTCCACACCTGACGCGCCTGCTCGCGGGAAAGCAGAACGATGGCTATCGTTTTTCCGCCCGGTCTGCGGATTCTCATCGCCACAGCGGCGCCGGTTCGGATCCCATCCACAAACACGCGGCCCCCATCGCTCGACACACGCGCGTGCGGCGCCTCGATGGACTCCGCGCCGGTTCCATCGAAAGCGAATTCCGGAGCGATCCCCGGCCAGGCAAAGAAAACCAGCGTCGCGGGATCGTCGAGTTTGGCCACCAACTGCGCCGTGGCGTAACGGAGCGTCGCCCCGCCCAGGTCCAGGTTCACGGGCCAGATGGTATAGGCGCCGCTGGGCACCGCAGCCGGACGGCGGGGCACGTCGATCGGTCCGGACGGCAACTGCAACTCCACCTGGAAATTCCTGCGGTTCGGAAGCGGATAGTTGCGCTGATAGTTGTTGATAAACAGGAATCCGCGTTCGCCCGCGACGCGCGCCGTCACGCGCGGCGTGGCGGTATCCGATTTTCCGCCGGGCACGCGTGCCGGAAACCGCACCGTCATCGGCGCCAGCTTGGCGCCGAAATCGTGCAGAAACAGATGCAGGATCTTCAGGTCGGAAAACACCGGATGCATCTGCCCGAACTCGCCGAGCGGCGCTTGGTAATCGTATCCCTTGACCGGCAAATCGTTGAGCGAGCCGCTGGCCTGCGATTCCTGAAGGGTTGTGAGCTTTCCTTCCGGATTCGTCCCTCCGTGGAACATGTAATAGCCGTACACCACCGCGCCTGCGCCCAGCTTCGTCAACGCCATCGCGGCGGTATCGTCCGGGCTCAACACCGGCCTTCGATGATAGGACTGAGCCATCCTTCCACCCATTTCGGCGGTGATGAACGGGTAATCCTTATACCGGGCATCCAGATCGGGACGCTTCGAGCGCAGGTCGTCACCCACGTTCTCCTCACAGCGGATCGGCGTGAAGAAATAGTTGGGGTTGGGCGGCAGTTCGCCCAGCCTGCGCCACCAGAATCCGTCCGCGTAGCCGCCGAACACTGGGATCGCGTCCTTCGCGGGCACGGCGGCGTTGTCCCAGGCCGTCACCGAATAGAACGGCGTATCCAGACCCGCTTGCCGCATCATCCTGCGGAGCGTCAGGATGTGTTCTTCCCCTTTCCCTGGCCCTCGCGCGCTGTATTCGTTTTCCACTTGCAGGCCGATCACGGGACCGCCGTCCTGCCACAGCAGACCAGTAAGCTGCTTCGAGATTTCTCGAAAGAACCGGTCTACGTGCGCCAGGTATCCGGGGTCGTTTTCGCGCGTCGGCCCGCTGCGCAGCAGCCAGTCCGGCAGCCCTCCATTCCGCGACTCGCCGTGCGCCCAAGGCCCTACGCGCACCCATGCATACATGCCTTGCCGCCCGCACAATTCGACGAAGCGGCGCAGGTTACGTTGCCCCGACCAATCGAACCGCCCTTCGACTTCTTCGTGATGAATCCAGAAGACGTAAGTGGCCACGATTTCGACGCCGCCGGCTTTCATCTTCAGGATTTCACGCTCCCATTCCGCGTCCGGATAGCGCGAATAGTGGAACTCTCCCATCACCGGCAGCCACGGTGTGCCGTCCAGAGAAAGATAGCGGTTGTTGATGGATAGCACGTGACCCGCCGGCGAACGGCCACCCGCCGCAAACGGCAGATCGTGCACCGGTGCGACGCGTTCCCGGGCGTCGATCACAACCTTGCCCGGTGCATCCGCTACCGTGGATTTTGAGCCGGCCAGCCCGATGGTTGGGATCGCCAGGGCTAGGGCGATTGCGCCGCAACCTGTTTTCATCGTTTACGAACTTAGCGCGAGCCGCCAGCGAGCGTATCCGACCAAAGTCTGATTCCGATCCAGAGAATCTGGATTGTGGAAATTAATCTTTTTTAATCTGCCAATCCAACTTTCGTTGGATCAACTCTGGCCGCGCCGGGCCTAACATGAATCTGTCTCGCAAAAGACGGCGACGCAGGAAGCCATCTGCCCATACGCGTTTTATGTTTTGAGCGGCACACCGGCGTCCACGAATGCCGTCCATGAAAAGGGGTGGACCATGTTAAAACGAACGGCGTTGTTCCTCGCTATCGGCGCGATCTTATTCGCTCCTCTCGCCAGCGGCCAAAATTCGAACACGGGGGAGATCAAAGGCTCCGTGATGGATCCTTCGGGAGCCGTCGTGCCGGGAGCGGGGGTCTCGATCAAGAACCTGCAGACCGGCGTCGTCACTCAAACGACGACGAACCAGTCCGGCCTGTACGATGTTCCGTTTCTGGCGCCGGGCAACTACACAATCACATTCTCGAAGGAAGGTTTTCGCGGTTCTGTCCGCGAAGGCATTGTTCTCCAGATCGAAACCGTGGAAATTAGCGCCACGCTCCAAGTCGGCACTTCCACCCAGGAAATCGTGGTGAACGCCGGGGCGCCGCTCGTGGAAACGGAAACAAGCGACCAGCACGTGGAACTGAATACCCAGGCGATTGAAACGGCGCCTATCGTTGGCACCGACTGGCGCGCGGAGATGATGCAGCTTATCCCCGGCGCGAATACCGGGGGGGGACCAGGCATGGCCGGGGGAGGCCAGGGAGCCGGAGTCAACGGCACGCAGGGATACAATATAAACTTCCTGTCCGACGGGTCGGCTGCCACCGCTCCGAGAGATTTCAACGGCAGCAACTACTACATGCCTGTTGACGCTATTGCCGAGGTAAGCATCAGTTCAGGCAACGCCCCCGCGCAGTATGGCAATGGTCTCACTTCCATTAACGTGCTCACGAAGAGCGGGACCAACCAATTCCACGGCAGCTTGTTCGAATTCGATCAAAACACTGCGTTGAACTCCAGAGGTTTCTATAATGCGACGGGGACCAAGTCCGTGGAGCATTGGAATGAATACGGCGGCAGCGTGGGCGGGCCGGTCATAAAGAATAAGCTGTTTTTCTTTTTCACCTACCAGCGCAACCCTTCGTCGGCTCCAAATTCCGGACTCTACAGTTACCCGACCGCTGCCATGGAAGCGGGGGATTTTTATGGGATTTCAGGCGACACAGGCAAGGACTTTAGCTCCTCCGGCACGCTCCTGGGAACCTACGATCCCGTGGCGTTGAAGCTGCAGACCTACTTCCCCGGGGCAAGCGCCAAGGGATGGGTCGCGGGATGCCCCGGTCCTGTGAATGTATCGGCTGGCACTCCACAAACCTGCCCCACTATCAACAATTATGTGTTCAACGGTAGCAGTCCGAACACGGATACGTGGTATACGGGCAGGGCCGATTACAATCTTTCATCCAAACAGAAACTTGGGTTTAGTTTCAACTATTTCCCTACTGTGTCGTCTTATGTCCCCCAGGATCCCCTGTACCCCAATGACGCTACGGCGTTTGACCAAGGGCTTACCGACGATCTGACCAGCCAAGTCTCCTATGTCTATACGATTAGCCCGACCGTGCTGAACGAGTTTCGTTTGGGTGGAAGCCGCGAGCTCGATAAGTACAAGCCGCCGTCCCTTGGCAAGGACGATCCAACGACGCTTGGCCTTGAGCCGGCCTATGGCGCCAACGCTCCGGCCAACGTGTTTCCTAAAGTTACCATTGATAGTGGGGCGGGAGTTGGAGGCATGGGTTTGGGCTCTGGAAACGGCCAAAACGGTAACATAGATGCCGTTCTGGGCGAGGGCGTGTATAATGTCTCCGATGTCCTTACGCTCATTCGCGGCAAGCACACCATCAAGGTTGGCGGCGAGTACGACAGAGATTACCAGAACTATACAAGCTGGGGCGATATCACCTCGGGTAATTTCGAATTCAACGGAGGCGTCACCGGAATCCCGTACGCCGACTTTCTCGCCGGCAACGTTTACGGATGGTACGTCTACGAGGCCGACGCAACCAGCGCTCACATGTGGAATTCGGCGTTATTCGCCAGCGACGACTTCAAAGTCACATCGCACCTCACGTTGAACTTGGGCCTCCGCTGGCAGATGCAGTCCGGCTGGGGAGTGAATCACAACCTGTTCGGCAATTACGACCCAAATCTGCCCAATCCGGCGAATGGCGGGGCCTACAAAGGGGCCATCCTCTTTGGCGGGCAGAGCGACACGTCCTCCGGAGGGTCGATCAGCAACATGACGACAATCCAAAACGGCGATTATAAGGAATTCGCGCCCCGAGTTGGCGTCGCCTGGTCACCCCGCGAGAAGTGGTCCATCCGGGCGAGCTACGGTATTTTCGACGCGCCACGCGACGCCGAGAATTACACCGATGGCGCGCTTGGCCTCGGCTTCAATCCCCATAACAACGGCAATGGGGGGTACGTCAACGGGAGCTATGCATTCAAACTGGCAGTGGGACCGCCTGCCGGAACGGTCGTCTTTCCCACGCTTCAAACTCTTTCGTCGACCATCGACAACTATAGCGGCGTGGAGTATTACCCGCGGAACATGCCTACCGACTTCGTGCAGCAGATGCTCGTCAGTGTGCAGCACGAGTTCGCGGGCGGCATCTTGCTGGACGCAAGCTATGTTCACACCCACGGCACGAACCTGAACTTTGCGACCGATATCGACCAGGCTCCTGCGGGCGCATTAGGATGCACCGGCTATAACTGCGGGAACCCCAACCCAGTATTCAACTCCATTGCAGCTCAGATCTACGATGGATGGTCGAATTACAACGCACTGCAAGTGCGCCTTCAAAAAAGAATGTCGCATGGCGTGAACTTCCAGGCCAGTTACACATTGTCGAAATCGCAAGACACCGGCACCGGGAACGGTCACGGATCGGGCATCGACACCTACCAGAACGCATACGATCCCGCTGTCAATTATGGTTTGTCTAACTTCAACGCGACGAGCACCTTTGTCGGCCAGGTCGTCTACGAACTGCCGTTCGGCACCGGGCGCCAGTTTGCACTTCACGGGGTGGCCGACCAGATCGCGGGTGGATGGCGCGTCTCCAGTGTTTTCCAGTGGCACTCGGGGACTCCGTTCAACCCAGTGATCCAGGGTTCCGTTGCCGAGGGTATCGATCCGGGGCTCGACTCATCCTTCAGCGCCGGCTCCACGCTGTATCCCAACCTGGTTGGCAACCCAAAAGTGTCGAATCCTACACTCGGCGAGTGGTTCAACCCCGCTGCCTACGCCAACCCGGCGCCTGGTACCTTTGGCAACTCCGGGCGCAACAGCCTGATTGGGCCGACTTTCTTTAACGCAGACTTCAGTATCGGAAAGAGTTTTCGTCTTCCCCGCGAGGGGATGAGACTCGAGATCAGGGCTGACATGTATGATGTGTTCAATCACACTAACTTCGCTAACCCGGATGCGAACGTTGGCTACACCAGCAACGGCGTATTGGCCGATACCACGGCTGGCACAATCACCAGCCCCGTAGGCGGCCAACGCATCATACAAGTGGGCGCTCGTTTCTCGTTCTGAGCCCACCGCCGGAGTTTCGACTAACCCATCCTGCGGGGTGCGGAGGCAGGTTTCCTTCCGCACCCCGCAGTGTTTGTTTGGGCTCGTCGAAGCAGGGGGTTTTGTGGTATCTTTCGCACAGCGGCACAATCAACATGAAAGAGACCCAACCCAGCAAGACTCACGAATCGGCGGTTCACTTTGAAGCCTCCCCGGCTGTGGCTGCGAGTCGGCTGGCGTTGGTTCTCACGCTTCTTGCGAGCGCGATCGCAGTTATGGCCGCACAAACCGGAACCTCCCGCGCCGCGGGGATTCACGATCACCTTCGGAAGGCGGCTGAGTACCTCAAGGCGAACGATCCGGACTCCGCGGTAAAGGAGTTCAATGCTGTCCTGGCACTCGATCCCGGCAACGCCGAGGCGTACGCAAACTTAGGCGTAATTGCGTTCGTTAAGCGTGATTATAAGAACGCTTCACAATATCTGCACAGCGCTTTGGCGATTGACCCATCTTTAGCGAAAACACAAGCTCTCCTGGGAATTTGCGAAAGAAGATTGGGACAGCGTTCGGCACAGGCGCTACTGGAGAAATCGTTTCCCAGGCTGAAAGACAAAAACCTGCAAATCCAGGTGGGCATGGAACTGGCCAGTATCTATGACCAGCAGGGTAACCTCGACCGCACCGCTTCGGTGATGCGGTTGCTTGTAGATCTCGACCCTGACAATGTCGAAATCCTGTACATGGCGCAGCGGGTCTATTCTGAATTGGCCGACGACACGCTGAACAAGCTGGCGATACTTGCGCCCGGTTCAGCCCGTATGCAGCAAGTGATTGCGGAGCGCTTGATCAATGGGGGAGACCTGAAGGGCGCCACCGAGCACTACAGGAAGGCGCTGGCGATCGCCCCGCGCCTGCCGGGCGTGCACTACGAACTCGCCGAGGCCATCCTCGAGTCGTCGCCCAACGACCCCCAAGCGCAGGCCGAGGCGGAGAAGGAACTGGAAACTGCCGTGAAGTTCGATGGCGACAGTGCCAGAACGGAATGCGTGTTTGCGAGGATTGCTTCGAGGCGCTCCGATCTGGATGGCGCATACGCTCATTACAGTCGTGCCTTTGCCCTGAATCCGGGGGAGGCGGAAGCCCAAATCGGTCTTGGCCGCCTACTGACAACCATGGACAAGCCCCAGGAGGCGACGAAATATTTGCGCATGGCCGTCCAATCGGACCCGCTCAACGGCGAAGCACACTATCGGCTGGCATCGGTTTCGAGGAGGCTCGAGCTGAAAGACGAAGCCGCCAAGGAATTTCGTCTGTTTCAGGAGATTAAGCAGACGAAGAAGGATCTAAAGGAGTTGTACAGGCAGATGAACAAGAAGCCCCCGGAGCAAGAGGAGCAAGTCCCCGATGCGGAACCATGAAAACCCGGCGACTTTCGCCGCACGTCTTCTCTTCTGCTGGATCATTGTGATTCCCGGCCTTTCGTGCGCTTATGCATGGGGAGGCGGCTCGGGCGGGTCGTCTCCTCCGCCCACCACCCTGCCGCCCGCGGGTTTGGCGGCCGCGGACATTATCACTGTCACGCCCACGCCGCCGAGCCGGCAACCATCGGAGCCCACCGATATCACTCCGCTCAACGGCGAGGCCTACTATGTCCTGAATCAGCTCAGCGGTCTGCAGGCCGACCTCAATAACAATTCCACGACCGCTGGCGACCACATCGTTCAACAACAGCCGAGTTTCACAAACCTCAGCCAGAGATGGGCCTTTACCAAGCTTCCCGGCGGGCTTTGGCGGATCGGCAATATTCGCAATGGCCTTTGTTTCGATAGCGCTCAGGTTGCCGAAAAAGGATCACAACCGCTTGCCGACGTGCGCGGCGTTGAAAGGCCATCGGTTGTTTGCAGGCACCTGGCGAGCCGCGGCCGTGAGGGGGAGGATGGCAGACGGCATTTTTCAGAAGCCTGCTATGTGGTGCAGAATCCATGCGCGGCCGTTGCCACCGAGCAGTGGGCTCTCACCGCGACAAGCAATGGCTACTACACGATCTCGAACAAGAGCACGGGTCTCTTGATTGATTTATCTCAAGCTTCCGTCTCGGCAGGAACGTCGCTGGATCAAACCGAGCTATCGGGCGCTGCAACTCAGAGCCAGCAGTGGCTGCTGCGTCCCGCCTTCTTCCGCGGGGTGGACAATGCGTTGTTGGAGAAGCAGGAGGCTGCTCGTGCCGCACTTGGTTTGTCTTGGTGGCAGGATGCAGGTCAGCAACAGGACGTGCTCGACATTTTCAAGAACCATGGCGTCAACATGGTGCGCTTGAGGCCTACCTCGGTGCCACCCTATGCGAACGCGTCGCAAGCGCAGTGCAGCGGCAATGCCTGCTACGCGGAAACGGAGGCGCAGGATTTGGACCTTGCGAAGCGCGCGAAGAATCTCGGCATGAGTGTTGAGCTGACCTTGCTGTTCGATGGCGGCGGCTCTTCCAGTGTCCCGTCCGCTTGGGCCCACGACACCGAGCTCGACCAGTTGCAGTCGGACTTGTACAGCTACGTGAAAGCCGAAATCCTGTCGTATCGGCAGGCAGGAACAATGCCAGACCTGGTGTCCATCGGCAATGAAGTCGATTCCGGTTTTCTCGGCTCACTCGGCAGTCCAACGGGAGCGGACTTTGCCGGTTTTGCCGCGTTGCAGATCGAAGCCATTCGGGCGGCGAAGGACGCGGCGGCGGACACCTCGTCTGGCCCCGCAATTCCGGCCCCGCTGACCTGCATTCACATCACACCGGCCTGGGATCTCACGCAATTCTTCACGCTCGCTAATCAAAACAATATTCCCTATGACGCCATCTGCCAGAGCTACTACCCCATGTTCCATGGTCCCTTGACCGATGCGCAGGCTGCCGCGTCCAATCCCAACAACAAACCGGTGGAGCAAGAGGTGCTCGTTAACGCCGCCAATAACATTGGGAAGCCTATTTTTATAATCGAAACTGGGGAGCATTACGAAAATGGCTTTGAGACGGACGATCCGTGGTATGCTCCGCCCACCCCGGCGCTGCAGCGTCAATTCCTGCTGGATCTGCAGGGCGTGCAAAAGGGTTTGCCGAATAACCTGGGCATGGGAGTGGCGTACTGGGATCCCGCCGGCGCGAACATACCCAATACGAGCGGCGGATTTATCAACGGCGACAATCTCCAGGACGCGATCTACACCTGGAATGGCCTGACGCTCTTTGATAATGCGGATGCCTCCGGATCCACAAACGTCACCGTTTCGAACTACTCGATGCTGCTTCCAGGCATTGATGCGCTGGGCGGCAAGCTCGATTCCACATTAACCTACAAGTTCATCAATCTCAGCAGCGGGCGGATTCTGTCTGTTTTTCGAACTTCCACTGCCGCTGGCGCCCTGCTGGACGCCGAGGCGGATAACGGGAATCCAACCTTAAGTCAGCAGTGGCGCATTACCGGCAACAGTGACGGGTATTTCCAGATCGCTAGTCTCAACCCAGGAGCGGGCAACACTACGAATGTGCTGGATGACTCTGGGGGATCGACCTTGAGCGGAAACGTCATCATTCAATCTCCATCCGGCAGCGGCCAGGAACTGGAATGGAACATCGTTTCCGCCGGCAACGGTTACTTTCGTTTTGTCAGCCGGGTGAGCGGCCTGGTGTTGGACATGAACGGCGGATCTGGCGCGGACGCCGGGTTCGCCGTCCAGGAACCGCAAGACAACAACAGCGCGACCGAGCAATGGCAAATCGTTCCGGTCCACTACGGCCCCGCGTGAGGAGGCGGTGAAAGAGCCATGAGAAACGTTCAAAGAATCATTCTCTTAGTGTTGCTGCCTTTGCCGCTGGTAACGCCTCTTCGCGCGGCCGAGTATGCGGTTGGAGCCGATCTCTCGTTTCTAAAGCTCGCGGAGGACCACGGCAAGGGTTTCAAAGACATGGGCGTCGTCAAGCCGGGGTTGGAAATATTCAAGGATCATGGCTACAACTGGATTCGTCTGCGACTCTTTCATACACCCACGGATCTGCCCAACAATCTCGAGTACACCATCGCGCTCGCCAAAGACGCTAAGAAGCTGGGTTATCACTTCTTGCTCGACTACCACTATTCCGACACTTGGGCCGATCCGGGCAAGCAATTTCTTCCTAAAGCGTGGAAAGGCATGTCTCATGCCCAACTGGTCGAGGCAGTTTTCGAATACACAAAGCAGACGATATCCGCGTTCCACGAGGCGGGCGTGCCTCCAGACATGGTGCAAATCGGCAATGAAGTCGTCAATGGCATGCTCTGGCCGGATGGCCGCCTCCCTGACAATTGGGACAACTTCACGGATCTGGTCAAAGCGGGCGTTGCGGGAGTGGACGCGGGAACCGGAGATGCGCCGCGCCCTCGAATCATGATCCACATCGATCGAGGCGCCGACAAAGTTCGGACCAAGTATTTCTTCGACAAGCTCAATTCCTATCATGTCAATTATGACGTCATCGGCCAGTCGTACTATCCCTGGTGGCATGGCAGCCTGAACGATCTGCGCGAAAACATGGTTTTCATGGCGCTGGAGTACAAGAAGGACATCATCGTCGTGGAGGCCGCTTACAACTGGATGCCGGCCGAGTACACGAGGCGGCCCGGACCGTTTCCAGAAACGCCGGACGGACAAAAGCAGTTTCTCGAAGAACTAAATCGCGTTGTGCAGGAAACTCCGAATGGCCTCGGAAAAGGCGTGTTTTGGTGGGAGCCGGCTGTGACCGGCCCGCTGGTTTCGCGAGGATTCTTCGACGAAGCTGGCAACGCTCTCCCAGTAATGACCACATTTGATAAGTACACGCGGCACTGAGAGATGATGACAAACCACAGCCCTTGGAAAGTTACCTGAACCGGCGCGAACTCTTGAAGCAGGCCGGCGTAGCCGCGCTGGTCTCAGCGATGGGCCCGGCGGGCCGAGTTTCGCGATAGCCCCCGCCGAGAGTGGTTCTCCAAGAATCCGGGAGAGTTTTGATCTCGGCTGGAGGTTTGGCCGAGGGGGTTTCCCTGACGCGTGGCGCGTGCCAGCGTACAATGGCACAACAGTCATGGCCCACCGTGCGCTGTTCGTAGGGAAGGAGGGCAGCGTATGAAGATCCAGGAGGTTGCACGAAGCGCCCGAGTCTCGACTGCCACTGTATCTCGTACAATCAACAACCCTTCCATGGTTGACCCCAAGACCGCCAAGCGCGCCTTGAAGGCAGTGGAGGAGTTGTGGTACTTTCCGAACTCGCAAGCGCGCTCTCTGGTTTCCGGACGGAGCCGGATCCTCGGCCTGATCGTATCGGATATCACAAATGCATTTTCCCCGGAGTTGATCAAAGGCTTTGAGGATGTTGCGATTCATCATGGTTACGAAATCCTTATCAGTTCGACGAACCATGATTCCGCGCGGATGGCATTATGCGTGCGCCGGATGCTGGAGAGCAAGGTGGAGGGCGTAGCTATCATGACCTCTGAGATAGACAAGCATTTAGTGGACCAGCTCGCGCATCCCAACGTGCCTATGGTCCTCCTTGATGCAGGACCGACCGGAGAAGGGATTAGCTAGGTGGGTAGTGGATTATTCCATGGGCGTGAATGAAGCCATGGAACTTCTGCTGTCGTTAGGACACCGCAGGATCGGTTTCATTAGCGGACCCCAGGCCCTGAAATCCGCACGCATCCGGAGCTCCGCGTTTCTGCGATCGCTCGGGCGGTATGGAATCGATGAAGACAAGCGTCTGGTGGGGGAAGGCAACCGCACGATGGATGAAGGTCTCGACGCGATGGCGCGCATGCTGGAATCGCATTGTTCGCCGACAGCCGTGCTGGCTTCCAACGATCTGACTGCGATTGGTATGATGCGTGCGGCGCGCGGGCTTGTCAGTCCCGGGAGACATTTCGATTGTGGGTTTCGACGACATTCGCTTGGCCGAATTCACGAAACCGCCATTGACCACGGTGCGGTTGCCGCGGAAGGAACTGGCCGAACACGCCTTTCACGCTCTATTACGGGATGTTGGCGAACAGCCCAAGGCCAAGCCCGATTGCAAAGTGGAGACCCATCTGGTCATTCGAGAGGCCACCTGTCCAGCGCGCGCGGCGCTCCCAGTTACCTGAATTTCGCATTGCACTCTCCCGCTCTTCTTGTACCTGGAATAACCTGGAATGCCCAACCACAAGTCAAAAGTGAAATGGGCCTTCTAGTCGTCTGATGTAACTGACTTGTATCTGAAAGTGTCAAGTGTTCAACTGGCTTTTACTGGCTTTCGGAAGCGGAAAGGCGTCGTAAATCAGCAGGTCGAGTTGCGTGTCGACGCGATCCGGGGCTTGCCGCAGCGGGAACGGTAGAACGGCATCGTTGGCCGTAAACAGGGCCATTGCGGGCCGGAACACGGGCCGTCCAGCCGCGAAAACAGCCGGGCGACCTTCCAGCCGTAGGGAGTGACGAAGTAGCGATTGGTTTGACAATGTTTACCAGAGGCTAACTCAATAAACGCAGGGTGTTGGGACAAGTGTCT
>OCZU010001022.1_pt1 | contig 18844 bp, 17 predicted proteins | sample 1539001 | NCBI WGS metagenome assembly OCZU01 (sample SAMEA3539306, study PRJEB22396) | soil metagenome | biome: tundra; feature: field; material: soil | place: USA | collected 2010-05 | depth 0.15 m | reverse complement strand
CACCCTCGTCACCCCCGAAAAATTTGTCAGCCGCGGCGGCCACAAACTTGAACACGCGCTGGCGCATTTTCAGCTTGGGGTCGCCAACCAGACCGCACTGGATCTGGGCGCTTCCACCGGCGGGTTCACGGACTGCCTGTTGCAGCGCGGCGCAAAAAAAATTTATGCCGTGGACGTCGGCCAGGGACAGCTCGCGTGGAAGCTGCGCCGCGATCCGCGCGTCGTCGTCATGGAGAAAACCAATGCGCGCCAGCTTACCCCCGCCGCCTTTCCCCGGCCGTTTGCGCCCGTGGATTTGGTGGTCGTGGATTGCTCGTTCATCTCGCTGCGCAAAATTCTTCCGCCCGCCGTTGCATTGTTGCGGTCATCGGGTAAAATCGTGGCGTTGATCAAGCCGCAGTTCGAGGCGGGAAAGGCCGAGGCGGACAAAGGTGCAGGCGTCATTACCGATCCGGCAATTCACGAGCGGGTGTTGCGAGAGCTGGAAGCGTTCGTCCGCCTGCGGGACGATTTGCGCTGGCGGGGCGTGACAGAGTCGCCCCTGCTCGGCCCAGCGGGCAACAAAGAGTTTTTGGTGCTGATTGAAAAAACTGGCTGACAAAATCAAACGCGTGGGCTTGCTCGGCAACTCCGGGAAAGTCTCCTGCGCGCACGCCGTGGCCAGGGCAGCGCGGCTGATTCGCGCGACCGGCCGCGAAATTTTCAGCGATGCCGCCACCGCCCGTCTGGCGCATTTGCGCGGCCCGGTTTGTCCGGACGCCGCCGCGCTCGCGAGCGCGGCGGATTTGCTGCTGGTTTTTGGCGGTGATGGAACATTGCTGCGCGCCGCCCGGGAAATCGCCGGTTCGCAAACACCACTGCTCGGAATCAACATCGGCGGACTCGGCTTTCTGACGGCGGTTTCGTCCGCGGATTTGCCGCGCGCCCTCAAGCAGGTTTGGAACGGCGAATTCAAATTTGAAAACCGCGCGCTCATCGAGGCGCGGGCCAGTTGCGGCGGCAAACGGGTCCAGCAAACCGCATTCAACGACCTCGTCATCAGCCGTGGTGTCGCGTCGCGTTTGATTGAGCTCCATGTGAGCGTGGACGACGAACCGCTGACGCGCTATCGCTGCGACGGTTTGATTGTCAGCTCGCCTACCGGCTCAACCGCCTATTCGCTGGCCGCGGGCGGCGCGCTGGTGTTTCCGACCGCCGACGTTTTTCAACTGACGCCCATCTGCCCGCACACCCTGACGAATCGTTCCTTGATTCTGCCGCTGACCTCGACCATCCGCATCAAGGTGATGACTCCCAAACACGTGACGATTCTGAGCGCGGACGGACAGATCGTTGCGGAGTTGAACGCGGGAGATCAAATCGAAATCTGCCGGAGCCGCCGGACGGTGCGGCTGATGCATCTCAGGGAGAGTTCGTTTTTTGAATCGCTGCGCGTCAAGCTTCATTGGCGCGGAGCCAATCTTTGAAATGAAAATTGCAGAATTGAAAATCAACGATGACTCCCTGACCGCGGGCGGTTTTCATTTTTCGTTTTGAATTTTTAATTGCAATGGTCCGACTCAAAGACATCGCCGTGCTGGCGGGAGTTTCCGTGATGACGGTTTCCAAATCGTTGCGCGACGCGCCGGACGTCTCTGACGCCACCCGGACCAGGATCAGGCTGCTCGCCTCGCAAATGGGTTACGTGCCCGATTCCACGGCCCAGGGATTGCGCACCCGGACAACCAAACTTTTCGGCCTGGTAGTTCCCACGATGACCGATCCGATTTTTTCGCGCGTGCTGCTGGCGATTGAGGAACACGCGCACGAACTGGGCTACGACATTTTAATCGCGCACACTTTGAACAAAGTCGAACGCGAGGAGGCGTGTATCCGGCGCATGCTCTCGCGGCGGGCGGACGGGATCTTTATTTCGCCCGTGTATCGCATGGAGCCGGAGGCAAGAATTTATCAGGAGCTTATGACGCGCCGCGTGCCGACGGTCTTGTTGGGTCCGCCCGCCCAGTTTTGCAGCCAGTTCGTCAATGTGCACGTGGATGACATCGCCGCCAGCCAGGCCGCGACGCGGCATCTGCTGGAATTGGGCCACCGGCGGATTGCCTTCCTTGCGGGGCCGCTGGCTGCGCCGTGGGCGCAAGGCCGCTTTGAGGGCTACCGCCGCGCGCTGCGCGCGGCGGGCATGGACGTGGACGACGAACTGGTTTTCCATGCGGGCAGCACGGTTGAAGATGGCGTCAAAGCCGCCTTGCAGATGTTGAACGAGGCGTGTGACGCCACGGCGGTGCAGGCCGTGAACGACCTGGTTGCCATCGGCTGCGCGGACACGTTTATGAACCAAGGCCTCAGAATTCCACACGACCGGTCCATTGCCGGCTTTGGGAACATCCTCACGGCCGAATATTTCCGCGTGCCGTTGACCACCATGCGGCAGCCGAAATTCCGGCTCGGCGTGGCCGCGATGGAAATGATGCGCCAGTTGCTGCGCGGCGAGCGGGTCGAATCCAGACGTCAGCCGGCTGAGCTGATTGTTCGCGCCAGCACCGCGCCTCCGCCGAAATAGCGCTCGGTTGGCATGGGCGCAACCGGACACCCGCACCGTTTTTTCTCCCTCTCTTCCCCCCGAGGGAGCTGCGGGCGAAGCCTCGGTGGAAAATAAGTTACCACCGGGTCGGGGTGAGGAGGCCAATGGTTTCAAGCTCGAATCCCCTCACCCCAACCCTCCCCGCTTGGGCGGGGAGAGGGCGTCATTTCCGTTCGGTGCGTGTGTCATGTTACGCCCGGTTGGTATCGGACGTGCTTGATTCGATGGCATGAAGAAGATAATGATTGCCATCGGAATTTTTACTGTGATTGTCGGAGTCCTCTGGGTCGGCCGGGCGTGGAACACCATGCAGGTCAACGCCAGAACCTCCAAATTTAACGAAGACGTTGATAACCTGTTCAGCGCGTTGCAGAAATACAAGGAACGGGTCGGCACTTACCCGGTCGGCGGCAACCTCGAAGTCGCCAAGGCGCTCATGGGCGCGAATCCGAAAAACATCATCGTCATTGTCGGCAATAAAAATCAGTTGAACGAAAAGGGTGAATTTGTGGATCCTTGGGGAACGGCGCTGCGAATTTACTTTTCCGATATCGGCGTCTTGATCCGGTCGGCCGGCCCGAACCGCCGATTTGATGACAGCACTGTCATGGATGCGGACGATTTCATCCGGTCGAATTAGCTGGTGACAGTTCGTTATTAGAATTGTTTGGTCAAGCCAATGCTGGTTGGATCTCTTAGCTCCGCTTTCGCGGGCTGACAAGATCAGTTAGAAGCAGAAACGCTGATTGTTCAAGGACCCCAAATTTCTCGCTGCGGACTTGCTCATCAATCCATTTTCACCTTTGATGAGGGCGTGTCAGAAACGATTTACGATGCGCTGATCATCGGTGGCGGGCCGGGCGGCAGCAGTGCGGCCACCTATCTCGCCCGCGCGGGCAAACGCGTGCTCGTGCTGGAGAAGGAACGTTTCCCCCGCTTTCACATCGGCGAATCTCTCCTGCCTTACAATCATCGCTTGTTCGAGGAAATGGGCGTGCTGCCCAAACTTGAGGCGGCCGGGTTTACGAAAAAATTTGGCGCGCAATTTCACCTCGGCAACTCGAGCAAATCGCTCAAGCTGGTCTTCAAGCAAGGCTGCTTCACACGCGAGCCGATGGCTTTCCACGTCGAACGGGCCAAGTTCGACGACCTCCTTTTGAAACATGCGCGCGAATCCGGCGCGGAAGTCCGCGAGGGTTGGACGGTAACGAAATTCACGAACGAAACCGGCGGTGCTGCCATTGAAGCACGCGGCGAGAATGGCGAAACGGAAAGTTTTCGAGGCAGGTTCCTCATTGATGCCAGTGGCCGCGTCAATTTTACCGGCAACGCCCAAGGCTTGCGCGTCATTCATCCGAAACTGAAAAAACTTGCTGTGTTCGGGCACTTCGAAGGCGTCAAAATTGACGACGGCCCGACGGCGGGCGACATCAACGTCGTCCGATTGGAAAACAAGTGGTTTTGGCTGATTCCGATTTCACCGCAAAAAACCAGTGTGGGCTGCGTGATGGATCAGGAGGAATTCGCGCAAGCCAGGCTGCCACCCGCCGAAGTTTTCACGCGCATCTGGCAATCCAGCGCCGAAATGCGCCTGCGCATGGAGGACGCCCGGCCCGTCACGGCGATACAGACCACCAGCGATTTTTCCTACCACAACCGCCGGCTGGTCGGCCCGCGTCTGTTGCGCGTGGGCGATGCGGCGGGTTTCATGGATCCGATTTTTTCCGCGGGCGTTTATCTCGCGATGTATTCCGGCAAACTCGCGGCGAAAGTGGTGCTGGATTCCCTCGCTGCCGGCCATGACGGCGCGCGGCTGCTCGAGGCGTATGAAAAGCGGATTTTTCGGGCCATGAAATTCTATTGGGAGTTGGTGGAGCTATTTTACACGAAGCCGTTCATGGAAGTGTTCATGAACCCCCGGCCCAAATATCATCTGCCGGACGCCATCGTCGCGATACTTGCCGGCGAACTTGAAGGCGGCTGGAAACTCGACTGGCGGCGGAGATTGTTCTTCTGGCTGATCAGAATTCAAGCCCGCTGGCCGCTGGTGCCGAGAATTTCGTTTGTGGAACCGGCGCGGGGCGTGAATTGAATGAGTCCGGCTCAGAAAAAAAAGGAAAGCCCAAGCATCGGTCCGTGCGCGTTGACGCCGAGATCGTTGTTGGACATCCTCGCGTTCGAAATATGTTGATACCTGTATTCCAGATTCACCGAACAATTGCGGGTCACGAAGTATCGCACGCCAGCACCCAAATCCAGATTGAAATTAAAATTCTGGCCGGTAAGATCCCGATTGACGTCGGTGCAAGTCAATCCGGCGCCGGCCTGCACGTAAGGCACGAACCGGCTGCGCTCAATAACCAGATTGCCGCGCAGCCAGACTGTTCCTCCCGTAACATAACTGCCCTCGCCTTTGAAGATGGCACCGCCGAAAGCTTCCCCGGCGATTTCCAGGTTTCCCCTCAAAAAGCCGAGCCGTACGGGATCGGTCAACATATAACCCAGTTGCAGGGCTGATTGCGTGTAATTGGCAGGCGGACGACCCGTCGGGATGAACGGTGAAAAAAGCACGCCGCTCGTGACAGCGGCTTCGAACCGTCCGCAACTAAAAAAGTCCCGGACCTCTGACCTTCTGTCCCCGTCATCCTCGGTCGAATCTTCAGCAGCGTACATGGTTCCCGCGCTGATTGAAATAGCTGCGATAAATGGCAACAGGCATTTCATCGTCATTTCTTGAATTTAACCGGCGCGATTAAATCAGGGCGCCATTTGCCCGGCAAGAAAATTGCCCGACAGAAAATTGTCCGACAGTCGAAATCTCTGTGCAAAAATTGCCACCCACCTTCCAACCATGGGAAAAGCCGGCGCCATTATTTTGAAACAGGGGAACGTCACGGGGACAGCCGCTCCATCCGCCAGCTTTTGTCCGGCTGTTTGGAATAGCAAAACCGGTCATGCAAACGGCTCGGACGCCCCTGCCAGAACTCGATCCGCTCCGGCGAAAGCACGTATCCGCCCCAGTACGGCGGCATCGGAATTTCGTCGCCGGGATACCCGGCGTTTGATTCCTTCCAGCGCGCGTCCAGGACGGCACGGTCGGCGACGACTTCGCTTTGCTGCGAGGCCCACGCCGCGAGCCTGCTCCCGCGCGGGCGCGATTTGAAATACGCCTCGGATTCCTCCCGCGAAATTTTTTTGACCTCGCCAGCGACACACACCTGCCGCTCCATGTCCGCCCAATAAAAGACCAGTGCCGCGTTTGGATTTCCGGCCAGCTCGCGGCCTTTGCGACTGCCGTAATTCGTGAAGAAAATAAACCCGCGTTCATCCACGCTTTTGAGGAGAACCATGCGCGCCGAGGGCCGGCCATCCTGATCGGTCGTGGCCAGTGTCATCGCGTTCACTTCCATTGGCTCAACGCCACTGATTTGAAGCAGCGATTTGTAAAGCCCGATGAAAAACTTGCGCACGCGACCGCTGGCGCGCGCCTCCGCGGCCTCGTCAAACCACCTTCGGAATTGCGCGATCGGGTCAGCGTTCAGGTCTTTGCGGCGCAAGCCGGTCAGGTTATATTCTCTTCGGAGGTCTGCAATCGCCATGACGGTGAGCTTACAACGAAACGTCCGGGCGTGTCCACGTTGGCGGAAAATTATTCGCGCCCATGGGGTGGCGTGAACGCATCCGGCGGTTCCGCCGCCGACCATGCCAGGCGCAACACCATTTTGCTGACGGACAAAAAATGTTTAGCAACTGCCAATCTGCGTGTTGTTATGAAGCTTCGGTACGGCGAATATTGAATCACAGCTCGGGTGAAACCTTGAGTGCTGGTGGGTGTGGGCGATTGCGGCGACTTACCCGGACTTCACGATTTTTTTATGACATTCAGCCATGCCAAACCGGATCGTGCCGCGTGGCTCAAAGGCGGCGAAGCCCATTGCCATGTCGCTCCGGATGCGCCTGCCCGCCCGCGCCGTCTCGTGTTGCTGGGCGCGCCCGGCGTCGGCAAGGGAACCCAGGCTGAACTGCTCGGCGCACGATTGGGTGCCTGCCACCTCTCCACCGGCGACGTTTTCCGCAACGCGAAAACACTGGGCGAATGTGACCGCACACCCACGATGATCATCGCCTTGGAACATCTGCGTTGCGGCCAGTTGGTGCCGGATGAAATCGTTCTGGGATTGCTTGTCGAACGCTCGCGCTGCCTGCGCTGCAAAGGCGGTTTTCTGCTCGATGGTTTCCCGCGCACGGTTGAGCAAGCCGTGGCGCTGGATAAACTCCTCGCCAGCCAGGATATCCGCTTGGACGCGGTTCTCAGCTACGACCTGCCGCTCGAAAAAATCGTCGCGCGACTGAGCGGGCGGCGCACCTGCGCTGTTTGCAAGGCGGTGTTCCACCAGGATGTGCGTCCGCCGAAATCCGCGGCGATTTGCGACCACTGCGGTTCCGGTTTGCATCAGCGCGAAGACGACCGTCCGGAATCCATTCGCGTGCGCATGCTGGCTTACGAACAAAGCACCACGCCGCTGACCGATTTTTACCAGCGCAAAGGCATCCTCTTCCCCATTCTCGCCGACGGCTCCCCGGAGGAAATCTTCGAACACACTCTGCTGGCGCTGCAAAAGCAGCAGATCTGATTTCCAGATCAAATCTCGAATTTAAATCAGGCCATTGCGGCAGTGTGTTCTCTCAATGTGAAGCGCTGCCGGAACCAATGGATGCAATGGAACAGACGCTCCGATTCCGGCCGAGACATCATGCCGTCCATTTTTTGCCCCCCAACTCCAGCGGATATTGTCCCTGCTTTGCGACGGGTTACCGCTTCTCGCTGTTCCGGCTCACTTTGCTTGGCCGCGTATTTGGTTGTCCCTATTGCAGCGTGTGCAGGCCGGGTCAACAATAGTCCGTCACTGGTGGTTGCGTGCTGCCGCTCGTGCGCCCTGATGAGTTTGCAAAATCGAAGTAAATGGTGGATATAATACGGTTCTGAAAATGTTGTTTAATGTATTTTGTTGTTTTTAGGTTCGCGCGAAACTTGTTTTCGGTTCTTGTCGGTTTGTCCGTGCTGTTCTTCGCCGGCTGGCGAGTGGATGCCAGCATAGGTATTTCTCTGCAAATGCAACTGGGCAATCCCAGCAATGCCACTGCGGAGACCAACAATCACGCCCATTTTCTGATTCAGCGCCCCGTGCAAGCCCTGGATTTTAGCGATAATTTAGGCGAGCCAGTTTGGGCAAGCTGGGACCTGACCGCCGGTGACGTTGGCAGCGCCGCACGCTCTGGTTCGTTTTTTACGGACACAAACTTGCCGCCGAACTTTTATCGCGTGACCGACAATGATTACCTCGGGGTCGGCCCCATCAATTTTAATCGCGGCCACCTGTGTCCATCAGAGGACCGCACCGACAGCCGGGCCGACAATGACATGGTGTTTTTCATGTCCAATATCATGCCCCAGGCGGCGGTGAACAACCAGGGTGTGTGGGGAACCTTTGAAGGCTATTGTCGCTCACTTCTGAACACCAATGAATTGTTGATCATTTGCGGGCCAAGCGGCTTTGGCACGAATCGCATTCCCAGCGGGAAGGCGGTCATTCCTGACTACACATGGAAGATCGCCGTCGTGGTTCCCACCAATGGCGGCACTGCGCTTAGCCGGATTACGAATTCGACGCGGGTAATCGCCTTGAAGATTCCCAACACGGATCAAGCGACCAACACGTGGCCGTTCTACGTGACCTCTGCCAATCAGATCCAAAATGATACCGGCTTTATATTCTTCACTGCCCTGCCCGCCGCCATCGCCTCCGCCTTGCTGAATAAAGTGGATGGCCAGACTAATCCGCCGCCCGCCATCATCGCTTTTTCGCCGACAAGTGGTGCGGCCAACACGAACGTTATCATAACCGGTGCGAACTTTGGGTCCGCGTTGGCAGTGACGTTTAACGGCGCGAGCGCAGCTTTCAGCGTGGACTCGGAAACACAGATCACCGTCACCGTACCCACGAACGCCAGTTCCGGCCTGATCCGCGTCACGACTCTCAGTGGCACCGCGACAAGTTCCAACAACTTCACGGTGACCGGCTCAACCAAGATTGAACTGGCCATCCTGGCAACCCACACCGGCAACTTCACACAAGGCGACACCAGCGATGCCTATCGCATCGTCGTCACGAACATCGGCACGCTGACCAGCACTGGCACTGTTAGCGTGGTGGACGCTTTGCCTGCCGGCCTCACCACGACCACCATAAGCGGCAGCGGTTGGATCGCGAACCTCGGCACGCTCACCTGCACGCGCTCAGACGCGCTCCTGGCGGGCGCAGGTTATCCGCCCATCACCGTCATTATGAGCGTAGCCACCAACGCTCCAGCCAGTGTTACCAACTACGCCACCGTTTCCGGGGGTGGCGATCCCGATCCGGCCATCACTGCCAGTGACGTGACGGCAATAAATCCCACAAGCGGGGATGGCAGTGCCTACACTGGAACACTCGCCGGGTGGGATGTGAGCGGTCAGAGCAACTACGGTCCATCGCCTTTGTCGCCCGGCACGAACGCACCCAACGTGACGACTGCCGGTCTGACGCGCGGTTCGGGTGTTGGCACCAGTGGCATAGGTGCGGCACGAGGTTGGGGAGGCACCGCGTTTACCAGCACTACCGCAGCGGCGGCTGTGGCAGCCAACCAATTCACCACGTTCAGCGCCGCGGCCAATCCGGGTTACAAAGTTTCATTCTCCGCACTCAGCAAATTCGACTACCGGCGTTCCGTCACTGGCCCCGCAAACGGGGTGTTACAATTTCAGATCGGCACGGGCGCGTTCAGTGACATCACGAATTTGTCCTACAGCTCGACCAACACCAGCGGCAGCTCCATCGGCGCGGTTGACGTCTCCGGGTTCGCAGCCTTGCAAAATGTGGGCGCGGGCACCAACGTCACCTTCCGTATCGTCAACTACGGCAGCACTAGTTCCGGCGGGACTTGGTATGTCTTTGATACCGCAAACAGCACAGCACCGGACTTGTCCCTGCAGGGCACCGTGACACCGGTCGTCACCTTGACCCCCATTCAATCCTGGCGGTTGCAATGGTTCGGCACCGCCAGCAATACCGGCATCGCCGCCGACAACTATGCCGTCACGAGCGACGAAATGCCCAATCTTTTGAAATACGCCTTGGGTTTAAGCCCGCTGGTGGCCACGAACAACCCCGTGATTGGCGACATCAGCACTGGTTACTTGCGCCTGACCACGCCCAAGAACCCGAACGCTGCTGACGTTACCCTCAGCGCCATCGTGTCGGGCGACCTGACGACATGGACGACCAACGGCACGGTGGTGGATCAAGACACACCGACATTCTTTCAGGTCCACGATGACATCCCAGTAGCTGGTGGCACCAATCGTTACATCCGCCTGCGCGTCTTGAACCCTTAGCACCGTTAGTTTCGCCTGCCGCGACGTCTTCCTCTGGATGGCCGTGCTGACGTTCCTCGCGGAGCCGGGTTCCATCGTTCGGTAGGAGGTCGCGCGGCCGGTTTGCGGTCTGGATGTTGGGTTTGCGTTATTGGGCGGGATCGCTGCAATCCGTTCTCCGCCAGCCGGAAGTCCACCTGCTTTTTGAACGTGTCCACCTTGGCCACTTGCACGGTCAATTTGTCGCCGAGACGAATCACGCGGCGCGTGCGGCGGCCCACGAGATGATTGCGCGCCACGTCGAACACATAGAAATCATCCTCCACCGTGGACAAAGGCACGAGGCCGCTCATCGCGAGCCCCGGCACGTCCACAAAGAAACCGAAGTTGCGCACGTCGGTCACCAGAGCGGGATACCTCTCCGGCTGGCCGGATTGCAACTGCGCTTTCAAGAAAGCGAACAATTTCAGGTCTTTGCTGTCGCGTTCGGCATCGGCGGAATTGCGTTCCGTCACGGAAATGTGTTCAGCGGTTTCCTTGAGCGCGGACATCGAGGTGGAATTTTTATCGAACAACGCGCGATGCACGATGAGGTCGGCGTAACGGCGGATGGGCGAAGTGAAGTGCGTGTACTTCTTCTTGGCCAGACCGTAATGGCCGAGCGGCTCGACGGCGTAACGCGCGCGCATGAGCGATTTGAGAAAACCGATCTTGAGCGCCGGGCCGATGGGCAGAGCGTTGAGCCGATGCAACAGCTTCTGCACCTCGGCGGGATGACTGAGATTGCCGCACGGCACGTTCTGGCTCAACACTTCCTCGCGATACTCATGCAAACGCCGCTCGTCCGGCACTTCGTGAACCCGGTAAATCGCCGGCAGGCGCTGACTCATCAGCCGCGCCGCCACCGCTTCGTTCGCGAGCAACATGCACTCCTCGATCAACTGGTGCGACACGTCGTTCACCGTTTTTTCGATGCGCAAGATGCGCCCGCGCTCGTCCAGACGGATCTTCGTTTCGGGAAAATCTAGATCGAGCGAGCCGGCCTTGAAGCGCAATTTTCGGATGCGTTGGGTCAGTTCATTTGCCTCATGCAGCATCTGTTCAATAGGATCGGGCGCGGGTTTGCGCTGAAGAATCTCCAGCACCTCGCCGTAGGCGAAGCGGCGCTGCGAATGAATCACGGCGGAATAAAACTTCGCGTTCAACACGCGCCCGTCGTTCGACACGAGAAACTCCACGCATTTCGTCAGGCGATCCACGTTCGGCTTGAGCGAGCACAATTCGTTGCTCAACGCTTCCGGCAGCATGGGAATGACGCGGTCCACGAGATAGGTCGAGTTACCGCGCTTGCGCGCCTCGGTGTCCAGCGCCGTGCCGGGCCTTACGTAATGCGACACGTCCGCGATGTGGACCCACAGCCGCCATTGCTCCAGCGAAACACGCTCCAGACAGATCGCGTCGTCGAAATCCTTCGCGTCGTCGGGATCAATCGTGATGACCCGTTGACGACGGCAATCCACGCGCCCCGCCACGTCGCGCGCATGCACAATCGTGCCGATGGCGTTCGCTTCGTGCAGCACGGGCTTGGGGAAATGCAGCGGCAATTCGTATTGGCGCAGCACCGAAAGCATGTCCACGCCTTCCTCATCCGGCGCGCCAAGGACTTCGACAATTTCACCTTCTGGATTTGTGTTGCGCGATTCCCATTCGCGCAATTCGACGACCACCTTGTCGCCGATGCGCGCGGGCCGGCCCACGTCGCGCGGCTCCGGCACGAAAATATCGTGTGGGATGCGTGGATCGTCGGGAATGACGTAGAGAAACTGCCGTCCTCGTTGCAGTGTGCCGACGATCTGCGTGCGCCGCCGTTCCAGAATGCGAACCACCTCACCTGTGCCCGGTTCGGCGACGGCTGCGCGCAAGCCCTTTGACCGGACATCGCGCCGCACGAGCACGCGATCTTCGTGCAGTGCCGTGCCGGTCGCGCTCTCCGGAATGGAGATTTCCTTGAGGCTGGTATCGTCAGGTTGGAGAAAGCCCTTGCCCTGGCGGTTCATCCGAATCCGGCCCGGAATCAAATCCGCCTCGCGCGGGCAGATGTAACGATTGCCCTTGATGCGGGCGGCTTCGCCGGATTGCTCCAGCTTGCGCAGAACGCCCTGCAACTCCTGCTGACTCGAAGGCGGCAACCGCAGCAACCGGAGCAGTTCCGGCACATTCGCCGCGACATAATCTTTTCGCTCCAGCAAACGGATGATCTGGTCTTTCATGATTTGAAATTGGGCCGCGGGTTGAACCGTGTCACACACTCCGGTTTACCCGCGCCGAAGTCCGACGACAGTATGAACAATTGCAAAGCCTTGGCCAGCCCCGCGTTTGCCGGCACGGTCAAGGAAGTCGACGAGTGCCAATCCAGTGAATTGACCCCAGAGTTGAGTTGTGGTCACAATCCTGGATGGCGACGACTGAATTACAAATTGAAAAACTCGCGACCGGTAACGGCCCCCTGCCCCAGCGCGGCCAGTCTGTTTCCGTCCACTACACCGGCTGTTTCACCGACGGCAAAAAGTTCGACAGTTCCGTGGACCGCAACGAACCGTTCAGCTTCGTGCTGGGCGAAGGACAGGTCATCGCTGGCTGGGATCTCGGGGTCGCCAAGATGAAGGTGGGCGACAAGGTCAAGCTGATTATCCCGCCAGAACTTGCCTATGGCCGGGACGGATATCCGGGCGCGATCCCGCCGGATTCAACGCTCGTCTTCGAAGTCGAACTGCTCGCCATCGGGTAGCGCGGAAGATCGTTTCACGCCGCTGTAAGCGCGGCGCGGGCATCATCGGCGGTGCCGGTTTTCTCCAGGAAATAATCGTAGCCGCCCACATACGGAACAACCTCGCCGGCGTTGACGTGCAGCACCTTGGTCGCGAGCTTGCGGATGAAGTGCACGTCGTGGGAAATGAAAACGAGCGTGCCCTCATAACGCTCCAACGCAAGCGTGAGCGATTCGACGGTGTGGATGTCGAGGTGCGTCGTCGGCTCGTCCATAAGCAGGAGGTTCGGCGGATCCACGAGGAACCTGATGAGATTGAGCCGGCTTTTCTCGCCGCCGCTCAACACGGCGGTCTTCTTGAAAATGTCGTCCTTACGAAACATGAAGGAACCGAGCACGCCGCGCGCCTCGTTCTCGGGCATGAGCGGCGCGCTGGCCAGAACCTCGTCGAGCACCGTGCGCTCCGGGTCGAGCGTCGCGGAGCGATGCTGGCTGAAGTAACCGATCTTCGCGTTGTGTCCGAGATCGCGTTCGCCTTTTTGAAACTCAACCACACCCGCCAGAATTTTCAGCAGCGTGGATTTGCCCGCGCCGTTCGGACCGACCAGCACCGTCCGTTCGCCGCGTTCGATGGTGAGGTCCAGCCCGGCGTAAACCTGGGTCGCGCCGTAGGCCATGTGGATTCCCTCCAACGAGGCGGCCCGCTGCCCGCCACGGGGTGGTTGCGGAATTTGAAACCGGAACGGCTTGCGCGGCGCCATCGGCTTCTCGATGAGTTCCAGCCGTTCGATCTGCTTGAGCTTGCTCATGGCCTGGGAGGCCTTGGACGGAACCGCGCGAAACCGATCCGCAAATTGCTGGAGCGCCGCAATCTCCTTTTGCTGGTTGTTGTAGGCGGACAACTGCTGCTCGTAACGTTCCTCCCGGTGCCGGAGATAATCCGAGTAATTGCCGGTATAGGCGATCAGCTTCTTCTCCGAGATTTCGTGGACCTGGCTCACGATCTCATCCATGAACTGGCGGTCATGCGAGATCAGCAGCACCGCGCCCGAATAATTTTTCAGATAGTTCTGCAGCCAGAGCAGCGCGAGCAGGTCCAGATGGTTCGTCGGCTCGTCCAGCAAAAGAAGATCCGGCTCCATTACCAGCAAGCGCGCGAGGCGGGCGCGCATAATCCAACCGCCGCTCATCTCCTTGGCTTTTCGATTGAAGTCCGCGTCGCGATAGCCCAGTCCGCGCAACATCTTTTTCGCCTTGGTTTCCACCTGCGGATCGTTCAACGCATCGTGTTTCGCGTGCGCCTCCATGTATTCCGGAGTGGACACCGCCCCCAACTTCTCCAGCTCGTGCAGGCGCTTTTCCAATTGCGGCAATTCATCCACCCGCCCGGTGGCCACATCCAGAACCGTTTCATCGCCGTGGGCTTCGCCCTCCTGCGGGAGATAGCCGACCATGGTCCATTCATCGCGCTCGACCGTGCCGGAGTCCGGCTCTTGCTGTTTGAGGATGAGGGAGAACAATGTGGTTTTGCCCGCGCCGTTCGGACCGACCAGCGCGACGCGATCGCCGTAGTTCACCTGAAACGAAGCGTTCTCGAAGAGCGTCCGCGCGCCCAGCGTCATCTTTAAATCTCGAATTGTGAGCATTGAATAATTGTGTTCGCCGGCGGTTGGCCGTCACTAAACGGAGAGAAGTCTACTTTGCCTCCGCAGGAGCCGAAGCATTGGATTCTGTCTGCGGCGACGAGCGGGAGAGGGTATTCAAAAATCGCGCGGCGTCAATGGCCCATTTGAGCACGATTCATTTGGGAATCATGGCAGCGACCGATTGCGCTATTGGACGGGGGCGATGCAGCACCATCACATTGCCGACGCGCATGATCAAGTGGCTCGAAGTTTTTTGCGCCAACTGCGGCGCGAGTTCTTTCTTCTGCTCTTTGAACTCCACGAACTTGATCTTTAACAGTTCATGTTGCAATAACGCCGTCTCCACGGAGCGAATGAACCCGTCACTCAAACCGGCTTTGCCGACTTTGAGGATGGGTTCCAAGTGCTGCGCGGCAGCTTTGAATTTTCGAATCTGCGAATTGTTCAGTGGTTCGAGCATTGAACGCGAAGTTTAGATCGTTCGCTCCATAACACCAAACTCAATTTGCCCGGAGATCAGCATCAGCAAATCGCGCCGGACAGAGAGCAGACTCGAATGGCACTTTGGTGAAGCGGAAAATCGCCTTGCGGGTTTCTGCGGCAGGGTGTCAACTTTCATGAGCCGGGAGAATGTTGTGAAGAAGTTCGCAACGCGTCGCGACACGTTTGAAAACCAGGAGAGCCGTAAATCATGAAGACTTTTTCGTTCAGTGACATGCTCGGCCGTTTGCTGCGGGCTGAAAACCAAAGTCGCACGGCCAAAACGGTGGAAATTTTCGGCTGGTTGATCTTCATCGAAGGACCGATTTTCCTGCTCTTCCCGCATTTTGTGGGATCGGTGCTGCATCTTCCGCCGCTCGCCGAGTCAGGGCCGAATTATTTTCGGCTGGTCGGGGTGTTGGTCGGCGGGTTGGGAATGTTGTACGTGGTCAGCGGACGGCTCAACGCCGAAGGATTTCTCTTTGCTTCGCTGTTGGACCGTCCGCTGGTTCCACCGCTGATGGCGGTTCTGTGGTATTTTGGAATCGTTCCCGGGCCGCTGGCCTTGGCCTTCGCTATTCAGGATTTCGGCAGCTTCCTCTGGACGCTGTTGACGTGGCGTTCGGAGTCTCGTAGTTCGTGAACGAATAACGCGTTTGGCGCTGTCCCCAGAACTGGTGACTGGCGGAAAAATCAGGATCGAGTATTCTCATCTTGTTGTTGCCGCACTCGTTCTCAAGTGCAAAGTTTTTAAGGCCGGACCTGTTGTCCGGCCTTTCTTTTTTGGCCCCGCGCTTTTCACCCCCATCGTCCCGCCGACGCCGAAAACCGATGAGAGCAGAGATTCGCCGGCCCGGCGCGGAGTTCAAGAATTTGTCCGGCCACTCTCTGTGTTGGAATACTCCTCGCGCAAGACTGCGTAGTAAGCCGTGTCCGTCCAGTCACCATTTACAAACTCATTCTTCAGGAACAGCCCTTCGCGTCTCAGGCCGGCCTTCTCAAACAACCGGCAGGCCGGAGCGTTCCGGCTGTCGCACCCGGCGTAAACCCGGTGCAGGTTGATGCCCTCAAAGCAGAAGCCGAGCAACGCATGCAACGCCTCCAGCGCGAATCCCTGCCGCTGAAAGTTTCGATGCAGGTTGACACTCAACGCCGCCTGCAACTGGCCCACAAACCGCAGCCCGAGAAAGCCGATGAGCTTGCCGCCGTCCGCAAGTTCAACGGCCAGGCGGAACGTCTGGTCTGGCGACGTCAGCTTGATCACGTGATCGCTTTCAAGCCACCGCAGCACGTGCTCCTCGTCCCCACCTTCCAAACCGTCCGTGTATCCTAAAAACTCATCATCCGGCAGCAATTCCATCAAACCTTTCCAATCGTTCGCGTTGAACCGCCTCAAAACGAGTCTGGCCGTGGTAATGGGAACGGGAATTCTTCTGCCCGCCTCAGCGCCGGCTGCGGGCACGATGAAACTTTCCAGACAATTAAAACACTCGCGGGCAAAACCAATGGCGTCTTGCGGATAAGAAACCAATGCGCCGCAGTAGGGACACTTGAAATCAATGAAGTTCTCTTCGGTGCTCATGGCGCAATGCTACCGGGTCAGAAATGCAGAGCAAGGCGTTTGCGTGTTTCCCTAGAACCGTTTGTTCTTCAAACACAACGCCCGGTATATCCGGAGCGAGTTTAGGAAGTAGCGGTCACGTGATCTCAAGGGCTGTCGCCAATCGGAAATTACGATTCCCCGCGCACGACCAGGTTCACGAAGCGCTGGGCACTGTCGCGCACGACCGGATGCAAACGGACGGGGTTGAATCCCTTGCTCGCGTAGTAGCCGTAGCGCGTATTCCACAGCACATACATGTCGAAATCGTTCGGCTCACGACGGGCCTGTTTCTTGAAGGAACTGTAAAGCGAGGACCAGTGTTGTTCGGCAACCGCCCGTGAAACTTCTGGATTATGGTAATATCTAGAATCATTATAGCGCCTCCACACCGAAGGCATGATTTGATAGCGACTGACCTCACCTGCTCTCCCGACTGCCTGATCCTTGTTGGCAGTTTCAATCATGCCGAGGGCAAACTGGCGCCGCTCGTCCAGCACGGCGATGCTGACAGGGACAGGCCTCGCCTTGGCAACCGTCATTATGCGGGGCGTGGAAAAAGGTGGTTGCGGTGCCGCAGAGCCTGGCAACATGGCGGCAGAATTGTGAACAGTTGGTGTCAGATTTCCAATTGAAACAGGGGCTTCGCCATCCGCACGTTGCAAAGGGTTGGCCCGAGTCGTCCAGATTACAACGAACGAGACCAGCAGTACCATCGCTCCAGCCAACAGGGCCGGAACGGTCAAGGATTTTTTATGGATTGTTGTCATAATGTCATGGCTGACTCCACAGCAATAATCCTCCATTCTCACACAAATTGACGGCAAAAATCAACCCGGCAGGGGGAGAAACTTATTCACAACGAACGCCGGGTTGTTCACAAGATATTCACAGAATTTAGCCGGCCATCTGTTCGTTTTGGAAACCTACCGCACCCAGTCAAGAGCGAAGCAGTGGTGGATTGGTCGCCGCTTTTTCTTTTGCGATCACGTCCGCATTGAAAATTAGGCCGGGATTCGCTTGCCAGAATCCCGCGCTACAAGTAGGAGATTTCCATGCAACGCTCACTTGTGATGACGATTATTGGCGAAGACCGACCCGGCTTGGTGGATTCCGTGGCCACTCTCATTGCGGAACACGGCGGCAACTGGCTCAAGAGCCGGATGTCGCGCCTCGGCGGACAGTTCGCCGGCATCCTGCGAGTGGAAGTGCCGGCGGAAAAAGAGCAATCGCTCCTCGACGCGCTAAAAAAACTCGACGGGCAAGGATTGAGCGTTCTCATTCACGCGGACAAACCGAAACCGGCGGCGGCGAAACGTCCGCTGAGTGTGCTCGACATCATCGGGCAGGATCGTCCAGGAATCATCCGCGAAATATCCCATGCGCTCGCGAGCTTCGGCGTAAACGTGGAGGAATTGCACACCGAATGCGTCAGCGCCGCGATGTCCGGCGAGACGTTGTTCAAGGCCCGCGCCACGTTGAACATTCCCGAATCGTGCAATCTCCCGGAGTTGCTCAAGACGTTGGAAAAGATCGCGGCGGATTTGTTCGTGGATGTGTCTTTGGAGAAGGACGCGCTGCCGTGAGGAACACTGGGAGACGTCTCGTAAAGCAAAAAATGCAGCCCCGGTTGAAAAGAAATTGCCACTTATTCTCTGCCAACAAATTTGCTAGACAGCTATTTCCGTCCAGCGCAGTTTTAGAATCGTGGGACAAGATAGGCCACAGATTCTAATAGCTAGTCAATATTAGGTGCTCCCGCAGGGCCCAATTTCGAAAGTCATCTGTATCATTGCGTATCGCTGGTGATGATCTTATTCCAAATGAAATCACGAGACTGCTTGGTGTATCGCCTACGCACGCGCAGATCAAGGGTGAGAAGATTGTCGGCCGGAAAACTGGCACGGCAAGATCTGCCAAGTTTGGCATGTGGCGGCTTGGTGTGGCCAGCCATGAGCCTGAAGATATAGATGGGCAAATTCAGGAGATACTGAGCCAAACGACCGACGACCTCACCATCTGGCGGAGTATCACCGAAAAGTATGACGTGGATTTGTTTTGCGGTCTGTTTATGGGTCGCAGCAACGAGGGATTGACTATTTCCGCGCATTCTCTTGCAGCGTTGGGAGCACGAAGCATTGAGATGAGCTTGGATATTTATGGCGGACATGATGATGAGAACGAGACGAGTACCTAACATCAGGTTAAACTGCCAACCAATTTGCTGACCGCTACCGCTTCGTGCGACAATGGTTCGCGCTTGTTCCATCTATTCATCTTGAATCCACCTTGCATAAGCGGGCTCGCCGAAATACTCGTATCCCCTGCCCTCTTCCGCGGTGCCGGAAACCATCGC
>OCZU010001020.1_pt1 | contig 18856 bp, 6 predicted proteins | sample 1539001 | NCBI WGS metagenome assembly OCZU01 (sample SAMEA3539306, study PRJEB22396) | soil metagenome | biome: tundra; feature: field; material: soil | place: USA | collected 2010-05 | depth 0.15 m | reverse complement strand
AGCAAGCGGGTCGACATTCGGCTCGCGTGTTGGGAATACCCGTCCGTCCTGGAGGTACGGCGCAGCCTTCCAAAAGGCCTGGTATTTCGCGACGGCATTCGTTGCGCGATTCACGTGACGTTGCCCCCCTTTTGGCGGCTTCCAAAAGCTCAACGGTTTGGAGGATATTTGCCCTCCATATCCGTTCGAGAATTTCGACACAAAAAACGCGCTGCCCGCCACAAGCATTGGTGCAGGGTGATCTCAGTCTTCCTCTCAAGCCACTCCGGCAAGGACAACTCCACACGGCACGGCATAATCGAGATCACGCCATGCCCCATCACACGAATGGTAGAGGTGGACCACTTCCGTTTCGCCATCCCCGTAGTCAAATTGGACCCTGGCCACTCGCCCCGAGGCTCGCACGACGACGGCGGGGAATGTCCCGGCGTCCAGCCCCGGAATCGCGCCGTAGGTCACGGCGAGAAGTGTGCCAACTCTGAATGGCAAGAGCGATGGTCCGTTAACCCGGCAGCGATGCTGTCGAGGCTGCCCGCACGTCGGGCAGATGAGAGCAATTTCTTCACCGCCGGACGGGTCGACATGACTCACCAAGCGGCAGTGCTCCTTCGCATCAAAATCCCAGAATACGTTGCCGCCACGGAACCGAAGATTCCGAACTTCTTCAGCAAACTGAACTGCCCCGCAATCGTCATTGACGAGCAGGACTTCCCCAAAACAGAACTCCGGGCCACCGTTCTTAGCCGAGCTGTAGAAGAGCATGACACGGTCGCCCGCCTGCCAGTGCAGTTGTCCGTTCTTGCCGCCGCTATCAGCAACACACGAATGCCCAACTTCATCGCCACACCGTCGGCAAACCAGTTTACCGTCGGGATGGTCCTCGTAAGGCTCCGGAACGGGCGGTTCGCTCGGGACTGGAGAGACAGGGGGAGACAAATCAAGACGCCAAGCGGAGAGCGCCTCAGGATCGCGTTCCTTTAGGTGCGACAGGAGATCCTCTTGTCGGGCTGGCCGAAAACCAACCGGTACACCGCAAGACTCGCCTTCAGGTCTGGCAATCGCTGTTGCTCGCGGCTGAACGGCAACATAGGCACGCGTCTCTCCACGGTTGCGCCGTCTTGGATCGGGTAGATCCAATACGGGATCAGATCACCCTTGCCTGGTTCGCGCTCCCTGACCGCAGCGTCGAACAATTGGGCCCAAGCATCGCCTCCGCGCTGGTAATTGCCGCGCAGCTTGTCGAGGCCCAGACTCGACGCGATGTTCTTCCGGATGGCGTGGCCCTTGTAGCGATGAACCCGGCCCTCCCGTTGCTCCAGTTCAACCGGGTTCGAAGGTAGATTCCAGTGGTAGACGACATGGCAATACGGGTGAAAATCCAATCCCTCCTGCCCAATGGAGGTGGTGGCAAGAATGAAAGGCCGAAAAGGTGAATTGAAGGCTTTCTGTACGGTCTCCGTTCTTGCCACCTGTTCATCCTGGTCGCTCCGGAGATTGCCGAATCGCATTGCGAAGCGGCTGCGCAGATTGAAGGCATCCAGTGAAATCGAACCCCTGCGTGGCCAGACCCGCAACTGATCGAGCTGGACGCGCGAAGTGTGCACAGAAACTGCATCCGCCGCTGTCTTCCCGATCTGGCGCACCGCTTCAACCGGGTCCTGATTCGTCAGCCCGAGCGATTCGAGCAGCCAATGGAAATACTCATCCAGCACCGCCGAAAGGTTACCGGCGGCCCCGTATTGGAGCGCCACGCGCCAGTATGGAGAATCCCCATCTGAGGAGCGCAGAAAAGAGATCGTTTCCGGGAGGTTGAAAAGTGACCGGAACCCCTCACCGACACACGCCGCCGCATTGCACAGTGCCGCTTCATCCCATTCGGTCCAGCGCACCACCCGGCGCATGGACCTCATGGAACAAACGGCCGGGCCGGCCAGCGCAATCTCGGCGAGCACCTCGGAAAGATTTCCAGGAGGGCACCCAAGTTCGGCGTTCGGGTCAAAGTACTCGACGAAGCGTGCAACGTGTGTGGCGAAGCCGCTGGCGGGCTCTTCATCCGGGTCGGTGCTAACTCGCTTCCAGCCATCCTCCTCATTCGACACGCACCAGGCGCGCATCCACGGCGAATGGTGAGTATCGAGCAACGCGAGGGCCGCCCAATACCATCGCTGATCTTCGCGGCCTTCGCTGACTCCTGGCCACCGGCCGGTGTTCCGGAGAAGTTGCTCGATTTTCTTCTGTGTCACCAGCTTGACTTCATCCAGTGACGGTAGCCCTTGGGATTTGAGTTCGAGTGTAATCTCGATAGGATCGATCTCCCTCGCCAGCGTCGCGCACGGATACACGAGACCCAGCACCGGCATGCCGCTCAAACGCTCCTCCGCATTGGAGGAGAATCGTAGCAAAGGTTTGCGTTCTCTTGTAAGCGCACTGTAGCGAGGGCGGTCGGTATCTGCAATCAGCATGCACCGCTCAGCCTCGTAGGAACAGAGGGACGCTATCGCGTCGGGAACAACCTGCCAGGACGAAAAGACCAGCGCTTTTGTCATGGAAGCCTGGTCCGCGTAGGCCCCTTGTGGCTGCCAGTAAGGGAGCGATGGAGGAACCCAAAGCAGTCGCCACTGGCCGGCGCCAACCGTGTCCTTAAGCAGGGCGCGCAACCGGGCGTTGGCAGGCTCCAATTCCCGGTAATGGTCAAACTGTTTCCGCCGGAGGAGTTGGCCCGCGCCCTTTCCCAAAACATCCAGTAATTCTTGGGAGGGGCGCTCAGTTTTCGCAGACATGGCCCGCTTAAGCTCGTACCCCTTCATGATGTTGAGCAGGTATGGGCTGGACTTCCAGTATTCAATCGAGTCCGATACTTCAAGGTTACGACTGACTTGGTCAACAAGGATGGCCTGCTTCAGGTCGGCCGCCCGGAACTCGGTCTTAACCGTAGGCTCACTCAACATCGCATCGCGGCGATCAGTCGCTCCAACTCGCTCCGTTCTCACCATCACGCGTTTGAGCTGATCTTGCAAGATGTCCCGTGCGGCCCCGGCCTCCACCGCTGAGTATTGCCCTCCGCCATGTAACGCCCGCCTAAAGTGCTCCAGGTTCTGTTTAACAACGGCGATTGCAGTGTCGTCGTGGAAGAGGAACCGGAGCGTCTTGAGGAAGTCGGCGTAGTGGTCATCCTCCGTCTCGTGGTTCAGTGTGTACATCTTGTACGGGGTCGCGGAAAGCAGTAGGACTCGTGGCCTGCGTTCGCGACCTTCTCCGTCGGTTTCGGAGTATTCGAATAGAGCCTGCGCCAACAGGGCAGCTTCGCTTTCGCCCTGCAGGAGATCCTTGAAACGTTGAAATTCATCCAGGATGATCAGGTCCGGCTCCAAGGCACGTATACAAACTGTCGCGAGCAATTTTCGTAAGCCAGAGATGACTTGGAAGCGGCGATCAGACTCTTCCCACGGCACATTCTGCCGAAAGGTATGGAAAATCTCGTCAACCGCGCTGAGTTCCCGGACCAAGGCGTGCTTGGATCGTAACTCCCGCACGAACGACCGTTCCAGTTCCGCATCCAAAGCAACTTCCTGCTGGGCGTAATTGCGCCAGCTATCTTTGCCTGCGGTTGCCTGCAACAAATTGAGCAGTCCGGTACCGCTGAGGTCGAATCGATCACGCAGCATGTGATAGAGCACGCGCCGCTCTTCCATGCTGCCTCCCCGGTTCCCGAACTCGAATGTCGTCCCTGGGGTGAAGCTGATGAAATTGATCCGATTCGACCGGAGCCCGCTGATACGTGCTGGCAGCAGCGTGAGTCGCGTGGCGAGGGCGAACTGTTTGTTCCCGTAAACGTTGAGGCGGTTCAGGTTCTGATTGGCGATAGCCGCATTGGAACAGACATAGACGATATCTATCCGCGACACCGTCGGCTGCAGGTGCCGGATGGTCTTCGCAATAATTCCACGCGCAACCATCGTCTTTCCGAGTCCCACCTCGTCAGCGACCAAAAATCGGTACGCGGGATCATTGTCCAGGAAAATCCGGTCGAATACGTACTCCACGGTCCGTCTCTGAAAGTCCTTAAGGCGATTGAGGATTGGTTCCACCGCAAGCCGGTCATTCATCGCCGCACCTCCTTCAGGACAGCGGCGTAGACCTCCCAAAGCTCAAGGAACTGCTCATCCACCATCTGTCTGCCCTCTTCCGTGCGGACCAAATCTTCAATCAGCGATTGGATCGAGTCCAGGCGCGCCGGCTCGCGGCTCAGAGCACGAGTCATCTCCTCCAGCAGTGGAAGCGCGGACTGAAGCGAGTATCCGTTTTGCGCCCCTCCCACCGTTACAGCAAGGAGGACGTCGTTTGGCAAACCATCCTCGTCGATGTCGGCCAACAGGAAGAGCAGATACTTCAGGAATCCCTCCCGATTGGCCACAATCGTTCGAACCATTGCCGCCCGCCGCTCCTCTGGCATGCCATCCACCGGTAGGTTCAGCACGAAGCGGCAAGAATCGGGAGCAGGCGGAGAGGTCATTTCAAACGCGACAAAGGCAGTGACGGCTGCCAGCGAACACTCTGGTAGCACCGCTTCTTCGCCAAGGCGAATCTGCATCACGTCGGTGGCGAACTCCGGCCGCAAACTGACGGGCCAAGCCCTCAAGCTCTCAATCCCTTCAAGCAGAACCGGCCCGCCAGGCTTCAGAATCAATTGACGCTGGTCGCCTTCCCCGCCGCATGAAAGGCGCAGGTCAGCGGCGGCCAATGCCGACTTGGCGGCCTCCAGCCGCATTTCGGCTAACCGGACTGCGCCATCTTCCGCGGGAGGCTCGCCGGGCTGATAAGGCTCTAACAGCTTGCCAAAACCATCCTGCGAGAAGATCTTGTCAATTCCGCCCACTTTACTCGTCTTGCCTGTTAGCCCAACCAGTAGTTCGACATTTACGCCGTCCACCAACGCCGCTTTCGTGGCATTTGCGGACCCCATTGTGATCGTGGTGTCCCAACCGTTCTGGCTGATGTAGACCTTGGCGTGAAGGCCTTGCAGCACGTTGGAGTCCTGGGATAGGTCCTCGCCATCTTCCGTCTCAGCCGCCTCCCGGAGCGCGAGACACTGCGGAAAAGTCCGGCGCGCGGGGGCGTCGAGCTTATCCATTTCTTCGGGACGAGAGACGAGTAGCACTGGATCGCGGGTCGACTCTGCAAGCTGCCGAAGTGCCTTCGCGGAAACGAATGGGGATATCACGGCCAGCTTCTGTGATTCCCGCGGTGTCCAGCCCTTCCCACTCAACCCGAGTGACGAGAATTGAAGCTCGTCGAAACCCTCTGGGCATTGCCACTCGGCACTGTGCAGTTGCCCCGCGAGTTCCAGTACTTTCTTTGTGGTCGCGGCGGGCGTTTGCGGATTCATCTCCGGCAGTCGCGAAACCAGGTCGTACAATCCCTCGTTACTACGCCACCGGCGGCCCGTTGGCGCTCCCTCCGTCGCTAGGGCGACGTCCCAGGAGCGATCATGGGTCAGGTTTCGAGACAACACCACGACCCGGAGCACGGGCTTCTCTCCCTCCCTAACGAACCGCAAAGCCCAAAGCTTCGGATGGAACGCCCCGCCGAGTGGAGCCGTTACCGGAACGACCACCGGCTCCAATAGGCCATAAAGAATGTGGGGAATCTTCGGGACATAGATCTGGCCAGCCTGGCAGAAGACCACCAAACGTTCAGCCGACCGCCGGAGACCCTCAAGCAGCATCACTCCGTTCTGGAAGTCCGCTGACGCTCCGTCGTTCCCAAGCACCGACAAATGCAGAGTGGAACCCAGAAGCGTGCTCAGATCCAGGGAGTAGGTGGTGGCAAGCGCAAAGTCGAGTTGATAGCCAACCGGCGCTCTGAAGGCCTGGGTGAGGAGAAGGCGTTGGTTGGGTTCGAGCATCATGAGCCCCGCAATCCCTCCCACAGATCCGAAAGGAACTGATTCGCATTCCCCCAACGGAAGGAGATCCTGCCCAATCCGGCGGCGCCGCCCCACTGCTCAAGCGCCCGGCGATTGTTGAAGCGGGACCTTGGACCCTTCAGCCGCATCTCCCGGTTTCGGACCAGGCGCCGTCCCTCCTCCAATCGCCCGAGATCGACCCCGTGCTGGAGCAGAAGCCTCACCCACGTTTCGACAAACTCACGCGCCGCGACCGTAACGGTGTGGTTTGGGTGCCGAACAATCTCCCAAAGCCGCCGAAGATTCCACTGTCGGACACGAGCGCCGGCAACCACCATCTCTTTCGCCCAAGCCGCAAACATATCTTCGTATTCCGACACCTTCTCCTTTATGGGAACCGCTTCGGCCAGCATCCAGTTGTAGAGGATGGCAGCGCCATGCATCGTCTCGGAGAAGAGCCTGGCATGCTCCAGGAGTTCCCGATGTGCTTCGGAAAACCGGGCAAGTTCGGGATGCTCCCAGGGAAAATCGACGGCGGCGGGCTTGCATCGCCACGCGAGAAACATCAACAGGCTATCCGGGCAGCGGGCTTCCAGGCAGTGCCGGAAGAATTCAGCCTCCTTGGTCGTTAGAAGGAAGTTCGGGCTTTGGAAGAAGTCCGCAGGTGGCGTTGGGAGTTTGGGGTGCCAGGAGTAATCCAACGCATCGCGCCCGCCATCGTTTTCCTCTTTTGCTCGCAGGCGCCGCCGCCACAAGCTGTCGAAGTCGCGGTGGAAATCCTCCCGCCCGCCCTGATAACGGCAGATATCGTATTGCCTGAGAGCCGCCCAATAAACCGAACTCGGCAGCCGCTTCAGTCGCTCTCTCGCGACTCTGCCGAAAACGCCAGCATCGGCACCGTGGGCCTGGAGCAGTGGCTCAGTGAGATCCAGTTCCAGCTTTCGCGCACGCGCCGCCACTTCACGCGAAGGCGTGCGTCGTCTCTCCAAATCCTGGTAAATCCAGGGGATGAAGAACAGGTATCGAAGTCGCGTCTGGATCGTGCTGGTTCCAGGGAAAAAGTGGTCGGCGAAGGAATCCCGGATGCCGCCGAGCCCTAACTCGTCGCGAGTGTCCCGTTCCTCGAACAACGCGAGGACCCGCTGGGTTCGTTCCCGTTCCGCACTGTTAAAGTCGAGCCATGCCAGGGTGGGTTGCATCGGTTTCAGTCATCCTTTACCGGATGCGTAACGCGCGGGTCGGCAGGTGGCGGGTCGAGGCGAGTTTGGTAGGGGACTCCAGTACGCTCGGCCTCGTCCATTGCGTCGAAAACTTCGAGGATCATACGCTTCGTGCGATACTCGCCGTACGCTCGCTCATCTCTGCGACGCACGATGGGGAAAGTGCCGAGTACGTATGCCAATTCCTCCCGGGTCAATCCGTAAACGTTTCGGGCAACAATCGCCTCAATCTCCGCGAGGGCTTGCCGCCGTTCAAGGTCGCTGACGTAACCCGCACAAGGCCCGTCTACATTGATCGGCTGCACCAGACCGAGCGCGGCGATTGCGTTCCAATACGAGTTCATTTCAGAACTGGTGCACGTCAGCCTCAGAGCCAATTCAACCAGTCGGCGTACGCAAAGGTCACCTGGCGCCCCGTATCTAGGAAATGGCAAGCTGTCAAGAATCCCGTAAGTCATACTCAAGCTAACCTTCTTCCGAACGATATAGTCCATCGTGTACGAGTTGGCGACTGCGAGCCATAACATGTATGACCATTCGAAAGCCTGCTCGAACGTGATCGTCGGAACTTTGTGGCCGCATACGCAGTTCGGCGGAATCAAGGCCGCAACGAGCGATCTTTCGTTGGTAGGGCTTGCGACATCACAGAAGCCAATACGGTATTGCTGCAGACGGGTCCCGAGTTTCGCTGGGAGTACGTCTGGCTGTATTCGCCACTGCGGACAAATTGATTTAGCTGGGTCAGAGAAATCGTATTCCATCCAGTCGGCCGATCTGCCTCGAGCAGAGGCGTAGCCTTTCGCCCTGTGATCGAAGATGCCGACCATTCTGCCCTCATAAACTGGCAAACCGGAAGGGTCCTCGGTAAAGAGATCCCGATCATTGCCCATGTGGACCTCGGTCATGTATGTTCGCGTGGGCGGCCCGGCCATTTTGTCCCCGAACCTGGGTTGTCGTGTATACATTTTTCGCGCCACGTCAATCTCGAACTGGCTCGCGAACTCCATGATGGCCAGCGCATCCGGCGAAAACTCCGTGACGAGCGAAACGGGGAGGGATAGGGCTTCGCCAGCACTCACCTCCGCTAGTCGCGCCTGCGTGCGGATGTTGAAAGCTACGGCGAACTCCTCAGTGGAACCCCGATTGCATGCGGCATAAATGCAGAACTTGGCACTCTTGTGGACCCCTTCGAACCATGCCCCTTTGGCATTTTCAAAACCAAAAACCTTCCGTAGCTCCAAGTGTTCGAATAGGCGCTGTCGAATGGCCATGCAATTGGCGCCGTTGTAGAAGCCCTCCGGCACGACTTGCCCAAGACAACCGCCTGACCTGAGGACTCGAAGACCCGTTTCTACAAACATCCGGTACACATTAAAGTCACCTTTGCCGAGGTTGCCCGGCGCGAAGAGGAGATAACGGCCACTCTGCTTGATGAAAAGCACCACTGCGTATAGATAGCGACACCACGACGTCCATTCGGCTGATACCCTGGGGCTCTTCAGTAAATCCGAGATCCTCGCTTCCTGTTCTGCTGGCGTGAGACAACGCACCTGAGGATCAAAATTGGAGAAGAACTCCTTGGCATCCGGACTCAGAGTATCCCATGGTGGATTTCCAATAACCACATCAAACCCACCATTACAGCCGGTCTGCTGGTTCTCCGCCTCAGCGCTTTTGGGCGGTACACGAAAAACATCAGGGAACGCCAGGTGCCAGTGGAAGAAGCGGTATTCCCTTGACAAGTGCTCGATTTCACTGCGCATCCAAGGTTCACACGCATGCGGGTTCCGCTCGATGCCACGGAAAACCTCTTCCGTGATGGGATAACTGAACTCGCTCGTCTTCTTCCAGACGAAGGCTGCACACCATGTGTCGGCCCAGAAGCGTCCGTCGAGGTAATCACCGGAACGGATCGCTTCTTCATACATCCGCTCCTTCTCGCGGATGGCCGCGATAGAGTCGTCGCCAATGGTGTCCAGATTCATCAGGCTCGTTGCAAAGTTGCCGAGCTGATCCCATGGCGCCGTGGTGGCGGCGAACAGGCGCATCTGCTTGTCGCGCTCATCTGCATTGATTCGCTTGAATTCCTTGCAGATCTCCTTATCGTCGCCTTCGATGGGCGTGAACGCCTCGGCGGAAACTCCTTGAGCGAGAAGTGCAGGCGTAGCCCCGAGCAGACTGTTGCCTGGCTGGATGCGGTGCTCCAGGAATGAAAGCGGCTTGCCAGATTCCAGCGCTTCCATCCAAAGAGAGACCTTGCAGAGCTCGACCGCCATCGGATTAACATCGACGCCATAGATGCAGTGACCAATCACGTCGCGGATGGCCTTGCGCTGTGCTTCGGGTGGCGGCTCCTCTTCCCCAGTCCGCACGGCGGCCAGTCGCTTGGCGATCCGATGCGCCGCCGCGATCAGAAAATGCCCGCTACCGCAGGCCGGATCAACCACCTTCAGCTTGAGAATCGCGGCCTCAGGCTCGGGTTGCTTTGCGGCCTCCAGTAGGATCGGATCGAGAGCGGAGTCGAGCAGGCAGGAAATCAGGCTCGTCGGCGTGTAGTAGCTGCCGGTCTTCTTTCGCTCGCTACCGGCGGCGACCTTCAGTTCGAAGCTGGCGGCCTCGGCGTTCAGGTCGGGATGCAGCTCTAGCAGCGATTCGTAAACGCTGCCGAGTTCTTCCGCTCCCAGATTCTTGTAGTCCACCGCGCGGCGGCTCTGGCCGGTTTGGGTGACGGCCAGAGAGCGGATGGCTTCCAGAAGATGCAGATTCGAAATGTCGCAGGCGTTCAGGTCCGGCAGCGCTCGCGGCGAGAACAGAAAGCTGCCGAGAGCGGGGAGAGCGAGTTCCGGACAGCCATCGCCGGAAAGTTTCTCCATCACCAGCTTCAAGCCGCAGTAGAGGTCGTGGTGCCGCGACCCTGCGCGCGTGGTGGCCAGGTGACGTAAACGGGTGGTGGCGTAAAAGTCGCGGTACCGCTTCTGTGCGGCCGGATCGCCTGTGGGTACCAGCAACAGGTCACGGTCGTCGGCCACAAAAAGGAAGAGCAGTCGGTAGACGAGGCGCAGGATCTGCCGATAGTAATCCTGTTTGTCCAGTGCGCCCGAGCGCAGATTCTCTCGCAGAGCCGTGTTGGCCGGATGGGCGAGGAAGCCCTGCCCCAGATGTTCAATGGCCCGCTGGACGCCATCGCGCAGCCCGTCGAGCACGCGGACACCCTCTGTGCGGGCGGTCTGAGACCATTTCTCAAGTTGGCATTGCTCGGGGCGCTCGGCTTCAAAGCGCGACTGGTGCAGAAGCAGCCAGAGCAGGACGAAGTCAGGGTAGGCTTCGCCGGCCATCATCGCTTCGAGGTCGAACTCGACGTAGGCTTGGCGGGTCAGGCTGATGTTGTCGCGCAACAGCCGCAGGCGGAGGCCGTTTGAAACGATCCCCCAGAGATGCTGGTCGCTCCGGTTCAACAGTTCCTGGAGGAGGCTGTGCGGACTGGACCGCATGCCACCCGCGGCTGTTTGAATGCGCCGGTCGAGATCCACGTTGCAGCCGACAAGATGAATGGGGGTCTGCTGCCAGGCGTGGCTGATTGCGTATGACTTGCCGCCGATTTCTTCGGCCTTGGCTGCCTGAAGTCGCCCGTAGTCGAGTAATTGGAACAACGGCAGGAGCCAGCGTTCACGGGTGAGGCTGGTGCCGGTCTCGGTTCCAGCCAGTTTCTCGCGGGCGGACTGAAAGTTGGCCCACGCGGCCTGCAAACGATTCCATGCCCGGTTGGTCGCTTCGCCGATCTTCTCGCCCGGCGCCAGATGATAGGACGACTCTTCCAATCCGCCGAGGCTCTTATCACCCGAAGCCACGCGAACGAGAATGTCGGAGGGCAGCATCGCCCCTTCGGTGCGGATGGTTGAGAAGGCGGCCAGTGTCCGGGTGCTCATACCTGGCCTCCGGCCGCCGGGACTGGCAGAAAGACGTAGACGCCGAGAATATCCGGCGGCAACTGCGGCTCTACACGTTGGCTGACGCCGCGTAGACGAGCAGCCGACCGGACTCGCCGGTGGGCATCAAGCAGCTCAGCCGCCCGACTCCGCGCGGCCGATACCAGGTGCGGCATGAGTGCCGGGACGCCGTCGAGGATGCGCTGCAGAGCATCGCGCTGGAGTTCGGGGGCGATGTTCGCGTCGGGTACGGCTTCGAGCAGCGCTTCTGCCTGTTCCCTATTTAGCCATTCGGCACTTTGAGGAGATCCGGCGAAGGCCAGCACCTGGCTGTCCTCGGCGAGCAGCTGCCGACGTTCCGCGACCTCTTTTCCGCGCGGTCCCAATTTGACCTCGGTTTCGATGTGATAACGCAGCCGCACCAGCAAGAGAGTGGTGCGGCGATCAACTGCCTTCGTGCGAACCACTCCGCAGCGCGCCGCTCCCCGGTCAGTCGTGCTGTCCAGTGAGGAGTCAAGCAGTCCGGTTGCGAGAGCTTCCACCAGTGGGTGCGTGCGATGAAGATAGATCTCGCCGGGTTGGACCGGCAACTCGAAACGCGCGGTCAGGTTTGTCCCGTTACCGGGAATCGGTAGCGAGTCACGTAGGGAACGCGGAACATCCTGGAGGCTGACCTCGATGCGCGCCCGGATGCCCGACCCAACATCGGAAATGGACGCCTTGTAATGCCGCAGTGCGGCCCGGCAGAACGAGGCGACGTCAACTCCAGAGCCGATAGCGGTCCGGACTGCGTCCACCTCCTGCGCCACTTCGCCGAACTTGATCGTCTCCTGGGCGAACATCGTGCGCGAGCGGGCTTCCCGATCAGCAGCGTTCTGCCACTCTGCCTGGACCTTCCCGGCTGGGCTGTCGGCTGGCTCGGTTTCGCCGCTGCCGAATTCCAATAGCATCTGGCGGTTGTCCTTAGGGCGCTTATGGAGCAGGACATCTTCGAAGATGGCTTCCACAAGTTCTTCGGCCCTGGCCGGGACCGGCACGGAAATTCCAAGCGAACTGCGGATGGTCTTGTGTTTTCGGAGCAGGACCCGAAGGATGATACGGTCGACGCCGGTATCCTCGCCGTAATACGTGACCACCCGAACTTTCTCGCTCGGCTGCCCATAGCGGTCAACGCGGCCTTCCCGCTGTTCATGACGAGTCGGGTTCCACGACAGATCGTAATGAAGGATGGCATTGAAGTCATCCTGCAGGTTGATGCCTTCGCTGAGGCAGTCGGTCGCCACCAGTATACGCTGCGGAAACTTGGCCAGCGCGCTGACGCGGTCCTCGCGCTCGGCTGGAGCGAGTTCACCGGTAACACAGGCGACCTCGGTACCGCGCGGGATTTTGCTGCTGGAACGAAGAGCGGCGGCGACGTACTCGGCGGTCTGGATGAAGCGGCAAAAGACAATCGGCTGATGACCGTCCTTGAGAAGCGAGGAGACTATGCTGATCGCTCCGGCGAGCTTCGCATCCCGTTCGCCCTGGAGACGTCGGCAGTGCGCGCCATCTCCTGAAGACGTCGGCGGTGGCGCGCCTTGTCATCACCTTCTGCTTCGGCATCGCTGCCAGAGGCGAGGTCGATACCTTCCGCCGATTCGTCGTCGGTCAGATCGAGCACGGCGCCGGCCAATCGCGTCGGCTTCTTCGGTCGTCTCGGTGTCAAGCGTGGCGGCGCGGGTGCGGAGCGTTGCTGCCGCGGCCGCAGGGCTTGAGGCAAGCGCCCGGAGCAGTGCCAGCACGGACCACCACTGAACGCGCTGCCGGTGTCCGTTGGATTCGGTCACCACTTCGCGGGCATATTCCAGCACACGATCAAAGAGCTTTCGGTAGTCGTCCGTGAGGCGGTAAGTTTGCTCCTTCTCTTCGCGGTCTGGAAAGGGTGTCTCCGCTTGGAGGAAATGCCGAATGTCGGCGCGGCGCCTTTGAACGAACTGAGCAGCGAGCCTGCGCCGGTGAGCTTCGTTAGCAGGTCCGGTGAGGTCGGCGGGCAGGACCGCGAAATCAGGATTCAGCAAGGTCAGCAAGGATCGGAATGCATCTTCTTTACCGCTGTGCGGGGTGGCCGTGACCAGAATGATGTGACGGTTGGGGTCAGCGGTGAGGCCGGAAACAAGCTGGTGGCGCTGATGCCGATGGGAACGCCCCTCTCCGCTCCACGCACATGTGTGGGCCTCATCGACAATGACAAGTTCGGGACACGTCCGTAGAAACTCGTCGCGGCGGCGGTCCGATTTGATGAAGTCAAGCGAGACGATGACGAAGGGATGGTGCTCGAACAGGGATTGTCCCAGCGGCAGACCACGCTCCAGCCTGGTTGCCGTGCCAGGGAGCACCAATTGCGCGTCGATGTTGAACTTGTCGCGAAGCTCTCGTTGCCATTGCTCGGCCAATTGAGGCGGGCAGAGGACCGCGAGGCGCGTCACTTCGCCACGATCCAGCAGTTCTCGGGCAATGAGCGCAGCTTCGACCGTCTTGCCGATACCGACGTCGTCGGCAATCAATATGCGGATTGGATCGAGCTTCAGCGCCATTAACAATGGCACGAGCTGGTAGGGTCGCGGCTCGATTGCGAGGTGAGCAAACGAGCGAAATGGGCCAGCGCTCGACCGAAAGCCAAGCCGGAGCGCGTCTCGGAGCAGGCGGCATGATCGAAAATCGCCCAGGCGGGCGGGGTCCGGCAGTTCGAAGCGGGCGTGCTCCACCGACTCAAGCGGTACGTAAATCCCGGTGACCTCTTCCTCGCTGCCCCCGAGCGGGCGAAGCATCAGGAGGTCCGAATCGGATTGCGGCAGGACGACCCACTCGCGACCCCGCGCCCTGACCAAAGAGCCGACAGCGAAGGTCATTTCCCGCTCCCGAAGATGTTCGGATACTTCTTCAGGATGGTCACCCAGTCATCCTTGTGGCCGAATCGGATGACGACATAGCCGCGATCCTCCATGCATTCATTCTGGGTGGTATCGCGGATTTTCCTCTCCGGGTAGTCGTGCGGTGGGCCGTCCACGTAGATGGCGGCATTGTGTTCTTCATAGAAGAAATCCGGGCGGGTCTGGCAGCCTTGCAGGAACTGCTGTGCCCCGGAGGGCAGGTGGAAGTCGTGGTCCTCCAGGAAGGCGAGCCAGACCTCTTCGAGGTTCGAACCGCAAAGCCGCTGCAACTGGATGAGGTGTTCGGATCGCGGCGTCGCGGCAGGCGCGATTGAGACGGAAGAGCGATGGAAGTCCAGGAGGATTTCCCGAATTGCCTTGCGGTCCAGAAGGCGGTGGACCGGCTGGTTCGAATAACTGAGCAGGCAATCATAGCAAGCCGCCTCACAGATCTCGGTAACGCCGGCTGCGTGGCCTTCATCTTCGCCGGTATCCGGATTGAAGTGACAGATGCGCAGGGCTTCACGAGCCACTAGAGGGAAAGCCTGTGGGTCTTTCAGCAAACGGCGGAGAACGCCGGCGCCGCCCTCGGCCGCCTCATAAAGCAGAATATAACGTGGCTCCTTCCCGTTTGGCAGCAACTCACAGGCCACCTCATCGTCTTCCAGCTGATAAGTGACCAGGATGGCGTTCTTCAACGCGTAGGCGAGCGACGTGATCACTTCCACCGATTGCACGGTCTTCGGCTCAAAGATCAAGCTGTTGCGCCGGTCTTCCACATAGGGGATGACGCGCTCGACGCGGCGGGTGAGCTGATCCACGTCGTCGTCATCCGGCATCAGGTCGTTGCGTTGCCAGTAGCCCCGTTCGATGTCGAGGACGAAGCCGCACTGGCTCTTGTCCGCGCGCCGCGTCCACCCCAGGTTGATGCGCCAGAGTGTCGCCGCATGCCCGTAGTTCAACTGACCGGAAATCGTGGATTCACTGCGAACCAGTGCCGTCTGATGGGACTTAACGCCCCGGTAAACCGCGTAACGAAAGCCGCTCTGGGTTTCATAGCCCAAGCGGAGGCGCTCTTCCTCGTCTGAATTGATCTTGTCCTTACGGCGAGTGGAGACGTTCTGCAAACGCATCATGGGCGTGAGCAGCGTGTCGTTGGCAGTTCTCGCAAAGATCCGGCCCAGGCGGGCTGGTGATCGGATGCAGGTAGCCACACTTGGTGCACCGCTTGAGTTGGCCGAAGACTGGTCCATCCTGACCAAGCGGCAGAATAGCTTTATTGATGAGGTAGCGAGACCCTTCGTGGTAGATTACGGCCCGCGGACCGAATTCGGTAATGGCAAGGAACCGAGGCCGCGATAGGAACTCGTCTCGCTGCTGGGTACGCCGGCCTGGGATGTACGCTGACAGCGGCAGGCGCGGGAAGTTGTACCCGGGCAAGAAGCCTTCGCTGGCAAAGTACCGATAGCTGTAGAAATCGGATTGGACGACGTTCTTCGTCTCGGTCAGCAGTTTGTATTGCGATTCAGCTTCCCGTCGGAGCCGCTCGGCCTGGCGGCGTTCGTCCGCCGTGCGCGACATATCCATGATGATGGCGTTCTGAATCTTTTGTTGGGCCAATGCAGCTTTGCAGAGGTTGCGCCAGCGCTCGCAAGCCGCCTCGAAATTGAGTTCAATCTGCTTAAAGACCTCTTCGGCCCACTGCGGCGTATACCAGTCGGCGTCCTTGAGATCGTTTTCGAAGGTGGCCAGAACGCGCTTCGCTCGAACTTGCGCTGCCAGGCGTGGCTGGGGACGGCGCAGCGTATCGAGGACCGAAGCGATTGTGGCCAAAGTCGGATCATTCCCCGCGACATCGAGTAAATCGCGAAGGGAACTGCCCAGGCTTAGACCTGCTTCCGCGAGCCAGATGGCATGCAGATGCGCGCGCACGAGATCTTCGTTGGCCAGGTCGAGCCGCGGCGGGGTGACCTCTCCGGAAACCATGCGATCCGGGCGTTTGAAGAAATACTGGTCGTGGGGACTGCCTGTCGTGCAATACGAGAAGACCAGCGCCGGCTGACCGCTGCGGCCCGCTCTGCCACTGCGCTGGGCGTAGTTGGCAGGGGTTGGCGGGATGTTCCGCATGTTCACTACGTTAAGCTCGGCGATGTCCACGCCAAGCTCCATGGTGGGCGAGCAATAGAGGACAGGCAACTCCGCTTTCCGGAATCTGTCTTCGCGGATAAGGCGATCCTCGTAGGGGACCTGCGCGGTGTGCTCTCTGGCTTCAAAACCCGCCAGTTCGGATGCGAGCGACCGGTAGAATTTCACGAAGAAAGGATTCGTCCGTCCACCGACTTCCGATTCGCCGGGCACTCGAATGGGGTCGCGGAAGGGCTTCGTTCCTTCTCCTTCCATCCAAAGAATGGCCGATGCAGGGAGGCGGTAGCCGTGAACCTCGTCGGGGCTCTTCGCTTCATCAACGATCTCCACCAGGCCCGCCAGGCGAAGAGTATCGAGGAGTTGACGAATGATCTCGTTCACTTCCGTGGTTGTGAGGCGGTCGTGATAATCCGGGAAAGTACCGGTGCGGCGCAGATAGAGACCAAAGCCGCTGCGAGCGGTGACAAACACATCGCCGCCGAAATCGCCCTGCCGAACGGAACGAGGGTACAGCGTAGCGGCGTGTTCCAGGACTTCGTTTTCGTCCAAAGCCCATGGTGTGGTGAGCCGCTGACTGCTCTGCTGCTGGATAGTCTCCTGTTTGGCTGGGTCGAGATAATCCACCTGAACAGCCAGTTCACGTCGCATGAAGTCCAACAGGGTCTTCGCCACGTTGCGCCGGGTCTCCGGCGTTGCACCGGCCAACGACGGATGGAGGTTCTCCCAGGATGTGATGTCGTCCGCAAGTTCGTCCAGAGAGAGATAGTTGATCTCCAACAGGCCGCACTGCTCCAGGTTCGGAGACGTGACGCGCCAGCCGCGGCGAAGGTCGTGATAGAGGCGGTAGCCGATGACGTCGCGAAATGCCTTTTCAGTTTGGAGCTTCGCTTGGAACTTCAGATCGGGGTCTTTCGAGTAGCTTGCAAACGGCAGTGCGATGGCATCAAACACCTTTTGCGTGAAGACCTCGTGGCTGAGGCCACCAGCATTCGCGGAACATGCCTTCAATAGAGCAGAGCGGAGAAGGCCAATCTCTACAAAATCGTTGAAGTGGCCAGCCTGCAGAGAGGCATCTTGCCGGTTGTCGGTAAAGCTGAGCAACTTGCGCGCGCGGGGATCGAGTGTCGCCTCCTTGCGGAGGTGGCGGATTGTCGCCAAGCTGAGAATCGTCGTTGCCGTACTGCGGCCCTCCGTTCCCAGCGCCGTCAGCTTCCCGAAATCGGAGGTCGTACGGAAGTCATAGGCTACTCGGCAATGAAGGCAGAACCGGAATGGACTCTCCACGAAATGGCCGGCAAGGCCGCCCACGTTTTCTTTGCCATCGGTGCCCGCCGTGATGGGACGCGGCAGGTTCTTCTTCCTTCCAGACTTGACGCGCGGACCTTGGTTAGTGTCCTCGATCCAGTCCTCCGGCAGTTTTGAAAGCTCTTGCTCCGTGCCCGATGGCCACGGATTCTCTGAACTGTGGTAGAGAAAGCCCGCCCTCGAATCGCCATCGTTGCTTCGGTCAGAGAGTTCGCGCGGGATATAGGTGACCGCGCCGGAATCGGAATCTTCGACCCGCCTGACACAGTAATACTCTTGTCCGCACTCACGGCAGAACACCAGAGGCAGGAGGACCTTCTTCCTATCGCCTGGTACCAACTGCTGGCGATTCAGCGTCAGGTATCGCTGGTCCTCCGATTCCAGCGAGGCATAGATGGTGTCACCGCGGCTGATGAATTGGTGGAGCCGAAAGGCGAAGGCCGGAAACCCGGTTAATGGATTTCGTTCGCAGGTGTAGCCGGCCAAGAGTGCTTCCTCGATGGCCTGTTTGGCGCGGTCCTCGGATGCGCCCGTGGTGCGGCTCAGTTCCGAGGCGGCGCCATTGTTGCCAGTCAGGCATCTGGGCCTGCGTCGGCGAATCCGCTGAGATTCGCTGTCACGAAAGACTCCGAAAGTGCCTTCGATCCAAGAAGACAGGGGGTCTGCGACGAAGGCAGAATAGGTGGTCGGAGAAATGGCGCCAGGATTTTCCACTCTGGCTTTGAGGGCCGCGAGGAATTGGGGGTCGTCCGGATTTTCCTCGGGCGTGGCACGTTGGAGCGTTTCTCCAATTACGTCAGAGGGGGACACCTCGGCGCCGAATAGAACACTGGCAACCTCACCCACCTCGGTTTGCTGCTGGTCGTATGTTCCAGGCCCAGCAAGGGTTGCTGACGTACCAACGACCTGAAGCTGTTTCGCGCCGAAGAACTCCCGAGAGCGCCGAACGAGCAACGCGACGTCGGCACCCTGGCGGCCCCGGTAAGTGTGGAGCTCATCCAAGACCAAAAACCGCAAACCCTGCGCCGCTTTGACCAGTTGCTTCTCGTAAACCCTGGTCAGAATCAGTTCCAACATCACGTAGTTGGTGAGCAGGATGTCTGGGGGCTTGGCTACGATGGCGTTGCGCTCTTCGTCACGCTCCTGACCTGTGTATCGGGCGAATGTCACCGGGCCTTTGCCATCGGGATACCCAAGCTGCAGGAACTTCTGGAGCTCTCCAAACTGGCTGTTCGCAAGAGCGTTCATCGGGTAAACGACGATTGCCTGTATTCCGCGGCCGCTTCCGTTCCGCAAGACATGATCGACGATGGGAACGATGTACGCCAAGCTCTTGCCGGATCCGGTGCCAGTTGTGAGGACGTAGTTCCGGCCAGCCCGCGCCCTGCGAATTGCATCGGACTGGTGCTGATAAAGGCGAAGCGCTTTGCCTTCGCCAGATCGGAA
>OCZU010001019.1_pt1 | contig 18875 bp, 17 predicted proteins | sample 1539001 | NCBI WGS metagenome assembly OCZU01 (sample SAMEA3539306, study PRJEB22396) | soil metagenome | biome: tundra; feature: field; material: soil | place: USA | collected 2010-05 | depth 0.15 m | reverse complement strand
CCCTTGGATCTTCCGCCCAATCAAGCACTGGTGGTCCGCATCGAGTCGATTAGCGAGAACACGCTGGCGGAGGAATCGGCGTTGACCTGGATTGCCGAGAATTCTTGCGAGAGCCCCCATGTCCCCTCCGATTTGTCTCACCAGCACGATCACTACCTATATGGCGTACCGAAGAAAGATTTGTAAACGTGACCGCTCTTTTCGCGGACACCTCTTTCTGGATCGCACTTTCCAGCCTGGCGTGAATCGATTGCATAGCCCGCGAACGGCACGCGAACCTCACGCGCTGGAGCGGGGATCGGCAGCGGTCTCTGCGCGGATGCGTCGAACCTGCTCCTCTAGCTTGGGAAGGTCCTTTTGAGTCAACACCCAGATCTGGTCCCTGACCGGTTGGGAGACGCCACGGGCAGCCTCTCCCATGACCTGCAGGTGGTGGATAACCCAGACCTGGAGCATCTCGTCGTTTTGAAAGGCCAAGCGATCCGCGGCCCGCTCCTCGATCTTGGCGATTGCCGCCAGAATATCGTTCAGCCGATCCAGGTCGCTCCTCATAGAGCGATCGCGTCCCGGTAAACCGATTCCCGTATCGAGGGTTTCACCCAGCCGTCGCTGGCTATATCGACTTTTGCGCCCAACAGGCTCTCGAGCTCCAGCTTGAGTGCCGCCTGGTCGAGGAGGCTTGTTCCATCCTGCCACGTTACGAGCAAATCGACGTCGCTATCAGGGCGGGCTTCGCAGCGCGCAACCGACCCGATTAACCGGACCTGAGTTGCGCCGTGCTTCGCGGCAATGCGAAGGATGGCCTCACGCTTTTCGCTGATTGTCTCGCCGATGGTCACTCCGGTCAAGATGTTAGGACTCCAAATCGCAGTATACCGCCGGACGATCAGATGTTTGGCGCCTGCTGCAGTCCACATTACGGCGGTGGCCCATGACCCCTGCTATTCGCGCAGGCTACAGTTGCCGGCCACTAGAGACGAAACTAATGCTCGGATCGCACCTTCTTCTGCAGTTTGTATTTTGTGATATCGATGCTGGCGCCTTCCTCCCACTCAACCACCGGTCGCTGGTCGACAACCGTCCAGCCGGCACGCAGCAATTCATTCAGTCTTTGCTCACCTTCCATCCAATTGCCGTTGAATTGAAGAACACGTCCACAAAACTATAAACGGTCTTGAGCAACGGAAAGCCACAATGCGGACAAGTCTCAGCTTTGATCGGAAACACGCCCCGTGCACTCAGGACAACTCAACAAAGGCATCGATTACACCAACGAGCGAGAATAGCACCAGGACAATGGCGGGCGCCAGCACTGAATTATGGCGGGTATTGGAAAAGAGACGCGTTCGCCTTCGGCTTACCGCGCCGCCATCTCCGCCACACTACGCCGCATGTTCTCCAATAGGCTGTAATTGAGACTTACGTTGTTGCCCTTGCCGGTGCCCAGGTGAATCGACGGCTTGTTGTCCCCGTGGAAATCCGTGCCGCCGGTTTCGATCAACTGGAACTGGGCGGCCAGTTCCTTGTAAAGCGCGGTGTCTTCCGGGCTGTGCTCGCTGTGGTAGACCTCCAGGCCCTGCAGGCCGTTGTCGATGAGGGTGCGCAGCAACTTTTCGAGCGAGGCGCGGTCGCGCTCGGGCAGGCGCACGGGATGCGCCAGAGAAGGCAGGCCGCCGCCTTCGCGAATGCGCCGCACGCCTCCCACAAGTTCCGGCTCGTCGCGCTCCACCGAGGCCGAGGCGTTGTCGGCCAGGTAGCGGTCGAAGGCTTCCTGGTTGGTCTTCACATAGCCTTTGCGCAGCAGCACCTTGGCGAAATGCGGACGGCCGGTGAGATGCTTGCCGAGCACTTGCACTTCCTCAAGCGTGATCTCGACGCCGAGCGAGTTCAGCTTGGCGATGAGCTTGCGGTTGCGTTCGCGGCGGCTCTCCTGGTGGCCCCGAATCCACTGCCGGAATCCCGGTGAGGCCGGCTCTTGCAGAAAATAGCCGAGCAGGTGCACCGAGGGCGGGCGCGAGCCATCCGGAGGCGGATCGGGACGGGTGCTCAGCTCGATGCCGCAAATCAATTCCAGGCCCGCCTGGGCGGCCAGCGGCGCGGCGATATCGTAGCCTTCCAGCGTATCGTGGTCGGTGATGCCCAGGGCCTGGAGGCCCATGGCCTTCGCGTCGTCGACCAGTTGCGCGGGAGAGGCTGTGCCGTCGGAACGGTCGGTGTGTGTATGTAGATCAATCATGGACGTTTGGAAGGGTTTCCGCCGCGTGGTGGGACATGGCGCGCTCGCCGATGCCGGCGTCCAGGCCGCTGAGGCCGGTGGCCGGATGGCGCGGCCGGGAGACCATGCGGACGACGATTTTTTCGTGAACGCGCTCGTACCATTCGAAGGGGATAATGTTGCGCAGCGCCAGCATCAGCTTGAACTTGAATCCCACCATGTAATGCAGGCGGGGCCGGCGCGCGGTCAGGATTTTGTGCACCACCCCGGCGATGTCTTCGGCAGTGAATTTATTGGCGGCGAGCAGGTTGTCCACGATGGCTTCGTGCTGGCAAAACCAGAAGTAGTAGGGGCTGGCGGAATCCTGGGCGCGGTGGGCGCGATTGCGGTTGATCCCGAAGTGCGGGGTGTAGATCAGCCCTGGCTCGAGCACGGAAACATGAATATTCAACAGGGCCATTTCCTGGCGCAGGCATTCGCCGAGGCCCACCACGGCGAACTTGCCGGAAGAGTAACCGGCGATGCTCATTTCGCCCATGCGGCCGGCGGCCGAGGCGGTGATGACGATGCGGCCGGAGCGGCGCGCGCGCATGTGGGGCAGCACGGCCTGGGTCAGCTCCATGATGCCGAAGACGTTGACGTCGTAGAGCCGGCGAATCTCCTGCATGCTGAGATCTTCGAAGAAGCCGCGCAGTCCCATGCCGGCAAAGTGCACGACGGCGTCAATGCGTCCGGCTTCGCGGATGATGGTGTCCACGGTGCGATCGATGTCGGCTCTGCGGGTCACGTTCATGCGCAGGGCGGAGACTTCCACGTTGCGGCGGGCCGCCTGCTCGCGCAGCTCTCGCTCTTCAGCTTCGGTGAGCGCCGTTCCGTAGACGCGAAAATTGCGGGCGGCCAGGAACAAGGCGGATGCCAGCCCCAAGCCGGAGCCCGCGCCGGTTATCAATACAACGGGTCTATCGTCAGTCATTCAGTCACATTGCGGCGCGCCGCCAGTTGCCGTTGAATTCCACGCACGGTTTGCCGGTTCAAGCGATACGGAAGAATGAAAACCAGAGCAACAACCAGCAGCCCCGCTGGAACAGCGCCATATAACAGGCCCACATAAGGAATGGCGGCCGGCGGATTGCCCGGCGTGCCAAACGCGGCCCCATGCGACAGCTTCCGGAAAACAGCCAACAGGCTGCCGGCAAACAGCAGGGCGCTCCCCGCGGCAATCTTTTCGCCGAAATTCATAATACCGAAATAGATGCCTTCGCGACGTAATCCGGTGGCCAACTCGTCGGTATCGGTTACGTCGGCGATCATGGACGCCGGAACCACCCAGACCGCGCTGGCGAAGATGCCCCCCACCACGTGCCCGACGATGAGCGGCAAGGGATGGCCTACGCCAAAGGGCCGGCCGCTTCCGATCAGCAAGGTCGCCATGAGCAACAGAGTGGCCGAGGAGATGGTGGCCATGATGTACAGAGTGCGTTTCTCCGTGCGCCGGGCCAGCGACATCCACAGGACCACGCCTCCCAATGCGCCGGCGTAGAAGGAGGTCTGAATGAGGCTCAGAATCTCGCTGCGGCTGATGTGCGCATACCAGGTGAAGTAGTGAATCGCCATACTGAAGTTCAGCACCACGGCCAGGAAGAAAACCGTGGTCGAGAACCAGATACTGCGGAAGGCGCGGTTCTGCATGGCAATCCGGAAGCCGGAAAAGAAGCGCGGCCCGGCTGAGTCTTTACCGCCGCCGGAAGTGCGATGGCCCAACGTGCCTAGAGTGCCGATCAGGCCGGCCACCGTCATCAACGCGCCGAAGGCCAGCCCCATGCGCGGATAGCCGGCGTAGTGCAGCTTGGGTTCGGAGCCATCGGCGGTGGCTGGAAAGAAAACCAGAAAAGAAAGCGCCGAGGCCGCCAGCGTGCCCAACAGTCCGAACAGCGTACGGATGCCCATGGTGCCGGTGCGGTCGTCATAGTCGCGGCTCAGTTCGGCGCCCAGGCTGAGATAGGGAATCCGGTAGACCGCGCTGGAGGCGCGCAAGGCAATCGAGCAGGCCAGCAGCCAGACAAACAGTCCGGTATGCCCGAGGCTGCGCGGCGGGCTGAAGAGCAGGAGAAAGCACGGTCCCATGACCAGCGCTCCCGGCAGCATGAATATGTGCCGGCGCCCGAAACGGTGGCTGGTGCGATCCGATATGTGGCCGATATAGGGATCGAGCAGGGCATCCACCACCAGGCTCGCCGCAAGACCGATTCCCACCAGCGCGGACGGCAAGCCCATCACGGAGTTGTAAAAGAACAGCATGAAAAGGCCGGATAAGACCATCAGGACCGTGATGGGCATCTCCCCCACGCCGTAGAGCATCTTAGCGGAGAGCGGCAGTGGACGCGGGTCTGCGGCGAGGGAGGTAACCGGCGAGAGGGTGGGGGTGCTCATGGGGTGCGGTCCAAGCGCAGTTCGGGGACGTTCCCCGCGGCGATCAGCGGGCCTCCACCACCTCTCCCGAGTTCTCCGGGACAGGTTCACGTAAGAATTGCAGGATGTGATCGGTCAGCAACTCGGGCTGTTCCAGCGGGCCGAAATGCTCTCCGCCCGGCAGCAGCACCGGCTTGCAGTTGGGCAGCGTCTTATGCAGGAAGTCATAAGAGCTGATGAAGTGCGACTCGCGGCCGTAGACCAGCAGCGTGGGCGTTTGGATGGTGCGCACCGCATCCAAGGTCATGTCCCCCACCACTTCGTAGTCCTTCATCAGCGTGGTATTGCGGATCAGGTGCAACAGCGGCTCGCGATTGCGCGGCAACCCGCGCGCCGGGCCGTAAAACTTGGGAGTTTCCAGACTGAGCTGCAACAGGAATTCGGCATCCGTGCGCTTGTCCTCGGGAACGTGGATGCCCACTTCTTCCAGTTTGGCTACCCAGGCCGCCCAGCCGATCCAATCCTTGTCGTTGCGCAGGTGGACGAGGGCCGCCAGACCTGGTTCGAGCGCCAGCAACTTGGGCACACGCTCGGGGTAGAGCAGGCTGAAGTACATGGCGATGTCGGCGCCGAAGCTGTGGCCCACCAGGATGGGGCGCTCGATCCCCATTTCATCGAGAAAGACGCGCAGATCCTCTGCCATATCGGCCGCGGTGTAGCCCGTGGGGGTTACGTCGCTATAGCCGTGGCCGCGGAGATCGTAAGTGGTGACGCGGTACTCGCGGCGCAGGATGGGCGCCATGTAGAGGTGCCAGACGGCCAGATTGCCGAGGAAGCCGTGGAGCATGACAATATCCGGGCCCATGCCCACGGTGATGTAATGCAGGTTGACTCCGTTGGCTTTTATCTTTGGCATCGCTCAATATGGACAGCTCCCCCCTATTCGATGTAACCCAGTTCGCGGAGTCGCTCTAAAACTGTCTCCTCATCCTCCAATTCCGCAGGCACGGGGGCACTGCTCGCTGGGCTTCCCGGCCCACTGGTCCCGGCGGCCGCCTTTCGCACGGGATGCTCTTTCAAAACAGCGTCGCGATAGACCTCCACTGGCAGGCGGCCTTGCAGCTCTTCGGGAAGGGGCAGACCCAGACTATAAAGTACCGTAGGCGCGATGTCCAGGATAGACAACTCATTGGCGATGAATCCACGCCGGATGGCTGGACCGCGCGCTCCGAAGATTCCCACCGGGCGGTGCGAGCCGGACACCGCAGGCCGCTTGGACACGATTTCTTTCGAGGGCAGGATGGACACCAGGCCGCCATCGCTTAGTATGAGCGTCAGGTCCGGCGCGGCGTCGTGGTGCGGCCCCTGAAAGACTTCATCCCGCGTGAAGACTTCGCTCACCAGCGGCTCTCCGGTCCGCAGGCTGGGGATCTGGCGCAGACCGTCGGAAAGTTTTTTCAGGAACACGGGGTACTCGGCGGCCGGCACGCCGGGCGAGGTTCCGTCGCTCACCACGACATAGATACCGTTGCTGGTGGGGGTGGTGGCGAACGCTTTGGTCTTGTTCCAATCCATCAGCCAGGTGTGTTTGGCCACCTGCCCGACGCCCAATAATGCGCCCTGGGTGTCGTGGGATTCCCCCGCTTCGGACCAAGCCAGGTATCCGTTCCGCTCGAGCCAAGTGTTGATGTGCAGCACGTCATAGGTGGGGCCGAAGCCGTGGTCGGAAGCAATCAGGACGGTGGCTTCCGGTCCGGCCAGTTCGCACATCTGTTTCAGCAGATTGTCCACACAGCGGAAATAGTTGAGGCACAGCTCGCGAATGTGAAACTCCCAATCTTCGGTGAGGGGCCGGTCGTCCTCCGGGCGGAGGAAGCGCCAGCCGAGGTGCTGCAGCTTATCGACACCGTCGAACAGCACGGCAGTCAACTCCGAGGGATCTTCCTCGGTGAGATGCCGCAGGACCTGGAACAAGTTTTGCTCGCGGCGGGCATGCAACTCGATCCAGGGACCCAGTTCCGCGTGATCGGAAATGCCTTCGGTGGCCTTTTCTTCCAGCTTGATATCCATGGCCAGCTCGCGCTGGTTGAAGCCGGGGATGGCTTTGATTTTCTCGAACAGATCTTCCGGCCAGCATGCCAGCCGCAACTGCTTCCACGGCACCCAACCCGGCACGACGTATCCGGAAATGTGCGGCGGCGGGAACATCGCCGGAAAGTTGATCGTGGTAGTGTGCAGGCCGCCGGCGGAGGCCAGCGACCAGATGGTCTCGCACTGTACGTCGTTGGAGTTAAAAAAGCGGATGTGCCGGCTGACGGGCGAATCCATACGGAAGAAATCGAACACGCCGTGCTGGCCGGGCGTGCGTCCGGTCATCAGAGAGGTCCACGCCGGGGGGGTCAGCGGGGGCACGATGGTGCGTAATCCGGCACGCGCGCCTTCCGCGAAGAACGACTTCAAGAAGGGCATGACGCCCTGATCCATGAGCGGATCGAGGATGGAGAAAGTGGCGCCATCCAGGCCGATGAGCAGCGTGCGGATACTCATTGGACCCGCCTTGTGGCGCTGCCGGTTCCAGCAGGACCGCCGAGGTGGGTATTCACGAAATCGGTGAGTTCGTCGATCGACAGATCGCGCTGGTGCTGGCCGATCTCCGCCAGCAATTCCGCGAAAGGCATCGGGGTTTGGTAATGTTCCTGGACGGCGGTGCACAGAACCACGGCGTCGAGCGATTCAAATCCCAGCTCGGTGAACAGCAGCGATTCCGGACTGACGGGATCGGGATAATCCCAATCCTCGGTCAACTCGCCCAATTTTTGCAGCAGGTAATCCAGTATCTCCTGCCGGCTTGGCCTCATGCGGACTGCTCCCTGTTGATAAATAATCGAAGAAAACACAAATTTGGATTCACGCCCCGTGTAAACATTTAGGGACTTGCCTCGTAATTGCGGGCACTGTTCGAGCGCGCCGTCGCGTAGCTCCACTTCAACGATGCCGCTGGCGGCGACGGCGCGGGTGACGTGGAAAGCCAGCAGGCCGGCGCTCAAGCCGCGCCCCAGAGCCTTGCCCACGGCCTCTTTGGCGCACCACATCCGCAAGGCCCATTCCCGGCGGAGATCCCGCGGCAGAGCGGCCAGCAGGCTGCGCTCATCCGGACTGAAGGCTATGGTTTCGAAATCCTCGCGGCGGTGAGTCAGGCTTTCCAGATCGATACCTACCCGTGCCTCCGGATCGAGGACTGCCAGCGCCACGGCGGTGCCATGGCTGTGGGCGATGGAGAGGGCGGCCTGAGAGGCCGCCGCAGGCCGAGGGCCTGCCCCACATTTCACTAGCGGCCGGCCGTAGGGGTCTGGCATAATCTCGATCTCTTCGGGCGACAGATGCAGGTCCAAATTCCTTTCGAGCAGCGACCGCACCGCTTCCTTGGCGACCGAGCGGCCCAGCAGCCATTCGTGGCGGCGTTTCTCGACGCCGCGCATCGACCTCCAGTATTCACGTTCGGCGGGGCTGAGGATCCGGTCCGCCAGCACGTTTGGCTCGCACGGAAAGGCGTCCAGGCGGAAGCAGACAGACCCCGGCCAGGGACCCAGAGGGTTCCCTTCAGGCAACCACGCCTGTGTCACAGACGAGTCGTAAACCAGGCTACCAAAGGCATTCATAAACGGGCCGGCCGTGTGGAGCCGACTACTGGACAGCGGTGGCTGAAACCGGGACCCCCGCCTGCGAACGGTATTCTTTATCGTAATACTCGCGGACCCATTCGCGGTTTAGCTCCTCGCCGGAGCGCAACGTAATCTCCTGGCCGCACTTGGAGCATTTCATGCGGAAGCCCATGGACGGCACCATAGATCCGCCACACGCCTCGCATTCCGCGGGCGTGTACTGCGCCAGGTCCTGGATCATCCGCACCCAGGTGCCGACTTTCAAAAAATAAGACTGCAGGTCTTTCACGGCCACTTCGCCTTCGAAGGCCTGCGCGTCGGCTCCCGGCATGCGGCGCAACAGGAAACGTTTACCCTCTTCGGTGAGGTATCCGTCTTTTTCCAAAATGCCGGGGCCGAAAACTTCCACGGCGGTTTCCAGGACGGACTTATCGGGCAGGAAGATGTGGAATTGGGTCTCTGTCTCCATCGTGATCTCGATCAGATCGAGCGATTCGGCGCCAAGGTCGGTCAAGTGCGTATCGGGGGCGATTTGCGACGCATCGATGCGCAAGCTCTTCGCGACGATCTGAGCGAATTTATCGAACACCTCCGATTCCGTCATATTTGGCATTTGAATTCTCCTTGCAAACAAGCGCTCTATCCGGCCCAGGCGCGCACAGCCAGCACGGCATTTTGGCCGCCAAAGGCAAAAGCGTTAGCTAAAGCGGCGCGAACGGTGGCGGCGCGGCTCTGGTTGGGAACATAGTCAAGGTCACATTGTGGATCCGGCGACCGCAGATGCATAGTGGGCGGGACTTGGCCCTCGGCGATAGCTTTTACTGCGCAAATTACGTTGCAGACGCCCGCCGCGGAAATGGTGTGACCGATTTGGCCCTTGTTCGAGGATACCATCAAACGTCTGGCATACGGGCCGAACGCGCGTTTGATGGCGGCGGTCTCGATGGGGTCGTTCTTGGGGGTCGAGGTGCCGTGCGCCGCGATGTAGTCCACCTCCTCGGGGGCAAGGGAGGCCTGCCGCAAAGCAATCGAAATGGCCTGCGCTTCGGCGCTGCCATCCGGGGAAGGATCGGTCAGCGTGTGGGCATTCAGGCTGGAGCCATAGCCCGCGAGCTCGGCGTAGATACGCGCGCCGCGCAACTGGGCGCTCTCGAGAGTTTCCAGCACCACGGCGCCGCCGCCTTCGCCCATCACGAAGCCGTCGCGCTGCCGGTCGAAGGGACGGGAGGCCAGCTCCGGATTGGCGTTGCGGCTCAAGGCTCCCAATAGGCTGAAAGCCAGGATGGGAAGCGGACTGACCAAGGCTGCCGCGCCACCGGCCAGCATGGCTTTGACTTTGCCTAGGCGCACCAACCGGAAGGCTTCACCGATGGCGTGCGAGCTGGCCGCGCAGGCGGTATCCATGACGAACGCCGGCCCGGCGAGTTTCAGCAGCTTAGCCGGAACACTGGCAATCATGTCGCCCAGACGGCGGTAGAAGCTATTATCCGGCTGCCGGCCTTCGCGGGCGAATCGGGCCATATCCAGCGCCGGACTGTCCGGCTTGCGGAGCTGGAAATAGTGCTTCATGAGAGCCATGTCGAGGTAATTGACGCTGGTGCCCACTGCGATTCCGATGTCCGCGGGGGCCAAGCCCTGAGGCCCCTCCCCGGCGCGGGCCAGTTGGGCGTCCGCCAGGGCCTCCCGGGCGACCGGCAGAAACAGCCGCACGCCACGGCGGCACCACGCCGCGGGGATCCACTCCGCCCCAGTATCCCGCGGCACGTGTTTGACCTCAGCCACTACTTTGGTGTTGTACTCCGATGGGTCCCAGAAGCTGAGCGGAGCGATGCCGCTATCGCCCGCCAGCAGCCGCTGCCAGCACGTGCGCAGATCCGGGCCGAGCGAGGTGCTCATGCCCATTCCGGTAATGACCACTCTGTGCATCAGCTTTCAGCATCCAGCTTTCGGCTATCGGCCGTTAAGGCCGGCGACGGCTGGGAAAAATCAGCCGGCGGCACGCAGCTCCTGGCCTTCTTCCTTCACGATCTCGGCGGTGTCGCGCAGCAGGAATCCTTGGCCGATCAGATACTCCATGATGCGTTCGGCGTTCTCCTGCGGGGTTTCTTTGCCGGTGAAAAGGGTGATCTCCGGATTGAGCGGCGCTTCGTAGGGATCGTCCACGCCGGTGAAGCCCTTGATCTGGCCAGCGCGGGCTTTACCGTAAAAGCCTTTCACATCCCGCTGCTCGCAAATTTCGACCGGAGTATCCACAAACGTCTCGATAAAGGCGTCGTTGCGCATCATGGCGCGCACCCGGTTGCGGGTCTCGCGATAAGGGCTTACCGCCGCGCAGATGACGGCGCCGTGATGCCGCACGAGTTCCGCTGCCACATAGCCGATGCGCACGATATTGGTGTCGCGATCTTCGCGCGAAAAGCCCAAGCCTTTGGACAAGTGGGTGCGCACGACGTCGCCATCCAGGATGGTTACCTGCCGGCCGTGTTCCATCAGCATGACCGTCAGAATGTCGGCGATGGTGCTCTTGCCGGCGCTGGGCAAACCGGTGAACCAGACGCAGAAGCCTTGCTTGTTGCGCGCGGGGTACGCCGAACTCAGGATCTCGGCGGTTTCCTTGCGCGTGAACCAGGAAGGCAGCAGGCGGCCCTTGGTCAGGTAATTGTCGCGCACCTGCGTGCCCGAAATGGAAAAGACTTTGCGGTTGGGCTGGACTTCGGTGACCTGCTCGTAGCGGTCTTCGTCGGCCAGGTAGACCATCTCCTCGTAGGGCAGGCATTTGACGCCGATTTCGCCGCCGTGCTTTTTGAGCAGCTCGCGGGCGGCGGCTGGATCGTAAAAGGGCTTGCCCTTGGAGTTCTTGCCGGGACCGGCGTGATCGCGCCCAACGATGAAGTAGTTGGCGCCGAAGTTCCGGCGGATGATGGCGTGCCAGATGGCTTCCCGGGGGCCGGCCATGCGCATGGCCAGCGGCAGCAGACTGAGCAGCGTGGTGTGCGGGTCGTAATAATTCTCGATCAGGGCTTTGTAGATGCGCACGCGCGTGTAGTGGTCCACATCGCCGGGCTTGGTCATGCCGACCACCGGGTTGAGGAGCAGGTTTGCACCAGATTCCTGCGCGGCGCGCTTGGTGAGTTCCTCGTGCGCGCGGTGCATGGGATTGCGGGTCTGGAAGGCCACCACATCGGGATTACCCATATGCGACAGCAATTCACGCACTTCAGCGGGGGTGCGCCGCAATTCCGGGAAGTCGAAGTGCTGCGGCATCTCGAGCACTTTGAGCGGCCCACTGAGACGGAACTTGCCCCAGGAGAGCATCTCACGATAGGTGGGGTGTTCCTCATCGGAGCATCCCAAGCCCTCGGCTGCCTCTGCATGCGGGTCGGTTTCGAAGATCTCGTCTACGCGCATCCAGGCGATCAGGTTGTTATTGGCGTTGCGCAGGGCGATTTCCCGCCCTTCGTGAATGCCGTCCAATTTGGCGACAGGCAGGGTGATGGGGATAGACCAGATCAGCCCGTTAGCCAGCCGCATGTTGTTCAACACGCTGTCATAATCGGCCTTGCCCATGAAGCGGTCAAGCGGGGAGAACCCGCCAAAGGCCAACAATTCCAGGTCGCATAAACTGCGCGGCGACAGTTGCAGGGTGGGTCCCTCGCCGGCGCGGCGCGCCAAATCTTCGCGCTCGCTGCCCGCAACCCGAAGATCGATCAATTCGCCGCCGTAAGGCGTATTCAATTCGACTTTGTTTTTGGATTCCATGTTTCTCCGAAAGTTCATTCTTTTCATTTCGCACGAGCGACGGGGGCGTGGCGCAGGCAAAAACCTACATAATAGCCATGTTGGCGCAACCGGCGGATCGGGTAAAAACCGAAAACAGCATCCAGCCCGTCACGCTTCACCAGACAATCCCTGTCCGGATTTGCGATGTAAGCCAAAAGTTAAGGATACTCTGCCGGCTGGCGTTACGGCAGGCACGTCAGTACCAGATCTTACAGTACCTTACCACTCTTGCCCATCCGAGAAACCCTCGGCTGGTGCGTTTCTTAATGAATTCGTCAACAGCCGACTTCACTGCGGCTGCGCGCCAGCAGGCTACATCCCTGCATGGATTCCGGCGTTTCAAATCCCGCCAGATCCAGTAAGGTGGGAGCGACATCCAGCAAATGCATGCCTTCCACCTCCCCCCTCACTGGCAAATTGGGGGATGCCAACAAAAAGCTCCCAAACTGCGCGTGATTGCAATCGTCGGGGCCGGTGTCGTTCTCCTGCAAATAAAGCGAGTCGTACCCCAACCCGCCAATGGAGCGCCAATATAATGCCCCGAAATGCACAATCAGATCCGGAGGCACGTTGCGCAGATTGCGATAAAGATCGCGCGGCTGAAATACCAGCGATCCCATCATTTCACCGCGATCGTCACGCAGCGCGTGGAAACGCCCCGTCATCTCCTGAATTAAATTGTCGTACTCGGATTCCGGCACAATGCCCTGGGGTTCGCGGCCTTCCACATTAAAGAAAACCCGCGCGTAATAGCCGCCTTCGCTCCAGACCCGCGTGTGTTCCCAATCCACCAGGGATGGCGAAAAAGGAGTCGGCTTTGTGACCGGCTCTTTCAACACCAGCAGACCCTCGCGCCGCAGCCATTCGTTGACGCAGAAGCCGCCTTCCAGGCGTTGCGCGCCGTGATCGGAGACCACCAGCACGTTGGTATCGTCGTCGAGCAATTCCAGGAGGTTGCCGATCTCCTGGTCGACATACGCGTAGTAGTCGCTGATGAGCATCTCGTACGGATTGCCCGGAACGTACCGACGGTGTTGGGGATCGTGGTACTTCCAGAAACCGTGATGCACCCGGTCGACGCCGATTTCGACGAATTGGAAATAGTCCCATTCCACGGTGGCCATCAGGTAACGGATCACCTCGAAATGCTTCCGCGTCATGTCGTAAATCTGGTCCCGGAGCCACTCTTTGTTGTCGGTACGGAAGCCTTTGACGTCCACTGGGTATTCACCCACCAAGCGGTCGATCTCCTGTCGTACGCTGGCTGGGTAGGTATAATCGTGAGTCTTCGTGTCCGGGGTCATGAAGCACCCGACATTGACGCCATTCATGCGTCGCGGGGGATAGCTGGGGGGCACTCCAACCACCACCACATTCTTGTGGTGAGACCCCAGCACGTCCCAGATAGCGGTCTGCTGAATGGAACTGGAATTGACTATGGAGAGACCGTGGTAGGAATAATCTTTGCGGTTGCGGAATCCGTACACGCCCAGGGATCCCGGATCCTGGCTGGTGGACATGCACATCCAGGCCGGCACGGTAATGGGTGGAATCACACTTTCCAGCCGGCCATAACAGCCGCGCTCCATCAGCGCCCGGATATTGTTCAATCCCCGGTGATGGAATAGAATCTCAGGAGCCGCACAATCCAGCCCAATGACAAGAGTCTTCACGTCATGCCTTCTATAAGAACCTTTCGGATGTCGTCCCGCGCCCAGGGCAAGACTGGAAACCTGCTAGGCTTCGCTATTATGGCCATCAGACCACGACGGCACCCCTAGAGTCAAGTCTCCAAGGCCTACTCGGTACTTGCGGCGTACTACATAAGTCCAATGACAGGTGATGGTTGCGGGTCTGGCAGGCAGTACTGGCAAAGCCGTTCCTTAACGTTTACTTAACATTCCCTTGACGGTTTGCTTTAGCAATCACTGGACGAATGGAATGAGTGGCGAAGCAAGCGCGTATGACAAATGTATGCCCAGGCCCAGGTCAAGGCCCGCCGCAGGCCGGACTCTGGGGAAGTCCGCAATCCGGGCATCTCCTACGTAGCAGGTGCGGCTTCCGGAGGCACATTTGCGATGCCCAGTTTGGGGCACGGCCGGCAGGGGGTGGGCCGCATCAATTGGCTGTCGCAGCCAGCAGGAAAGTGCGCTCATAAAACGGCAAGGGGCGGAGTCTGTTGGACTCCGCCCGCCCCCTTACCGTCTGGCTCAAAACTTAAGAAGACAAACTGGCGACGCACTCTCCGCCTATACTGAATTCTAAGCTTGCCGCGGCAGGCGCGAAAAGAACCGGCTGTACCGTACCGGGTATCACTCGTGTACGCTACTATTTCAGAAATGGGTCAATCCTCCGAACACCCCGTGGACCGGCGGTCTTTTTTCCTGGCCTCGGCCGCCTTCCTGTCCGGCACCGCGTTCGCCGAGGCCCAGCGGCACGGCCCGGGCATGGTCCGGCTGGTTGACTTCTCGGATTCAGGAAAGAGAATAGGAATTGTGACGACTGAAAAAGTAATCAAGCACGACGAAGAATGGAAACGCCAGCTCACTCCCGAGCAGTTTGCGGTCACCCGCAAGAAAGGCACGGAGCCGGCCTTCACCGGCAAGTACTACAAGCTGCACGATCAAGGCATCTACCGCTGTGTATGCTGTGGCAACGCGCTGTTCACCTCCGACACCAAGTTCGAGTCGGGTACCGGCTGGCCGAGCTTCTGGGCGCCGATCGCCAAAGAGAATATCACCGAGGAAACCGATACCAGCTTTGGGATGATGCGCACCGAAGCGCTGTGCAGCAAATGTGATGCCCACCTGGGCCACGTCTTCCCGGATGGACCGCAGCCAACCGGCTTGCGTTACTGCATGAACTCAGCTTCGTTGCAGTTCGTCAAACACGAAGCGCCGAAGTAGCAGGCGATCACCGGCGAGATCAATCTTCCTCAAGCGCCGTGCCGCGTTCGGCCGCCGCTATCGGCACCACGAACCTGCGGCACACCGCGGACAGCCGCTTCAAGGCGGAGCCGACCGGAGCGCACCTGCATGCGATCCCTGGGGTTGAATCGATCCCCGGAAATGGCGCACAGCGGATAGCATGCGAAAATGGCAGCTTGAGCGATCGCACAGGTCCGCATGCGCATTTTCATTGACGCCATTCCCTTGCTGGTTCGCAGCGCCGGCGTCAAGAATTATCTCTTCCACTGGATTGTGCATCTGCGCCGCCTGCTGGGCGACGAACAGGTCCGGCTTTTCCCCTTCCTGGACCGGCTGCCGGATCTGGACCATGAAGGCTCCGTCGCGGATCCGCCCGGCACACTCGCCCGCCAGGCGCTGCTCTTTGCGCTGAACCTGTGGCCGAATCACGCCGCAGACTTGTGGGCGCCTCCGGACGGCATCTTCCATGCCACCAAGCTGCTCCATCCGCCGCGCCGCCTTCGTTTGACTGCGACTCTGCACGACATGACTTGCTGGCTCCTGCCCGAATTGCACCAGCCCGCGAACGTGGCGGCTGAAAAGCGCTTCGCCGAGCGTATCTGGAAGCGGGCCGCCGGTTTGATCGCCGTTTCCGAGAGCACCCGCCGGGATGCCGTGAAGGTCCTGGACCTGAATCCGGAAGCTATCCAAGTGATTTATCCGGGCGTGGCCGAGCCGTTCTTCGCGGCCACCGCCGAGACGAGCGCCGCCGCGCGTCTAAAGTATGGACTCCGCCGGTCCTACGCCCTGTACGTGGGAACCGTCGAGCCCCGTAAGAATTTGGACCGTTTGCTGGACACCTGGCAAACTTTGCCCGCTTCGGTGCGAGAACAATTCGATCTCGTAATTGCCGGTCCCGAAGGCTGGCAGTCCGCCGCAACAATGGCCCGGCTGCGGGTACCCGCTCCCGGCGTACGCTACCTGGCCTATGTGCCCGAGTGCGACCTGCCGGGCATCACGGCTGGCGCGACTGTCTTTGCTTATCCGTCGCTCTACGAGGGCTTCGGCTTTCCGGTGGCGCAAGCCATGGCGGCGGGCGTGCCCGTGATTACTTCCAACCTGTCGTCGTTGCCTGAAGTGACGGGCGGCGCGGCTCGATTGATCGATCCGCACAGCCCGGCGGAACTGCGCGCCGCATTAGACCGCCTGCTCACCTCGCCAGCCACGCGTGCGCAACTGGCTACAGCCGGCAGAACCCAGGCGCAACGTTTCCATTGGGACCCGTGTGCCCGGCGATCGGTAGAGTTCTTTGAGCAAATCCTGGGGTAAGCAGCTTTCAGCAGTCAGCTTTCAGCGGTCAGCTTCAACCCAGAGCGCCGCGGCTGATAGCTGATCGCTGAAAGCTGAACGCTCTTATTCCGCCAGTTCGCTCATCAACGCCTGCTGGCGGTATTCGAGACCGGGGTTCGCCTCTGCCCGCTCGTCCAGCGATTTGCCCAGACTCGCCAGCAAATACAACAGGAACAAGCCGCGCGCGCCTGGCGCCGCAGCCAGGTCGAATTTGTTTCTCCATCTCTTCTTCAGCAGGCTGGCTACCTGCACGCTGAAGTGGAACGTGTCCCATCCCAAAGGCGCTCCGTCTTCGCAGGACTCCCAATCGAAGACCGAGAGCCGGCCATCCCGCACGCGCGTGTTCCAGGGAGCGAAGTCGCCATGCCAGAAGCCGCACGGAACCCTAACTTTCTCCAGATCGCGGCGGGCCGCGGCCAGGGTTGCCTTACCCAACTGTTGCCATCGCCAGTCGCAGCGCCAAGTCACCTCTTTCCAGCGTGCGCCAACTTCTTCAACTACCTGGAGCCCGGACTTGTCCACGCGCCGGATGGCGGCCAACCTTTCGAGAAACTCCACGTGCATGCCGGACAGTTCCGCCGGTCCGGGCCGGCCTTCCAGCGGCGACTGGAACAACATATAGCTGTTTTGCCACTCGCCGGCGTAGAGCACGCGCGGCACGTGCGGCCGCAAAGCAGAGAGATCTTCGAGCACGCCGGCCTCATGGCGCACGCGCTCGCCTGCCGGCTTGGTCAGTCCCAGCTTGATGTAGCCCAGAGTTTCGCCGCCGGCCCGCATCACTTGGATGGTGAGCTTACGATACTTGCCCGGCGTGCCTAGCGACATGGCGAACGCTGGGTTGCGCTCTCCCGTTACGTTGGTGACCAGGGCTTTTAGCTCCACCGGCTCTCCGACGTGCAGCGAGTGCATGGCCCAACCGCTCCAGCCCGTCTTGACGATCTGCGTGAGCAAGCCCTTCCGCAAGCGCGCGCCGAGTGCATACGGCGTGTAGACCCGAAAGCCTTCCAGCGTGGTACGGCTGTCCCCTAAGGGAAGCAGATAACGCGGCTCCTGACGCGACGGCAGCACTGCAAAGCGGTACCGCATAGGATCGCCCTGCGCCGTCCGGCGGCCGACGAAACACTCCAGGGCTGCTTCCAAGTCTGCGCTCATAAAGGGGGTCGGCCCGCGAGCTTCGAGGCCGCTAACTCACTGCTTTCGAATATCGTCGGCTTTGAATGATCCGATTACAATTATTCAGGGGCGTAATACCGCAAGTCAATTCGTCCGCTCTCGTGTTCAGGCCTAAGAGTTTTCTGGGGGCGCTTGCTAATATCTATGTGTTTCTATCGCTTGGCTGACGGCGCGCCGGCGGATCTGACGGTTGACTACTGGAGCAGGCCCACCTGCTGTACGACACTAAAATTGAAGGCCTAAGGCGTATTTGTGGAACACTGTAGGAGGTAGCCGATGCCTCCCTGCGATATTTACGCTCGTGTCTTTGAAAATGCGCAGACCGGCCTGCTCCTGTTGGAAAGGGACACCGGCCGCATCCTGGAAGTCAATGCCGCGTTCTTGCGAATGGCCGGGCGCGGCTGCACCGAAGTCGTAGGCCGCAGTTTCTGGGCGCCGCCGCTGGTCGCGGACGTGGACGCCGGGGGCCGAGATACACGGGCACTTGCTGGCCGGCGGCACGGTCACGGGCGCGGAGTTGCCGCTCCAGGCCGGCGACGGGCGCCGGTTGCTGCTGGAAGTGAGCGGCAGCGCGGCGAGCGGCCTAATCCAGTTGGAGGTGCGGGATGCCACCGGGCGCGAACAGGAGCGACTCGCCGAACGCTTTGAAATGCTGCGTTTGCTGGCCAGGCGGACGGCCGCCGAGTTCCACAATCTGCATCGCGTGCTGCGGACGACCGGCGAACTGCTGTTGGTCGGCGGCGCGGGCCAGGGCCGGCCCGTGCCTGGCGAATTGGAAGAGATCCAGCAGGCCAGCGAGCGCGCCAGCGCCATCGCCGGGCAGTTACTGGCATTCAGCGGAGGGACCCCCCTCCAGATCCGGCCGGTCGCCCTCAACGATCTCGTGGAAAGCATGTTGCCCAGGTTGCGGCAGCTATTCGGGCGGGATATCGAAATCGTCCCGGATCTGAGCCCGGATACGGCGCTCGTGATGGCCGACCCCGTCCAGGTGCGGCAGATCATCTTGAACCTGGCCGCCAATTCGCGGGAGGCGATGGAGCGCGGCGGCACCTTCTGCCTGCAGACCGGCAACTCGCCAACCGTGGAGCCGGGGTTAGGGAATGGTGAGCGATCTTTAGCGGGCCGGCTAGATCAACCCCTGTAGTCACTTCAGTCCCAGGATGCCCACCAGGGAGCTGCTTTCATTACTTTCATCAGTTCAATATTGACAAGGTCGATCATGCCCGCATAGGATCATAGATGTACCTATTCTAATGAAGGCTCGCAGTGAACCATACCTGAGGTCCCAGGAGGTAGCGGACGTCCTGGGAATTACCAAGCGCACCCTGATGAACTGGTTGCGTACGCAAAAAATCCCGGAACCGGAACGCAACCAGGCGA
>OCZU010001015.1_pt1 | contig 18932 bp, 17 predicted proteins | sample 1539001 | NCBI WGS metagenome assembly OCZU01 (sample SAMEA3539306, study PRJEB22396) | soil metagenome | biome: tundra; feature: field; material: soil | place: USA | collected 2010-05 | depth 0.15 m | reverse complement strand
GCCGCCGCCGCCGCTGGGCGGCCCGTTGATGCACGCGGTGAACCGCATGCTGGCCGCCGCGAGCTGCTCGTCGAGCTGGCCAAGCAGGAATCCGCGCAGTGCCAGGTAGGTGATCACCCCGACCGCAGCGCAGGCCAGTGCGAGCAGGGCGAGCAGACCGGCGATCAGACGGCCGCGCAGCGTCCAGCCGGCCAGCTGCCGCCGGAGGCGGCCAGCCCGCTGGCCGTCCGGCGCGGCCGGTCCTGTACTGATCAGCATGCTCTGCCCGGTGCCCGGTCAGCCTGGGGGCTTCAGCACGTAGCCGACGCCGCGAACGGTGTGGATCAGCGGCTCGCGGCCCGCGTCGATCTTCTTGCGCAGATAGCTGATATACAGCTCGACGACGTGTGCCTGGCCGCCGAAATCGTAATTCCAGACCCGGTCCAGGATCTGTGCCTTGGAGAGCACCCGCCGTGGGTTGCGGATCAGGAACCTCAGCAGCTCGAACTCGGTCGCCGTGAGCTCGATCAGCTGGCCGGCCCTGCGGACCTCCCGTGCGTCCTCGTCCATGGTCAGATCGGCCACGGCCAGCTCGGTGCCCTGGCGGGCGCGCGCGGCGCCCGCCCGGCGCAGCATGCCCCGCAGCCGGGCAAGCACTTCTTCCAGGCTGAACGGCTTCGTCACGTAGTCGTCGCCGCCCGCAGTGATCCCGGCGACCCGGTCCTCGACGGCGTCACGCGCGGTCAGGAAGAGCACGCAGATGCCCGGCTGCTCGGCCCGGAGCCGCTTGAGCACTTCGAGGCCGCCGAAGTCGGGCAGCATGACGTCAAGGATGACGGCGTCTGGCTTGAACTGGCGGGCCATCCTTACGGCAGACGCGCCGGTGGCGGCCGTGCGGACGTCCCAGCCCTCATACCGCAGCACGCTCGCCAGCAGCTCGGCCAGGCTGGGCTCGTCGTCGACGACCAGCACCCGGACCTGCGAGCCGCCAGGACGCTGACCGGGTTCGGTGTCAGGCTGCTGCGGGATGTCCATCACCGTCATCATGGCATCAGCTTCGGGCTCGAGCCTGTGCCTGGCATCTGCGCTGGCTCTGAGTTTCCGCTGAGAGCGACCGGCGCCCGGGTGAGCTGCAGCGCCAGCGCGGGACAGTCGGTGACGGCCCGCCGGGCCCGCCGCCTCAGATGATCGGGCACGCCGGGGTCGGCCAGCTGCGGATAGCCCCACTCATCAAGGGTGATCAGCTCGGGCAGCAGCTCAGCGCACAGGCCGTGGCCTGAGCACGCGATCGGGTCTACTCGCAGTCGTCGCGTCATCGTCAGCTCCAGTCTGCTTCGCCGACCGGCCCTGGGGTGACCGGCAGGAAGGGCGCTGCGCTGGTCGCCGAGCAACTGCCCCGCTGATGCTGGCGGATCTCGGCCGCGAATGTCCGCAGGGCGCTGCTGACAAACCGGACCGTGCCGTCCGGGTGATGGCACGCGCCGCGTCCGGACACCAGGCCTGCCCAGCGGCTCAGGTCAGCCAGAACTGCAGGTCGCGGCCGCGCTCCGGCGACTTCGGTCAGGCCGGCCGCGATCCGCGGCAGGCCGGCCAGACATGGCCCGCACTGCCCGGCCGATTCCAGGGCCAGGTAGCGCGCGATCCGCGCCGTCTCGGCCACGCCGCACCTGTCCCGTGGTAGCGCGGCGAGCACTCCGGCTCCGACCGACGCGCCGAGCGGACGCAGCGCCGCGTTGCTCAGCGGCAGGCCAGCTACCTGAGCTGCCGGTATCCAGGCGCCGTGATAGCCGCCGACCAGGACGGCCGAAGTGCCGGCCAGGTCGATCAGGTCGTCCAGCAACGTGCCGATCGGCGCCTCGGTCACGCTCACCGAGCCGTCCTGCTTGGTCACGGTGCACAGCATGGTGCCTGGCTCGTCCGGCGTTCCGGTGGCACGCAGCCAGCCAGGGCCGTAACGCGCGATCATGGCCAGATGGGCCAGTGTCTCCACGTTCTGCACCAGCGTCGGCCGCCCGCCCACACCGCGCTCGAAGATTCGCGGCGGGGTGAATCGGGGTAGCGCAGGGCCGCCGTTGAGCACATTGGTCAGCGCGGTCTCCTGGCCGGCCAGGAAGCGCGGTGGCGCGATGACGACCTGAACCCCGACCCGGTCGAGCCCGTGCGCCGCCCGCTGTTCAAGCAGTTCGCGCAGGCGCGCACCGATCGGTGCGTCGCAGAGGTAGAGGACGGCGCGGTCGGCCGCCGTGGCCTCGGCGGCCAGCTGCAGTCCGTCGAGTACCAGGTGCGGCGCCACCTGCAGCAGTGTCTTGTCCTTGTGGCTAGCCGGCTCTCCCTCCGCGCCGTTACCGACCACGATCGGCCGGCCCGGCGCCGAGGCGACGGCTTCCAGCTTGCGGTAGACACCGAAGGCCGCACCGCCGCGGCCGGTGAGGCCGGCCGCACGCAGGTCGGGAATGAGCAGGCGGGGGCCACCCAGATAGGGCAGCGGGCCGAACCGGCGCAGGTGCGCGCCGAGGTCGTCGGCGCGGCGTCCTGGCGGCGGCAGCAGCCGGGCCTGGGTGCGGGTAGCGACGGCGGCGCTCATCGGTGGCCTGCCGGGATCGGTTCCGCTGGTGCTGCCAGCAACTCCGGTACCCGGCGAGCGCGGGGGATCGCGCGCGCCGCGCCAGCTAGCCGCCAGGTCGCCGCGGCTCCGACGGCGAGCATGCAGGCGATGGCCAGGCCAAGCAGCGGCCCGCTGCCCAGATCAGTGCTCGAACCGATGCTGTGCGCGAGCGCGACCGGCCAGGACAGGTAAGCCAGCCAGTGCACGCAGCGCCAGGCGCGGTGGCCGATCCGGTGCCGCAGCAGGCTGGTCACGATGATCGTGGCGATCAGGTCGAGCGAGATCGCGCCCAAGCCCAGCCACAGCGGCTTGTATGCGGAGGCGAACGGGATGATCGCGGCGGCCAGGCTGATGCTGACGTAGGAATCGGCCACCGCTGTCAGCACATGCACCGCGATGAACGCGACGCCGAGCAGCGAGAGATATCTGTGCAGGCCGACGCCGGCGAACCGGGGGAGTCCTGGCAGCCGTCCCTGTCGGCTGACTGTGATGCCGAGAACGACAACGGCGCTCAGCATGACGAGCGCGACCACGCCGGTCGCGCGGCTGGCGTACCAGAAGGCAGTGCCTGAGCTCAGCATCACGAGCCGCCCGAGGTCGTCTGGCCGCTACTTGAGCTGGCCGTAGGGGCGGCGCCTGGCGCGGTCAGCTTGGTCGATTTGGCCGATCTAGTCGACTTGGCCGATCCGTCGCTGGCCGACTTGGAGGTGCTCGCTTGAGATGACTGGCTCGACTGCGCGGTGTGCGCGGCGGCGCTGGCATTGCTGGCTCCGCCCGGCAGGCTGAGCGCGATCGCGCCAGCCGCGACGAGACTCGCCACCGTCGTGCCGGCGGCGGCAGCCCGCATCCGGGCCATGCCCTGATCACGGGCAGCGACCTGACCGGCTAGGTCATGGGAGTGTCTGTTCATACCTGCAGTGTCGAGGCCGCGTCTGGGCGAGCCCTCTGAGCCAGCTATGCGCCAGCTATGAACGGCGGGACCTGGCGGCGCCCGCCCGCGAGCAGCCGCTGCACGATGCCGGGCACGACATCGAGGAAGCCGTCAACGGACCGCTGCGATGTGCCGCGGGGCAACGAGACCCGGACATTGCCGTGCGTCAGGGCGCCCATCGCGGCAAGCACATGGCTCGGCTGCTGGGTGTCGGAGGCGCAAGCGCTGCCCGATGACACCGAGAAGCCGGCCCGGTCCAGTTCGGTGACCAGCGCCTCGCCATCGATGTAGAGGCAGGAAAATGTCACTATATGGGGCAACGCACGGGCTGGGTCACCGTGTACCACACTGTCCGGTACCAGCGCTGGCAGTCGATCTCTGATCTGGCCAGTCAGGCGGCGGAGGGCGATGTCCGCCTCGGCGTCGGCCTCGAACGCGTCCAGCGCCGCGGCGGCGGCAAGGATGGCCGGCAGGTTCGGGAAGCCGGGCACCCGGTGTGCCTCGCGGCTGTCGGCAGGCAGCGGCGACCGCCAGCGGACGGTCTTGCGGATGACCAGGACACCCACCCCGGGCGGCCCGCCCCACTTGTGCCCGCTTGCCGTCAGCATGGACCATCCGGCCGGCAGCCGCAGCCGGCCCGCCGAGGCCGCCGCGTCCACGAGCAGCGGCACCCCTGCGGCCTCGCACTCGGCGATCGCCTCCGTGACCGGCTGCAGCGTGCCCACCTCGTGGTTGGCTGACTGCAGGCAGGCAAGCAGGGTCCGGTCGCGGCGCACGGCGGCGGCGATCGCCGCGATCTCGGCTCGTCCCCGCCGATCCACTCCGATGCTGGTGACCGCCGTTCCGGCAAGCTCAGCCTGGGCCGCCGCAGCCAGGACGCTTGAGTGCTCCACGGCGCTGACCACCAGGTGCCCAGGCCCGCGAACCGGTGATCCGCGGGCAAGCACGGCACCGAGTACGGCCAGGTGCACCGCCTGGGTCCCCGAACTGGTGAACGCCAGCTCATCGGCCCGGCAACCGAGCAGCGCGGCGACCCGCTCTCGGGCTTGGTCGAGCAGCAGCCGGGCTCGGCGGCCCTCCCGGTGCAGCCGGACCGGATCTGCCCAGCCGTCATCGAGCGCCGCGAGCAGGGCCTCTCGCGCGACCGGCAGAATCGGCTCGGCCGAGGCGGCGTCGAAGTACGGCACAGTGCTGACCTTAGATGCTGACCTTAGATCTGGGCTGACCTTAGATCTGGCCCGACCTCAATCTGGCGGGGGTACCCGGCATCTGCGGGCAGTCGCGTTGTACTGTTTGCACGACAGTCTGTAGGACAGGCAAACGACTGGCCAAGACGTCGGCGGTCGGCCGCTGGGAAGGCAACCTGTGAGTCCCATCCGCAGTGCCCCAAGTCATGAGGGGAAACCGCGCCAGCTACGGCGCTGGTTGCCGCGTGCCGCCATGCTGATTGGCCTGGCGATCTTCACGGCGGGCTGCAAGTCAACGGCGTTCACCCGGATGGGCCTGCAGCCCCCGGTCACCAGGCAGGGTGACGTGACCCTGGCCTTGTGGCAAGGATCGTGGATCGCGGCCTGGGCAGTCGGCATCGTCGTCTGGGGCGGCATTCTCTGGGTGATCATCTTCCACCGCAAACGCGGTGATCGCCTGCCGCACCAGGTGCGCTACAACCTGCCGATCGAGATCCTCTACACCGTGCTGCCGTTCATCATGGTCGGAGTGATCTTCTTCTTCACGGCAAAGGACGAGAATTACATAACCAAGCTGCCCAAGCATCCCGATGTGGTCGTTAACGTAACCGGGGAGCAATGGTCCTGGACGTTCCAGTATCCGCAGTACTCGGTAACGTCGGCGAGCGGGCCTGGCTCGGTGGTGACCGAGATCGGCGCCATGTGGGCGCCGGGAGTACAGGCGCAGCATTTGCCGCAACTGGTGATCCCTGAGAACGAGACGGTGAAGTTCAACCTCACCTCGATCGACGTGATCCATTCGTTCTGGGTCAATGAGTTCGAGTTCAAGCGGGACGTGGTCCCAGGATTCCCGAACCATTTCGCGATCACCGCGAATAAGACCGGGTCCTTCATCGGCCGCTGCACCGAGCTTTGCGGGGTATATCACAGCCGGATGCTATTCCGGATCACCATCGTGACGCCCGCTCAGTTCAGCCAGTGGATTCATCGGCAGCAGCGGCAGCAGAGTTCTTCTGGGGGTGCTCAATGACCACCGTCACGTCGGCCGAGCAGACGTCGGTGGCCGCTCCTGGCAGCTACCGCAAGGGCTCGGTGCTCGCTGACTGGCTATCATCGACGGACCACAAGATCATCGGGCACCTCTACCTGATTACGTCGTTCGGCTTCTTCCTGATCGGTGGCCTGATGGCGCTGATTATCCGGGCGCAGCTCTTCGAGCCGGACAACCACATCGTGTCCGACCAGCAGTACAACGAGCTATTCACCATGCACGGCACGATCATGCTGCTGCTGTTCGCCACGCCGCTGTTCGTCGGGTTCGCCAACGAGATCATGCCGCTCCAGATCGGCTCGCCGGACGTGGCTTTCCCCCGGATGAACCTGCTCAGCTATTACATGTTCCTGTTCGGTGGCCTGATGCTGCTGTTCAGCTTCCTGACGCCGGGCGGGGCGGCGGCGTTTGGCTGGTACGCGTACTCGCCGCTGACCAGCGCATTGTTCTCGCCAGGAGTGGGCGCGGATCTGTGGATCATGGGCCTGACGCTGTCCGGGCTCGGCACCATCTTGTCCGGTGTCAACTTCGTCACGACGATCTTCTGCATGCGGGCTCCGGGCATGACCATGTTCCGGATGCCGATCTTTACCTGGAACATCCTGCTGACCTCCATTTTGGTGCTGCTGGCCTTCCCGGTGCTCGCCGCGGCTCTGCTGGTACTTGAGATCGACCGCAAGTTCGGTGCCCAGGTATTCACCTCGAATAGCAACGGCGCGATCTTGTGGCAGCACCTGTTCTGGTTCTTCGGGCATCCCGAGGTATATATCGTGGCGCTGCCATTCTTCGGCATCGCCACCGAGGTGCTGCCCGTGTTCTCCCGCAAGCCGCTATTCGGCTACAAGGGCCTGGTCGCGGCGACTATCTCGATCGCCGGACTGTCGATGACGGTGTGGGCGCACCATATGTTCACTACCGGAGCGGTCCTGCTGCCGTTCTTCTCGTTCATGACCTTCCTGATCGCCGTGCCGACTGGCGTGAAATTCTTCAACTGGCTGGGTACGATCTGGCGTGGCCAGCTGACCTTCGAGACGCCGATGCTCTTCATACTCGGCTTCATGGTGGTGTTCTTGTTCGGCGGGCTCACTGGCATCATCCTGGCCTCGCCGCCACTTGACTTCGCCGTCAGCGACACCTATTTCGTCGTGGCGCACTTCCACTACGTGCTGTTCGGCACCGTGGTCTTCTGCATGTTCGGCGGATTTTACTTCTGGTGGCCGAAGTGGACCGGCAAGATGCTGGACGACCGGCTCGGCAAGTGGCATTTCTGGTTTGTCTTCATCGGGTTCAACATGACCTTCCTGGTCCAGCACTGGCTGGGCGTGATGGGCATGCCCAGGCGGATCGCCAACTACGGCTTCCTGCCGCCGCTCGCGACCACGCTGAATCAGGTCTCGACGATCGGCGCCTTCGTCCTCGGCGTATCCAACCTGTTCTTCTTCTACAACGTCTACAAGACGGCCAAGCACGGGGAGCGGGTCACGGCAGACGACCCGTGGGGATTCAGCAACTCCCTGGAGTGGGCGACTTCCTGTCCGCCGCCCCGGCACAACTTCACGTCCATCCCGCGGATCAGGTCCGAGCGCCCGGCATTCGATCTGCACCATCCGCAGGTCAAGGCCGGTCAGGACCACAGCGCGGAGCACCAGAAGGCAGGGATTGAGGCATGAAGGTCGAGGGGTGGCTTTTCCTGGGCTGCGCGATCTTCTTCGGCGTGGCCGACGTCTTCTACTGGAACCTGGCGCATGATCCGACCGGGGGCACCGCGCTGGCGCTGGCCGTCTGCCTGGCGTTCCTGATCGGGTTCTACGTGCTGTTTACCGGCCGCCGGCTGCCGGCCCGCCCCGAGGATGACCAGCAGGGCGAGATCGAGCAGAACACCGGGGAACTTGGTTTCTTCAGCCCGCATAGCTGGTGGCCGCTGTTCGTCGGACTGGCTGCCGCGACAGCCGCGTTGGGAGTGGCCATCGGCTGGTGGCTGTTCCTGATCGGCATCCTGTCGGTGCTGCTCAGCGTGATCGGCTTCGTTTTCGAGTACTACCGCGGTCATTACGCCCACTAGGGCAGACTGCGGCTTGTTTGCCATCGGGGGCAGATGAGAATAATGTGCCGGGGTACTTACGCATCCGCGCCGGGCCCGTCACCGGGCCGAGTCGGGCTTGCCTGATCTCATCTGTGCTCCATGCCGCGAGCACGACACCGTACCGGCTTCGGGAGGAGGTTCGCTGTGGTCCAGTCACCGGCCCACGGCGGCATGGTGAACGCATCCGATCCGGACCTGCCAGAGATCGCGGAGCCGGATTGTCCTGAAGAGCCAGGTACCGACCGGGTCCAGACGCAGGCCGGACCGGGCGGCATGGGCGGATCAGGCACCCGCGGGGCCGCCGTGGCGGGACGGCTGAAGAACCTCCGCTCGGATCGGCGGTGGATGCTGCCGGCCGGATTCGTGGTAGCCGGAATCTTGCTGTTCATCGCCTACCTGTTCCAGGCGCGCGTGCTGGCTTCTTCATCCAATGGCGCCGGCCAGGCCCTGCAGGCATGGAATATCCTGCACGGCAATCTGCTGCTCCGGGGCTGGTCGCTGTCGGATGTGTCCTTCTACACCACCGAGCTGCCCGAGTACGCGCTGGTCGAGGCGGTCACCCGGCTGAACGGCGACACGGTACACATAGCGGCGGCGCTGACCTACACGCTGCTGGTCCTGCTGGCCGGGGTGCTGGCGAAGGGCAGGGCGACCGGCCGCGAGGGGATTGTCCGGCTGCTCGTCGCTGTCGGGATCATGCTGGCGCCGCAGTTGCGGTTCGGTACCTACCTGATGTTGTCAGGGCCGGACCACATCGGAACGCAGGTGCCGCTGGTCCTGATCTGGCTGGTGCTTGACCGGGCGCGACCGCAGCGGTGGGTGCCGGTGGTGGTCGCCGCGCTGCTGACGTGGGCGCTGATCGCGGACATGATCGTGCTGGTAGAAGGCGTGCTGCCGCTGGTGGTGGTCTGCGCGGTGCGGATGTACCGGCGCCGTGGTCGGCTGGCCGGGCAGATCTATGACCTGTCGCTCATCGGCGGGGCACTCGTCTCAGTCGGCGTCGCTGAACTGACACTCAAGGCGATCCAGGCGGCTGGCGGATTCTTCGTCAGCACGCCGGTCGTCGGCTTCGCGACATCGAGCTATATGACCGCCGGCTTCTGGCTGAAGGTGCAGAGCGTGCTTGACACGTTCGGTGCTGACTTCTTCAGCCAGCCGTTCGGACTTGTCGCGCTGATCGCGGTGCTGCACCTGGTCTCCGTCGTACTGATTATCTGGGCGCTGACGCTGGTCATCCGGCAGTTCGCCAGCCACGACGATCCGCTCATGCAGATGCTGGCTGTCGCCTTCGTCGCACTGCTGGCCGCGTATCTGTTCGGAATCAAGCCAGACGGGAACGAGATCGTCGGGCTGCTGCCGATCGGAGCCGTCCTCGCCGGACGCCTGCTGGCTGGCCGGATCGTCAGCCGTGGCCTGCTGCCGGCCATGGTCGCTGCAGGCATTTGCTTCGCCATGGTGCTCGGTTACAACACAGTCCAGCCGAACCAGCAGGTCAACCAGAACGAGACCATCGCAACGTGGCTCCAGGCTCATCATCTGAGGTACGGCCTGGCTGCCTACTGGCAAGCGAACGCGGTCACCGTCGACAGCGGCGGCCGGGTTGAGGTCCGGCCGGTGCGGATGTACGGCCAGCAACTGGTGACCACTGGATTTGAGGTCAATTCGACCTGGTACGACGCTAATCGGCATGATGCGACCTTCGTGGTGTGGGCACCGCGGTCGCTCTGCCAGGACACCTGTGTCACCAGGGCGGTGCTGCGCAAGCTTTTCGGTCGGCCGGCGCATTCCTACCATGTGGGCTGGCTCCGGGTGCTGGTCTGGCGGCACGAGAACCTGCTGCGCAGCGTGCAGACGCTGACCTGGTGCGGCAATCTGTGGCCATGGGACGCGCTGAGCCCGCCGTCTGCGACCCCGTGTAAGCCGTAGCTCCGAGAAGGACCAGGGGCGTGAGGCAGATCGTGCCAGCCTGTTCAGATCGTGCCGGCCTGCACGGCGTGGGTAATCCATGGGATGACTTCGTCGAGCATCTGGTCGAGCGTCGTGGTTGCCTCGAAGCCGAGCACTCTCTTGGCCTTCTCAGTAGCCGGGATGCGACGCTGCACGTCGTAGGAGAACGGACTGTCGCTGACGATCCGCAGCGGCACCCCGGCGCCCTTGATCTTGCGCCAGATGACGTCGGCAAGCTGCAGGACGGTAGTGCTCTGGCCAGTCGAGAGGTTGAAGTCCTCGTTACGGGCGTCCGGATGCTCCATCGCGGTCACGATGCCCGCCGCCAGGTCTCCGCCGTAGGTGTAATGCCTGACCTGCTCACCGGACCCGAGCACGTGCAGCGGATCCTGGCCCTTGAGCACCTTCTGAACCAGGTCGGGCACCACATGACTCATCGCGAGCCGGACGTTCCCTGACAGGATCTCGGTGTCGCCGAGTGCTCTGCCCTCGCCGGTCCCCACGCAGTTGAACGGGCGGACGATGGTATAGGGGAGCTGATACTGGTCCCAGGCGGCCCGTGCGAAGTACTCGACGGCGAGCTTCTGGAATCCGTACGAGGACAGCGGTGGCGGTATCTCGCGTTGCTGACCTTCCTGCGACGGCCACTCGGTCGCGCTCTCGAAAACCATCGAGGATGAGATGTAGGTGACCCGGCGGAGCCTGCCGTGGCCAAGCGCCGCGATCGCAGCGTCGCAGGATGCCGCGATGATCCGCTCGTTGGTCGCGAGCAGGTCATAGGCGTAGGTGTGGAAGTAGGAGATGCCGCCGATCATCGCAGCGCCGGCGATGAAGTGATCGCAGTCGGCGAGCAGTCGGGTCATCAGGCTGACATCGCGCGCATCGCCTTCAACGAGCTGATAATTCGGATGGTCGTCGTAGGACTTGCGCACCTTGCCGTACTTGGAGAAGTTGTCTACCCCGACGACCGCGTATCCGCGCCTGAGCAGTTCCTCGACGAGATAACCGCCAATGAAGCCCGCGGACCCGCTGACGACAACCTTCTCCATGATGTCCTCCAACACTGCCGGCCTTCCGATACACCTGGCGGTCCCCGGTTAGGACCGGGATGCCCGCTTGCGGATCTGCTCCGCGGATAGTCGCGGACCGAACGCGAACCGATACCACCGCAGGTACCTGGGGATCCACTTGGCGACCTTGAAATTAGATACGCCCGCCTGCCGGTCCAGCCAGATAGTCGGAATCTCGGCGACCGGCCTGCCCAGTCGCTTGGCCTTGGCGCTTAGCTCGATACCGATCTCAAAGCCGTCCCGCGAGTCTATGCCGACCTCGCGCACGAACTCCGTGGAGTATGCCTTGAACGAGTTGGTCGCGTCCCGCGTGCCCAGATGCGCGAACAGCCGGAGCGAACGACCGGCTAGCCCGGACAGCATGCCCTTGAGTACCGGACCGCCGACCTGCTGGCCGCCGGCCATGTACCGCGAGGCAGCGGCGACGACCACTCCGCGCTCGACCAGGCGCACTAGGTCATCGATCTGAGTGGCGTCGTCGCAGCCGTCCGCCATCGTGACGACGGCCACCGGGGCGGCCGCGACGTCCATCCCGAACCTGATCGCATTCGCTGGGCCGGATCCGTACGTGCTGATCAGGCACCGGAGTCGCGGCTCCTTCATGGCGTACTCCTCAAGCACGGGCACCGTCGTGTCGTCAGGAAAGTCCACGACGACGAGTACCTCGCAGAGCAGCCGGACCGACTCAAACAGCCGGTCGAGCACGGGCACGATCTCCTTGCCCTCGTTATAAGCCGGGACGACGATCGACACGCGCGGGTCATGAATGGTCACAGCGCAACGCCCGTGCGCAGGATGTTCCAGATGTCGGCCACCGGCTTGTCTGTCTTCAGCTCCCGGTACTCCGGGTGTGGCGCGCCGATAACCAGCAGGTCGGATCTGGCCAGTACCTCGCTCATCGGAACGAGGTTCGGGTCAGTGGTCACGTGCGGGTCCGCGCACAGCACGGTCCCGGCCTTGAAGGCCAGGATCCGCTTTAGCTTGTACGAGAGGCTGGACCTGGTGTCGTCCGAGCCGCCCTTGAACGCCATGCCCAGGATCCCGACGGTCATGGCCGACAGATCGAACCGCTGCTCCAGGCGGTGCACCAGATAGAGCGGCATGCCCTCGTTGATGGCCATCGCCGCGTGGCCGAGCGGAAAGTTGTTCTGGTTATAGGCCGCCAGTTGCATCGTGTCCTTGAACAGGCACGGTCCTGCGGCGAAGCCCGCCGATGGCAGGTCGGCGGCTCTCGGATAATCTTGCGCCAGCCCTTGCCGGATCCGCTCGTAGTCCAGGCCCTGGTCGTTGGCCATCATGTAGAGCTGGTTGGCGGTCGCGAACTTGATGTAGCGCCATACATTGGTGTAGAGCTTCGCTAGCTCCGCCTCCTCCGGAGACATGACTACCAGACTGCTTGCCAGCAGCCCGAACAGCGCGCTTGCCCGCTGCACACCGCGAGGGGTCCTGGCCGAGACGATCTGCGGTAGCTCGAAGAGCTCGGTCATGGCCTTGCCCTCGGCGATCCGCTCGGGACAGAACGCGACGTCCATCTCGATCCCGAGCCCGGCGATCATCTTCTCCACCTTCGCGGTCACCCCGGGGTACACGGTGCTGCGCAGGATGAGGATCTGACCGGTCCGCAAGTAGCTCGCGCAGCCGCCCAGCGCGTTCGGCACCGCTGCCTGGTCGGGATTGAGGTGCTCGTCGACTGGCGTGCCGATCACCACGATCACGTGCTCGGCGTCCGCCACGATCGCAGGGTCGGCAGATACGGTCAGCGTGCCGTCGGCCAGTGCCCGCCGCAGCGGTTCTGCGGCACCAGACTCGGCGAACGGCATCTGTCCGGCGCTGACCAGCGCGACCGCCTCGGAACTCACGTCGTAGATGCCGACTCGCGCACCGCGGTCAGCGAAGGCGATCGCCAGCGGCAGTCCGACGTGCCCGCAACCGCCGATGACTACGACGTCGAGATCGAAATCGTCCTTCGTCTGCGATCCGGTCACCGCTTATTCCTTCCGTCGCGTGCGGGAAACTACCCGCTGTCATGCCCCGGACAGTGCAGCGCAGGCGGACCGGGGCAGTTGTCTTGCCGGGCTTGCATGACCCCGGAGGGATGACACCCGGCAGGGGCGCGGAGGAAATTCAGGCAGCCGCGCCGACTGGTCCGATAGCGAACCCGATGGCCGACAGATCACTTTCTCAGCCCGTTCGTCGAGCATAATACCCGCCTGAAGAACCTAATCCGGCGGCATCCGGGACCGGTCGGCACAGACGGCCGCTCGGTGCCATGAGCCGCCGTGCGCGCGATTTCGCAGCGGCGGCCGGCTGGGTCCTTGGCGGGCTGCTGGCAGGCTCAGTGCCCGTCGGCACCAGGTTCGTCAGCGTCGGCCGGGTCGCTGTCAGCGCCGCCGCCCGCCGACACGGCGGCCGACGTCTCGGCGCCGTGCAGGGCCGCGTGGTCACCGCCGTGCCCGTGGGAACCATGTCCGTTGGCGCCATGCCCGTTGCCGCCGTGTCCATTCATCTGAACGCTCTCGGTCAGGACCTTGTACAGCCGGACTTTGACCCGGCCCAGCCCGCCGCGCAGCCCGGGCGGCGGAACGGCCGCACCGGCGTCGCCCTTCGCGCTGGCCAGGGCGAGCGGCTCCGGCCGGGCGATCTTTGCCCATTCCTCCTCATCGAGCGGCCTGGTCTCCTCGATGAACTCGCCGGACGGCATCTGCCGGATCACGCCGGTCTCTACGCCGTGCTCCACCAGGTGCTGATCCTTGCGCTGCAGGCCCAGGCAGATCCGCTTGGTGATGATGTAGCTGAGGATCGGCACCGCGAAGATAGCCACCTGTGCGATCTCGGTGATCGTGTACAACCCGACGTCGAAGTGGACAGCCAGGATGTCGTTAGCGCCTTCCAGCCAGAGCACGCCGTAGAACGAGATCATCGAGATGCCGAGTGCGGTCCTGGTCGGGGCGTTCCGCGGCCGGTCGTTGACGTGGTGCTCGCGCCTGTCGCCGGTGATCCACTGCTCTATGAACGGCCAGAAGGCCGCGGCGGTCATCACGATGCCGAGTGGCACCAGCGCCGGGATGAATACGTTGAAGGCGAACGTGTGCCCGAACACCACCCACTGCCAGGCGGGCATGATCCGCAGCGAGCCTTCGAGGAAGCCCATGTAGAAGTCCGGCTGCGAGCCCGCCGAGATCGCGAGCGGATTGTATGGTCCGTAGATCCAGATCGGGTTGATCTGGGCGAAGGTCGACGCCAGCGCGAGCGCGGCGAAGATGAAGAAGAAGAATGCCCCGGTCTTGGCCATGAAGTACGGGTACATCGGCGCGCCGACCACGTTCTGATCGGTGCGTCCCTTACCTGGCATCTGGGTGTGTTTCTGGTGGAACATGATGAACATGTGCGCGCCGATCAGCGCCATGAACAAGCCGGGGATCAGCAGTACATGCAGGATGTAGAACCGCGGGACGATGTCGGTCCCCGGGTACTGGCCGCCGAACAGGAAGAACGACAGGTAGGTGCCGACGATCGGGATCGACTGCAGGACGCCCTGGGTGATCCGCAGCCCGGCGCCGGACAGCAGGTCGTCCGGCAGTGAGTAGCCGAACAGGCCCTCAAGCAGGCTGAGCGTGAACAGCACGATGCCGATCAGCCAGTTGATCTCCCGAGGCTTGCGGTATGCGCCGGTGAAGAAGACCCGGATCATGTGCGCCATGATCGCGGCGACGAAGAGATCGGCGGCCCAGTGGTGAATCTGCCTGATCAGCAGGCCGCCTCGGACATCGAAGCTGATGTACAGCGTGGACTTGTAAGCCTCGCTCATCGACTGGCCGTCGAGCTTGATGTAGGAGCCGTGATAGATCACTTCGGTCATGCTCGGCTTGAACCAGAACGCGAGGAAGGTGCCGGTCAGCAGCAAGATGATGAACGTATAGAGGGCGATCTCGCCGAGCAGGAACGACCAGTGGTCGGGGAAGATCTTTCGGAAGAACGTGCGGAACCCCTTCGCGCCGCGGAACCTGTCGTCCAGGAAACCGCCGGTGCCCGCTAGCGCCCGGTTCGTGGTCATGACCGCTCCCAGAAGCTCGGGCCGACCGGTTCAGTGAAGTCGCTCCTGGCCACGAGATAGCCCTGCGCATCCGTCATCATCGGCAGCTGCGGCAGCGGTCGGGTGGCAGGCCCGAAGATGACCTTCGCGCCCTCGGTGGCGTCGAAGGTGGACTGGTGGCACGGACAGAGGATGTGGTGCGTGGTCTGCTCGTACAGTGCGGCTGGGCAGCCGACGTGAGTGCAGATCTTGGAGTAGGCGACGATGTTGTCGACCGTCCAGTTTTCCACGGTCTTGCCGACCTGCGGATACGGCTTGTCGCCGAAAACAATCTGGCCAGGGGCGAACTTGATGATGATGACCGCTGCCTTGGCGAGTGCGTCGAAGTCGTCCTGATAGCCGTCGGGAACGACGGTGATCATGCCGCCGGGGGAGCTGAAGTCGGCCGGCCGGATCGGCGTATTCGCGCCGTAGTTGAGCAGTCGCATGCCCTTGCGCCAGACGGTGTGGTCCAGGCTGGTGCCGGGCAGTGGCCCGAGGTCCTTCAGCAGGATGATCGGGGCAAGCGCGAGCGGGGCAGACGCAGCGATCAGCGTGCGGCGGAGCAGCGGGCGCTTGACGAATTGGCTCGCTTCGGCGCCCTCCTCGAAAGTCTGAGCGAAGGCCGCACGGTCCTCTGGGTAGGAGTGCAGCGGCTTGCGCTGCTCGGTGAGCTCCACGTCGGGCATGATCCGGCGTACCCAGATGGTGGCGCCGATGCCGAGTGCGAGGAACGCTACCGCCATCGTCGATCCGAGCGCGAGATTGGAGTGCGCCGTATTGCTGACCGAGCCAACCTTAAAGATCAGGTAAGCCGCGATGAACCCGAAGCTGGCCAGCATCGAGATGATGAAGCAGGCGGCGACGACTCGCTCGGCCCGCTTGGCGCCGGCCATGTCCGGCGGGTCAGCGGGCAGTTCGCGCGGGACGACTGCCACGGCGGCATCCTCGGCTTCGTCGGCGCCGAGCAGCATCCTGGCCTGAGCGGGCGGGGGAGTGCCGATCACCCGGTGCGGTGCGGTACCGGCCTGCAGCGCTTCGGTGTCGTCGTTGTCAGGTACGTTGGCGGATGAGTCACTCATGAGTCTTCCCGTGCTTCGCAGTGATCCACATGGCCGCGAACACCATGAACAGCAGCAGGCCGAGGAAGGCCACCAGGCCCTCGGTCACCGGCCCGATCCGGCCCAGGCTGAAGCCGCCCGGGTTGGGCTCCGCGCGGGTCTGCACCACATAGGCGATGATGTCGCGCTTTTCCTGCGGAGTGATCGTGGTGTTGTTGAAGACCGGCATCGCCTCCGGCCCGGTCAGCATCGCCTCGTAGATCTGCCGCGGCGTGGAGGCGGTCAGGGCCGGCGCGTACTTGCCCAGGGTGAGGGCACCGCCAGCCCCGACGAAGTTGTGGCACTGGGCGCAGTCGGCGACGAACAACTGCTGGCCGAAACCGGGATTCGCGCCGGTCTGGCTCACCTGGGCCGCCGTCGGGATGGCGGGCCCGCCGCCGAGCGAGGCGATGTAGACCGCGAGCGCGTGGATCTGCGCAGGATTCAGCACGACCGGCTTGCGCGGGTTCTCCTCGACCGGCTCCTTGGACGGCATCCGGCCAGTACTGACCTGGAAGTCGACGGCGGCTGCCCCGACCCCGATCAGGCTCGGCGCGATCCCTGGCTGGCCCTGGGCGAACAGGCCATGGCAGCTTGAGCATTCCTGGTCGAAGATCGTCTTGCCCTGGGAGATCTGCCCTGCGAGCGTCGCGTTCGGCCCTGACGCAGATGCCGTGGCGCCGCCGGTGATGAACGCGTACACCAGTCCAGCGCACAGCAGCCCGAGCAGGACGACGGCATAGCCGGCCGCGGGATGCCGTCGCCTGGCGGAAATCGAGGTCACTGCTACCCCCTATTTCTGGGTCAGCGGGAGGAGGTAGATGGTCGTGAACAGCCCGATCCAGACAACATCGACGAAGTGCCAGTAGTACGACACTACGATCGCGCTGACCTGCTGCTCGTGGGTGAATCGCTTGGCCGCGAAAGTGCGGCCGAGCAGGAACAGGAACGCGATCAGACCGCCGGTGACGTGCAGGCCATGGAAGCCGGTGGTGAGGAAGAACACCGAGCCGTAGTTGCTGGACGACAGCGTCAGGTGCTGCTTGCGGATCAGGTCCAGGTACTCATATCCCTGCCCGGACACGAAGTAGGCGCCCATCACGAAGGACAGCACGTACCACTCGCGCAGGCCCCAGCCCTGCCCCCAGAACTTCCAGACCGGACCGGTTCGCCGAATCTGGCCGCGCTCGACGGCGAACACGCCCATCTGGCAGGTCACGCTGGAAAGGATGAGCACGACGGTGTTCGCGGTAGCCAGCGGGTAATCCAGAGTCGCGCCAGGCCACTTGATGCCCATGCCGGTATCGACCGACTTGATGGTGAAATACATCGCGAACAAGGCAGCGAAGAACATCAGCTCCGAGGACAACCAGACGATCGTCCCGACGCTGACCAGGTTAGGTCGGCTCGCGGGGGTACGCGGCACCACCGCCGCGCCTGGTGCTGTGGTCACGCGCCCATTATTACTACCCCCGGTAGGCGTACGCGCCAGCACCCCCTAGGTCGATAGCATCCAGTTATGAAAGTTGTCGTGTACAGCCATGACGCCGACACCCGAGCGCGCATCCGGCTGGCCATCGGCCGCCGGCCCGCACCGGACGTGCCGGAGGCAGAGGTGATCGAGGTCGCCACCCACCCGGCGCTGATCCGGCTGCTGGACGCGGGCGGCGTGGATGTCATGGTGCTGGACGGCGAGGCGCAGCCATCGGGCGGCATGGGCGTCTGCCGGCAGGCCAAGGACGAGGTGTTCGACTGCCCGCCCGTGCTGCTGGTGATCGGCAGGCCGGACGACGGCTGGCTGGCAACCTGGTCGCGGGCCGAGGCGGTGGTCAGCCATCCGATCGACCCGAGCGCGCTTGCCGAGGCGCTGGCCGGCCTCATGCGCGAGCGCGCTGGCCACGCCGCAGGCGCGCAGGCCTGACCGGCGGCCGGTCCGGCCGCCCGGCACAAGACTCAACCCCGAGGAACCTGTTATGGATGCGCCTTTTTCCTGGTCCTTGGTGCTCAGCCAGCTGATTAAGGGTGAGTCCATCGCGGCCGAGGCTGCGGCCTGGGCGATGAACGAGATCATGGACGGCGCGGCGACGCCGGCTCAGATCGCCGGGTTCGGTGTGGCGCTGCGGATAAAGGGCGAGACCGCGACCGAGATCTCCGGGCTGGCTACGGCCATGCTTGACCATGCCACGCCGGTCAGCATTCCCGGCCGCCGGGTCGATCTGGTCGGCACCGGCGGTGACCGGGCGCGCACGGTGAACATCTCCACGATGGGCACGGTCGTGGCAGCCGCCGCCGGTGCGCTGATGGTCAAGCACGGCAACCGCGCGGCCAGTTCGGCCTGCGGAACGGCTGACGTGCTTGAAGCGCTTGGCGTGGTCATCGACCTGCCGCCGGCCGCGACCGAGAAGCTGGCGCAGGAGACCGGCGTGGTGTTCCTGTTCGCGCCGCTGTATCACCCCGCGCTGCGGCATACCTCCGGACCGCGCCGGGAACTCGGCGTGCCGACCGTTTTCAACTTCCTCGGGCCAGTGGCCAATCCGGCCAGGCCGCAGGCTCAGGCGGTCGGTGTCGCGGACCCGAGGATGGGCCCGGTCCTGGCCGGCGTGCTGGCCGGGCGCGGCTGTTCCGCGCTGGTCTTTCATGGCGATGACGGGCTGGATGAGCTGACCACGACCGGCCCGTCCACCGTCTGGGTGGTGCATGACGGCACGGTCAGCGAGACCAGATTCGACCCGGCTGAGCTCGGGATCGAGCGATGCCAGCCCGACGACCTGCGCGGCGGCGATCCCGTGCATAACGCGACCGTGGCGCGCGCTGTGCTCGGCGGTCAGTCTGGTCCGGTGCGGGACACCGTTTTGCTCAACGCGGCCGCGGCGCTGGCCGCCAGTGCGGGCGTGCCGGGCCCGGGCC
>OCZU010001014.1_pt1 | contig 18933 bp, 18 predicted proteins | sample 1539001 | NCBI WGS metagenome assembly OCZU01 (sample SAMEA3539306, study PRJEB22396) | soil metagenome | biome: tundra; feature: field; material: soil | place: USA | collected 2010-05 | depth 0.15 m | reverse complement strand
GCAAGCGGGCGATGCGCAGGTCGTCGATGCAAAAGGGCGCGTCGTTTTACCCGGTTTCGTCGATGCGCACACCCATCTTGTTTTCGCGGGAAATAGGCTCGACGATTTCGAACGTCGGGCCCGAGGCGAAAGCTACGAGCAAATCGCAGCGGCCAACGGCGGGATTTGGTCAACGGTGGAAAAGACGCGCGCGGCTTCCGATGTCGATCTTTTCGAGCAGGCGAAGAAACACGTGCGATGGTTTTTGAAATGCGGGACGACGACCGTTGAAGCGAAGTCAGGCTATGGATTAACGGTTAATGATGAGCTGGAAATCTTGCGGACGATCCAGCGAGTGACGCAAGAAACGCCGCTCGAATGCGTTCCGACATTTCTCGGGGCGCATGCGATTCCACGAGAACACCAGACGCCGGAGTACGTCGATTTGATCGTTAACGAAATGTTGCCGCGAGTTGCAAAAGATAAGCTGGCGGAATTTTGCGATATCTTTTGCGAGTGCGGCTACTTCGATCTCGAACAGTCGCGAAAGGTTCTTACCGCGGCGAAGAAACTCGGATTGAAACTGCGGATGCATGCCGATCAGCTTACCAATTCAGGTGCGGCGAAGCTGGCTGCGGAATTAGGCGCAACGACCGCGGATCATTTGGAGAAGACGGATGAGCGGGGGATTGCCGCGATGAAATCGGCAAATGTTCAACCGGTTCTATTGCCCGGTTCGGTCTACGCGCTTGGATCGACGTGTTATCCGCGCGCGAGAGAAATGATGGAAGCCGGACTCGCGGTTGTTCTCGCCACCGATTTCAATCCTGGGTCGGCGCCGACTCCGTCGATGCCGATGGTGCTGTCGCTGGCATGCACACAGATGAAAATGTCGCCGGGCGAAACGATCACGGCCTCGACCATCAATGCTGCGCACAGTCTTGGTCGCGGGGACAAGATCGGCTCACTCGAAGCCGGTAAGCTGGCGAACTTCGCGATCTTTGATTGCGAAGATTATCGCGAGCTCGCGTATTGGTTTGGGTTTTCACAAACGCATTCGGTTTACGTGCGTGGGGAAAGGGTCTGACTTTATTTACGGTGCTCGCCGCGGCGAGCACCGCTACAATATTTGCGAAGCCATTCGCGCACTCTTAAGGTCGCTGGCTCATGAAAGTCGACGTTGAAAAGCAGCCGGATGCCACATCCAAGCTCTACATTGAACTGCCAGCGGAAGAGGTTTCCAAAGAATGGGACACGGTCGCGAACAATTTCGCGCGGTTCGCCAAGATTCCAGGTTACCGGCCCGGCAAGGCTCCGCGTCGCGTGATCGAGGCGAAGTTTCGCAAGGAGATTCAAGACGAGCTAACGAAGAAGCTGGTCTCGAAAAGTTATCGCGATGCGATCGAGCAAAAGAAGCTGCGCGTAGTTTCGGTGACCAACGTCGAAGACGTTCAGTTTGGCGAAGACAAGTCGATGCGCTTTCGCGCGACGGTCGTGACCGCCCCGGAGTTTGAGCTGCCGGAATACAAAAACATTCCGGTGCAGTTGCCAGACACGAAAGTTTCCGATGGCGAAGTCGATGCAGCGCTCGAGCGTTTACGCGATCAATCGGCGGACTTTGTCGATGTCCCGGAGCGTGGTACGGAAATGGAAGATTTTGTGGTGATCGATTTCGAGGGTTCGGTTGACGGCAAACCAATCAGCGAAATTGCGCCGCAAGCGAGCAAGACTTTGCATGGCGGAAAGAAGTTTTGGCTTCGTGTCGCGCCCGATAATTTCATGCCGACGTTCTGCGAGCAGCTCGTCGGGCAAAAGCCGGGCGAGACCCGCCTGATGATGGTCGATCTTCCGGCGGATTTTCCCGTGAAAGAATTGGCGGGAAAACGGGCCACTTACACAGTCACACTGGGCGAGATTAAGCAGAAGGTTTTGCCGGCATTGGATGATGCTCTGGCCGAAAAGCTGACGCCTGGAAAAACGTTGGCCGATGTTCGCCACATGATCGAACACGATCTCGAGCACGAGAAAGAGCATGAGCTCGAACGCGCGAAAGAAGCACAGGTCGTAAAATATTTGCACGAAAAGATTCAATTTGATTTGCCGCCGGTTCTCTTGCGGAGCGAGACGAGGCGAGCGCTGGGTGAGCTAGTGCAGCGAAATCGTCAACGCGGCATAACCGACGAGATGTTGAAAGAAAAAGAAAAGGAGCTGGTGGAAGGCGCGGGCGGTTTGGCCGCGCATCGTTTGAAAACGAACTTCATTCTTCATCGAATCGCGGAGCGCGAGAAGATCGAGGTCACGCGCGATGATTTTGGTGCGCGGATTCGCGATGAAGCCGAGCGTTACAACATTTCTGCGGAAAAAATGCGCAAAGAACTTGAGGAACACGATGGCCTGGATGGCTTCGCGGAACAGATTCTGCTTGGCAAGACCCTTGATTTTCTGAAGGCGAATGTTAGCGTCCAGCCGTCGGTAGAACCGGCCGTTTCCGAGCAAAAATCATGAGTCGATCCAACGCAAATGTGTCGCAGTCCGTCCTAGTTCCGATGGTGGTGGAGCAAACTGGGCGGGGCGAGCGGAGCTACGATATTTACTCGCGGCTACTCAAGGACCGGATCGTTTTCATCGGCACGGCGATCGACGATCACATCGCAAATCTGGTCATCGCGCAACTCCTCTTCCTGCAAATGGAAGACTCGAAAAAGGACATTAACATTTATATCAACTCGCCGGGTGGTTCGGTGACGGCGGGACTCGCGGTTTACGACACGATGCAGTTTCTTACCTGCGACGTGACGACTTACTGCCTCGGCATGGCCGCGAGCATGGGAGCGGTGCTGCTGTGTTCCGGCACGAAAGGCAAACGCTTTGCCCTGCCGAATTCCGACATCATGATTCACCAGGTCTCGGGCGGCGCACAAGGCGCGGCCAGCGACGTCGAGCGCCAAGTCGATTACATGTTCAAGCTGAAGAAGCGCCTGATTGGAATCATTGCGAAGCATACAGGTAAACCCGAGGAGCAGGTGAAGATGGATTCGGACCGCGATTACTATATGTCGGCGGCGGAGGCGAAAGAATACGGCTTGGTGGACGAGGTGATCAAGTCTCGCAAAGAATTGAAGATGGTCGATGGCGCAACCGCGACTCCAACCTTAGGGGAACGTCCGGGAACCGGCGCCGAGGCTGTTTCACCGCGCAAAGCCGGGGAATAAAAGCTGCTTAAAAACGGAATTATATGGCGCGGGCTTCCAACCTCACAATGTGCTCGTTTTGTGGCAAGAGCCACGCCGAGGTGCGCAAGCTCATCGCCGGTCCGGGCGTCTACATCTGCGACAGTTGCATTAATGTCTGCAAGAGCATTCTCGACAAAGAGCTCAACGAGGATGCGCGCCGTCAATCGTCGACCATCCGCGTTCCGAAACCCGTCGAAATCCGGCGTTCGCTCGATCAATATGTGATCGGCCAGGACATCGCCAAAAAGACGCTGTCAGTCGCAGTTCATAACCATTTCAAACGCGTTTTACAAACTTCTGCAGCGACCGATTCCTCATCGGCGTTTCAACCCGATCCGTTCGCGGACGTTGAAATCGAGAAGAGCAACATTCTACTGGTGGGCCCGACCGGCTCCGGGAAAACGTTGCTGGCCAAGACGCTGGCCAAGATTCTCGACGTTCCATTTTGCATCGCTGACGCGACGACACTGACCGAAGCGGGCTATGTCGGCGAAGATGTCGAGAACATCATCCTGCGCTTGCTCCAGAATGCAGATTATGACGTAAAGCGCGCGGAAATCGGCATCGTCTATATCGATGAGATCGACAAGATTGGCCGCAAAACGGACAACGTAAGCATCACGCGAGACGTTTCCGGCGAAGGCGTCCAGCAAGCGCTCCTGAAAATCCTTGAAGGCAGCACTTGCAACGTCCCGCCGCAGGGCGGCCGCAAACATCCGCACCAGGAATACATTCAGGTCAACACCGAGAAGATTCTGTTTATCTGCGGCGGTGCGTTCGTCGGGCTCGACAAGATTGTCCAGAAACGCATCGGCCAAAAGGTAATGGGTTTTGGAAGTCCGGACCTAGCAGTAGAAGAAGCGATGCGCAAAGAAGCTTTGCGGCATGTCGAACCGGAGGACCTTCTCGCTTTCGGCATGATCCCGGAATTTATCGGACGCTTGCCGGTCGTCAGTTCGCTCGACGCACTCACTGAAGATGAAATGGTGCAGATTCTGACCGAGACGAAGAATGCGATGATCAAGCAGTACACCAAACTTTTCGCTATGGAAGGTGTGCGTTTGACCGTGACGAAAGACGCGTTGCGCGCTCTCTCCGCTCAAGCGGTGACCAAAGGAACCGGCGCGCGCGCCCTGCGTGCGCTGCTCGAACGGATCATGCTCGACATCATGTACGACGTGCCAAGCCGCGAAGACATCGCGGAAGTCACGATCAATCGCGCGGTTGTCGAAGGCAAAAAGGTGCCGCTCATTCGCAAGAAGCAAGACAAGGACGCGGCCTAGAGCAGGAGAAAACGCCGAACGCCCAATTTCGAATGGGTGAAAGAACCTCTCGGTGCCGAGCGCCACTGATTGAGTCGCAAATTATTCGTTCTGATTTCGAGATTGGATGTTGAGCGCCGGTCACGCAGTAGCCTTGCGAAGGAGGGTTGGGCGTTGGACGTTCTCTGCTGTGCGGACCGTTCTAATAAACACCGGCACTGAGCTTCTGCTCGGCGATGTGCAGGACAAACACCTGAGTTTCATCTCGCATCAGATTCTCCCACTGGGACTGCGGATTGACGAACAGCGGACGGTCCCGGACGGAACGGCGATCCGAGACGCGCTCAACGAACTATTCTTACGCGCGGAAATTATTTTTGTTACTGGCGGTCTCGGCCCGACCAGCGACGACACCACTCGCGAAATTGTGGCAGAACTCCTTGGCCTTGAATTGCGTCGTGACGATGCCGTGATGACCGCAATTTCCGAGCGGTTGTCCAAACGCAGCATCCGATCGACAAATCGCATTCCGCGGCAAGCCGACGTTCCCGCTGGTGCGCGAGTCTTACCCAACGAGAACGGCACCGCGCCTGGGTTGTACCTACGGAAAGACCTCAATCCACGGATTCGCTCGCCTCATCTTTTTCTGCTACCTGGTCCACCGCGTGAGTTACAGCCGATGTTTTGCGAATCCGTCATGTCGATTTTGCGCTCGATTGTGCCGGCTTCTTTGAAATTGAGTCGCCGGTTGTACAAAATCGCGATGACTGGCGAATCGATTATCGAAGAAGCAATCGGGGAAGAGATCCTTGCGATCCCGGGCATCGAACTTGGCTATTGTGCGCGACCCGCAGAAGTGGACCTGCGCATTATCGGAGAAGCCGCCGGCGTCGATCGAGCAGATGCGATTATCCGAAGAAAGTTGGGATCGTCGATCTTCTCCACAAATGATGAATCGCTCGAAGAAGTAATTGTAAAGCTGCTTACCGAGCGAAAAGAGACAATCGCCCTGGCGGAATCTTGCACTGGGGGTTTGCTCGCGCATCGCATCACCAATGTCCCGGGTGCGTCCGCGGTATTTCTCGCGGCTTATGTCACCTACTCAAACGACGCGAAGATCGACGCGCTTGGTCTCGTCTCAGATCTAATCAAGAAGCACGGTGCGGTCAGCGAGCCAGTGGCGCGCGCCATGGCCGAGGGGGCACGGGCGCGTGCGAGATCGACCTATGCTATCGCCACGACAGGAATCGCTGGACCGACTGGCGGCTCCGCGGAAAAACCCGCCGGCACGGTTCACGTTGCGCTGGCTTCTACGGACCAGGAAACAATCGCGCGAAGATTCTTTTTCCCCAGCGACCGTGAGACATTCAAGCAGATGATCGCGCAGGCCGCTTTCGAATTGCTGCGCAAGAAGTTGAGGACAGAAGTGTAGAGGCGCTCGCCGCGGCGAGCGCAGGGAAAAGATGCGGCTGAGGACAGCCGCCGCTACATCCGCAGAACGACGTCGATCTTGACCTAGTAGTCGCCTACGTCGACCGGCGTGCCGACCTTGACGTGATCGTAAAATAGTTTCGCCCCCTCGACCGACTCGCGAATACAGCCGTGCGATGCGGGATATCCCGGCAAAATTCCGATGTGCATTCCGACGCCGTCGCCAGTGAGGCGTAAGAACCATTTCATGGTCGCGCCGGCAAAGTGCGTGCCGCTGGGCGCGGAATCGATGCGAGCACTCACTCCGGCGCGCACGGTCCGGCCGCTTCGATCGATGAAATCGCCGTAGATGCTGGAATGATGGTTGGGATCTTTTTCGAGAACAGTGAAATGGCCCGTGGGCGAACTATGGCCGCTCTTGCCCGATGAAATCGGACCGTCGATCACGATTTGCTCTCCCATCATTAGGTAGGCGCGCTGTTTTGGAATCGAGACAACGATGTGGACGTTATCGGGCGTTGCTTGCTTGAGCAGCGATTGATTGACTTTGACCGGATCTTGCTTGCGGATGAGATCGGAGGCTTTGCGCACAGTTTGGCCAGAAGCCGCGGCGGGGCGGCTTTGGACGGGAGGCGTCGAGGGCCGCGTTTGACCAGCGGCGAAAGAAACGGCCAGGACCGTCCCAGCAGCGCAGAGCGATTTCAGGAGGATTGCCGGCATAGTCAACCGCGACTGTAGCCGCTCACGCGATTAAGCCAACCCGATAACCACCGAGATTCTTTTCTTTCCGGTGGCGCGTTTTGGACACGGCGGGCCAGGACGGCGGCGGCCGAGCGGGAGAATTCGCCTGCGGCGCCGGCGCCGGATCCGTGCATCCCTTCGAGCACCTGGAGCAAGCCCCAGCCTTGGTCGCGATAGCGCTCCGTGTGCAGCACGCCTTCGCCTTTGAAATTCACGTAATCAACCAGGGCGTAGCATCCCTCCGGCGTACCGGTCATGCGCTCGAATTGTTTTCTTATATCCTCGTGCTCCGCGGCTGGTGCTTCATTTAACATCTTGGGCAATGCATTCTCGAGCCGTTTGACCAAAAACTCAGCTTGAAGATCGACCGTGTCGACCAGGAATTGTCGCAATTGTTTCATCTCCGAAGTTTGCTGGGCTCGAAGGAATTCGGCGCGCGAATTCCACGGGCACGGAAGTTCTCCCACGCCCAGCAGCAATTTCGGCAGCTTCGCGCCGCGCCCGGAAATGAAGCTTACCAGTTTCGGGAAACTCTCCTCGAACGGCCCGCGCTTTCCCTTTGGATACCAGATGAAGTGACCGATGCCCAACGAAGCAAAGTCCTCGCCGGCATTCCAGGAGGTCAAACCTGCGACCGTTCCGTTACACTCATTCTGCCAAATTTTCTTACCAATCCGAAGAGCTTCTGCATCCGACAAACCGATCGCCGGAAGCGCCCGTATCGGAAGGAAACTGCAAAGAATCGCCGCAAGAAATGATAGCCGAACGGACAAGCGGCTTCGTGTCCTTGACGGGTGGTGTTTATCCATTAGCATGCAACTTTCTCAGCCGCCGGGATTCTAAACAACTGCATCGACAATTCCACTCTTATGCGACGTCTTATCATCACTACCGCAATTCTTTCTCTAGCTTCCATAGGGTTTGGAGAAGACAAACCGCAACTGAAAGACCTAAAGGATAAGGTAAGCTACAGCGTCGGGCTGAGTGTCGGCAGCAATTTCAAAAAGCAAGGCCAGGACCTTAATCCTGACGCCGTGCTCGCCGGACTTAAAGACGCCCTCAGCGGCAAGCAGCCGGCCTTAAGCGAAAAGGAAATGCAGGAAACCATGGAAGCTTGGAGCAAACAAATGGAAGACAAACAAAAAGCCGTGGGTGAAAAAAATGTGGCGGACGGCGTGAAATTTCTCGCTGAGAACAAGAGCAAGAGCGGTGTGAAGACGACTGCGAGCGGTTTGCAATACAAAGTGATCAAAGAAGGCAGCGGCGCGCAGCCGAAGGTGACGGATACTGTGACCGTGAACTATCGCGGCACGTTGATTAACGGCACCGAGTTCGACAGCTCGTACAAGCGCGGCCAGCCGGCAACATTTCCGGTTAACGGCGTGATCAAGGGATGGACCGAAGCGCTGCAATTAATGAAGGCTGGATCAAAATATCAGCTTTTTATTCCGTCGAGCCTGGCTTATGGCGAACGAGCGGCTGGTGCCGATATCGCTCCGAATTCGACCTTGATCTTTGAGGTCGAGCTGCTCGATGTCAAACAGCCTGGAGGCAGCGCAGCTCCTTCACCGTCGGCGACCGCGAAATAACGTAGAGCGCTGCGTTCGCATCAACGCGCGGACGTGGCTGGTTCCCATTGAAGGCGCGTCGCATCGCCCCACAGGCTCTCGAGACTGTAGAATTCGCGCTTATCGCGATGGAAGATGTGGACGACCACCTGCAGATAATCGAGCACGATCCATTGGCTGGCCGGAAAACCGTCCACCGCGGCCGCGCGAACGCCGTGATCTTCCTTTAGTCGCGCTTCAATTTCACCAGCGATGGCTTTGAGCTGCGGCTCCGAGTTGGCCGAGCAGATGACGAAGAAATCCGTGAAGGTGGAGATTTCTCGAAGATCGAGCACGACGATGTCTTCCGCCTTTTTGTTCGAGGCGGATTCCGCGCAGGTCTTTGCTAGATTTTCGGCGGTTATCTTTGGTTCTCCCGGTAAAGATTCTCTCGGCGAATAATCTCTTCGACCATTGCCGGTACGAGATAACGAATGGATCGACCGGATGCAACTCGCTTCCTGATATCCGTGGCGGAGATATCGATCTTGCGGTGCACGACTTCATAACCGTGCTTCGTTTCAAAACTCGTTCGTTCGAGGACGACGAAGCGGACTAATGTTTGAAGCTCCTTCACGCGATGCCACCGTGTGAGCGTGGCAATGTTGTCTTCACCGATAAGATAAACAATTTCCGCGTTGCTCTCCCGTTTTCGAATCTCTTTCACCGTATCGATGGCGTAAGACGGCGGTGGCCGAAGCAGTTCGCAATCATCCACCGTGAAACCTGTTTCGCCTTCGACTGCCGCTCGCAACATCGATAGTCGAACTTCCGCGCACGCCGCCGGAGATTCCTTGAGCGGCGAAACGGCCGCGGGAACAAAAATCACTTTCTCCAGCTCCAATGTTTCGAGTGCTTCGCGCGCCAAAATCAAATGCCCGTGATGAATCGGATCGAAGGTGCCGCCGTAAATGCCGATCTTTCTCAAGGCGTGATGACGCGAGCGGTCGCGCCGATTCCGAAGAAGAAGAACGCGAGGGCGAGACGTTTTTTGTTTTCCGCGCGCGAGATCGACATCTAGGTTGGGAAAGTATGAAGGGCGATTCGCTTGGTCAACTTATCCTTGGTAGGGATGGACCGCCGGGACGTCCGAAATCAGCATCGCGATAGACACCAGAATCAAAGCGTGAGCAATAATCCTCTTGGCCAACTTATCCTTACCGGTGTTCCGGGAAAAGAACTGGATGCGGAAACCGCGAAATTGTTTCGGCGAGTGCAGCCCGGTGGTTTCATTCTTTTTGGGCGCAACATCGAGAGCGCCTCGCAACTGCGCAAACTGATCGATGATTTGCGCGATCTCTCCGAGATCGAGCCGGTCATCACGATTGATCAGGAAGGCGGCCGCGTTTCTCGATTGCGTTTGATCGGCAATGAGCCGCCGAACGCCCAGCAATTGCGCGATAAAGACGATGTCGATCTTATCCGCCGTCACGGTGACATCACCGGACGATTGCTGCGCCTGTTCGGTTTTAATCTCGATCTTTGTCCAGTGCTCGACATTTCCTTCGATGACGCCGCCGACAATTCGTTGCACGGCCGTTGTTACGGCAAGACGGTCGAGCAAGTTGTCCGCAACGCCGGCGCGTTCAACCACGCAATGCGAGAGCAGGGGATCACGAGCTGCGGTAAACATTTTCCCGGTTACTCCGCGGCAACCGTCGATGCGCATCACGATCTGCCAAAGATTGAGCGTACACGCGAGGAGTTGGACCGCGAAGAGCTCGCTGTCTTTCGCGCCTTCATCGGTAGGGACGGCGCGTTGCGCCGTCCGCAAACTGTCGATAGCATGATGATCTGTCACGGTTGGTATCCCTGTTTCGAACCGAAGAAAACTCCCGCGTCATTGTCTCATCGCGTGATAACGCAACTGCTCCGCGAAGAAATGAATTTCGAAGGTTTGATCATGACCGACGATCTCGACATGGGCGCGATATTGAATGAGTACGGGTTGGAGGAGACCATCCGCCTCGCCATCACAGCCGGGAACGATCTGGCCATGATCTGCCATAGGGTGCCCTCGATTGACGAGGCGCATCGAACGCTGCAACAATTGCCAGCCGAACAAACAATTCGCGCGCTGGCGAGCGTGGCTCGATTCAAAGAAAATCTGGCGCGGCCAGACGAGTTTTCTGAAGCAGCTTTCCGCAAGATCAACAATGAGATTTGGGAGCTGCGGGTCGCGGCCCTGGGCGAAGAACTGGCCAAGCAACGCAGCCCTGAAGACGGCAAACGCTCCCCGGTCGAGATGTATTAAGTACCGTTTGGCGCGCCGGCGTGAGATTGAATACGCCGGCTTGACGCGTCTCGCGAATTCCCCATATCCTGCGCTCTCGTTGGACAGCCGACAAATTCGGCCGCCTGCGTTTAAAACGAATCCAACCATGCGGAGAATCACGTCGTGAGCGTCAACCAAAAAAAACAAAAAGAACTTACCGTTCGCGGCCTGATTGTCGGCATCATCATCACGTTGGTGTTCACTGCAGCCAATGTGTACTTCGGCCTCAAGGCCGGTCTCACATTTTCCACATCGATTCCCGCGGCAGTGATTTCGATGGCGATCCTGCGAGCCTTCCGAGATGCAACCGTTCAGGAAAACAACATCGTCCAAACGGTCGCCTCGGCAGCGGGCACGCTGTCGTCGATTATTTTCGTGTTGCCCGGTCTAATCATGATCGGTTGGTGGACTGGATTTCCATTCTGGATCTCATTCGCGGTTTGCGCGTTGGGCGGCATCCTGGGCGTGATGTACTCAATCCCGCTGCGCCGCGCGTTGGTAACTAATTCGGACCTGCCGTATCCTGAAGGTGTCGCCTGCGCCGAAGTGCTGAAGGTCGGCAGCAGCGGCGATTCCGAGCATGCCTCCGAGATCGAACACGGCCGCGCAGGCCTGCTCGCAGTGTTGTGGGGATCGATCGTGTCAGCTGTGTTTGCGGTGATCGTAGCCACGCAACTATTCGCCTCCGATGTGGTGCAGACTTTCCGAATCGGCCGCAAGGGTGCCGTGAGCGGTTATGACTTCTCGTTGTCGTTCGCGCTGTTGGCGATCGGGCATTTGGTTGGTCTCTCAGTTGGTATTGCGATGCTTATAGGCACATTGATTGGTTGGGGCTGGGGCGTGCCGCACTATTCCTCGCTTGTGTCCGATGTCAGCAGCAGCGCCGCCGCGCTCGCGCAAAGTACTTGGAGCCACAAAGTGCGTTTCATCGGTGCGGGAACGATCGGTGTCTCCGCGATCTGGACGCTGGTAAAACTGGTAAAACCGGTTGCGAGCGGCCTCGCCGGCGCGATGGCTGCGTCGCGTGCGCGCAAGGCTGGCAAGGCCGACACCCTTCCAATTACCGAGCGCGACATTCCAATCGGCATTGTCGGTATTGTCACATTGGTCTGCATGCTGCCAATCGGTTGGCTGCTTGGCTATTTTGGCAACGCGAGCGGGCTCGGCGCGCAGCTACCAACGCTCATCATCGGCGGCGTCGCCTACGTTGTGTTGATGAGCTTCTTCGTCTCAGCGGTCTGCGGCTACATGGCGGGTCTGATTGGTTCCTCTAACAGTCCGCTGTCGGGCATCGGCATTCTGGTGGTTATTGGCGCTGCGTTGCTGCTCGTGCTCGGCGTAAAACCGTACGTGTCACCGGACGCGGGCAAAGCGTTGATGGCATTCGCGCTCTTCACTACCGCAGTGATTTTCAACGTTGCCGCCATCGCGAACAATAACCTGCAGGACCTCAAGACCGGCCAATTGGTCGGTGCAACGCCGTGGAAGCAGCAAGTGGCGCTCATCATCGGCGTAATCGCGGGCGCGTTGGTGATTCCGCCGGTGCTTGATCTCGTAAATCATGCTTACGGTTTTGTGGGAGCGCCAGGTGCCGAACTGCGTCCGCATCCACTACCCGCCCCTCAGGCAGGCCTAATCTCCTCGCTGGCGCAAGGCGTCATCAGCGGCGAGATCGACTGGAGCCTGATCCGCATCGGAGGATTGATCGGCGTCTGTATCATTCTGTTGGATGAAATTCTCGCGCGCACGACGCGACACATGCGGGTTCCCCCACTGGCAGTGGGTCTCGGGATTTATCTGCCCACGCAAAGCACGCTGATGATCGTGGTCGGCGCCGTCGCTGGCTGGTTCTTCGACCAACGAGCTAACCGCAATGCCAAACCGGAAGCGACCAAGCAGCTTGGCGTGCTACTCGCATCGGGTTTGATCGTCGGCGAGAGTGTGATCGGTGTCGTAATCTCCGCGATCGTCGTCTTCTCTGGTGTAGCTGCACCGCTGGCGCTGGTCGGGCTAGGTTTTGAAACGGCCGGGAAGATCATCGGCGGCGTCGCCTTCGTAGTTGTCGCAGTAGTGCTTTACCGGTGGATCTTGCGGATGGAAGGGGCAAGATCGTGATGAAGCAAAGCTGGAACTGGTCGTTATGGATCGGATTTGTTTTCGCGTTGGCGGGCTTCCTCAGTTATACCTTTTTCGTTCAATTTCCGCTCACGCGGGATTTTCCGTGGGCGAACTTCTTATTATTCGGCATCGGCGGAATTCTTCTCATCGTCGGCCTCACGCGTGCATTCGGAAAACCGAAACTTTATCGCGGCAAAGTTTTCGGAACGATCTTGACCGTTCTGAGTGTGCTGGTTTTCGCGCTCTTTTCCTACATCGTTTTTTACGAATTGAAACAGCTGCCCGCCTCAGCGGAAGCGCCGCGCGTGGGGCAAAAGGCGCCGGAGTTCACTTTACCGGACCAGAACGATAAGCCGGTCGCATTAGCCGACCTGATTTTGTCGCCGGCGGGGAAACCAGGAGGCGCGGTATTGATTTTTTACCGCGGTTTCTGGTGACCACTCTGTAACTCCGAGTTGCGGAGTTTCCAGCAACGGCTTTCGGACTTCGATACGCGAGGTATTCGCGTTGTCGCCATCAGCGTCGATCCGGTAGAGACGAATCAGCGGCATTGCCGAAAGATGGGATTTACTTACCCGTTTCTCTCCGATGCGAAGGCTGAAGTCATTCGGAGTTACGATCTGTTGCATCGAGGCGGAGGACCAAAAGGCGCTGATATTGCCCGTCCGGCCGAGTTTCTGATCGACTCTACCGGTATTATCCGCTGGGTAAATTTGACCGAAAGCATCGGCGTGCGGGCGCGGCCCGAAGAGGTCCTGCAGATTTTCGACGAACTGAGCGGTAAAGTCGCACCTTAGATTGACGCCGCTCGCATGAACCAATAACTTCCGGGCCGTGCATTCGGAACTGGAACAATTGCTGATTATTCAAGATCGACAGCAAAAGATCAGACAGATCCAGACGGAAATAAAAACGCTGCCGCAGCAAAAATCGAATCTGGACGCGCAATTGACGGCGAGCGTCGCGGGTGTGGAAGCGCTGAAGCAAAAAGGACGCCAAGTCGAAGTCGACCGCAAGAACCTTGAGCTCGACGTCGGCACACGCAGCAACAGCATCGCGAAGTTGCGAACGCAGCAATACGAGACGCGCAAGAATGACGAATTCCAGGCGATGGGTCATGAGATCGAGCGTTATGAAAATGAAATCAAGAAGATCGAAGACCAAGAGCTCGAACTGATGATTCAAGCCGACAAGGTCAAGGCCGAGCTGGTCGAGGAAGAGAAGAAAGCTCGTGTGACGAAGGAATCTATTTCACGTCAACTTGTCGATCTCGACGAGAAGTCCAAAACGTTGGAATCGCGTTTACAGGAATTGACGAACGAGCGCGCGGAGTTGGCCGCGAAGATCGACGAAGATTTGCTCGATCGGTTCGAGCGCCTTTTTGAGAGCAAAGGCGATGCGGCGATTGTCGCGCTCGAGCACAATGTTTGCACCGGTTGCCACATGAAAGTGACGACGGCGACTATCATGCACGCCAAAGCCGGCAAAGAAATCGTCAACTGCGAACAGTGCGGCAGGATTCTCTACGTTTCCGAGTAGATTCCAGCTCATCGTTCTAAATCCGCAACCTTCGTCGGCACGAGGATCGCGTCGCTCATTCCGTGCAGAAGTTTTTTGTCGGCGGGAACAATCGTGGCCAATGCGCCGCGTAGTTTGACTTTGTCTTGTTCGACAAAGAAATACGGACAAAGCCGGACGCGACCTTTCATCACCTTCAATTCGCCGGAATTGGAATCCCAATATTGATGATCGAACAGCCGGCCCTTGTGGAATTTCTGCAGGATCATCGGCGACGAGTCGAATGTCGTGAGCGCATCGTCGATCCGTCGCTGCCATTCTGTGTGCGGGAGATCGCTACCGAGCGAGACTCCGTGACTGCCCCAACCAAGCGGGGAGAAGCCGCTGACTTTTAGAAGAAGGTCGCGATCTTTCTGACTAAACTTGCCGGCTTCGCGCCAGTCCTGAATCTCCAGCCGCGGAATGACTGCGTGCTGCGGCAGCGGCGTGGGATCGAGGAGCCAACTGTAGGGAATGACCTCCTGAAGTTTCAGAAAATATTTCTCGCCCAGCTCGCGCCGCCAGAATTCGCGCAGCGGTTGCATCCAGAAAAGCGCGAACCACATTTTCTCTTCGAGGTAAGGTTTAATCGGCGGCGTGATTTTGATTTTTTCTTCGGCAACGGCGCGCAGAGTCTTGTCGATGCTGGGAATGTTCGGCAGATCGAAGAGTTCGAAGAACCGATAGACGTCGCGACCGTCTTGCGGCTCGTAATTTTCTGCCGACACCACGCGCCAGCTGTAGCCGGGGGCGGTGGCCCCGGCCGGTGTTGATTTTGCCTTAGAACCGGGGTCAGCGACCCCGGCTACAGGTTGTCGATTGTTTAATCGCGCCGCGATCCACTCCATTTCCGGCCGATACGTTGCGGATTCTTCCGCAATAACGATGTCACCGCCGTTCGGCAATACGCTTTGAAATCCGTCGAGCATTCCATCCGCGCCGCCAACGATTTCCTTATTGAAGGCCGAGTAGGTTTGATTCAACCAGCCGGTCAGTCCGATTCCACCCGGAACCGAATCGATTTCGGCGATGGTGTAGCCTTCCTCGGTCAGAACCAAGTCCGGCCGAATCACGCGCGGCAAATCGTCGCGAATTTCTTTGCCTCGCGAGAATTCAATCAACTCCGCCGGTTTTCCGGCATCAAGATAGCGCGCGATCCACGCCGGCTGTTTGCCTTTAACGCTGAGTTGATAAAGCTGATTGCACGCACGCTGGAAAACGAAGAGCCGATGTCCGAGCTGTTCGAGCTCGCGCTCGAAGTCTTTCTCGATCGGAAAAGCATCGGGCGAAAGCAGCCAATCCTTTTCTGCGAACAATCCCTCTTTGGGAAAGGCCGCTCGGATTGCGCCGAGTTTGTCGTCTTGTACGAGCATCGAGTTGCACAGACTCTCAACTCTCAACGCTCAACTCTCAACTTTGCTCAGCGGCCCGCGGCCATCTGCTTGAGCGCGAGCTTCACCAGTTCTTCCGCAGACTTGTCGCCTTCTTTTTGTTGTAACTCACGCACGATTCGGTGGGCTTCGACTTGTTTGTAACCGAGCGCGATCAGCGCGAGGACAGCTTCGTTGGCGCGTTCCGCCTCGGGCGTTGGTGCGTGGGTGGCGCTGGCCGCTTCCCATGCCGCCGCCACGCCCACCTTGTCTTTCAATTCGAGAACGATGCGCTCGGCGGTTTTCTTTCCGACGCCGCTGATTTTTGAAAGTGCGGCGACGTCGGAGTTCACCACCGCGCCCTTGAAATTGTTCACGCTCATTCCGCTAAGAACCGCGAGCGCGAGCTTCGGCCCGATTCCGCTGACGTTGTTGACGAGTAAGCGAAATAGATCGCGTTCGGCCGCGGTCATAAACCCATAAAGAATGTGCGCGTCCTCTCGCACGTGCAGATGAGTGAGAATGCGAATAGATTGGCCGGCGGCGGGAAGCTTGTCGTAGCTCGAGAGCGGAATGGAGAGTTCGTAGCCGACGCCGTTAACATCGACAATCGCTTGCGTCGGCAGCGCGTTGGTCAGCTTGCCGTCGAGAAACGTGATCATCTCTCGCAATCCCTAACAGACCAGAGCCAAACTGCAAACCTCGCCGCGTGTCATCCTGAGCGGAGCGAAGGATCTCTCACAAACGAGAGCAACACTGTCAATTGCTTGTATAATTTAGACATCTAAATGGGAGGTTCCTCGCTTCGCTCGGAATGACAGAAAGTGGTCGGTGTCATTTGACAGTTTAGTTCGATTTAAGAACTAATGTCAGCTCCACGCGCTTGCCTTTGACTATGTTGAACCCGCGGTGCGTATATGTCTTCCAATCGCCCGGATGATCGGCAAAGAGGGTTTCGGCAAGGTTTGCCGGCACGATTACAAAGCGCGGGCCCGGCTTTTCCATAAACGGTTTCACCATGTCGCGATCGAGCGTTGTCATCCAACCGCGAACCCGGGAACGAAAATACCAGACGAGGCTGGGCTCGGTGAAATCCACCGCGCCGAATTCCATTTCCGGCCGAAGATCGTTTTCCGATTGTTTGAATAACTCTCGCGAAGGAAACGCGGACGCAATCAGCGGCGGTCCGATCAGCGCGATGCAAACGTAAATCACCGCGACGCTGGTTGCGATCCCTTTAAATCGTCGCACCCAAAACTCGCTCGCCACTAATTGGCGAGCCAACAGCAGTGAAAGCAACGGAAAAGCTGGCAGCGTGTAGTGAGGAAGTTTTGTCATCACCACAGTGAAGATAGCGAAGGTGATCGCGGTACCGGCAACAAGGTACATGTCGATCTTGTCGCGCGCGTTGTAGCCGTGGTCGCCGACCGCGGCCTTCCGATCTTGCCAAAGTCCGCGCATTAGCGACGGCAGTTTGATCGACCACGGAAAGAAGCTCACGAATACGGTCACGAAATAGAACGGCAGAAGGAGCAAATACACGACGAACGAATTCGAGCCGTGGCCTTCCATCGCGCCGAACGAGCGCCCGATCACGTGACGGCCAATCCCGACGCGCAGAAATTCTCCGTGCGTCCGAATAAGCGCCGGAACCGCCCAAAGCGAGATAATCGCCAGCGTGAGCGCAATGCCGCGAACAAACGCGAACCGTTTCCCGAGTTCCACTTCTCGATCAAAGATTCTCGTCGATCCGACGGTTAATAGTGGGATCAGCCCAATTGGTCCCTTCGCGAGAAAGGCAAAGGCAAGCGACAGATAAAAGATCCACCACCATCTCCGTTGAGCGTTTAGAGTTGAGTGTTGAGAGTTGAGAGTTTGTTTTGCATCAATCAGTTCGTATCCCGCCGAATGCGCCAACGTGACGAACAGCACGAGCCACATATCCGCGACCGCTGCTTTGCCGTGGGCAAAAACCTGCAGCGACAGCGTAAAGATAAGCGCTGCCCACCAAGCCACTCGATTTCCTCCGATGCGTGAGCCCCAGGCGAAGATCGCCAATGCGACCAGGGCCGCAGCGATGGTGGTGGGAAATCGCGCGGCGAAATCGTTCTCTCCAAAGATGCGATAGCTTGCGACTTGAGCCCAGTAGCTGAGGGGAGGCTTATCGAAGCGATAGTGATTGTTAAAATATGGAACGACGTAATTTTCTCGCTCGATCATCTCGCGTGACGCTTCGGCAAAACGCGGCTCGTCGCGATCGATCAACGGCAAACTCCACGTGCCGATCACGTGAAAGAGCACGCAGGCAAAAAACAGGAGCGCGTAATTGCGGATTGCGGATTTCAAGATGCGGCCCCAAGAATAGCCGCCGTCTGGTGAGACGTGAATTTATTTGTGAACCGTAAACGGCTTCTCTTTTGGGTGCTTGGCGGCATCATCGCGGTCATTCTGGTCGCATTGGCGTTTCATTTTGATGAATTAGTGCCCAATTACATCGCGACCCATCCGAACGACGCGTTGAGATCTTTCATGCAGAAGGTCAGCCGGTTCGGCAATTGGCCGGAGCACGTGGCGCTCGGGATTCTTCTCGGAGTCGTTGCCTGGTTGCGTGGCAGCAAGAAATGGGTGCGGATTGTTTTAGCGATGCTAATTGCGTGCGCGCTGGCCGGCGCAGCGGTGCGAGTTATTAAGATTGGGACCGGTCGGGCGCGTCCCTTCGTCCAAACGGAGGAGCAATGGAACGGACCAAGTCTGAGTTCGAAATTTCACTCGTTTCCCTCCGGCCACACCGCTGCATCAACGGCGTTCTTCGGCGTTTTGCTTTTCGTCACTTGGCGAATCGGTCTCGCCTGTCTGCCGATCCCAATGTTAATCGCCTTTTCGCGCATGTACGTTGCTGCCCACTATCTGTCGGATGTTGTTTTCGCGGCGATTCTGGGGCTGCTTTGCGCGCTTGTCGTGGCACGCTTTATTCTGCAGCCAATCGAAAATCGAAAACCTAAAATCTAAAATGTCACGGCGGAGGGGGTGGGATTATCCAAAGCTGCGCTTTGGCTCTGGAGTTAGAGCTTCGCTTTTAACTCTTGCGCGTGACGCGCCCCACCAGTCGAACACGCGCGAGCGGGAGCCGCGCGGGTAGGCGGTAATGCAGCTAGGGTAGCTGGCGCGAGCGCGGGAGCGCGAGTGACCAACATTTAGGATGCAAACTTCCCGAGCTTAAACGCGATACACGGCGCAAGAAGCGAAGCCTAAAGAAGAAAACGCCGAATCCCCAACGCTTAACGTCCAACGCCCAATGAAGAAAAAAGCTGGCGGAGGGGGTGGGATTCGAACCCACGAAGGCTTGCGCCTTGCCGGTTT
>OCZU010001013.1_pt1 | contig 18934 bp, 13 predicted proteins | sample 1539001 | NCBI WGS metagenome assembly OCZU01 (sample SAMEA3539306, study PRJEB22396) | soil metagenome | biome: tundra; feature: field; material: soil | place: USA | collected 2010-05 | depth 0.15 m | reverse complement strand
TGTGTCCGCAGGTTTCACCAGGTTTCGCTGGACCCTATGGAACATCGGGCCGGTTACAACCGGCCCGATGTTCCATAGGGCCGGTGGAGGGCCAGTGGGGGGCGACACGGCGGGTGCGGATGTGGCGCGAGGGACTGGTGCTGCAGTGGGGTTGGTGCTATGGGATACGGCCGAACCCGAACCGCCGTAGATACCAGACCCTGCCGTTTCAACCTCTGTAGGTGTTGCCAGGGCAACACCTATTCATACGAGGGCCGTTGCAGGGTGTATAAAGTGCACGCACTGTCGGCGCGGAGCAGCCGCCAGGGCCGGGCCAGTACAGGGTCCACAAGAACTTGCGCAGCTGCTCAGCGTCAGCGGGGACACCTTGGCGTAGAGTCCGGCGGCCGGTTACTGTGGCTAGATGCCGTCGCGTCCAGCGCGCCCTCCGATAGGCCTGTTCGATAACCCGGTCGGTGTCTTCAGCCTGGAAGAGCTCACCGAGACCGTGCGCGCGCTAGAGCAGGAGCGTCCCGGCCGGGCAGTGGACGAGCTTAACCGCGCCGTGTTCGCCCAACTTGCCATGAAACGGACGCGGCGTGCCGCCGAGCTCGTCGCCGAGGCCATCCGGATCGCACGGGCGCGGGAGCCACGCGCCGAGATCACCGGTTCACGGTGGCAGGCCAGCACGGCCGAAGTCAGGCGCTGGGCGCTCAGCGCCGGATTCGAGCTCGGTAGCAATGGCAGCATCCCGGAACAAGCGATAACGGCGTATAACCAGACACACCCCGACTGCCCGTACTGACCGCGGAGAGGGAAACCACCGTTCGTTCGGGATCATGGAACGGGCGGGCGAGCGGCCTGCCTGGTGCTCTACACTTGCGGCCGTGACGGAGCCAGGCAAGGCCGAACTGAACGCGATGATCGCCGCCTACCGGCACTGGGCGCGCTGATCATGAGCGAATACCAGTACTACGAGTTCCTCGCGGTGGACCGGCCGCTGACCGTCACCGAGCAGGCCGAGGTACGCGAGTTCTCAACCAGGGCCAGGATCACCGCCACCAGCTTCACCAACGAATACCACTGGGGCGACTTCCGCGGCGATCCCAGCCACCTGATGCAGCGTTACTACGACGCCCATCTGTACCTGGCCAACTGGGGCACGCACCGGATCATGCTCCGGCTGCCGCGCGCCCTTCTTGACCCCGACGTCGCCGGGCAGTACTGCGTCGATGACCAGGTGACCGTGGCGGTCGCCGGCCAGCACGTGATCATCGACATGGTCAGCGAGGATGAAGAGGGTGAGTGGGATGAGGACGCCGAGGATGCGCTGCCGGCCATCGTCGGGATCCGCGCCGAACTCGCCGCCGGAGACCTGCGGCCGCTGTACCTGGCGTGGCTGTCGGCCTACGGAGTGTGGGAGCGCGATGAGGACGCCTTCGACGAGGAAGACGAGGACCTGCGGGAACCGCCGGTTCCCGCAGGCCTGCAATCGCTGACCGCAGCGCAACGCGCCCTCGCCGACTTCCTGCGCCTGGACGCCGATCTTCTGAATGTCGCGGCCGAGGCCAGCCCGCCCCGGCCGGCTGTCCAGGACGATCCGGGTGCTCTGGCCGCCCGCATCGCCAGCCTCCCGGACGGCGAGAAGGGAAGGCTTCCCCTGCGCAGGGTGGGCACCCTCCTGGACGCCGCCGCGCTGCACCGCCAGTAATGGCGATGGCGGGCGGCTCAGCCGACTCCTACGATCTTGACGCGCTGGCGGTCAGCGACAGGTTCCGGCTGTTCAACTTCACCCGCCGGGACGACTACCTCGCGTACCTGTGGGTGCTGCGCGCGATGGACCGGCTTCGCGGGATGCATGTGGCGCAGTCCCACACCGACGACGTGGCGGCCGTACTGACCGAGCTGGCGGCCGCGCACGACGGCGTCCCGCCGAACGTCGGCAACCTGCGGGAACGGCTGGACAATCTGTCCGACGACGGGGTGCTGCACCGGCTGGAAGACGCGTCGCGGGCCGGGAGCCTCGCGCGGTACAGGAACCGGCAGTCGGTCTACCAGTTCACCGAACTCGGGCACCGGGCGTATACGGCGGTGGAGGGCGTGCTCGCCGCGCGGCTGCAGGACGCGAACCTGTCCCGGCTTGTGTTCTCCGACATCGTGCGTGACCTGCGGGGCCTGGCGGAGGCGAATCGCGACGGCGATGGCGACGAGATCGTGCGCCGCCTGGGCAGCCTCGACCGGGTGATGGAGGATATGGCACGCCGGTCCGCCCGGTTTCACCTGACGCTCGGCGACATCACCCGCTCGACGGACGCGTCCCCGGAGATGTTCCTGCGCTACAAGCACGCGCTGATGGCGCATATGAGCGACTTCATGGCCGAACTCGACCGGTACCTGCCGCGCCTGGCCCAGGCGGTCGGGCAGGTCGAGGAGACCGGCATCGAGACGCTGCTGAACCGTGCGGCCGAGGCCGATGACCGGCCGCTGATGCGCCGCGACGAGGTGCTCGATGACTGGCGGCGCCGGTGGGCGGGAATCCGCGCGTGGTTCGTGGCCGGGGCGGGCGAGCATTCGCGCGCCGCCGAGCTGGCCGCCGCGACCAGGGCCGGCGTTTCCAGCGTGATCGCCTTGCTGCGCCAGATCACCGAGTCGCAGCGGGGCGGGGTCAACCGCTCCACCCAGCTCAGGCAGCTGGCGCAGTGGGTATTCGACGCGGCGGACACCGACGCCGCTCATGCGCTGATGTCGGCCGCGTTCAACCTGCGGCTGGCGCGTCACGTCGGCGGCGTGCACGACGACAGCGACCTGATTTCGCCCCGGCTGTCATGGCTGGACGCGCCGGGCGTGGAGGTCTCGATGACGCTGTTCCGCCGCGGCAAGGCGCCCAGCCCGGGCGTCCCGCAGCGGATTGCGGCTCAGGCCGGAATCCGGGCCGAACTGCGCCGGCGCCAGGCCGGGCAGCGTGCGGCGGAGCGGGACGCCGCGCAGCACCTGCTCAGCTCGGGGGCTGGCGAACGGGTACTTGATGAGGCCGAGACCCGCGTGCTGCTGAAGCTGCTGACCCGGGCGCTCGAGGCCAGGTCCGTCGTGGCCGGGCGGATCACCGGCGGGACGGGCGGGAACGATGTGATGACCCTCCGGCTGGTGCCTTCCGAAGCTGGCAGTAACGTGCGCACGGCGCATGGAGTCCTGCACCTGCCCGGCCTCAGCCTGGAAATCGGGCCGGCCCGGACGCTGACCCGGGTGCGGCAGACGGCCGCTGGTGGCTGAGCCGCGGGCCGCCGACGGGGTCGCGTCGAGCGATCTTGGCTCCTATCAGTACGCCGTCCGGCTGGTGCTGACAAACGATCTCATCACCGCTACGCGTCCTAGGGCCGGCGCGCTCGCCTCCGTGCTGCGCTGGGCGGATCTGATCGCCAGAGACTTCGCCGAGTTGCTCGGGTACACGCTGATCGCGACCGCGCACCAGGTGCGGCTGCTGCGGCGGCTCGACACGCTCGACGCGACGCAGCGGTCGGCCTTCACGGCCAGAAGCGGCAGGCAGTTCGACCGGCGGCGGCTGTCCTACCTGTGCCTGGTGCTCGCCGTCTTTCAGCGGTCCAGGATCGAGATCAGCCTCGCGGACCTGGTCCGCGCCTTCGCCCCGACGGCCAACGCGATCGACGGTCTCGGCTTTGATGCCACCATCACCGAGCACAAGCGCGCGGTCGTCGACGTCCTGGACTGGCTCACCGACCATGACGCGCTGCGCCTTTCCGACGGCTCGGCTGATAACTGGGCGCACGACAGCGAACGCGGCGACGCCCTCTACGACATCGACCACGACGTATGCGCCGCGCTGTTCCGGCCCGCGCGGCCGATCCAGCAACTTGGCGGGGCCGCCGGGCTGCTGGACATTCCCGACATCAGCCACCGGCGGTCCGCGCAGCGGGAGGCGGCCGCGCGGCGGGCCCGGCGCCTGCTGGTCGAGTACCCGGTGCTCTATTACGCGACCCTGGATGCCGAGACCGCCGCCGCGCTGCGCGGCACCGAACTGGCCGACAACCTCGCTAGGCTTACCGGGCTCGTGGTGGAGCGGCGGGCCGAGGGCGTGATGCTGGTCGACCCCGGCGGCCGGTTTACCGATCAGCCGTTCCCCGGGCGCGGCGGCGCGGTCAACCGGACCGCCGGGCTGCTGCTGGCGAAGATCGCGGACGTCCTTGAAGATCCTGACGACGGGACGGCGCTGACGCGGATACCCGTTCCCTCCGCCGCCGACGACCTCCGCGATCTGCTGGAACGCATCGACGCGGGGATGCCGGGCGGCCCGGCGGACCATGACTGGGCTGGTCCCGCCGTGGAAGCTGGCCCGCTCGAGGTGCCCTTCATCGACCAGACCCGGCTGGAGCGCATGCTCGGCGAACTATACGAGCATTTCGGCCCGCCCTCCTTCACCGTGCAGTGGCAATACGACCGCCAGGGATTGCTCGATGCCGCGACCCGGCTCCTGGACGATCTGCGGCTGGTCCGGCGGATGCCTGGCGGCGCGGCGATCCTGCCCGCGGCCGCGCGCTACCGTAACATCACAGCGGCGCTGCCGGAAGGTGCCCGCCGCGATGGCCAAGCCATGTTCGACTTCTCCGGGCAGACGACGGAGGCACCCGCATGACCGAGACCCGGTTCAGGCCGGTCCGCGCCGGGATCATCAACCTGTGGGATTATTTCGACGAGGAGTTCGTCTTCGCCGACGGCCGGCTCGCGCTGCGCGGCCACAACGGCTCCGGCAAGACCAAGGCCCTCGAGGTTCTCTTCCCGTTCGTTCTCGACGGCAGCCTGGACGCCCGCCGCCTAGACCCGTTCAGCGGCGAGAACCGCACCATGAAGGCGAACCTGCTCTACCGGGGGCAGGATTCCGAGCATGGCTATGTGTGGATGGAGTTCGGGCGGCCGGGCGAGACCGTCACCCTGATCATCGGCTTGTCCGTGCACAAGAACATGGACCGCCCCCGCCCGTCGTTCTACGTCACAGGCAAGCGGATGGGCATCGATTTCGGGCTGCTGTCGGCCGATTCCCGGCCCCTGACGGCCAAGCAGCTGACCGCGATCCTCGGGCGCGACGCACACTACGGGGACAAAAGGGGCGCGTACACCGACGCCGTGGACGCCCGGCTGTACGGGCTCGGCCGGGAACGGTACGCTCAGCTGCTCGATCTGCTGATCGCGCTGCGCCGCCCGCTGCTCGCGAAAGACCTGGACCCTGGCAAGGTCTCGGAGACGCTCACCGCGGGCCTGAGCCCGGTCGATGACGATCTCGTCACGCAGGCGGCCAGGGACTTCGAGAACCTGGCCGCCGTCCAGAAGCAGTACGACGACCTCGCCGCCGCGGACACGGCGGTGCGTGCCTTTCTCGATCAGTACGTCGCCTACCTTCGCGTCTACACGCGGCATGAACTCGATCAGGTCGACGCCCGGATGTCAGCGGCGGCCGGTTTTCTGGCGGCGATCGGGAACGCTTCCCGGCTGGTCTCGCGGGCGGGCTCGCAGGAGCAATGGTGGAGAAAGACCGAAACCAGCGCGAAGACCAGCGCTGAGACCTGCCAGGCGCGCCTGATCGCGCTGAAGAACCGGGACGGTTACAAGGACCACGAGAAGCTTGCGCTCAGGCGCGGCCAGCTCGAGAAGGAGAAACGGGACCTGGCGGCCGAGCAGGCCCGGCTGGCCCGCGCTCGCGCCAATGTGTCAGACCTGTCAGCAGAGGCGGCTCGTGTTGCTGACCGGCTAGCCGAGGTCGGCCGGGCGGTCGACCGGGACGCGCGCCGTCTCGCCGAGACCGCCGACCGCTCCGGCATCAGCCGCGACGGTTCACCTGCTGATACGGGCGAGGATCTGCCGGTCACAGCGAAGGCGCGAGCTGCGGCGCGCCGCGATGACATCCGCGAGGTCCGCGACCATCTCGGCCTCGTCCGCGACGCCGAACGGGACCGGGTCGGCGCGGAGAGCGCGCTCGGCACAGCCCGGCAGTCGATGGAGACCTGCGAGACGTCCTGCCGCGAGGCCGGTGAACGGCTGGCCGCCGCCCGCGCGGACCTGTCAGGGAAGCTAGCAGCCTGGGCGGGCCGGTGGAGAGGCGACGAGCCCTACGCCACCGTCACCGCCGACCAGGCCGAACTGCTCGTCGCGGGGCTGGAGGGGATCGGTGAGCCGGACGCGCCGAGCCTAGTGGAGCTGTTCGGCACGCTGACCGCCGGACGCGGCCGCGCGCTGACCGCTCAGGGCCAGCGGCTCAGGACCCGCGACACGGATCTTGGCGAAGCCGCGGCACGGCTGGCCGAAGAGCGGGAGACCGTAGCGGGCCAGCGTGACGACGGACCGCCAGCGTCCGATCTGCGGCCTGCCAGTCGGGCCGAACGAACCGGGGCACCTCTTTGGCGGCTAGCGGATTTCCGTCCCGGGGTAGACGCCGGCACCGCCGCCGCGATCGAAGGAGCGCTGTACGGCGCCGGCCTGCTCACCGCGTGGGTTCATCCCGATCCGTTGCTGACGATGGCGGCGGTCGGCGCGGCCGAGGCCGACGGCTACCTGGTCGCGCTGCCGCCTGCGGCACGGCCGGCCGGACGGACGCTCGCCGACGTTCTCGTCCCCGAGCAGCAGGACATGGTCGCGCCGGCCCTGATCCAGGCGGTGCTCACGTCAATCACCCTGTCTGACTCGATACCGTCGGACGCGGCGGTCGTGCCTGTCGTCACCACGCAGGCCCAGTTCAGCTATGGTCCTCATATCGGCGCGCGGCCCAAGCTAGCTCCCGAGTTCATCGGGGCGACCAACCGGGCGGCCAGGCGCCGCCTTCGCCTCGCCGAGCTCGACCGCCAGATCGCCGAGGTCAAGCGGCAGCGAGATGAGCTCGCGGCGGAACTCAGCCTCGTCGACGATGCCCTGGGTAACCTGGAACTCGCGCGGCGCGAACTGCCCAGGACAGCGCCGGTCGCGGAGGCGCTGCAGAAGGTCAGCGAGGCCGCGGCCCGCCTGTCGGCGGCCCGCGGCCGGCTAGACGATGCGAATACTTTCCTCGACGGGAAGATCGCGGAACTCGACGCGCGGACCCGGCGGCTGCGCCGGGCCGCTGCCGACAGGGACATGCCAGCCGGCCCCGACGAGGTCAGCGCCGTGGAGCGTACCGTCGCCGAGTTCGAGCACGCGGCCGAAGAACTCGTCCGCGCCCGCGGCCATGTGGCCGACCTCAGCGAGGATCTGAACGGACGGCGCGCCCGCATCGATCGCCTCAGCAGCGAGAACGACGAAACCGCCGAACTACTCGAGGAAAGGCACACTGCTTACCTGGCCACCGACGAGGAACTTCGCGTTCTCGAGCACGCCAGCGGAGCGGAGTACGAGCAGGTCAGCGCCGAGATATCCAAGACCGAGGTTGCCCTGCGCACGGCCAGAGCGGAGCAGAAGACCGCTGGCGATAACGCTGCGGCGGAACATGACAAGCTCGTGGCCGCGCGGCGAGATCTGGAGCGCGGCGGCCAGACGCTTGCCATGGCGATTTCCGAGCTGTTCGCCCAGGCGGCCGTGTTCGCGCCGTACGCCCACGGCGACCTGCGCCCGCTGCTCGGTGTCACGGAAACCGCGCCCTGGCCTGGTGCCAGCTCATGGCCCGGCGCGGAGCAGGCCGCCGCCGCCCTTTCCGAGGGGGTAGCCGATGAGCCAGGCCCTGACGATGCCGCTCCCATTATCCCCGCCGAGGCGATCCGCGCGATGCTGCCCGCCGGCGTCACCGCGCTGCTTGACGCCTATACCCCCGCGACCAGGGGCGGCCGCGCTATCACCGACGGAGTGCTCAAGAACGCTGTGGACCGGATGTGGAGCGCGTACCGGGACTTCGAGAACGCGCTCAAGGCGGGCGAGGATGGTTACCAGGCTGACCTGACCGGCAGCGCGCCCTTCATCGTCGAGGTCGCCACCAGCGAGGGGCGCAAGTCCGCCGCCGCCTTCGCCCGCAAGATCGCGGAGGAGGTGGAGAACCAGGGCGTCCTGCTGGAGGAGCGCGAGCGGACGGTGCTGGAGGATTCGCTGCTCACCGTGCTCGCCCAGCAGATCCACTCCCGGGTGCTTGCGGCCAAGGACCTGGTCGCCGCGATGGACGCCGACACCCGATCCAAGCCGATGTCCTCGGGGATGGCGATCGGGATCAGCTGGGTCCGTTCGGACAAGCGGACCGAGCAGCAGGCCGCGGTGTCGCGGATGCTCGACCGCGACGCCGCGGGCCTGGGTCCCGACGGGCTGGCCGAGTTGCGTGCGCTGCTCCGGGCGATGATCCATGACCATCGCGCGGGCAACCCGCGCGACACCTACCGGGAAGTGCTCGCCGCGGTTCTCGACTACCGGTCCTGGCACGCCTTCGAACTCCAGCTGCTCTCCCCCGGCAGTCCCCCGCAGCGGCTCACCAGGAAGAAGCACTCCGAGATGTCCGGCGGGGAGAAATCCGCCGCGATCCACATGCCGCTATTCGCCGCCGCCAACGCGCTGTATTCGTCCTCGAAGCCGGCCTGCCCGCGGATGGTCGCGCTGGATGAGGCGTTCGCGGGGATCGACGACAAGTTCAAGCCCGAGCTGCTGGGCCTGACGGTCAAGTTTGACCTCGACTTGTTCATGACCGGGCACGATCTGTGGGTCAACTATCCGACCGTTCCGCTGATCGCGCACTACGACATGCAGCACGACAAGGCCGCGCACGCGCTATCGGCTCTGCTTGTCCTCTGGGACGGTGAGCAGCTCATCGACGCCGACGCCGGATACGCGGGCAACGAGGACCTCGCCGCCGAACTGCTCGGCTTCCGCCCGACCCGGCACGTTCCCGCCGAGGCGGGCGGCACGTTCGTGATCGCCGCCGAAGAGGACGTCGATGAGGACACGGACTCAGAGTGAGCGAGCCGCAGGGGCGCGGCGTCGCCTGGACTGAGGAGCGAGGAACGAGCGACGAGGGAAGGCGGCGCCTCAAAGCGTCCCGAAGGCGAGCGGGAAGCACAGAGTGAGCGGCCTGGACCTTGACCGGTACCGTGGCCCTGAGTACCGGCGGCTCCTGGCCGCGGCCCGCAGATCCCTGGAGCGAACCGGCGGCCAGCTGACCGGCCGGATCAGCGTCGCGGACCCGGACGACGCAGAGCGCAAGGCGATCATCGGCATCACCGGGGTCCACCAGCCCGCGGGAACCAGCCGCATGACCGTACCGCTGGCCGAACTCGATGCCGCCCTGAGCCGGGCGACCGGCCTCGGCCTGGCGGGCGTGCTGGCCGGTCTCGGCGAGCCCCTGCGCAACCGGCCCGCCGAGACCGCTCTGCTGGCCGATGCCCGCGCTGGCTTGATCGCGGTGGCGCAGGACAGCCCGCTGAACGAGTCCTGTCCCTGGTACCGCGCATGGCTGGCCGACCTGACCAGGGACGGCACGATCACGCGCCTGGCCAACACCGGCGATACGACGGCTCTGGGTCAGGCCGTCCGGATCCTGGAGCTCCTGGCCGCCCGGCCGCCCGATGTCCCGCCGGTCGCCCTGCCCATAGCCCTGCCCGCGCTCGCCGCCCGTATCACCGGCGACACGAAGGCGCTGAATCACGGCACGACGCTCGCGACGCTGATCATGCGGGCGCTGTCCCTCCGCGAGGGCCTGGCCCGCCCGGTCTCCGCCGCGCAGCGACGTGAGCTGTGGGACCTTTCCGACGTCATCGTCGACGACCTGGCCAGCCGGGTCCTCGTCCTCAACCTTCCCGCGCAGGGAGACGGCCTAGCCGAATGGCTGACCGGCGCGGCCCGCTACGGCACCCCGTTCCAGGTGACGCTGCACCAGCTCGACACCCACCCGATCCGGCTTTCTCCGGTCCGGATTTTCGCCTGCGAGAATCCCGCCGTGCTCCGGCGGGCCTGCGCGGAACTCGGCCCCGCGTGCCCTCCGCTCCTCTGCGCAGAAGGCCAGCCCTCCACGGCGTTTCACAAACTGGCCAGGCTCGCCGTAGCGGCGGGCGGCGAACTGGCTTACCACGGCGACTTCGACTGGCCGGGCGTCGCCATCACGGCGAAGATCATCGACCGCCACGGCGCCCGGCCATGGCGGATGACGGCCGGTGACTACCTGTCGGGCGTCAAAGCCGGGGATACCACGGTCGCTCTCAAGGGCGACCCGGTGCCGACGCCATGGGAACCCGGGCTACGCGAGACGATGCGCGTGACCGGGCGGGCTATCTACGAAGAGACCGTCGCCGACCAGCTCCTAGCGGACCTCTCCGGCGCATCCGGCTAAGGCGGGTAAGGACCTGACCCGCCGCGCGGCCGAGGGAGTCGTAGCCGGTGTCCTGATGGCGGACCAAGGCGGTCACGGCTGATCCCGCATACCTGGTTAGGTACGTCCTGCAGCTACCGTTAGGCTGACAGGGCACGATAGAGGGATGGTTCCGATGACCGCCTTGCCTGACTGGATGGACCTGCCCAACGGCCTGAGTGCGCAGGACTATGAGGCGCTGCCGGAGGAAATCTGCCGCCGGATCGAGATCGTCGATGGAGCCGTCATCGTGAACGCTGCCCCGCGCCGCCAGCATCAGGACATCTGCCGGCGCCTCGCCAACGCCTTGGAGGCAGCCTGCGGGCCTGCTCTTGCGGTGTCAATGGATGTGGATCTGCGCCTGCGGGACATCCCGCTACTCAACCGCCGCCCCGACGCCGTGGTCTACGACGCCTCGCTTCCCGATGACGCAGTGCTCCGCCCGGAGCACTGCGTGCTGGTGGTGGAAGTCATGTCACCCGGCTCAGTGACTACCGATCAGACGGACAAGCCAGCGGAATACGCAGCAGCCGGTATCCGGCACTACTGGCGTGTCGAACATGATCCCGCAGAAAGTGTCCTGTCCGTCTTCTGCTACCGGCTCGACCCGACCACAGGAACTTACGCGTCAGCGGGAGTGCACTCAGGGAAAATGACCGTGACCGATCCGGTCAGCGTCACCGTCGATCTGACCGTGTTGCTCTGACAGTCGTGTACTAGCTGGCCCTGGCGCATCGCAGCCTGCCCTGTTCCGCCCTGCACCGCCGCCTCAGCAGCCTTAACAGCACCGCGTCGGCGCCGTCGACCGCGGACTGCAGCGCCGCCGGGTCCGCCAAGCCCAGGTCAGCGGTGACGATCCGGGCCCGTGCGGGCGGCAGGTTCTGCGGGTTCCTGACCACGGCGGTCAGGAGTCTGGGGCTCTTGCGAGGGGAGGGTTGGCGCGGTCGGTGGCGAAGACCCACTGGGATCCGTCGCGCATCTCGCAGCGCCAGCCACTCTCGCCGAGGATCTCGTTGAGGGCCTGTTTCAGGAGCCCGCGCTGATGGACCCACTGAAAGCGCTCCTCATGCTCCTGGCCGAATGTCCCGGGCAGGTAATCGGCCAGTTTGTGCTGGACATATCCCCATTTGATGCCGCGGTCGGTGCGCACCGCCGCCTGGAACCCGGCGTCGTGAGCCAGCTGGCGGAAGGCGGCGTGCTTGAAAGTTTCCGTCGCATCGACGGTATGGCCGACCGTGACGGCATGGCCGCCGGAGGCCATGACGGCCTCCTGCAAAGTCGTCTGCAGCTGGCTCTTCAGCCGGGACGCGTAGCACTCGACCTTTGGGCGGCGGTAGTGCGGATCGGCCAGCGCGAAGCTCTTCTCGAACAGGGAGGCCCGGATGGGAATGGGATACGGCGTATCGCTGGCACTGGACCAGAAGACCCCGTGGCCAGGGAGGGGCTCGTTAAGCAGAGACGACAAGAGGTCGGTGGAGAAATGCGCGTTCGCCTTCTGCAGGGCGCGCAGATCGCCCTCGGCGAGCAGATGGAAGACGAACCAGTTGTCGCCCTGGGACAAGATCTCGGCCGGAATGCTGCCCGGCTGCTGAGTGACCAGGACCGCCCCGAGATCGTACTTTCGCCCCTCCTTCACCCAGGACACGAACGGTCCCTCCCCCTGGCCGGCCGTGGCGCTGAGAACGGACTGGGCCTCCTCGATGACGGCGATCGTCGGGACACTGCGCGAATCCCGCTTGGTGAACTCTTCGGAGTTGTGCTCGAAGATGCGCTGCAGGATCACGCCCGCCAGCGCGAGCCCCTGCGGACCGCGCAGCTGCGAGATGTCCACGACGCAGAGCTTGCCCTCCGACAACGCCAGGATCAGGGCCCGGAGCAGCTGGCTGGACGGGTCATGCAGCGCGGTGACCACCCGCACCATGTTGCCCCGGGCGGCCAGCGCCTCGTTCTCCTGCTGCCGCGGGTCCAGCTGCAGAGCCTGGTAGAAGTGCCTGAGATCGGTTCCCAGCTTGCCGGCCCAGACCTGGTCCACCAGCCTGCCCCATTCCGGCGCCCTGAGCTGCTTGAGCTTGGCGATGTTCTGGTGATCCTGGCGTTCGGCCGGCAGGACCAGCGAGATGACCTTCGCGGGCTCGAGTTCCCTGATGTCGAGCCTGACCTTGTCGACGGAGAACGACTGGTAGAACTCGCTCGGGCCGTCCTTGTCGGTAAAGACCACGAGCCGGTCCTGCAGCGCGGGCACGTCGCACAATCCCGGCCTGGCCTTGTCATCCGGCCAGTAGTACTCGCCGTCAGGATCGAAGATGACCGTTCCTACCGGCACCTTGCGGCCACTCCTCTTGTCCGCGACGGGGCCCTCGGCGCCTCCGTACAGGTTCGCGAAGAGCAGCTTGACCAGGTTGGACTTTCCGAAGCCAGCCCGGGCGAAGACGAACGAACGGCGGCTCACCATGTGGCCGATGTCGAAGCGCGGGAGGATCACGGGGTCACGAACCTGGAGCCGTTCGTCGTCACCCACGCGGGAGTCCTGGCCCGCGTAGACGAATTCTCCCAAGGCGAGGAAGCCGAGCTCGACCGCATGCGGGCCACCTGCCGTGGCGCCTGCGATGTGCCGCAGCAGTTCATCGGACGGAAAGGCGACCTTGGCCCCGACGTGCGGCAGTCGCCGGTGCGAGGGCACGAAGACGGGTCGCTTTGCACCATCGCGGGAATTGCTGTCGCGGGACCGGAGCACGCCCAGGATCCTGATGTTGACGCGGTACTTCAGGAACTGCTCGCGCAGATCCTCCGGGATAGAGCGATCGTCGCGCTGCTGGCGGAGCGCGTAGTCCTCTCCCGCGGGTGATATCAGCCGGCCTTGCGAGGCGATCGTCGTGATGCGCCCCAAGATGGCTTCGGCGTCATTCTCCAAGGCGACCAGGACGAACTGACCATGCATCGGCGAGGACTGGAAATAATTGCGGTACGGCAGGATCAGGTCGGCGTGGAATTCAAGCCCACCCTCCGAGAAGCCCAGGAAAGTACCTATGACCTGGGCCTTCTCGAAGAGCGTCATTGATACCTCAGCGCGGCCGGGTCGGCAGGCCATAGCCGCTGCGCGTCGAAGACGTGACGGCGATCCGGGCGGATGAGCTCCCGGACAGCCTCTTCCATGGCGCCTTGCAGGATCGCCAGGTCCAGATCGGCGACCTGCGCGTAGCGATCCGCCTCCTGAAGGCAGTGCGGATAGCAGGGAACAGGAAAACCAAGCTCAGCGTCGGCGAGCAGCGAACCGAATATCTGCTGCGCCCGGTGCGCCTGGAAATGCAGCAGGTCAACGGTCCACACTGGATCGGCCGGCTGCTGACCGAACCGGATCAGGAACATGGCTCCCATATTGAATTTGGGTCTTTCGGTGTCGGTGTCGGTGTCGGTGTCCTCGGGCGAGCGGACGTACTCGGGCCAGTCGTAGACCTTGACCTGAAGCTCGGGCGGCACCGGCGCATAGCACGGCGGCCCGGCCGGGAAAACGTCTTCGACGGCCATCGCCAGCCGGTACCGCTCGATGACCTTGGAATGCTTCGCCACGCCGACGAGATAGATGCCACGCCTGCGCCCGCGTTGCGATTTCTCGATAGCGGCCTTCATCAGCCCATAGAGACGGACGAACTGGTCCGCGGCGAAAATCTTGGTGCGGAGCAAACCGTCCCGGACGATCAGGGTGTCACTCCCCCAGCGCTCGTAACAGACGAGGTCGTAAAGAACGGCCCATTCGCAGAGGTCGCGGTAGACCAGCGGCCATCCCGTCGACCTCGGCTTCGCCGGGATGACCGTACTCAGGTCCCCGAGGGTCGACGCCCCGAGGTCGCGCATCATCTTGCCGAGCGGGGACCAGGGATCGTCGAGATGGCGCTGCCCCAGAGCCAGGGTGTCGGTCGACGGGGAGATCACGTCAAGGAACAGCTCGTCGCCGAAGGTGTCCACCACCCGGACGACCTGCAGCGAGAACGGATTGAAATCGATCCGGTGGTTGCCGCCATCGGACGCGACGAGAGAGATCGAGTTCATGTTGCGGGGCTGGATGGTGGTGACCGCCTGACCGAGCAGGGCGACATCGCGCATCACCTCGTCGAGCAGGCCCGCATCGCCTCGGGTGGCTTCCCGGACCAGGCTCTTCAGCTCAGGAAGCCGGTCAGGGTCGAACACGCACCCTCCGGGTATCAGGGCAATGACACATTGCGCTCAGCCGACTGCGGCGCGCCTACTACCGTAACGGGGAAGAGCCGCCGCAGGTTCGGCCGTGGCCCGCGGCGGCTCAGATTTGTCTGCAGTTTGGGGGCAATTTCGCTTGGCCCCCTTATCCCATCCTTCACCGGTAATGCCGGCTGGATCCGCAGAACTTCAGTCTCGTAACCCCGAGATAAGGAGACGCCGGGAGATGGTTCCAGGCCGTTCAGGAAACGATCGAGGACGGTGCCCATGGCGGCGCGAGCGGCGGAGCGGTCGCCGGCGCGGGCTATGTAGAGGCTGGACTCGGAGATCATCGCGATCAGCAGGCGGGTGAGCGGCTGGATTGGCAGCGGCGCGATACGGCCCTGCTCCACCGCGCGGAACAGCCATTCGGCCAGCAGGTTCGAACCGTGCCTGGCCACTAGCTCGTCCCAGGCCTCGTGGCCGAGCACCGCCGGTCCTTCCACCAGCACGATGCGCTGGAAATCGTCGGTGACGACGCACAGGTCGAGGAACGCGCGCAGGCCGTCGCGGACTTCGCCCCAGGCGTCGGCGGGCGACGGCCCGGGCGACGGGGGCCGGGAGAGCTCGGCGTCGATGAGGTGCTCGGCGACCTCGCGGGCGATCTGCTCCATGACGGCGCGGAACAGGTCGGTCTTGTCGTGGAAGTGGTGGTAGAGCGCGCCCCGGGTCACCCGGGCGGCGGCCACGATCTCCTCGGTGCCGGTGGCGGCGAAGCCCTGCTCGGTGAACAGCGTGCGGGCCGCGTCGACCAGCGCCTGGCGGGTGTCGGCGACGTGCTCGTCTCGACGGGTGGGAGTCACCCGTGTATTGTCCTACATACAATCTGTATGTAGCGAACATGAAGTATGCATGAGACGGGGCGTCGGGGCCTGGCGCTGGGCCGGCCGGGCACGCAGGCCGAACCCGCGCACACGAGCTGAAGGAGTACGCGATGGGGTTGCCGCTGCATCTGTCGATCAAGCTCGGCACGCATCTGATGAAGATGAAGCTGCGCGGGGTGGAGAAGTTCCCCATGATCGTGGAGGTCGAGCCGCTGTTCGCGTGCAACCTCAAGTGCGTGGGCTGCGGCAAGATCCAGCATCCGGCTTCGGAGCTCAAGCGGCGGATGCCGGTCGAGCAGGCCATCGCCGCGGTCGAGGAGTGCGGGGCGCCGATGGTGTCGCTGGCCGGCGGTGAGCCGCTGATGCACCCGCAGATCCACGAGATGGTCAACGAACTGGTCAAGCGCCATAAGTTCGTGGTGCTGTGCACGAACGCGGTGCTGCTGCCCAAGCACCTGCACAAGTTCACGCCGTCGAAGAACTTCGCCTGGATGGTGCACATCGACGGGCTGCGCGAGCGGCACGACGAGTCGGTTAGCAAGGAAGGCGTGTTCGACCAGGCCGTCGAGGCCATCAAGCAGGCCAAGGCGGCCGGTTTCCAGGTCTACACGAACAGCACGTTCTTCAGCACCGACTCGCCGCAGACCGTGATCGACGTGCTGACCTACCTCAACGACGAGCTCAAGGTCGACCGGATGGAGATCTCTCCTGGCTACGCCTATGAGAAGGCTCCGGACCAGGACCGGTTCCTCGGCGTGGAGCAGACTCGCGAGCTGTTTGGCGCCGCCTTCGCCGAGGGACGCAGGAAGAAGTGGCGGCTGAACCACTCCCCGCTGTTCCTGGACTTCCTCGAGGGCAAGCGGGACTTCGCGTGCACGCCGTGGGGTGTTCCCTCTTACTCCCTGTTCGGCTGGCAGCGGCCGTGCTACCTGCTGGCCGACGGGTACGCCAAGACGTACGCCGAGCTGCTCGAGACCACCGACTGGGAGAACTTCGGCCGCGGCAAGGACCCGCGCTGCGACAACTGCATGGCGCACTGCGGCTACGAGCCGAGCGCCGTGCTGGCCACCATGAGCTCGCTCAGGGAGAGCATCCGCGCCGCCGTGTCCGTGTGACCCGCCTGCGGTTACGTCGGTGAAGCCCGTTCCGCTGAATAGGCAGATCGTGGCCGCACTGGCATCGTGACCAGCCGCGATGAGCAAGTCGCGGGCGTGCTCGAGGCTGCGCAACTCGGCCATACCCGGTCTTCGGTCGCGGTGCTTAGCCGCGCCGATGAACGCGGTTGGCGAACCGGGAGTCCGCGGCCTGGATCCACACGCGAGGGCCAGGACGTCGAGTTCGTGCCCGGTCCTGTGCTCGCGGCAGGCGATGACGCTCAACGGCATGCTCGGCCGCATGACATTCCTGACTAGCCAGGCACCGATCTGACCGGTGTCCTCGGGAACCTTCGGATCGGGCACAGTCGAGCTAATTTACATCCAGCTGGCGAGGACGCGGTCGATGGAGGGGCGGATCTGGTCACGGGCGGCGTCGCGGCGGACGCCGGACATCAGCAGGGAGTCGTAGTCGGTGTCCTGGTGCCGGACCGAGGCGACCACGGCCAGGGTGATCGCCTGTTCGCCGAGGGCGCGGCCGGCCGCCGAGCGGCCGACCCGGCCGCTGCCCCGCAGAGCGGTATGGCGAGCGATCGCGTCGGCGCGTTCGGGCGGACAGCGGGGAAACAGGCGTCTGATTTCCTCCGCCATGCGGGCTTGCAGCTCAACGTCCTGGCCGGCACGGCGCTCGCGATCGCGGTCACGACGGCGCATCCTGGCGTCCTCGTCGGCGAGACACTCCTGTTCGGCCTGATCGAGCGCTGCTTCCTCGACCAGGATGCCCTGCCGCTCGTACCGCTTGCGGGTCCGGCTCCACCGCACCACCACGGCCGAGAGCACGCTGGCCTTCTTGGCCCGGCGGGTCAGCGCGGCGTCGCCCGCGCCGAGGAACACCAAATGATCCAGGTCAGCGCAGGTCATGCAGAGCGGGCCCTGGTCGTCCATGATCAGCAGGTCACCGGTGCCCCCGCACTCGGCGCAGTCCCAGTCCTTGACCGGCAGGACGACCACCAGGTCGGGTGCCTTTGCCTGCCGCTTGACGATGCGCTCCTGCTGAGCCACCGGGAGGTCGGCCGGGATCCAGTGGGTTCGCCACGCGCGTTCGGCGGCAGGATGGGCGTCTGTGGTGAAGCGCAGCTGACGGCGGTCTCTGGTCGCAGAAACGTAGTCGGTCTCGGCCGGGTTCAGGTCATGGGCTTGCGCCCAGCGCTGCAGGCACTCGAAGAACTGCGTGAGCTTGTCCTGCTGCACCGGCAGGAGGCAGGTCAGCGAGTCGACGCGACCTTGCCGCCAACGGTCAAGGTGGGTGCTGTTAAGCCAGCCGATGCCCAGGCACACGTCAACGGCGGTGACGAACTTCTGTCTGGCCAGGATCGCCTCGGCCGCGGTCACGACACGGTGCTCCAGACTCGGCGATCGGCTCACGGGAATGGAGCTTAAGGGGATGCTTCGAACCACGGGAAATGAGCCAGGACAATGGTGCCTATGGAGCAGACCGGTACCGGGTCCGAGAGTACAGTTCCGCTACGGCTACGGCGGGCCGGACGGGTGATCGTGCTTGATCCCGATGATCGGGTGCTGTTGTTCCGGTACGACGACGAGCTGCCCAACGGGCGCCATTGGTGCACGCCCGGAGGCGGCCTGAACGACGGGGAGGACTACCCGGCAGGGGCGCGGCGGGAACTGGCCGAGGAGACCGGCTGGACCGATGTCCCGCTGAGCGGTGAGGTGCACGAGCGGACGCTGACCATGAAGCACGCGGACGTGATCGTCCGGCAGCACGAGCGGTTCTTCCTCGGACGGGTGGAGCTGGCCCAGCGCAGGCTCGGTGAGGTACAAGCCATGCATGCCTCGGACGGAATCGCCGCCTGGCACTGGTGGACGCTGGCGGAAATGGACACCACCACCGAGGTGATCTGGCCCGCCGGGCTCGCCGACCTGATCCGGGGCCTGCTCGGCCTGCGCCCGGGCTCGTGGATGTAACTCAGGTTGCTCCCACCAGGGACGGTCGGCGGGCGCCGAGGGCGGCGCCTGGGGGGCGGGAGGCGTGGCGGGCCTAGGCGGGACGGCGGGCATCGGGGCGGCGCCGGGCATCGGGGCGGCGGGGCGGTTGGCCAGGCGGGAGTTGACCAGGACCGCGATGCCCAGCAGCACCGCGAGGATACCGGCGACGATGAGCCAGCCGACGGCGGATTCCAAGGCGGTTACCAGGCCGCAGTCGTGCGCCACGGTGTTGTCGAAGGCCTGGCCGATCTGGCCGATGCCTGAGTCGCACAGCGCCGCTTTGGGCGCAGCGAACAGGTGAGCCACGATGCCGCCGGCGAGCAGGACCACACCTGCGACGAGGGCTATGACTCCAGTCAGTTGCTTTCGCCACATGGGCCACCCCCGACGTTGACTGCCGTGCGCCAGAACCAGTCTGGGGCATGCCAGGCCGTCGTTGGTACCAATCCAGGGAGCCGGGCCTCAGCGGTCCAGCGCCCGGTCCAGGTTGACCGCCGCGCTGATCAAGGCCA
>OCZU010001012.1_pt1 | contig 18935 bp, 14 predicted proteins | sample 1539001 | NCBI WGS metagenome assembly OCZU01 (sample SAMEA3539306, study PRJEB22396) | soil metagenome | biome: tundra; feature: field; material: soil | place: USA | collected 2010-05 | depth 0.15 m | reverse complement strand
GAGCAGGCGGCGGGCGGGCGCCCGGCCGGGCGACTCGGCGAGCCCGGCGTCACCGCCCGCCGGGCCGACGGGGTCGGCGGGTCCGGCCGACGGCAGCGCGGAGGACTTCTCCGGCGTCCCGCTTCTCGGCACGGCAGCCACCACGTCCCTCTGGCTCGGTGTCATCGTCGCTGCCGAATCGTATTCGTTTCAGCTCGTCACAGGGTATGACGTCGCTCTGGTAAGCTGCGGCCGCCTGGCCAAGATTTTGCCCTTCCCCGCTGAGACAGCCATGGTGGAGGCTCGCGGTTGCAGCTCACTTCGACGTCGGAAGAGGATAGGTCCCTCCGGCCACGCACGCCGTCGCCATGGCCGAGACTGAACCGGCCTGGAATACCTGGTGTCATCGCCTTCCTGGGCTGGATCGGTTTCGCCTTGGCCCGCTGGCAGATCTGGGCTAAGGGCCATCTCAACCTGTTCATCATGGCCGGGCACGTCTATACCCACCGTGGTCAGCTCCCCCGCGGCCTGCTGCTCGTCCCTTCGGCGGGTTACGACGGGCAGTTCTACTACCGGCTCGCGCTGGACCCGGCCAACTGGAACGCGACCGCGTTCGGCATCACCATGGACCAGTCCTACCGGTACACCCGCATCGGGTATCCGGCTCTGGCCTGGCTGCTCTCCCTGGGCCAGCATCAGCTCGTACCCGTCGTCCTAGTCGTGATCAACCTCCTCGCGGTGGCGGCCATGGCCGTGCTGGGCGGGATGTTCGCCCGCGAGTCCGGCCGCCACGCCTTGTGGGGGCTCGCCTTCGCCGCCTACTTCGGCCTGGTCATCAGCGTCGGCCGGGATACCGCTGAGCCGCTGGCCGAAGCCTGCATGCTGGGCGGCCTGCTCGCCTACCGCCGGGGCAGCCGGGGCATGTACGTGCTCGCCGCCGTCCTGTTCGCCGTCGGCGCGATCACCAGGGAAACCATCCTTCTCGCCCCCGCGGCCATCGCCGTCACCCGGCTCATCGCGATAGCCCGCCGCCGGAGCAGCGGGACCGGGCCTGGGCTGGCCGACCTGGTGTGGGTCGTTCCGGCCGCGGCGTACGGCCTGGTGGAAATCGCGGTGCACTTCGTCGTCAAGGGCGACTTCCCGCTGCTCGCGAACGGCAGCCGCAACCTCACCGTGCCGTTCACGGCCATGTTCGACGCGCTGAAGTACGACGTCGCTCATATCGATACCAGCCACCTGGGCCCGGTTGACATCTCCCTGCTTGAGTACGCCACGGTGGCGATCTTCATCCTCGCTGGGCTGGCCGTGCTGTTCGTCACCACCGCACCGGCGCATGAGCGGATCGCGTTCGTCTTCTTCGTGCTCCAGCTCGGCTTGCTGTCCAGCCAGATCTGGACCAGCACGTTCGGCGACGGGCGCTCACTGATAGAGCCGTACCTGATGGCGCTGGTCCTGCTGATGGCCACGCCGCGGCGGTACCTGTCCTGGCGCTACCTCAGCCTGATCGCGGCCTGCGCCGGGCCCGCACTGCTGGTGGTGGCCAGGCGCCGCGCCCTGTATATGTAAGCGGAGTACATGTAAGCGGAGTACAGGTGACCCGGAGCCGGGCTAACCAAGTGCAGCAGCGAGAAGTTCTCAGTATGGTTCGAACCATGGTCCGGGCCAAACGAATCCCAACGGATGAAGATCGGCTCGATGACCAGCGACCTGTGTTCCCGTCGGCCCAGTTCCAGCCCCAGGCCGACCCCAAACATCGCTGGGTACGTCGCCCGTTGGCGGCGGCAACGTGGATCGTCGGCTTCCTGGCGCTGTTCGCCTTCTACCTACGGATCTCGTTCGACGGGCAGGTGACGTCGGACGGGGCGAACAGTGCGCTGCAAGCATGGGATATGTTGCACGGTCACTTCCTGCTGCACGGGTGGATCATTGGCGACGCGACGTATTACACCTTTGACCTGCCGGTGCTCGCGCTTGTTGAGATCTTTTTCGGGCTGTCTGACCTGACCAGCCATGTTGCCTCCGCGCTCGTATACCTGATCGTCACGGTCAGTGCTGTGGCCCTGGCCCTCACCGACAGCCGCGGCCTCGCCCGGGTGGCCCGCGGCGGTGTCGTGGTGGCCGTGCTGACCGCCATGTTTCACGTCGAGTCGAACGCGCCGTACCTGCTGGGGACGCCCGACCACACCGGGACTGCGGCGTTCCTCCTGGTCTCCTTCCTGCTGATCGACCGGGCGCCGGCCCGGCGGTACACGTCACCGCTCCTGCTCGCGATCCTGTGCGCTGGCCAGATCGGCGACGCCACTGTCCGCTACGTCGCCGTGCCGGCGGTCGTCGTGGTGTGCGGTTACCGCGCGGTGGCCGCACGGAAGGTCCGTACCGGCGATGCCGCGAACGTCTTGGCCGCGGCCGTGTCCGTACCGCTGGCCTCCGCGGTCCGCGCGGTGATGCTGCATTTCGGCGCGTACCAGATGGCCGCTCCGAAGACCGCGATCTCGCCGCCCCAGCAATGGGCGCATAACGCGGCACTCGCCTGGCACGCCATATGCGTCCTGTTCGGGGCGCAGGCCGGCTCAGGCTCCTCCGCACTGACGCGCGACGCGGGATACATTCTCGGGTTCGCCTGCTTGATTGCCGCGGCGGCTGGCGTCGCGCGGGTGGCGTGGACCTGGCGCACCGCGAGCCGGGCCGAGCAGCTGCTGTGCGCCGCGATCGTCATTGACCTCTCGGCGTACGTAATTTCGACCATTCCGGTACCCACCAACCCCTACGAGGTCGTCGCCGTGCTGCCCTGCGCCGCGGTCCTTGCGGCCCGCGCCTGCGTGCCCGGACACATGGCCGGCCCGCTACGGGCCGGCCTGGCGACCGGCCTAGCCGCCATCGCCGCGCTGGTGCCGTTGACCATCGCGGCGACCCGGCCCGCGGTCGCGGTGCCGACGGCGCCCCTCAGCGCGTGGCTCGAGGCACACGGACTCGCCTACGGCCTCGCCGGTTACTGGAACAGCTCGGTCATTACCTTGCACTCGGGCAACCGGGTGCAGGTTCGCGCGGTCGCCATGGACGGTCGCCAGGTCAGCCGGTACGACTGGGAGACGAATACGTTGTGGTTCGACGGGTTCCGGCACGACGCAACTTTCGTGATCACCGACCTCGCCGGCAACGGCCTGAGCCCGTCAGCCGAGCAATACTTCGGCAAGCCAGTGAAGATCGACCACGTCGCGCACTGGGCGATCTTGATCTATCAGAAGAACCTGCTCGAGCAGGTCGCTACGGCTGGGACAGGACCACGCTGACTGCTCGCGTGGCCCCAGGCGTCGGCTCATGATGACGCTGGCGCCACCGTGACACGGCTGAAGCGCAGGATGACCCGCGCGCCGGGCGGCGTGTTATGCGGGGCGTAGAGCCAGTAACCCCGGCCGCTGGCGACCTGCGCGGGCGTGCAGATGAACTGCTGGGTCATCAGGAACGTGAGCGGCGGGTCGTCCAGGCACGCTTTGACCCCGGTACGCTCGGCCTGGACGAGGAATCCGGCCGTCTCGACCCAGGCTGAGTGGTCGATGTGCAGCACGATCGTCTGGCTGGGCGCCCGCGCGGCCAGCGTCGCCACCACCTGCGGCAGGGACTCGTCGATGTCGTTGGTGCTGGTATGAGTGCCCGGTATGACCGCGAGCACGACGAAGGTGACCACCGCAGCCAGCACCGCAACGCCCGCACCCAGCCGCGCGCGCATGGACCCGACGGCCCCGGCCCCAACCACGCCGAGCATTACCACCAGCACCGTGACCAGCGGGGCTGACCAGTAGAAATAGCCGATGTAGTACGCGGTCAGGTCGTCGATCCCGACCGCAGCGTAGAACAAGAAGGCCAGTGACGAGACCACGTTAACGGCGAGCAGCGCCAGCAGGAACCGGCGCAGCGGACCGCGGCTTAGCCAGACGGTGACGGCGAGTGCGAGCGCGTAACCAGCCACCGGCACCAGCCCGGCCACCCGGGTGTGCGGGTGGGGCCACCAGAACCACAGCGCATACTGCGCCACCTGCCGCAGGCTGTGGCCGCCGGCCTGTCCCGAGCTGCTGTAGGACAGGTACTTGCCGAAGTCGCCCGGCCAGTGCAACGCCAGGTTCACGACGATCGGGAGCGCGAATACCGCGCTTATGGCCGCGACCGGAATCCAGACTCCGCGTCGCTCGCGGAAGAACGAGCGAGCCGACGCCCGCAGCGTCCGCCGGTGCGGCCACAGCACGGCCGCGAGCACGGCCAGGGTGAGCACCGGCACGAAGAACAGGAAGCAGGCATGCCCGTGAATGAGGAACCAGCCGGTCAGGGCGACGATCCACGCGTCCTGGGCGCGCCCGGCCGCGAGCGATCCGGCCGCGATCACGAACACCATGTACGCCAGCACGTACATGTACGGCATCCAGTCGGAATTCACGATCGGGGGGTAGGCGATCGCGAAGCCGGTGAAGACGGCGAAGCAGGCCGCCGCGCCCGCCAGCGAGCGGGTCCAGCCGTAGACCACCGCGACGGCCAGCGCGACGAAAACGCAGTCCAGCGCGAACACGGCCAGCATGTGCGCGTTCCACGCGGTCGGCACCACATGCAGGGCATTGGCGAACAGGTACTCGCCGAAGGCCTGCACGTACATGTAGGCAGGCCCGGGGTGGTGGAAACCCTCCCGTGAGTAGTTGCCGATAAGCAGGGTGAAGTGCTTGGCCTGCGTGATCAGGATCGAGTTCGCGGCCGCATCACCCTGCTCGTACAGGCGGGTGGTGAACAGGAAACGGTTGCGCGCGCACAGCAGGGCGAACAAGAGGGTGAAGGGGACCGCCCAGACCCACCACGGCCGCCGTCCCGCCGAGCCCGCCGAGCCTCCGGCCACCGGGCCGGCGGCAGTCTCGCCGGGGGCGGCGGTGGCGCGGTCCGGGGCATCCGGGCTCACGGCCCCGGATCCCGGCACCACCGTCATCCGCTCACCGCCAGCCGCCATACTCAGATGGTTCCGGCCTTGATGGCCGCGTCGATCCAGGGAATGACCTCGTCCAGCATGGTCTCCAGCGAGGTGGCCGCCTCGAAACCGAGCATCCGCTTGGCCTTGTCGGTGGCCGGGACCCGTCGCTGCACGTCGTACTCGAACGGGTCGTCGTGGACGAGCCGCAGCGGCTCCCCGGCTCCGTGCACCTTGCGCCAGATGACCTCGGCCAGCTCCCGCACGGTGGTGCTCTCCGCGGTCGAGAGGTTGAAGTCCTCGTTACAGGCGTCTTCGTGCTCCATCGCCGTCACCACGCCCACCGCCAGGTCACCGCCGTAGGTGTAGTGCCTGATCTGGTCACCTGAACCGAGGATGTGCAGCGGGTCCTGGCCTTTGAGCACCTTCTGCACCAGGTCAGGGACGACGTGGCTCATGGCCAGCCGGACGTTCCCGGACAGGATCTCCTCGTCACCCAGGGCCCGGCTCTCGCCGATGCCGACGCAGTTAAACGGCCGGACCAGCGTGAAGGGAAGCTGGTACTGGTCCCATGCGGCCCGCGCGAAGTACTCCACCGCCAGCTTCTGGAACCCGTAGGACGACAGCGGCGGCGGGATCTCCCTCTGCTGGCCCTCGTAGGACGGCCATTCGGCGGCGCTCTCGAAGACCATGGACGAGGACAGGTAGGTGACCTTGCGCAGCCGGCCATCCCGGTGCGCGGCGATCGCCGCGTCACAGGACGCCGCGATGATGCGCTCGTTGGTGGCGAGCAGATCATAGGCATAGGTGTGGAAGTAGGAGATGCCGCCGATCATCGCAGCGCCCGCGATGAAATGATCGCAGTCGGCCAGCAGCTCCGTCATCAGGGCGACGTCCCTGGCGTCGCCTTCGACGAGCCGGTAATGAGGGTGATCGTCGTAAGACTTCCTGACCCTCCCGTATTTGGAAAAGTTGTCGAGGCCTATCACCGCGTAGCCGCGCTTCAGCAGTTCTTCGACGACGTACCCGCCGATGAAGCCCGCGGACCCGCTGACCAGAACCTGCTCCATTACGTCTCCTGCCGTTTCTGCTGCTCCCGTTGATGGCCCTCATGATCGGGCCCGCGCTCACGAACTTGCTCAGCGGTCAGCTGCGGGCCGAACGCGAAACGATACCAGCGCACGTAACTCGGCACCCATTTCGCGACCTTGAAGTTCGATACTCCGGCCTGCCGGTCCAGCCAGATGGTCGGGATTTCCGCCACCGGCCTGCGCAGCCGCTTGGCCTTGGCGGTCAGCTCGATGCCGATCTCGAACCCGTCCCTTGAGTCGATGCCGACTTCCCTGACGAATTCGGTGGAGTAGGCCTTGAACGAGTTGGTCGCGTCCCTGGTCCCGACGTGAGCGAAGGTCCGCAGCGACCGGCCTGCCAGGCGGGACAACGTGCCCTTGATGACGGGGCCGCCGACCTGCTGGCCGCCGGGCATGTAGCGGGACGCTGCGGCCACCGCCACCCCGCGCTCCACCAGCCGGGCGAGCTCGTCGATCTGCCTGGCGTCGTCGCATCCGTCGGCCATGGTGACCACGGCGACCGGGGCGTTCGCCACGTCGATGCCGTACCTGATCGCGTTGGCGGGTCCGGGGCCATAGGTGTTGACCAGGCACTTCAGCCGCGGCTCCTTCCGGGCGTACTCCTCGGCCACCGGAACGGTCGTGTCGTCGGCGGAGTCGACGACCACCAGCACCTCACACGGCAGCCGCACCGACTCGAACAGCCGGTCCAGCACGCTGAGCACCTGCTCACCTTCGTTGTACGCGGGCACTACCACCGAGACCCGGGGACGCTCGGTCATATCCGGACACCGCCTCCGAGCACATCCCAGATGTCGGCGGCCGGCTTGTCGATCACCAGGCCCCGGTAGTCCGGGTGCGGCGCGCCGACCACAAGCAGGTCCGACCGGGCGATGACCTCGTCGAGCGGCAGCAGATGAGGATCGACGGTCACGTACGGGTCGGTGCAAAGGACCGCCCCCGCCTTGAACTCCAGGATCCGCTTGAGCTTGTACGACAGGCTCGACCTGATGTCGTCCGAGCCCGCCTTGAACGCCATGCCCAGGATCCCGACGGTCATCGATTCCAGGTCGAATTGCTGCTCCAGCCGGTGCACCACGTAGAGCGGCAGGCCCTCGTTGATCGCCATCGCCGAGTGGCCAAGCGGGAAGTTGTTGTCGTTATAGGCGGCGAGCTGCATGGTGTCCTTGAACAGGCACGGCCCCGCGGCGAAGCCCGCCGCGGGCATGTCGGCCGCCCGCGGGTAATCCGCGGCCAGCCCCTGCCGGATCCGCTCGAAGTCCAGCCCCCGCTCGTTAGCCATCATGTAGAGCTGGTTGGCGGTGGCGAACTTGATGTACCGCCAGACGTTGGTGAACAGTTTCGCCAGCTCCGCCTCCTCGGGCGACATCACCACCAGCTTGCTGGTCAGCCGCTCGAACAGCCGGGACGCTCGTTCCGTCCCGGTCGCGGTGCGGGCCGAGACGATCTGCGGCAGCTCGAAGAGCTCGGTCATCGCCTTGCCTTCGGCGATCCGCTCCGGGCAGAACGCGACCTCTATCTCCAGCCCCAGCCCGGCTACCATCTTCTCCACCAGCGCCGTCACGCCGGGAAATACGGTGCTGCGCAGGATAAGCAGCTGGCCGTCGCGCAGGTAGCGGGCGCAGCCGGCGAGGGCCTTGGGGATCGCGTTCTGGTCGGGATTCAGGTGCTCGTCCACCGGCGTGCCGATGACCACCACCACGTGCTCCGCCGTGCCGACGATCGCCGGATCAATGGACGCCTCAAGACGACCGGCGCTGAGCACCCGGTGCAGCACCTCCTCCGCGCCGGGTTCCGCGAACGGCATCCGGCCCGAGTTCACCGTGGCGACCGCGGTCTCGCTCAGGTCGTAAATGGCCACCCTGGCGCCGCGGTCCGCGAACGCGAGCGCAAGCGGCAATCCCACGTGCCCGCAACCCCCGATGACGACCACATCTTGGTCGACCTGGTCAGGCAACTTCGTCACGTGCATACCTCCGGCTGGGATAGCAGGCCTCCGGGGCCTCGGGAGCACCGTATGGGCGCAACTGCGTCACGTCTCCGGCGCTTTACCTTACCGCCATGCCCATCCCGCGCATGGTCTTGTTATCCCGCTGTCGCCACATGCCGACCTGCCCGTCACATAGCACGCCAACAGCCCTTTCCCGTGACGGCAGTAGATTAGAGGCCTTGATAAGCGAACCGGTGTCACCTACGGTAAGCTCTCGCAGCGCGGCTGGCCTGGCCCGCATTCGTCAAGGATGCACCATGCCCGGTCAGGAGCCCGTGATGCACCGCACGCAGGTCGCGGAGCCGGTGACGCCGGACGGGCCGCTCCGCTCGCTCGGGTCAAGGACCGACCGGCCCGCCGTGACCGGCCTGATCGCCCTGCTCGCCGCGCTCGGCTTCGTGCTGGCCCGCTGGCAGATCTGGGCTCACGGCAACATCGGCCGGTTCATCCTCGTCGGGCACCACTTCGCGTCCTCCGCCCAGCTGCCACACGGGATACCCGTCGCACCGACCTACGGCTATGACGGCCAGTTCTTCTACCGGCTGGCGCTCAACCCGCTGAACTTCAACCACACGGCGTACGGCATCACCATGGACCGGCCCTACCGCTACATGCGGATCGGCTATCCCGCCGTGACCTGGCTGTTCTCCCTGGGCCAGCACGCCGCGGTTCCCGTGGTGCTGGTCGCCGTCAACATCGCCGCTATCGGCGCCATGGGCTACCTGGGCGCCGTCTTCGCCCGGGACGGCGGGTGGCACGCGCTGGCCGGCCTGCTGCTGCCCGGCTACTTCGGCCTCCTCACCAGCCTGTCCCGGGATACCGCGGAGCCGCTCGCCGCCGCCTGCCTGCTGGCCGGCTTGCTCGCCGTGCGGGCCAGGCGGCCTGTCCTGGCCGCCCTGCTGCTGGCCTACGGTGCGCTGACCAGGGAGACGGTCATGGTCGCGGTCGCAGCCATCGCCATCGTCCGGGTCATCGGCGTCCTGCGCCGGACGCAGCGCCCAGGCCGCGATGATCTCGCCTGGGTGCTGCCCGCCGTGATGTTCGTGGCCTGGCAGGTGGTGGTGAAAGCCGCGACCGGAAGCATCCCCCTGCTGGCCGACGGCGGCCGTAACGCGGGCGCGCCGTTCATTGCCCCGTTCCAGGCGCTGCGGAACAACCTCGCCCACCTCAATACGCACCAGTTCGACCAGACCGACCTGTGGCTTCTGGAGCTAGCGATCCTGGTCTTCTTCGCGATCGCGGCGTTGCTGTCGCTGCGGTCCACCAGCGCACCGGTCCATGAACGGGTGGCTCTCGTCCTTTACCTGATGGAAATCTGCATCGTCACGCCGAGCACCTGGGGCAGCCTCGATGCCGACCTGCGATCTTTCATCGAGGTCTACCTGCTGGCCGTGATCATCCTCCTGGGTACCCGCCGGCGAAGCGCCGGGGCCTGGCTGCTCCCCGTGCTCGCGGCCCTCACCGTGCCCGCCCTGATCGTCGTGACGCAACGCAGGCTCGCCGGGTCCTGACCACGGGCGGCCCGGGTCGCCCGCTGGCAGAGCACCCGATCCCGTCGCTCATCCGAGTTCGCTCAGCAGGTTACGGTTCCAGACCAGGACGGTGTAGGCACCGACATGGTAGGTTCGCGCAGGCTCGCCGAAGGTGGCCAGCGCGGCCCGCTTGCCGGTAAAGCCGGGATACCCTCCCCCGCCCGGAGAGAGCACGACGAAGTTCGCTGTGCTCCGCTTCGGGTCATACCAGTCCGTCTTGGACTCAAAGGCAACCGGGATCAGCCGTCCGCCCGACTGGGCCACGAGCCGGATCTGGACCTGGTTACCGCTGGTCAAAGTGACGACGTTCGATTCCCAGTAACCGGACAGGCCAGTGCGCAGATGCCGCGCCAGCAGCCAGGAGGTGAGCTGCTGGTTCTGCGCGGGCACCGGCGGCTGACTGATCTCGCGGGCTAGGCCGGCCAGGTAGCCGAGCAGCACAACGAGCAGGATCGGGACTAGCTTGGATGCCTGAAGCCGGCCGCCCAGGAGGCGTCCGGCCAAGGCAGCGCTGAACGGCAGCACGGCGACGATCTCACGCGTCTGGCTGACCACATTGGCCTTGGTGCTGAGCACGTAGGCGGCCAAGTTGATGGCCAGGCCCGTAATCAGCAGCTGAGCGACCAGATCACGGTCCCGCAGGAAGCGCAGCGCCGCCAGCCATGTCCCCCAGGCCGCCAGGAAGACACCGACCACGTGCAGCCAGGTGAAGATAATACTGGCCGTCAGGCGGAGCCCGAGGAAGTCGGCGCCGCCCAGGAGCAGGAGCCCCTGGGCGGTGATGCCGAGGTTGCGCGCCACGGTCGTGCCACTGCGGGCGAACTGCGCCGAGGGCGCCGGCATGTAAAACCCGCCGTGAGCGTGAATGACGTGCACCGCCAGTACGCCCGCGGCCGCAGCGACGAGGGCGGCCGCGCCGAGAGCCATGTCGTACCACTGCGCCGCCAGCGGCTTCCGCTCGACGGCCACGGCCTGGCCGGCACGGATCGCGCATACGAGCGCGAGCGGCAGTGCCCCGATGTAAAGCACCAGCCTGTCCGCCACCTCTACCCAGCCAAGGAGCGTCCCGGCGATGACCGGGATATACCAGCGGGGGCGGGCACGGTCCAGGATCAGCCAGACCACCAGGACCGTCATGGACGTGCCGATGTGGTCCGGTGAGGAGATGAGGATGTTAACCCCCGACGCCAGCTGGGGCGCGAGCATGATGCCGACCGCGATGAGCACGCGCGCCAGGGCCTGACGCCCGGTGGCATTGCCCTTGGCCAGCAACCCAGCTAGCAGCGTCGCGAGCGTGTACGTCATGGCCGCGGCCACGTGCACGACGTCCTGGTTCAGCCCGCGCAGGGACTCCACCAGCATGTACTGCGGCAGTTCCGTGGTGTAGTACGAGACATCCCCCAGCATCCAGCCATGCAGCAGAAGGTTGCCGTGCAGCATGTCCCAGGCCTGCAAGGCCTGGGACGCGCCGTCGGAATTGACCGCCCGGGTCCGCGCCAGTAGCAGATAGGTCACAAAAGCGGCCAGCACGCACAGCACCCAGAGCGCCGCTAGCAGCCATCGACGCGGCCGCTGGGCACCAAGCCCGGTCGACCCTGGCGCGCCTGGTGCCTGGTCATCCCCCGCTGCGGAAAGCAGCGCTTCGCTGGCACTCATCCGGCGGTCACGACGGCCTGCCGGAGCCGTCCGATGACGATGCTGCCGGGCGGGGCGGTGGGGCGGAGCCAGTAGACCTGGCCAGCTGCGATCTCCGGCCCCGTGCAGGTGAACTGGGCGGTCATGATGAACGTCCAGGTGGGGTCCGGCACGCACGCCCGGACGCCGGTCCGCTCCGCCTGCACCAGGAAGCCGGTGACGTCGGGCCAGGAATCGTGGTCGAACCGCAGGACGATCATCCGGCCGCCTGAGCGCGCGGCGAGAGCGGACACCACCCCGGGCAGCGCGGGATCGGTGTCGGCGCCGCTACTGGCCACGGCCGGATCGCTGAGGTTCGTGCTGGTGTGTGTGCCCGGTGCGATCGCCAATGCGGCCAGCGCGAGCGCCACCGCGCCGATGGCCGTGAGGGCACCCAGCCGCGACGGCAGCGCCTCGACCACGCCCACCACGACGACCAGCAGCATGATGGCCGGCGCCGACCAGTAGAAATAGCCGATGTAGTGCGAGGATATGACATCGATCCCGGACTTGGCGTAGTACAGGAACGCCAGCGACGACACCGCATTGACGGCCAGCAGCGCGATCAGGAAACGGCGGAGCCGAACGGGGCCAAGCCACCTGGTGACCGCGGCGGCGACCGCGTATCCCGCTACCGGGACCACCCACGCATCCCGGTACGGCCACCAGTTCCACAACGCATCCTGCACCGTCTGGGCCAGGCTGTGCCCGCCCACCTTCTTTGAGGACGTGTACGCCAGGTAAAGGCCGAATTGACCTGGCCAGTGCAGCACCAGGTTGAGGACGATCGGGAAGGCGAAGACGGTGCTGATGACCGCCACCGGAATCCATACCCGCCGCTGCGTGGCGAAGAAGGACCGGATCGAGGCGCCGAGGACGTGCCGCCGGGACCACAGCACCGCCACCAGGACGGTACACGTGATCACCGGCACGAAGAAGAGGAAGCACGCGTGCCCGTGAATCAGGAACCAGCCCGTCAGCGCCAGTATCCACGCGTCCCGCTCCCGCCCCGCCGCCACCGACGCGGCCGCGACAAGGAAGGCAATGTACGTCGGCACGTACAAATACGGCATCCAGTCCGTGCTGAGTATGGCCGGGTGCACGGACGCGAAGGCGACCACGGCCGCGAAGCAGGCCGCCGCGCCGCGCACCGACCCGGTCCAGCTGTAGCCGATCCCGGCGACGAGCGCCATCAACATCGCGTTCAGCGCGTAGACCGCGAGCAACTGGCCATTCCAGGCGGTCGGGACGACGTGCAGCCCGGCCCAGAACAGGGATTCACCGGCTGCCTGGACGTACATGTACGCGGGGCCTGGATGGTGAAAGTGGTCCCGGGAGTAGTTTCCGATCAGCAGCGTGAAGTGCCGGGCTTGCTCGATCAGCAGAGAGTTCGCGCCCATGTCCGCGTCCTCATACAGCCGCGTGCTGAACAGGAACCGGTTACGGACGCAGAGCAGCACGAGCAGGACGGCCGTCGCCGCCGTCACCACCCACCATCTACCGCGCCGGCCCGCGCCCTCCGCCGCGTGCTCTGTCACGTGCCCGGTTCCGTCCGTCACGGCCGAGATAATCGATTCGTGCTCCTCGCTGACGCTCACGTGGCGGTCTCCCTTAACCGTGGGACGCTGTTGAGCAGGTTCCTTTCCCAGACCAGAACGGTGTAGGGGCCGGTGTGATACGTCCGGTCAGGACGGCCGAAATACTTCCGGACCAGTGCCCGCGGCTCCCAGTGGTTCATGAAGCCCGGCCGGCTGTCCAGGACGATGAAGTTGGCGTAATGCAGCTTCGGGCTGTACCACGAGACGTTGGACATCCACAGGTCGCGTTTCATGCTGTACTGCATCAGCGCCCTGACCTCGACCCGGCCGCCGCTGTCCACCGTCACGCTGCTACTCGTCCAGTAGCCGCTGAGCCCATAGGTCAGGTGATGGTCAAGCAGCCAGGACGCGAGGCTGGTGTTGGCCGGGGGGGCCGTCGGCTGGCTGATCTCGTATCCGAGCCCCGCAGTATAGCCAGCCAGGACCAGGATCCCGGCGGCGAAGCCAGCCAGCCTGAGCCGGCGGCCCAGGCCACCGGACGCGGCGGGCTGGTTCCCGCCTTCGGCGGCACCCTCCTTGACCGCCTGGACTCTCCGGGTCAGCACCCGCGCGGCCAGCGCCGCTCCGAACGGGACGATGATGGCGACCTCGTGCGCCGCCTCGTCCGCGGCGTTGCTGAGCAGGTACAGCGCCACGTTGAGGACGATGGCCACGGCGAGAACCTGGTCGACCAGGCTGACGCTGATGAACCGCCATGCCGTCCGCGCCAGAGCCGACAAGACCGCGAGCACGCTGGCCAGGTGCAGGAGCGCCAAAGCGAGCCACACGCCGCTGAGGCCGCCGTAGTTGGCTCCGAAAACCTCGAGCACCTTCCACCCGGCCTGCGCGTTGTTGTGCAAGTTATGCCACGACACCAGGTAGAACGGCAGCCGGTTGACGGTGTAGCCGCCTAGGGCGCTGAGCAGGTTATTGACGACCCAGCCGGCCCCTGCCGCGGACAGGGCCGCGGCGCCAAGCGACAGGTCGTACCACTGGGCGGCGATGCGGCCAGGCCAGTGGCCGCGACCGACCGCAAAGCCCCGGATGACCCGCGCCGCGGCGACCGCTCCCAGCGGGCCGATCCCGACCACGTACACAACGGGGTCGGCGACCAGCGCCCAGGTGAGCAGCACGGCGGTCAGCACCGGCACGTACCATTTCGGCGCCATCTTGTCGAGCAGCAGCCAGCTGAGCAGCAGCGGGACCGAGGTGCCGATGTGTCCGACCGACAGGTCCAGGGCGAAGACGCCCAGGCCGAACTGCGGGGCCAGCATGATGCCCGCCGCGATCAGCGTCCTGATCCAGGCCGCGCGCCCGGACGAGCCGCTCCGGGCCAGCACCACGGCGAGCAGAAATGTCAGCGTGTAGGTCATCGCGGCGGCGACGTGCGCGGTCTGCATGTGCGGGCCGAGGAAGCTTTCCAGCAGGGCGTACTGCGGCAGTTCGGTCGGGTAGAACGACACGTCGGACATGTACCAGCCGTGCAGCAGCAGGTGGCCATGCAGCAGGTCCCATCCCATCAGCAGGATGTTGGCGCTGTCAGAGTTAAGGGTGTAGGTCTCGGAAAGCCGCAGGTACACCGTGAACAGGACCACGCCGACGACCAGATAAGCCGCGACCAGGGCCCAGCGCCTCGGGACGCCGTGCACGCTTTCACCCACGTCTGCCCCGGCCGATGAGGCCGCCCTGGCTGGTGAGTGGATCTCAGCGCCGGCCCGCAGTCCGCCCATGGAAAGGGAAGCTTAGCCGGTCCGGTAAGTAGCCGGAGTCACCAGTTGGTGGCGATGTACTTCGTTTCGGTAAATTCCAGCAGGCCTTCGTGGGCACCCTCACGGCCGATGCCGGACTGCTTCACACCGCCGAACGGGGCGGCCGGATCGGACACGATGCCGCGGTTGAGGCCGACCATGCCGGTTTCGAGCGCCTCGCTGACGCGCAGGCCGCGGCTGAGGTCACCGGTGTAAACATAGGAGACAAGCCCGAACTCGGTGTCGTTGGCCCAGGCGACTCCGACCGGCTGCCGCATGACCAGGATCTTGTTCGCTCCGGACGGCGCCTGCATCAGCACGCCTTCCATCCGTACCGCCTCCTCGGCGTACCAGCGGAAGAACTCGGCTGCGTACGTCGCCTCGGCCTTCGCGTCGCGCAGCGCCTTGCCGTTCTCGGCCACCATCAGCCGGGCCAGCGCATCCGCGTCCCTGGTCATCAGCTCGAAGGTCCGGCGCAGGCATTCCGCCCGCTGCCGCGCCGGTGTCGCCGCCCAGCCGGCCAGCGCATCGTGGGCCGCGCCGACCGCATCGAGCGCGTCTTCTCGGTCCGTCCGCCACTTCGGCCACCGCGTCCTCGGTGGCCGGGTCGATCACGGGTATCGTGCCGCCGTCCCGGCCGCCGGTCCACTTGCCGCCGATGAGCAGCCCCGTGGGTACATCGATGCCAACCAGCTCGGCCAGGTTGCCGCTCACTGCTTTTCCTCTCCCGCAGGCCCCGAGCGCCCCAGGCGCCTCACCCACATCGCGCCTGCAATGATCGTGGATAGTTACCTCCGAATTTCGGAGGTAACTATCCACGATGATGCGATTAGGGATAGGTGATGACGTCGCTCGGGCCGGGTGAGGTGGTAGTGACGGCGGCGCCGGTGCCGTTGATCACCGAATTGATGCCGCCCGACCCACTCAGGAAGCGGGTGAACACGTCCTGGAATTGAACGTTCGGGGTATCGGGAGCCTGGAAGGCGGTCGCGGCGTAGATCGCCACCCCCTGGTTGAAGAAGGAATAGCTGCCCATGGCGTAGCCCTTGAACGTCCTGACGCTGGGACTGACAACGAAAGCGGGATAGCCGTCCTGGGTCGGAGTTGCCATCCAGGCCGACTGGCTGGGCGGATCGTAGGGCATCTCGTTCTGGAAGAAGATGTCCGTGCCGCCCTGGCCGCTCCAGACGACCTCGTTCTTCTGGTAGTGCTCGACGGCCAGGCCGTAGGCGGTCACGTTGTCTCCGGTGACGATAACCCCGGTGCTGGCGGTGTTGGCGGTCCAGCCGACCGCGTTGCCGTGATCAGCACGCCAGGCCCAGACGTTGTCGATGATCGAGTTCCCGGCATTGTCGAGCAGGCTGACGGTCGCCGAGACGGGCGTGGTCTCGGCGCCGCCGATGCGGAAGTACACATCCTGGACCAGGTCAGGGTCACTAGCCGAGCTGGGACCGGGGAGCCCGACCGAGAGCAGCACCGGCGAGTTGACCGGGCCTGCGTCGATGATGAGACCGGACAGCTTCACCCCGCGGTTGGGCAGGACGATCATGGCGGCATTGCCGTGCTTGGGCACCAGGGTGGCCAGGCCCAGGCCTAGGACCACAGTGTCCGGACGGCTGACCACGATGGGCAGGTTCAGGTTGTAGACGCCGGGCGTGAGGATGAGGTTCTTGCCCAGGGCCAGCGCGACGCTGATCGCGAGGGTGGGGGTGGCCGGGCTGGCCACGAAGAACTTCGACAGGGGCAAGGACGTGCCGGCTTCCTGCCCGCTGGCCCAGGACGGGCCCGACGAATTGTGCTGCGTCGCGGGGACGAAGACGTTGTAGTTGCCGCTCGAGTCGGTGAACAAGAAGGGCTCTTCCTGAGTCACCGGGCTGGCGGACAGAACCGTATTCTGCTCGCACTGACCGGTGAAGACCGGCGATGGCGCGCCCTGGACGCCGGAGTAGACCATGTTCCACAGCCCCTGCGGGCACCCGTTGGCTCCGCCGATGTCGCTGTTGCGGACCATGTACTGCTGGTTGCCGTAGAAGTCGAGGGCACCGCTGACCTTGCTGTCGGCGATGAAGCCGCCGCTGGCGAAGTTGTTCGCCGCGCAGTAGTCCTGGAAGACGACGTTGCCGTTGACGATGGCGCGCCTGATCGGAGAGGCCTGAGAGGCCGACCAGATCTCCGCGCTGTTGGCGCAGCCGGCGCCGGAGGGATCCAGGACCGGGGGCGCGTAGGCCGGCGGCGAGCTCGGCAGGTCGACGTTGAGGTCCAGGTTGGACAGTGAGCGCCAGAAGTTGTCGTCGGAGTTGCAACTGCTGGTGCCGGCCGTGCACAGGTTGTTGAACACGTCGATGGCGCCGTTGATGACCGTGTCCTGCGGCAGCGAGCCCAGGCCGGCCACCTCGGTGTAGTAACCGACCTGGAACACCAGCGGGTCGGCGGCCGACCCGTAGGTCCCGGGCTGGAAGAAGATCGCATAACGCTGGCTGCTGAACTGGCTGGCTACCGGGACCTGCTGGCTGGCGATGTTGTCGAGGTCAGTCTGGATGGTGGCCTGGCTCATGGTGTCGCTGAAGACGCAGACGTTGGCGCCGAAGGAGGTCGCGTTCTCCCCTGGGCACAAGGAGGACGGTGCCTGCGCGGGCCGAGCCCCGGTAGCTGCGCTGGCGGCAGCGGCGGCGGGCACCGCCGCGAGTCCGGCTCCGGCGATCAGGGCCGCCGCCACGTACATGGCCGGGCCGGGCCGCCCGCGGGCGGCAAAGGTTCTCGTCATAATGCCGCCCCGGAGGGCCGCTAGCTGTGGAAGTCTCATTGCGTTACCTTGGTCCCTTCAGCTTTAGATATCGCCCTCCCCCCAGGGTCGTGCCCATCGGTGGCTATTTCCCGGTGATAACTTTGACGGCAGAAAAAGAACCGCAGTTCATGACGACGCGGCGACCAGGCCACCTTCCACGACCGCTTTTCGTGAATTTCCAGGAATAGCACCGGGCCTTAACATATCGGTAACGTTGTTAACGCGGCATAAACATCATTGTATGATCATAAAAAATTTGTAAACGCTTACATGACAATGATCATGGGCGATGACCCCGCCGTTACCAGGACCAGGTGGCACGGCGTCCAGGAGCCTGGGCCGGGTGTTCAGGCGGCGGCGTTGGGGCTGGCCTGCGAGGTTGCCTTGGCGGGTGCGGTTCCGTTGCTGCCTGGCTCGCTGGCCTGACCGTTAGCGGCCCGGGCCGGCGCGACCGCCTGAGCGATCCAGCCACCGATGCGATCGACGAGATCCTGACTGCAGGCGGCCTCAGCGTGGCCCATGTCCGGTAGCAGCCAGAGGTCCTTGGGCTCCCGGGCCGCCATGTACAGCTGCCGCGCGTGCTCGGGCGGGAAGTAGTTGTCCTTGCCGCCGTGCACGATCAGCAGCGGGACCGGCGAGATCCGCGCCGCCGCCTCGGCCGGAGGGACGGGCACCAGCTTCCAGCCCTCCGGGCTGATCCTGGTCTTCAGCCACCGGCTGGTGACAAACCGGCCGAGCCGGTGCTCGACCGCGAAGTGCACCCGGCGCATCGGTTCGGTGCCGCGGTAGTACCACCGGCCCGGGCCGCTGACCGACGCCACCGCGTCGAGCCCCCCGATCAGGCCGGCGTGCCGGAGAACGATCGACGCGCCCATCGAGAACCCGACCGTGGCGATCCGCTGGTAGCCGAGTTGGCGCGCGTAGGCGACCACCACGTCGAGGTCCTTGATCTCCTGGTCGCCTAGCGTGGACATGCCGCCGGAGCGTCCGTGACCGCGGAAATCGAAGGTGAGCACGCCAGCCATCCGGTTAAACCGGTTGGCGATGCGCCAGACGTTAGGCCGCTGCCAGGACAGCGTGAAACCGTGCGCGACCACGATCGCGAGATCCCCCGCACCAGGAAGATGAATGGCCTCGATCGGGACACCATCTTCGGTGACCAGGGTTGTTGCCGTGACAACAGGCTTGGTCATAGTTCACCCCGCCAGACAGGTTACCGCCGTGATCCGGCGGTTTTCCCAAAGGTAACCACGTCGGCAGCGGTATCAGTCCCGGTGCGGGCCGGATCAACCCCGGATCAACCCGGGGACTAGCCGAACCGGCCGCCGATGGGGAAAGCTTCGGTTAGCCGCCGAGCAAAGGAGCATCATGTCCGTGCTGAAGGCCCTTACCGACGCCATTCGCGACAGCTCCGTCGAGGTCATCGATCTCACCGCCCCGCTGACGTCAGACACGCCGATCATCAACCTGCCTGAGCCGTTCGGCAACACCGCTCGTTTCACGCTGACCGAGATCACCGACGCCGGCGCCGCGCACTCCTTCGACCCGCCGTTCCCTTGTCATTCGGCCCTGCTCGGCGCCGGCAAGTACGGCCTGACCCAGCTGCGGAACCTGGGC
>OCZU010001010.1_pt1 | contig 18961 bp, 14 predicted proteins | sample 1539001 | NCBI WGS metagenome assembly OCZU01 (sample SAMEA3539306, study PRJEB22396) | soil metagenome | biome: tundra; feature: field; material: soil | place: USA | collected 2010-05 | depth 0.15 m | reverse complement strand
GGGCAACTCATGACGCAACGTGATCAGAGCCTAGCGCGTCAGACCGGCTGCGCGGCACCCCGGTACTGCGCCCGAGCCGACGCGTACAGGCAAACCGCCGCGGCGGCGGCCAGGTTCAGGCTCTCGGCCCGACCGTAGATCGGCACCGCCACCGCCTCGTCGGCGAGCGCGATCAAGTCGGCGGGCAGCCCCCAGGCCTCGTTGCCGAAGAGCCACGCCGTCGGCATCGCGAGCCGGCCGGCGGCGTCGAGGTCATCGAGACCCGGCCTGGCGCTGCCGTCGGCCGCGAGCACGGTCAGCCCGGCGCCGCGCAGCGCGGTCGCCGCCGTGCTGACCGAGGTGCCGAGCACGACTGGCAGGTGAAAGAGCGAGCCGGCCGACGATCGAACGCACTTGCTGTTGTACGGATCCACCGAAGCGTCCGCGAATATCACTCCTTGAGCACCGGCGGCATCGGCCGTGCGCAGCACGGTGCCGGCGTTGCCAGGGTCGCGGACGTTGGCGAGCACGACTACCAGCCTCGGCTCGGCCGAGATCAGGTCGGCGAGCGGAACGTCGATGAATCGGCAGACCGCGAGCAGTCCCTGCGGCGTCACGGTCTGAGCAAGTTCAGCCATCACCTCACCGCTGACCTCGTGCACTGCGGCACCCGTTGCCGCCACTGCGCTGACCAGGTCGCCGTGCCGCGATCTGGCCGGCCCCGTGACGAACAGTTCGGTGATCAGTTCATGCGGACGCTGCTGGCCGGGCCGGAGGGCCTCCGTCGGCTGGCCGAGTGCCTCACGGACCGCCTGCGGACCCTCGGCCAGGAACAGCCTGGACCGCTCCCGCAGCGCTCGCTTGGCAAGCTGCCGCGCGGCCCTGACCCTGGCGGACCGAGGACCGGCTAGCTCAGCCATCGCGGCGCGGGCGCTGTGGCTGTGCTAGCGATCCGCTCATGCTTCAGGCCGCGGCCGCGCGCGGCGCGTCCACGTCGTCGGGCAGCGCCTTGCGTGCTACCTCGACCAGCGCCGAGAAGGCACTCGGATCAGCAACGGCCAGATCGGCAAGCATCTTCCTGTCAACATCGACCCCAGCAACCTTCAGGCCCTGGATGAACCGGTTATAGGTGATGCCATCAGCTCGTGCCGCTGCGTTAATGCGCTGAATCCAGAGCCTGCGAAACGCGCCCTTGCGATCCTTGCGATCCCGGTACGCATAGGTCATGGAGTGCAGTTGCTGCTCCTTGGCCTTGCGGTAGAGCCGGGAGCGCTGCCCCCGGTAGCCGCTAGCTCGCTCCAGGACAACCCGGCGCTTCTTGTGGGCATTGACCGCCCGCTTTACGCGTGCCATGTGTTCGACTCCTTTGCGGCGGACCGCGTCACTTGCCCAGCAGTTTCTTCATCTTCTTGTGGTCGGCTGGCGAGAGCGGCACCTCGTTCGCAAGCCGTCGGGTTCGGGTGCTCGCCTTGTGTTCAAAGTAGTGCTGGCGATTCGCCCGGCGGCGCATGATCTTGCCGGTTCCGGTCACGCGGAACCGCTTCTTGGCACCGCTGTGCGTCTTCATCTTCGGCATGTCGCCGCATCCCTCGTTCCTGGCGTGCTTTTCGGCACGCGTCCTGTCGTTGTCCCGGCGACAATGTCCGTCGCCCGCTGACGCTCCTCGTGCTTAGCGGCTGGCCAGTCAGTTCCCGGCCTCGGCGCCGGCTGCGCCTTGCTCGGCCGCCCTGGTACGCGGGCCAGGCACTGGCCTCGCATCGCCTGGCTTCGCGGCGGGGGGCCTCGGCGCACTCGGCCTTGGCGGCCCTGGCCGGGGAGCGGACGGCTTAGGGGCGGTTGGCTTCGGTGCAGCCGGCTTGGCAGCTCCGGGGCCGACGGGACCCGGCTTCGGTGTGGCCGGCCTGGCCGAATCCGGCGTGGTCGCCGGCGCGCTTGGCATCGCCGACTCAGAGTTGGCCGCAGGCGCGGTCGGCATCGCCGACTCAGGATTGGCCGCTGCAGGCGCGTTTGGCCTGGCTGCGGCCGGCCTCGGCGCTGGCCTTAGCGTCGCTGGCACGTCCGTGCTCGGCGAATCAGTCGCCGATCGACCCGCTGAGCCCTGCCGTGCTGGATCCTGTCGCGCCGAACCCGCACGCGCTGTGCCCTGGCCCGCCGTGCCCTGGGCCGAACCCTGGCCCGCCGTGCCCTGGCCCGCCGTGCCCTGGGCTGCCGTGCCCTGGGCCACCGTGCCCTGGGCCACCGGAGCATGGCCGGTCCCCTGGCTCGCCGGCCCCTGGCTGAACGAGCTGTGGGCCGCAGGGCTCTGCTCTGCCGGACCCTGGCCGGTCCCCTGTCCTAGCGATACATGATCGGCTGCCTCGCTGACCGCCAATAGGTCTGCTGTCAGCAGATCGTGGCTGGCCGCGCCCATCGGTGCCGCTGCTCTGGCGCTGGCACGCTCCGGGCCCCGCGCCACCTTCGTGTCGGCCTTCTTTTTGTGCGGGCCGATCACCATGATCATGTTCCGGCCGTCTTGCTTGGGCGCAGACTCGACAAAGCCGAGTTCCTCGACATCCACAGCAAGGCGCTGCAGCAGTTTGTAGCCGAGTTCAGGCCTGGACTGCTCGCGACCGCGGAACATGATCGTGACTTTGACCTTGTCGCCCTGCCGGAGGAAGCGCTCGACATGGCCCCGCTTCGTGCCGTAGTCATGCGGGTCGATCTTCGGGCGGATCTTGATCTCCTTGATGACGGTCTGCGCCTGGTTCTTGCGCGACTCTCTAGCCTTGAGAGCCGACTCATACTTGAACTTGCCGTAGTCCATCAGTTTGCAGACCGGCGGCCGCGCCGTCGGCGCGACCTCAACCAGGTCGAGGTCTGACTCCTGAGCCAGCCGGAGCGCGTCGGTGATCGAGACAATCCCGACCTGCTCGCCGGACGGGCCGACAAGCCGTACCTCAGGTACCCGGATGCGCTCGTTAATACGAGGTTCGGTGCTGATGTGACCTCCTGTGTCACCTGTACCCTGACGCGGGCCGATCCCGGTCAGGCCGTGCCTGCCGCCGGTGCGAGAGCGAAAAGGCCCCGCACGGCGATGCTGCGGGGCCACCATTGCGCCGCCAACTGCAGCGACCGGCAACACCGACGCTGAGTCCGCCACGCGACGTCCGATCCACTGTCACGCCACGCGGTTCAGTGGGGTACGTCCGGCCCTGGCTAGCCGACCCGAAGGCCGACTAGCTCGCCAGCCAGCCTCACAGCTAGCAGCGACGCTACCCGCCAGCAGTGCCGCACCTTCCGGTCCGACTGAGCTGGCAAGGTGGGAGGTGGCCGAGGTGGTCCTCCGCTTGCGATCCGGCACGCTGTGCCGGACCTAAGTTCTTCATGCAAGAGTAGCGCATCCGGCCGACTATGTGGTATCCGCCCGCGGGCAGCTCAGGTCGCCTCCACTCTCCTGGCCAGCTCAGCTAGACCCGCCTGTCGCATGGCGTCGAGCGGGGCTGGCCGGCCGGTCATCAGCTCGACCTGGACGGCGGCCTGATGCAGCAGCAGGTCGAAGCCGCCAATCACGATACCGCCAGCCTGCCGGGCAGCGGCCGCCAGCCGAGTCGGCCAGGGATGATAGACCACGTCGAAGACCGCAGGTGGGCACGGGATGAGCGCCGGGAAAATTTGCGCAAAAGAATCGGCGGCGCCAGCCGGCACCGTGGAGATGATCAGGCTCATGCCGCGGGTGGCCGTCGGCTCAAACGGCCGCAGCGTGATTGCGATGCCCAGCCTGCTTGCTGCCGTATCCAGGTCAGCCGCGCGAGCCGGATCGCGAACCGCCACCGTCGCTGCCTGCCAGCCGAGGTCGCGCACGGCGGCAAGGGCGGCGCAAGCTGTTGCGCCGCCGCCCAGGATGAGCACCTGCCCTCTATCGCCGGCGTCCGGCACCGTAGGACGCGAGCCGGCACCACCCGGCACCGTGGGGCGCGAGCCGGCACCACCCGGCACCGTGGGGCGCGAGCCGACACCACCCGGCACCGTAGGGCGCGAGCCGACACCGCGCTCGGCTAGCGCGCTGACCATGCCCGGCACGTCGGTGTTGTAGCCGAGCCGCTGGGCTGCGGCGAGAATCACCGTATTCGCCGCACCGACCTCGGTGACCAGCGGTTCGGCGCGATCGAGCAGCGGAAGCACGGTCCGCTTGAGCGGCATGGTCAGCGAGAGGCCCGCCCAGTCAGGACCGCACGAGTCAAGCAGCGCTGGCAGCCCTGCCTCGTCGCATTCGATCGCGTCGTAGCGCCACCAGGTCAGGCCCAGTGCCTGATGCGCGGCGGTGTGCAGCACCGGCGATAGCGAGTGGCCGACCGGCATGCCGAGCACGGCAGCCCGGACGCTCCTGCGATCACCCCTCAGCTGTGCGTCCGCTGCCACTGCTGCATCTGGGCATAGGTGTTGAAGAACGTGCTATGTCCGTGATTGCCGTTCGCGATGAAATAGAGCCAGGGGCCGTCCGGCGGATGCAGAGCCGCCTCAATGGCCGTGACGCCAGGATTGCTGATCGGGCCTGGCGGCAGGCCAGTATGCAGGTACGTGTTATATGGGGTGTTGATGTGGGTCTGCGCATCGGTCGCCGCGCTGCCGTACTTGTTCAGCCCGTAGAAGACGGTGCTGTCGAAGTCAAGCGGCATGTTGAATTTCAGCCGGTTCCAGGCGACCCGCGCGATCTTGCCGAAGTCGCCGACGACGCCGGCCTCGGCCTGGACCATGCTGGCGACAATGAGTACGTGGAACGGCGTCGTGAAGACCTTGGCGGACTGGCTGACCAGATTGATGCTGGCCATCTGCTTGTTGAACTCGCTCACCATCGCCTGCAGGACCTGCAGCGGACTCTCGTGCGGCAGCAACGTGTAGGTATCTGGGAACAGGAAGCCCTCTGCGGTCTGGCCGGCCCAGGTCGGCAGGCCGAGGGATGCCGGCGGGTGCTTAATGATCTGCAGGAACTGGCTGACCGGGTCGCCGGTCTTATGTGCGAGCAGCAGCGCGATCTTGCTTGCTCGCAGCCCTTCCACGATCGTGACCTGGTCCTTGATCCTGGCGCTAGGGTCCAGTAGCAAGCTGCAGGCCAGCGCTGCGCGCATGTGGTAGTGCAGCTTGTACACGCCCGGCTGCAGGCTGCCTGGGTCCGAGACCGCATTCGCGGCCTTGACGAACGGCTCCGCCGTCATGATCACGCCGTCCTTCACTAGGATCGGCGCCAGCGATGTCAGATTCGCCCCGGGTGGCACGGTCACCCTGACGGTGCCGGTACCCGGCCCGGAGTAGTCGCCGTAGCTGCTCTGGATCAAGCTGTGAATGCGGTCGTAGCCGTAACTGGCCACGACACCGAGCACCAGCGCGACGGCCAGCACGGAGGCGACGAGGGCTGCCTTGCTCCGTAGCCTGCGTGGCCGCCGTCCGCGGCCACGGCCTCCCCCACGACCGTTCTTGCCGGAGCCACCGCGTCCGATCCTGGCGAGCAGGCCGCTGTTGCCCTCGTCCTCCCAGTCCTCATCGTCGTCCTGGCGGCCGACCGGGTCAGCGGAATCATCGGGATCGTCTTGCCAGCCGGAATAGCCAGCGGGATCGGGTACCGCTCCGCGCGCTGGCAACTGAGCGTCAGGGCGGCCCCGGCCGGACCGCCCGTCGTTCCCGCCGCCCTGCCAGCGATAGGTGCCGGGCGGCTGATCATCCGGACTCCCCTGGCCGAAGGAATCGGCCTGGTCAGAAGGCTCCGCCTGCACGTAAGGGTCGGCCTGGCCGTAAGGGTCGGACTGGCCGTAGGAACTCCCCTGGCCGAATGAGTCAGGACCAAGAGAGTCGTGCCCGTTGCTCGCCCCGGGCTTGACGCCTGGCCCGGAACCGCTGTAAGCGCCGTCAGGCCCGTGGATCGAAGTTCCGGCAGACGACTCTATCTGGCGGTAGGACTGCGAAGGGCGGTACGGCTCAAGCCCCTGGCCCCGTCCCTGGTCGTCGTAGCTCACCGTCGAGTGCGGATCGAGGTTCAAGTCCGCATCGCCACGTCCATGTCCGGCCGAACTGCCGCCCGGCTGAGCTTGATCGTAGGAGCCGGACTGGCCGTTGACGCCGGACTGGCCGTTCATGCCGGACTGGCCATTCATGCCGTTGCCGCCGTAGCCGTTCACGCTGGTGTGGCCGTTAACGCCCGTCTGGCCGCCCGGCCCGGCCTGGCCGTACACATCACTCTGACCGTATCTTGCGGGCTGGCTGAAGGGGTCGGCCTGGCCGAACGATGCGGTGTGATCGAGCGAGCCAGTCTGATCGAACGAGCCAGGCTGACCATACGGATCTCGCTGATCGTGCGGGCCAACCTCGCCGTACGGTCCGGGCTGGCCGTATGAACTTCTCTGATCGTATGGAGCGGGCTCGCCATATGAGCCGCCAGGCTGACCGTACGGACCAGGCTGACCATAAGAACCGTACTGGTCATGAGAGCCATGCTGGTCGTAAGGACCGGGCTGGCCATAAGAGCCATGCTGGTCATAAGGACCGGGCTGGCCATAAGAGCCATGCTGGTCATAAGGACCGGGCTGGCCATAAGAGCCATGCTGGTCATAAGGACCGGGCTGGCCATAAGAGCCATGCTGGCCGTAAGCGTCGGGCTGACCGTTAGAACCGGGCTGGCCATAAGAGCCATGCTGGCCGTAAGCGTCGGGCTGACCGTTAGAACCGGGCTGACCATAAGAACCGGGCTGGCCGTAAGCGTCGGGCTGGCCATAAGAACCGGGCTGGCCATAAGGATCGGGCGGACCGTAAGCGTCGGGTGGACCGTAGGCACCAGCAGGGCCGCGCGATTCTTGCTGGCCATAGGTGCCGGGTTGACCGTATTGCGAGTCGGTGTCGTCCAGCCCTGAGTAGTGCCGACCGGACGGACGGTAAGACCCCGATGGCCCGCCCAGATCGGAGGAGTGAGCGTCGGGAGGCCGTGGGGCCGAATGACGGCCCTGGCCGCGCGAGTCTGATCCGCCGTAGCCGTTCGACTCGCCGAAGTTGCCCGGCTCCTGCCGCTCCTGGCCGTCATAGCCAGCGGGCTGACCGTATCGATGCGAGCCCGCAGACTGGCTCCGCTCACCATAAGGCTCAAGTGCGGCATGAGGATCCGGCTGGTCGCCGGCGCCGGCAGAATCAGCATGGTTCCGCTCCGGCCAGTTCTGCCCGCGATCCCAGCCTGATCCGCTGTCCTGGCCGGCACTGCCGAGCCAGTCAGGAGCGCTCAGCGGGTCAGGACCACGGTCTCCGCCGGCAATTCCAGACTGGCCTGCTGCGCCTGGGTCGGAGCTAGGATTGCCCGCGTCATATCCGCCGTTCCCCGGATCCCTCCGGTGCGCGACGGTCCTGTCCTGCGCATCATCGGCGGCATAGGAGCCCCGCCCGTCTGACCCCGCCGCGTTGCCGCCAGGCATCCAGTCCCAGTCACCACTGGTCATCAGCCACCGCCCTGAACCGAGCCGAGGAGTTCCCCGGCTGGATCGCCGGTCGAGCGCTCAGCGTCGAGCGCTCCCTGCAGCAGCAAGGCCGCCGCTGCCTGGTCAACCACCGGTCGCCGCTCACGTGAGTTCCGCCCGCGCTCGGCGAGCGCGGCGTGGGCGAGGACGGTCGTGAATCGCTCATCTACAAGCCGGACAGGAATTGGCGCGACCATGGCCTGCAGTTCGGTCGCGAAAGCCCGTGCGCCGACGACGGCCATGCCAGCATGCCCGGACAGGCTGGTGGGCAGGCCGACGACGACTTCGATCGCCTGGTGCTCGGCAGCCAGGCGCGCAATCTCGGCCAGGTCGCCGCGGCCGCGCAGGACCGTGGAAAGCGGGCTGGCCAGCACGCCGCCTGGGTCGCAACGCGCGACGCCGATCCGTACCGATCCGACATCGACCGCGAGCCTGATGCCTGGCCTCAATGCACCGGTCTCCTGACCGAAGGTCTCAAGACCAATACAGTATGGCTGCAGCACGATCTCACGTTACGCTACCCGAGACATCGATGCCCCTAATAACGTCCTGAACTGCACTAAACGATGCCGCGATGAGCTGGGGTGCCTGATCGCCAAGTTCGGCTCCGCCGCCCTGAGCGATATCGTCCCGGCCGCCGCCGCGGCCGCCAAGCACGCCGGTGGCCGTGACCACCAGCGAGCCTGCGGCAAGACCGCGGGTCCTGGCCGCGTCATTTACCGTAATGACCACAGCGGGCCGGTCAGCCGGTACTCCGGCAATGACAACAACGCTCGGGCGATCAGTCGGCAACTGGCCACGGACATCAAGCGCCAGCTTCCTGATCCCGTCCGCCGGCGTACCGTCCGGCACCTGATGAGCCAGGTAAGCGATGCCATTCACGTCCGTGGCTCCGGCCGCTAGCTCGGTCGCGACGTTGGCCAGCCGCGCCGACCGCATCCGCTGCAGGTCCCGCTCCGCGTCGCGCAGCTTCGCCACGATCGCCGATATCCGCTCAGGAAGTTCGGGCCGCGGCGTCTTGAGCTGCTCGGTGAGCTGGCTGACCAGCAGGCTCTCGCGGGCCAGAAAACGGAACGCGTCAATACCGACCAGCGCCTCGACCCGGCGGACACCCGAGCCGATCGATGACTCGCCCATGATCTTCACCAGGCCGAGCTGGCCGGATCTGGCCACATGAGTGCCACCGCACAGCTCACGCGAGTAATCGCCGACCTCGACAACGCGGACCTGCTCGCCATACTTCTCGCCGAACAGCGCCAGCGCGCCCATCGCCCGTGCCTCGCTGATCGAGGTGTGGAATGCCCGGACGTCGAGATCGTTGATCAGGACCCCGTTGACTTCCTCCTCGACCTCGGCGAGCATCCCGGCGGGCACCGCCCGGCCAGCGGTGAAGTCAAACCGGAACCGGCCGGGCGAGTTCTCCGAACCAGCCTGGGCGGCGGACTCGCCGAGCGCCCCGCGGAACGCACGGTGCACCAGATGCGTCGCGGTGTGCGACCGGGAGATGGCGCGCCGCCGTTCGATGTCGATCGCTACGTGCACGGCCGCGCCGACGATGACCTCGCCCGAGGTGACCCGGCACCGATGCACGATCAGGCCGGGAACTGGCGCCTGCACGTCGAGTATCTCGATCAGCGCGCCATCGCCGGAGCCGCTGCCAGCCGATCGCATGCTGCCGCTGTCGGCTAGCTGACCGCCGCCTTCCGCGTAACACGGCGTCCGGTCCAGGACCACGTCCACTTCGCTGCCCGCGGCCGCAGACGGCACGCTCGCGCCGCCGGCCAGCAGTCCGATCACAGTCGCGTCGGCGGCGACCTCGTCATAGCCGGTAAAGACCACCTTGCCGGAGCGCTGCAGGAACTGGGCGAACACTGAGATATCGGCGTTACCGGTCTTCTTCGCCGCCGCGTCCTGCTTGGCCCGCTGCCGCTGCTCCGACATCAGCCGCCGGAATTCAGGCTCATCGACCGTCAGGCCCTGCTCGGCCGCCATCTCCAAGGTCAGGTCGATCGGGAATCCGTAGGTGTCGTGCAGCTGGAACGCCTCACCGCCGCTGATCGTGCCGGCCCCCCGGCGGCTCGTCTCCTCCACCGCCGCCTCGAAGATCGCGGTGCCAGTCCGCAGCGTGCCGAGGAATGCGGCCTCCTCGGCGTCAAGCACGGTGTGCACGTTCGGCGCGTCGCGGATCAGCTCGGGGTACTGGTCGCCGAGCGCGCTGATCGCCACCGACGCCAGTTCATGCAGGTACCGATCGTCCTGACCGGCCCTGCCCCCGTCGCCCCCGCGCTGCGAACCAGCTAGCAGCCGCAGGTCCCTGACGCTGCGGCGGACGATCCGGCGCAGGACGTAGCCGCGACCTTCGTTGGACGGCATGATGCCGTCGGCGACCATCATCACCGCCGCCCGCACGTGGTCGGCCACCACCCGGAGCGCGACGTCGCTGCGGTGGTCCCTGCCGTATTTCTGCTCGGTCAGCTCGGCCGCCCGGTCGAGCACCTTCCACATGGTGTCGATCTCGTAGATGTTGTCGACGCCCTGCAGCAGAGCAGCCATCCGCTCCAGGCCCATGCCGGTGTCGATATTTCGCGACGGCAGCGCGCCCTGGACGTCGAAATCCACCTTGGCCCGAACCGCGCTGAGCTGGTCCTGCATGAAGACGAGATTCCACACCTCGAGATAACGATCCTCGTCAGCCTCCGGTCCGCCCTCGCGGCCGTAGTCAGGCCCGCGGTCGTAGTAGATCTCCGAGCACGGACCGCCCGGCCCGGGCACGCCCATGTGCCAGTAGTTGTCCTCAAGGCCACGGCGCTGAATGCGCTCCTGCGGCACTCCGACCTGGTCGTGCCAGATCCTCGCGGCCTCGTCATCGTCGGTGTACACCGTCGCCCAGAGCCGGTGCTCGGGGAATCCGAATCCACCGTCCGCCTCGGACCGGGTGAGCAGGTCCCATGCGAACGGGATGGCCTGGGCCTTGAAGTAGTCCCCGAAGGAGAAGTTGCCCAGCATCTGGAAGAAGGTCGCGTGCCGGCTGGTCCTGCCCACTTCCTCGATGTCCGGCGTTCGCACGCACTTCTGCGCGCTGGTCGCTCGCGGGAACGGCGGAACTGCCTGGCCGAGGAAGTACGGCTTGAACGGCACCATCCCGGCATTCACCAGTAGCAGCGTAGGGTCCTCAGCGATCAGGCTGGCCGATGGAACAACGGTGTGCCCGCGCTGGGAAAAGTAGTCAAGGAAACGGCGGACAATCTCTGCCGACTCCATCAACGGCCATCCTTAAGGTTGTCGCTGCTAGGTATTGCCCGCGGGCCAGATCGCGCCTGCTGACCTACGAGAGTATTGCCTGACCGGCCAGAATGCCGAGCCATGTACTCGGCCATGCCATCGCGCACATCGCTCAGGAACGCGTCGGCCCCGGTGCCTGACCGCCCGGAGGCGAGCCGCCGGCCACCTGGGTGGCCAGCCTCGAGCCTGTTCTGACCGCGCGCAACCTGCCGCCAGCCTGACCCGGCCAGCCGCCGCGGCGAAATCGCTCTGACCAGCCTTTCCAGCCGCCGGTACCCGAGTATTCCGAGGATCGCGCCGGCTGCCAGCCAGCTCGCCCTGCGGATCACCGCTGCCTCCGGCCAGGTTCAAGCGGCACCCGAGCATGCCGCTGGGTGGCGGCCCGTCTGATCGCCATCGCGCGGCGGACTCCATGACCGGCCGCCGCCAGCCGCAGCACCGGGGCGCCGAGACCAGCCGCGATCAGCCTGGTGGTCCCGGCCACGGCGGATACCTGCTCGGAGAGCTCGGACATGCTCACCGCCACCTGGTCGACGCTCTCAGCTACCGCCCCGGTCCTGGCCAGCTGCTCGTCGGCCCGATCGACGGTGGCCTGCGCACGGCGGATCAGCTCGTCGGCGCTGCCAGCGTGGGCGGTCACCATCGCAGTCGCCACTGAGATCAGCCGGGCCAGCCGGGCCAGCACGTAAATGGCCGCACAGACTCCTGCGGCGAAGAAGCCCGCAGCGATCAGCGCTGCCAGCTGACCGGTGTTCATCGGCTGCTGCTCCCTTGCCCGGCTCGTGTGCTGGTTACTGCGCAGACACTATCGCGTGCCCGGCGACCCGGAGTGCCGCGCCGAAATTGCCGACCGGGCCCGCGGTCATGGCCCGCAGGGCTCTGGCTCCGCCGCGGGACCGTCAAGTACGGCCCTGATCCGCTCGACCCGGTCGGCATATCTCGTCTCGGCGCCGTGCCGGGACGGCTCGTAGTATCGGCGGCCGGCCGCAGCGGCAGGCAGGTATTCCTGCTGGACAATCCCCTCGGCGGCGTCGTGCGGGTACTGGTAGCCCTGCCCGTGGCCCAGCCTCGCCGCACCCCGGTAGCTGGCGTCGCGCAGGTGCGCAGGAACCGGCCCGGACCGCCCGGACCTGACGTCGTCCGCTGCCGCCCCGATCGCCCGGATCACCGAGTTGGACTTCGGCGCCAGCGCCAGGTGGATCGTCGCCTGAGCTAGGTTGAGCCTGGCCTCGGGCAAGCCGACGAACTCCACCGCCTGCGCGGCGGCCACGGCCACGCCGAGCGCGGTCGGATCGGCCATCCCGACGTCCTCGCTTGCATGCACGATCAGCCGTCGCGCGATGAACCTGGCGTCCTCGCCGGCCTCGATCATCAGGGCGAGATAGTGCAGCGCGGCGTCGACGTCACTCCCCCTGATGCTCTTGATGAACGCGCTGATCACGTCGTAGTGCTGGTCACCGGCCCGGTCGTACCGCACGGCGACCCGGTCCACCGCCCGCTCAAGCTCAGCCGCATCGATCACGCCGCCACGCGGCAGTCCGAGCGCACCGGCCTCCAGATAGGTAAGTGCCCGGCGGGCATCCCCGCCGGCCATCCGCAGCAGCAGCTCGACAGCGTCCTGGGCCAGTGTCACGGCGCCGCCGAGCCCGCGATCATCGGTGACCGCGCGCGAGATGACCTCCCGCAGCTGCTCATCGGCCAGGGGCCGCAAGGTCAGCAGCAGCGAGCGCGACAGCAGCGGCCCGACCACCGAGAACGACGGGTTCTCCGTCGTGGCGCCGATGAAGGACACCCACCGGTTTTCCACGGCAGGCAGCAGCGCGTCCTGCTGTGCCTTGTTGAACCTGTGCACCTCGTCGATGAACAACAGGGTCTGGGTCCCGGTCAGGCCAAGCTCGGTGCGGGCGCCGTCGATCGCCGCCCGGACCTGGCTGACTCCGGCCGAGACCGCCGACAGCTCGGTAAACCGGCGGCTGGTCACCTGGCTGAGCACGTAGGCGAGCGTGGTCTTCCCCGTCCCCGGCGGTCCCCAGAGCAGCACCGACATCGGCGCTCCGTGCTCGACAAGCTTGCGCAGCGGCGAGCCTGCCCCGGTCAGGTGCGGCTGCCCGAGCACCTCGTCCAGGTTCCGCGGCCGCATCCGGACCGCTAGCGGGGCAGCCGCCCTGGCGGCGTCCTCGCCGGCCTCGTCAAACAGCGTCGAGCCCGGAGGCTGCGGATCCTTCCGGGTGACCACACCCAGACACTATCCGCCAGTGGTCAGGCTGGCCCGGCCACCGCGTCCACGCCGGCTTCCTTGCGCTGGGCGGCGGTGATCGGGGTCGGGGCACCGGTGAGCGGGTCGTGCCCGGACGCCGCCTTGGGGAACGCGATCACGTCCCTGATCGACTCGCGTCCGGTCAGCAGCATCAGCAGCCGGTCCCAGCCGAACGCGATGCCGCCATGCGGCGGCGGTCCGTAGCGCAGCGCGTCGAGCAGAAAGCCGAACTGCGACCTGGCCTCATCCCGGGACAAGCCGATGACGTCAAACACCTGCTGCTGAATGCCGGGCCGGTGGATCCGGATCGACCCGCCGCCGATCTCGGTGCCGTTGCAGACGATGTCGTAGGCGTCGGCGAGCGCGCCGGCCGGCTCGCAGGTGAACTTCTCGGCCCACTCCGGCAGCGGCGACGTGAACGGGTGATGCACGGCGGTCCAGCCGCCCGTGCCGTCTTCCTCGAACATCGGCGCGTCGACTACCCACGTGAACGCCCATGCGCTGGCATCGATCAGGTCGCACCGGGCGCCGATCTCCAGCCGGGCGGCACCGAGCAGCGTCCGCGCGCCGTTCGCGGTACCGGCCGCGAAGAACACGCAGTCGCCGGGATTGGCTCCAGTCGCGGCAGCCAGCCCGGACTTTTCGTTATCGATGAGGTTCTTGGCTACCGGTCCCGCGTCGGAGACCGATCCATCCTCGGCGATCAGCACGTATGCCAGTCCGCGGGCGCCGCGCGAGCGGGCCCAGTCCTGCCAGCCGTCGAGCTCCTTGCGCGACTGCCCGGCTCCGCCGGGCATCACGACAGCGCCGACGTGCGGCGCCTGGAACACCCGGAAGCCGGTGTCGGCGAAGTAGGCCGTCAGGTCGACGAGCTCACAGCCGAACCGCAGGTCCGGCTTGTCCGACCCGTAGCGTGCCATCGCGTCGGCGTAGGTCATCTGCGGGATCGGCCGCTGCACCTCAAAGCCGGCGATCTCGGACCATAGCCGCTGGACCAGATCCTCGGCCACCTCGACCACGTCCGCGCGGGTGATGAAGGACATCTCGATGTCGATCTGAGTGAACTCGGGCTGCCGGTCGGCCCGGAAGTCCTCGTCGCGGAAGCAGCGCACGAGCTGGTAGTAGCGTTCCAGCCCGGAGATCATCAGCAGTTGCTTGAACAGCTGCGGCGACTGGGGCAGCGCGTACCAACTGCCCGGCTGCAGCCGGACCGGGACCAGGAAGTCCCGCGCTCCCTCGGGCGTAGACCTGGTCAGGAACGGCGTCTCGACGTTCACGAAACCGCGCCCGCGCATCACGTCGCTGACCAGGTAGGCCGCGGTTGACCTGGCCCGGAGCGCCGCTGTCATGTCCGCGCGCCTGATGTCGAGGTACCGGTACCGCAGCCGGACCTCCTCGTTCAGCTCGGCATTGCCCTCAATCGGGAACGGCAGCGGATCGCACTCGGCGAGCACCTCAAGCTCGGTGGCGGCTACCTCGATCTCGCCGGTCGGCAGCTCCGGATTCTCATTCCCGGCAGGCCGGGAACGCACCTCGCCTGTGATCCGCACGCAGAACTCGGCCCGCAGCTCATGGGCCACATCATCGGCGCGCAGCACGACCTGAACCACGCCGCTGGCATCGCGCAGGTCGATGAAGACGACGCCGCCATGGTCCCGGCGGCGGGCCACCCAGCCAGTCAGAGTGACCTGCTGGCCGGCCTGCGCGGCGCGCAGCGCGCCGGCCTCGTGCGTGCGGATCATCTGCCTCGTGCCCTTCCTTGGGGAAACCCGGGATCTGTTTCCTGGAGAAACCCGGGATCTGCGTTACAGCCCGCGGGAAGGCCCCGCGGCGGGCGCGAGCCCGGCCAGGAACGGATTGGTCTCCCGCTCGGCGCCGATGGTCGTCTGCGGTCCGTGACCGGCTAGCACGACGGTGTCGTCGGGCAGCGTCAGGCAGACCCTGGACAGGGTACCGAGGATGCTCTGGTAGTCGCCGCCGGGCAGGTCGGTTCGGCCAATCGAGCCGGCGAACAGCAGGTCGCCGCTGAACAGCGTCCCGGTTTCGCTAGCTGGCGCAAGCCGGAACGTGACCGAGCCGCGAGTGTGCCCGGGGGCATGATCGACCACCAGCGAGATTCCGGCCAGCTCAAGGATCATCCCGTCGGCCAGCTCGATCACGTCATCGGGTTCTGAGAAGGTGATGCCGCCGAACAACTGCTGGCCGGCCAGCATGGACAGCCCTTTGGCCGGGTCGGTCAGCAATGCCCGGTCGGCGGGGTGGATGTAGGCGGGGATGTTCCTGGCTCCGCACACCGGCGCGACGGACCAGATGTGATCGAGGTGCCCGTGGGTGGCCAGCACGGCCACCGGACGCAGCCGGTATCGGCCGACGATCTCCTCAATGCCCGGCTCGGCGTCCTGACCAGGGTCTATGATCAGGCACTCGGCACCGGGGCCGGGCGCTACGAGATAGCAGTTCGCGGCGAACGACCCCGCGGGGAATCCGGCGATCAGCACGGGAACCTCCTGGCAGCGATGGCGCGGCGCGGCTAGGCCGCGGGGTGGCACAGCACCCGGTCCGCGAACCCAGCCCAGGCTACCGGGCCGCTCGTCGCTCCCGGCCGCAGCCACAAACCCGGCAATCGATTGGGGAGCCGTTAAATCCCGTCCCGGGGGGTCCTGCGGGGACTAGCAGTTACAGGACAGCAGCGGTTGGTGCGTCGAACCGGTAACAGCCGGTCTCAGCACCGCTGGAGTCTCGATACCATGCGCGAAGTTTTCCAGATCACCACTACCGGTCGATAACGGGAGGGTTGCAGGGGTGGCGGGTAAGAAAGAGCGCCAGCGCAGGCTCGCCAGAGAGCGCTACGAGCGGCGGCTGGCGCGTGAGGCTCAGCGGCAGCAGACGGTCCGGAAGGCGACGCAGTGGACCGCGGCTATCGTGGTGCTGCTCGTCGTCATCGGAGCGGTCGTGTTCGGCCTGATCGGGCTGAGTGGTGGTGGCAAGTCCAGCGCGCAGACGGCAGCGTCGTCCACGCCCACCCCCACAGCGCCAGCAGCCAGCCCGACGCCGAGCGCTACTCCGACGGTGGTCGAACCAGCGACGCACTGCGTCTACACCAAGACGCCGCCGCCGGCGACGCCGCTGGCCGGATCGCGGAGTGTCGGCCTGCCGCCGACCAAGCCGGACGACCAGGCGACCTATCGGGCGACGATCCTGACCAACCGCGGCAGCATCGTCATCGACTTGCTGAACTCCAAGGCGACCTGCACCGTCAACTCGTTCGTGTACCTGGCAGCTAAGAGCTACTTCAACAACACGCATTGCCACCGGCTGACCACCACCGGCATCTACGTGCTGCAGTGCGGCGATCCCACCGGCACCGGCCAGGGCGGACCCGGCTACGAGTTCGCCAACGAGAACCTCACCGGCGCGACGTATCCGGCGGGAACACTGGCGATGGCCAACGCCGGAGCCGGCACCAACGGCAGCCAGTTCTTCCTGGTGTACCAAGACACCACCCTGCAGCCCGCGTACACGCCGTTTGGCACCATCGTCGGTGGAATAAATATCATCCAGCAGGTGGCAAAGGCGGGCACCACCACTTCCAACGGTGACGGCGCCCCGAAGGAAAAGGTCGTCATCGAAAGCGTCACCATCACGAAGACCTGACTGGCACCGGAGTCAGTCAGGTACCGAGCAGGAGGTACGCGGTGAGTACCGGAAGCGAGCCGTGGGGCCGGGTAGCGCAGGACGGCACCGTCTACGTGCGTACCGCCGACGGGGAGCGCGTCGTCGGGATCTGGCAGGCCGGCAGCCCGGACGAGGCACTCGCCTTCTTTCGCCGCAGGTATGACGCGCTGGCGACCGAGGTTAGCCTCCTCGAGCGGCGGATCTCGACCACCGACCTGGCGCCCAACCAGGCCAAGGCGACCATCACCAGGCTGCTGGCCACGGTTGCCGAGGCCAACGCCGTCGGTGACCTGGACGGGCTCAGGAGGCGGCTGGACGCGCTCTCTGAGCGGGCGGAGCACCGGCGCGAGGAGCACAAGGCTGCCCGCGAGCAGGCCCGCACGGAGGCGGTCGAGGTCAAGGAGCGGCTCGTCGCCGAGGCTGAGCAGATCGCGGCCGAGGCGACCCACTGGAAGTCAAGCGGCGAGCGGCTCAAGCAGTTGCTCGATGAGTGGAAGGCCGCCCCGCACGGAGACCGGCAGGCTGAAGCCGCCTTGTGGAAGCGTATGTCAGCCGCCCGCAGCGCCTTCGCCAAGCGCCGCAAGAGCTACTTCACGACGCTGGAGGGCGAGCGCGGCGAGGTCAAGGCACGCAAGGAGGCTCTGGTCAGCCGGGCCGAGGAGCTCGTGACCTCGACCGACTGGGCGGCGACGGCTGCGGGCTACCGCGAGCTGATGGCTACCTGGAAGGATGCCGGGCGGGCTGACCGCGCGACCGAGGACGAGCTGTGGAAGCGGTTCAGGGCCGCCCAGAACAGCTTCTTCGAGGCCAGGTCGGCGGTGCTGTCGGCTAAGGACAACCAGCTGCGCGAGCACGCCAGCGCCAAGGAGCAGCTGCTGGCTGAGGCCGAGGGACTGCTGCCGGTCACCGACGCCAAGACCGCTCGCGGCGTGCTGCGCTCGATCCACCAGCGGTGGGACAAGATCGGAGCGGCGCCACGGGAGGCGCAGGAGCGGCTGGAGGCCGGACTGCGCAAGGTCGATGAGGCAGTGCGCAAGGCGGAGGACGCGGCCTGGCGCCGGTCCAACCCCGAAGCGCTGTCCCGGGCGAGGAGCACCGTGGATCAGATCCGCAAAGCCGTCAGCCAGCTAGAGGAGCAGCTGGCTAAGGCGACCGAACGGGGCGACGACGCGGCCAGGCAGCGGGCGGCCGGCGCCCTCGCGACCCGGCAGGCGTGGCTGACCGAGGCAGAGAAGACGCTCAGCGACCTGACCAGCTGATTGCTTGCGGGGCACTGCGGCGCGACCCGGCGCCGGCTAGCTGGTGACCCGGTGGGCGTCGTAGACGCCGTCGATATTGCGTACCGCCTTCAGCACGTGTCGCAGGTGCTCCGGGTCGCCCATCTCAAAGGTGAACTTGCTCAGCGCGACCCGGTCCCGCCGTGTGGTCACGGTGGCAGACAGGATGTTGACGTGCTGATCTGAGATGGACCTGGTGATATCGGAGAGCAGGCCGGTCCGGTCCAGGGCCTCCACCTGGATGGCGGCTAGAAACCGGGAGCTTTCCCTGGGCGACCAGCGGACGCCGACCACTCGCTCGGGCTGCGAGGAAACCAGGTGCTGCACGTTGACGCAATCGCTGCGGTGCACCGAGACTCCGTTGCCACGGGTCACGAATCCGGTGATCTTGTCGCCGGGTACCGGCGTGCAGCACTTCGACAGCCGCGCCCAGACGTCCGCGGCGCCCTCTACAGATACGCCGGAGTCCCCCGATGACGGAGTCGCGGTAGGCGACCTGGTGAGCATCGTCGCCTCGGCCAGGTCCTCCTGAGCGCCAGCCAGGCCGCCGGCCGACTTGACGAGCTTGGCAACGACCGACTGGGCGCTGACGTGACCGTCACCTACGGCCGCGTACAACCCGGACAGATCCGGATATCGCAGCTCCTGGGCCATCGCCTGCAGCGCGTCGGCCGTGGCGAGCCGCTGCAGCGGCAGGCCCTGCTTGCGCATAGTCCGCGCGATCATCGCCTTGCCGGTGTCGGCAGACGCTTCGCGGCGCTCCTTGGAGAACCAGTGCTTGATCTTGTTCCTGGCCCGTGCGCTCTTGACGAACCCCAGCCAGTCCTGGCTGGGTCCGGCATCTGGCGCCTTGGAGGTGAGTACCTGCACCGTCTCGCCGTTGTTCAGCGTCGATTCCAGCGACACCAGCCGGCCGTTGACCTTAGCTCCGACGGTGCGATGCCCGACCTCGGTGTGAATCGCGTAGGCGAAGTCCACCGGCGTGGCGCCCTGCGGCAGCGCGATCACCTCGCCGCGCGGGG
>OCZU010001009.1_pt1 | contig 18975 bp, 19 predicted proteins | sample 1539001 | NCBI WGS metagenome assembly OCZU01 (sample SAMEA3539306, study PRJEB22396) | soil metagenome | biome: tundra; feature: field; material: soil | place: USA | collected 2010-05 | depth 0.15 m | reverse complement strand
AGCCACCGTCGTGTCGGAATCGTATCAGCGTCGGCGCAAACGACGATTTCAGCCCGGGCATACGCCAGTCCCATATTGCGCGCAGCGGACGGGCCGCGCACCGGCTGACGCAACAGCGCCGTCCCGTGAGAGCGCGCAATTTCAGCGGTGCGATCCGTCGAGCCGTTGTCCACGACAATGATTTCAAATGCTCCCGGCACGCCGCTTTGGGCTTTCAACGCTGCCAGCAGATCGGGCAGGGTTGCCTCGGCATTCAGCGCCGGAATGATCACGCTGGCTGCGGGCGCGGGATTCATGGCAAGAGCCTCCGCAAGGTTTCATCGAGGCGTCCCACTGCGGCAGGATCAGCAAAAGCTTCGTTGCCAATTTTTATCAACGCGGAATTGACGTTCGCCACGATGGCGGCAATGCAGGAAACGAGTGGCCGCGCATGTTCGGCGTCGGCGGGAATCGCCACTTGTCGCAGCAATGTGTTTAACGTGTTGACCCCATCCAACGGTTCGACAACGAGTCCGTTTTCGATCCGTTCCAGTTGCACCACCCCCGCCGGAACGGCGCAATCCAGCAATCGTCCGGGCCATGCCTCTTCAATCCGCACAACCCGTTTATCCGTCCAGCGCGAATAGCGCGGCCACGCGTTGAGGTCGCCGGCATCCGGGAACCAGCGTGAGGAAGACGGGTGCAAATGAAATCGTCGCGCCAGCGCGCGGGCCACCACGCTGTTTTTTTCTTTTCGCAAAAGCGTTTTGTCATCGCCGAGTGTGCGCCATCCGCGCCGGAGCAGAGCGGTGATCAAGGTGGTCTTGCCGGCGCCGGAGGGCGCGCACACAAGCACGCAGCGGGTTTCTCCCGGCGGAATGAGCGAGCCGGCATGGAGCGGAGTCCAGCCTGCTTGCGCCCAGGCGCGGGCGAGTAGCAACACCAATTGCTGCTCGACTTCTTCCACGAGCGCCGGCCAGTCGGCATGCAGAGGAGCCACGATGCGCGACTGGCCTGTTGCCATATCGAACTCCATCCAGACGCCAACGTTGCCCACTGAAATGAGACGTGTGTCGTGCCGGTCAACCCGGAGACGGCTCGAGCGCAGGTAGGTGCCGGAGGGTTCGCTGGTTCCGGCCGGCATGGCTCCGCGCTCAATCACCGCGCGGACTGTCGCCGCTGACTTCGGCCAGGGAGCATCGTACTGGCTTAACAATCCGTGCATCGCGTCGCGCAATGCTGGATCTTCAAACGTGAGCAACAACTCCACGGGACCGCAGGAATAAACGGTCTCGATGGGCGCGGGTGCAATGCTGGCGGGAATCATTCGGCGAGCGGCATGCCGGGATCGAACGCGCTGACCATGATCCGCTGGAGCGGTTCGTTGTGCTTGTTTAACGCGGGTGAAACCCAGATCATCACCGAAATGTCCGGCGCGGCGCACGCTGACGCGTTCACTGGCTCCACCAAACCTTCGGAGATGATTTGCTCAATGACGCGGTTGACCGCGGGCGTATCGCCATTGGCTCCCCATTTCCGGCTGGCTTCGAGAACTTCAGTCTGGGTTGCGCCAATCTCGAACATCTGGACAATGGCCCACGCGGTCGGATTGGCCGAAAAGAAAAATTTCGAACGCAGGTCGAGGAGCACCGCGCCATCGTTCAACACGGTGGAAACCACATCGGAACGCAAGCGCCAGCGGCAATGAGCAGATTGTTGTTCCATAATTTTTCTTTGACGTCCAACGGCGGTGCGAAATCAGCTGAAGTTTCCCAAGCAAGAGCAAATTGTCAATCACGAGGGAGGCCGATCCCGGTTCAACGGTTCAACGCGAAGAAACGGGCGAAACCCATTGACAAAGCGGAACAAACCATAACGCTGTCCAAAATGAAAATTACCCACCTCCTGCTGGCTCTGTCACTTGTTTCGTTGACGGCGTGTTCGACGACGACACCCACGACAAATCATGATTCGCCGGAGACGATGCTCATCACTTATCACGTTCAGCCTGGAGATGAGGCCAAACTCCAGGAAGTGCTGTCGCGCGCCTGGGACATTTACCGGAAGAGCCATTTGGTATTGACCGAACCACACGTCATTATTCGAGCCAGGGAAAGCGGCGGCCAGACCCGTTTTGTCGAAATTTTTACGTGGGTCAACCATGCCGCACCCGGGCACGCTCCCGATTCCGTGAAAAAGATCTGGGAACAGATGCAGTCGTTATGCGAGGCGCGCGACGGACACATCGGTCTCGAAGGCGGCGAAGTGGAGATGGTCGTTCCAAAGCTTTGATGGCGGGCCCGTCCGGCTTCAAGCCTTCCGACTTTTTCGAGCGCGACGGTGGCCAGGCGATTTGATTGTGGTCACACAGGTCGAAGTTCCCAGCCACGTAGCGGATGCGGAGGGGAAATTGTGGGAGCCACTGACGCGCGAGCCGGAGTTCAATCCTCGTTATTGAAAGATTACTGCTGGTTGTACTTGCTTATCGCCCATTGCATTCCCGCCACATGGCCGAAAGTTCTACAACGATCCACGTAACTAATCCAATCTTGAGCCGACAGTTTTGCCTGCAAACTCTGAAATTGTTGATCGAGTTCATTCAGCATCGTGCGCTGTTGCAAAAGTTCGTTGAGCCGATCTTGGACTGTCTGTCCATTACCGCCATAGGGAGTGGTTGGATTCATCGCGCTGAGAGCATTGCGCTGGATGGCTATGCCGACGAATTGATCAGACAAAGACTCGCCGGCCATTCCATTGCCATAACGCTGACCGACACTCGCGGCCATTTGCAGAGCGGCTTGCGCCGAATTTTCATCCCCTGCTTGCCGGTAGGAGTTCGCCAGATCAACCATCTGCAAAGCTGCAGCCTTCATTTGTCCAAGCTGCGGCAGCATTAACTGTGATGACGAGAACGCTTTGGCCTCAGCCACCGAGTAGCCGGCTTCACGATAAGCCTCTTCGTCAGCCTGCAGCCGATCCAATCTGTAGTCTTGAAATGGTTTGCCCGATGCAGCCATGAACTCCTGCACCGCCTGATCCGTTTGACCAGACTTAAAATAATCAAGCGCCGAGAAATAATTCGCCAGCGCATTTTCGGGGGCTGATCTCTTGAAAGCGTCCAGCCAACGGCGATGTTCCTCTGGTGAAAGATTCCGGCAGGCTGCTTCAAAATCTACTTGCGGATCATTTGGAAACTTCTGCATCGCTTCTTCCAGCAACAATTGATTTTGAGAGGTGCGAAAAGCGGCGAGCAGGCTTGCTGCACTGCGTCCGTTCGTTTTCAGATAAGCCTCAAGCTGCGCGGCAGTCAAACTTGGTGTTTTCTCCCCAAGTCGAGCATACAAATTGGTGGACTGCAGATCGTCGGTCAGCAGGACGTCTGACGTGGCCGGTGTTGCAACATGTGGCGCTGGCAGACGTGGGCTGGGCATGATGTTCAACTCCGCGAAACGATTGGCAAGACCTTCGTTGTCGGTTTGGAGTTGCGCCATTTGCTGCCGCAAGGACTGGTTCTCCCCGCGCAGCTTGATCTGGGTTTGATGTTGAACCGCCAAGTAAGCCGCGCCGGCAATGGCAGCGGCACCAATGATCGAAGTTTGAACTTTTGTTATCGCCATAAATTTCAAAAAGGTAAGCGTGGTTCCAGTTCCGGCCGCGGCAGTCGCGAGCGAAGCGGTCGCGAGGGTCACGGCCAATCCGGCGGGCGCGACTTGAATGGCATTGACGGTGATTGCCGCCGAAAGCGCCGCCGCCGTCGTCGTCACGCCGCGGCGAACCAGATGAATTCGAAGTTTTTCCAACGCCCGCTCCACGCGCATGCGCGCGGTGTTTTCGTTCACGCCGAGTTTCGCGCCGATTTCGGCGAGCGGACGCTTCTCGAAATAGCGCAACAGAATCGCTTCGCGATCGCTGTCCTTGAGTTTGTGCATGGCTTCATCAAGCACGGAGTGGAGTTTGTCCCAGTCCACGTCGGACGCGGGGTCGTGGAGTAATTCACGCATGGTATGGGCTTCCTGTTCGCGCGCCCGCCGGCGGCCTTCCGTGCGCACGGCTTTGGCGGCGGCAAAATGCGTGCTGGTGTAAAGCCAGCCGGTGAGAACCGACCGGCGGGAAAGCGACGCGGCTTTGCGGGCGAGATCGGTGAACACCGTTTGCGCCACGTCCTGCGCCAGATGCGCGTCGCCATTCACCTGCCGCAGCGCCGCCGAATAGACTAGATCGAGATGCCGCCGCACCAGTTCGGCGAAGGCGTCTTCGGAGTTGGTTTCCGAGAAGCGGCGCAGCAGTTCGCAATCGGGCGTCATGTTCACCTTATAGCACCCGGCGAAATGAAAACCGCACAGGAAAATAAAAAGCCGGGGAATGTCTGTCAGGGAACGGAGATGGCGAGGCTCATCTTAGCCGGGGATTTGATTTAAGGAGACGGCGTGGCTGACGAAACGGTCCGGAGGATGCTTCCGCGAAACGTCTCGATGGCGGAACGCTGATCTGGATAGTTGCGGGAAAAATCGTCGAGCAGTTGGCGGGCTTGGTCAGCGTGACCCGTGCGGGCAAGAATTGTCGCCAGACCGCCGGTCGCTTCCGGGTTGCCCGGCCATAACTGGCTGGATAGACGATAGGCTTGTTCGGCTTCGGTATCGTAACTGTGCGCGGCAAGGAGATTCGCCGCGGCGTTGGCGTCGTGGGAGTAAGATTTGAGCGCGTAAGTTGAACCGGCTGCGGCGGGATCGGCAAGGACGTCCTGGGCAATGGTGCGCCAGTAGTCAACGGACTGCGCGGCCCGCTCGGCCGTGAAAGTATTTTGCGCGTCTTGCGCGCCCAGTTCCATGAGCGGACCCAAGGGAACGGCGTCAGCATACAGGCCTGTGAGCGGCTGGGATTCTTGCATGGCGAATGACAGGTCGGGGTTTTTCTGCATGAGCATTTGCAGCAACTTCTCATTGATCGCCATGACCGCAGTCATGCCGGACACCTGGACGCGGCCATCTGTCATTCGAATGTCTTCGCCGGGGCGGATTTGCTTCGGTTCGTCTGGAAATTGTTGGTCGTGCTCAAGACGTTTTTGCGCGTCGGTGGTGTATTCCTGAAACGCGCGTTGAGAATCATCCTGCGTCAATGTTACCAGCCGGTCGCCATAGAGTGTGTTCAGGAATTCGAGATACCTGCCATCAGCAAGAGCGTTTTGCGTGAGAACGATGTGCGGTTCGGCGTCACTCGTTTCATTGAGCAACTCGGGAACCCAGCGGCCATTGTCGGTGCCGCCGACGTAAACCATGCCCGGGGCCAGGGAGTCGAGCACCGCGTTGCCGTAGTCGAGGAGTTTTTGCGCGGACCACTCATGCGCCTGCTCCGCCACACCGTAGGCGTCCAACACTGCGGGCCAAAAGTCGTCGAACTCTGGCGCATGCGTGCCATACGCATATTGCCCGGACTGGTTTGCCAAGGCTTGCCAACGAGTGTGTATTTCGTCCCAGTTTCCGGCCTCGACGGCATCGAAAAACTTTTCAATTTCCGGCGGCACATCCCTGCTCATGCGGCGGCCGATCGCGCGCACGATTTCATGCCGGTTTCGACCAAACTGGCTGACCTTTTCCGCGACGATCTCCTCTGCCGTTTTGGCGGGTACCGATACTGTCGCAGATCGCAGTCGCTGGTGAATCGAAGTTATTCGCCCGACGCCTGCGTGGCGAAAATTCGCCGGGGCCGCTGTGTGTGCTGCAACCGCACGATCAGCAGGAGGAGCTTTTGGACGCGGTAGAAAAATGGCGATCAATGTAATCAACAGACATCCGCTGCCAATAAGCCATGACGCCCGCGACCCGCGATTGGAATTTTCAAGGAACCTTGACTCGTTCGATTTGAAAGATTTCATGCTGTGTTGTTGGTGTTTACTTGATAGACACCGCGACGCAACGATTTGTATATGGAAGCCTTCTTTTCCCGAAATTATTTCTGCAATTCGCAATCGGGTGCCACGTTCAACTTATTGGACCCGGCGAAATGAAAATCGCACTGGAGAATTTAAGGGCACGAACTGTCGCACCGGGAAACGTCGCCGGCCGAATAAAAGCGGCGGTGAACGCGCCGCAATCCAGACGCTTCGCGACTTCCCTGCGCCTCGGAACCGCGCGAAGCGTCTGGACTGCGGTGGCTTTAGCACCGCTTTGAGCGGACGGCAGTGACAACAATTACTTTGAAGCCGAATCGCGCTGCATCAATATTTGAAGTGCCGCTTGCTGTTCGGGCGTGGTGATGAAAGGCTGCAAGTCAGAGGGATTTTTCGGCATCAGTCCGTTGTGTGCATCACCATAAGCCTTCAGCGCCGGGGCGATGGTGATGACTTCGGACGGCGGCGGGTCGGCGATGATCTGGCTCAAATACTCTAACCGTAATCGCCGTCAGCCCAACGCTTTGATCTCCGCCTCGGCGCTTTCGATCTCGGTTCGCAGATCGAGATCGAGTCCGCGGCAGTTGAACCACTGGTTGAGGTAAAGCCACTCCGGCAATTCTTCAAAAGCATGGAGCAGCGGTTTTTCGCCGCCGATGCTGACGTCGCCGAGATTGGCCAGCACGTCAGCCACGTTGACGCACGCGGCCAAAAATCCGCCGTCGCCGTCCGGGTTTCCGGTGTGCGCGGGATGCAACGCGTTGTGATGAAAACGCACCGCCTGTAAAATGTGCGGGTGGGTCTTGAGACAGGCGCACATGGCCGCGCCGATTTGCGTGTGATCAATTCCGATCAGGTCCATTTCTGCCTGCGCGTGACCGCATTGGCGCTCCATCGCGCGCATCACCACGCTTTCAAATTCACGCGGAAAATAGTGTTCGAGAATCAGTTTGCCGATGTCATGAATAAGTCCGGCCAGGTATTCCATGCCATTCACGTCACGGAACGCGCCAGCAACCTTGTCGGTCAGCCTCGCGACCAGTACGCTGTGCAGCCAGAAGCGTTGCCAGTCAATTTTAATGCGCAAATGGGAGAAAGTGTCCATGACTCCGACCGTGAGCGCGATGCGGCGGATTTCGGCCATGCCGATCATCAAGAGCGCCTCGTTGATCGTGCTGATGGAGCGACCCCGGTAAGCGACGCTTCCCGCCACCCGAACACAGCGCGCCGTCAAACCGGGATCAAGCGAGATGACCTGACCCAAATCATCAATGGTCAGGTTCTCGTCCCGGATCATCGTGGTCAGTTTCATGGCCACGTTCGAGAATGACGGCACCACGGATTCCGAGTCCAGGAGTTGCATGATCCGGTCCTGCACCCATTTCTTGGCTGGGTGCGAGCAGACGAAAAATTGTCCGTAAGCTACTCGTTCTTCTATCACAACTAAAATTGCGCGATTCCTGTCGTCGGGACATTGCAAACCGGCATGAGTATCTCATCGGTCGGATTGACCGACTCTTGAACGAAAGAAATTGCGATTGGTCTGTCAAGAACATCATCCCCCGACTTTGTGCGGTCGTCCCATCCAGACCTCGCGAAAACCGGTGGAAAAATTTGCGCCAGCCAACCTCGCTTCTTTAAACCAAAGCCAGTTTTGCGTGAGCAGGGAATTTTCACACACCGCGGCTTCTGCCGGACACTCCAGCCACGGCGGATGCCAGATGCGGAAAAACTTTCGCCTTCCACGCGCGCAGTTGAACGCCGTGTACCGCTCCATCAACCACTCGTCCCGGGAGCCGCCTGCGCACGGCGCGAAGCCCGACGGAGCGCCGGGCACCGCCCCGGCGCGATACGCGAACGCAGCACCCGCCCGAACATCCGCCACGTACCCGCGTACTTCGCCTTGCCGCCAGTTGTGTTCATAGCTGATGCGACCGTGACGATACGGCAGGCTAAATGTGGCAGGGCCAAGTTTCGCGGCGAGCCGACTCGACAACCACTCGGCCAGAAAATGAATTCCGGTTTCGCCACCGCGCCGGACATAGGTTCGAACGTTGAGAAAATCATGCGTGGCAACCGGTCGAAACAGCCACGCCGCGAGTTTGCCGCCGAGCCGCGGCCTCAGGCCACGCATCGTGAATGCCACCAGGCTGACAAACGCGCAGCCCTCACGAAGATCGAGTTCAAACGGCACGTCGCGTTGCAACGCCTCCGCATCCACCTCAAAATGAATCATCAGCACACGCTCCCAGTCCGCAACAAACAGCGGTTCGCCGCAACGGGAAAGAATTCGCGCCCGCGCTGCTGCGCTCAACGTCAAAACCTTAATGTCATTCGCAAGAAGCATTTCAGCCTCGCTAGGAGCGCCGATCTCCGATCCGGCGTGGAACCGTCCGCACTTCCCAACGCGCCGGGTCGGAGACCGGCGCTCCGTTACGCGGTGGGGCGAGCGTCCCCGCGAGCCGTCGTCCGATCTTCGAGGTGAGGCAACGCCTCATCCAGTTTCGGAAATTGAAATTGAAAGCCCGACGCCAGCAGCCGGCCTGGCACAACGCGCCGGCTTTTGAGAATCAGCTCCGTTTCTGTGCGCAGAAAAACCGCACCCACCTCCAGCATCCATTCCGTTGCGGGCAGACCGAATGGCGCGCCGCACGCCGCGCGCAGCAACCGCATCATTTCGCGATTCGGCAGTGGATTTGGCGCGGCGAGATTGACCGGCCCGCTCAAATCCTCCCGTGCGATGAGCCACTCGACCGCGCGGCAAAAATCTTCGATGTGAATCCACGAAACGAATTGTTTCCCACTGCCCATCCGGCCGCCCAGCCCCAAGCGCGCGAGTCGCCGAAGCACGGGAAACACGCCGCCGTCCTCGCCCAAAACCAGCGTAATGCGCAGCGCGACCTTCCGCGTGGCGGAGCGCGGACAGCTTTGTCCGCGTGTTTGAACCTCATTGTCAGCAACTCGCAGACAAGGCTGTCCGCGCTCCGATTCCACACGCCGCACTCCGTAATCCACATTCAACGCCGCCTCCCACTGGCGGATGACCTCGATGGAGAATTCGTCCTTCGCCTCCGGCGTCGCACCCGTTTCACCATTCTCATCCATTGCACGATCGAAGGTGTGCTTGTAAATCGTCGCCGAACTGGCGTTCAACCAAACGCGCGGCGGTTTGGCACTATGCGCAATCGCCTCGCCCAGCACACGCGTCGAATCCACCCGCGACGCGATGATGACTCGGCGATTCGCCTCCGTGTAACGGCAATCCACCGAGCGACCCGTCAGATTGACTACCACCTCAGCGCCATCCACAAGCCCCGCCCAGTCGCCTAAAGTTCTTCCGTCCCACCCCACTTCCTGGACGCCGTCGGTTCGCCCTCGCGGCGAACGAGTGAGCACGACAACCTCGTTGCCGCGCTCGCAAAATCGTTTTGCCAAGGCGTTGCCAAGAAATCCGCTGCCGCCGGCGAGGATGACGCGCTTGCTCACGGTTCGCTCCTTTCCGAAAGTTGTTTCACATGATTCAGCACGCGCAGGTGAATGGTGTGGATGATGTAATGCGACCAAACCTGCCAGTAATCCGCCGGCCACAAGTGATGGTGATACCACGTCGTGCCTTCGAGCAGAGTGCGCCCGCCGCCGAGCGATACGAGTCGGAACTGCCCGGCGCGCGATTCAAGATAGCCGTCGAGGTGCGCGGGATGAACGTTGCGGTAAGGTGTCCACTCCTGCATCGGTTCGGGATTTTTGGTGACGGAAAATTTCAGCAGGCGCGGCTCGTCCCAGACTTCGATCGGCTCGACGAACGGCCCGGTGGAAAAATTGCAATGCCGAACCGCGCCCACGCCGCTGCCGGAAATTTCCGCGCGCAGGGGATAAGCCACGCCGAGTTTGAAAATCATTTCGTCTGGAGGTGGCAGGTCTGAAAAGGAAACAACGTTGCGCCAGACTTTTTCCGGAGTTGCATTGACGATCACCGACGATTTCACTTCGAGCAAAGGAAGAGTGGGCGGTATAGCGTGCTCGATTTCCATTGCGAGCGGCAGAAGAAATAAGACCGAACAGAACAATCTCGGCGATTCCTCGCGCCACCAGAAAGATTTTTGCACCGCGTAGCCCAGCACGCCACCGATGCTCGCAATCAGAAAAGCAATTGGCGCGGCCATGACCAGGCAAATCGCGCCTTCCATCGCGAACAGCAAAAACCCGACGCCGACCAGCAACACGGTGCTGCTGGCGACCAAAAGGCACCGACCCAGACTCCGCTCCTCACGAAAGCTGTGAATGAGCGCCGAAAGAAATCCCATGCAAAACGGCAGCCCTACGAAAACAGACCAGCCGTAATCGCGAAAGACAGATGTGCCCAGCCACGCCGCCACCAAAGCCAGCGCAGCCGTTGCCATGATGGCCACCACCGCGCTGCCAAAAGTTCCGCGTGGCAGAATCCTGCCCAGCAGCCTGTCCCAAAAACCTTCGATGACCGGCGGCGTTCGTCCGTCCTCACTGGACCGCAACAGGCACAGAACCGCAAAGAAAATGAATTTCACCACCGGCACGAAGAACAACAGCACCCAAAATGGCCGCCAGCCCAGCGAACGCAGCCGGCGCAAAGTCAGCACCGTCCCCGCCCATAGAAATGGAAGCGACACGAACAGCAATGTCAGAAAATACGGCTTCTCCGCCTGCTTCAACGGCGATTGCCACAGATAAAGCTCCAATGTCTCCCGATCGAAAATCGTCCAGCCGCGGCCAAACCACACGGCCGCGATTATGCGATCCAGATTGAATTTGATGGCGGCGAGCAACACGCCCCAGAAGAAATAGGGGCCCCGTTCAAGAAAGCCAGCCCAGCGCCAAAGATCAGAGAGTTTTGGTTTCATAAATTCTTTTATGGCAGATCGAGGAAAGCTCTGGTTCGGCGGGGGCGGTGTTGCGCATTTCGATCCTTCGCTATTTTTCGTGGAACCGCGAATAAGCGCCGGAGCCGGAAATGGAGATTAGAGATTACGCTCGCCCTCACCCCGGCCCTCTCCCCCAGGAGAGGGAGAACCATTTGCAGATTATTCGGACTATGAACATGATTGGTTATTGACCGCGTCAAGAAACGGACGAGAGAAACGCGCCGACTGCAATCAAGAATTCCGAGCTTCCGGGAGATGTGACCGACTTCTCCCTCTCTCAGGGGGAGAGGGCCGGGGTGAGGGCGAGCGTTCGTCTCAATAATCACCAAACTAGCTTCCGCGGAAAATAGCGGAGCATCCGAATTACTTTTGATCTTGTTTGCAACAATCGGCTTTTCGGTTTTTCCGGACTTGCACAGCGGTTTCAACAACCGCCAAAGATTTCGGCGCGGATGTTGGATGGCATTCATAGCGCCCTCCTGAATTTGAAATTGAAGCAACGACAATCCGTCAGCCCGAATGCCCTGGCTTCCGGGAGACCCGCGCGGATTTGTTCTTCGGTAAAGCCACGGCGCGGTTTCAAGTCATCGGGCACTGCACCACAGACTGGCAACGGTTCGACGACGCCTTCCGAAAGGATGCGCACCTGTCCGATGGAAATCAGCGGGATGGTCATCGTCTGTTCGCAAAGCCAGCCAAACGCGTAGTGAAACCAGAGCGGCAGCGGAAACATGAACGGGCGTTTGCCGACGGCACGCGCCACTCGCCGCACCGCTTCAGTGAGTGGCATCGCTTCCGGTCCGGTGATGGCAATGGTTTGCCGCGACAGCCGGCCCGCAACAATCGCCGCCTGCATGACGTGGACAAAATCGGCGACCGCAAGCGGGCGAACGAGTTTTTCCTTGAACCCGACAAACGCAAATATCGGGAACGTGTGAAACGCGTGACTCAGGTGATCCAGCATGTGATCGCCGACGCCATAAATGACGCCGGGCTTGAAAATGGTGTAGTCCAGACCGGAGGCACGCACAATTTCCTCGGCGGCGAACTTTGATTCATGATAGCCCGAGCCGCATCCGGGCCGGGCGCGCAGGAAACTCACGAGCACAATCTTTTTCACGCCCGCGCGCCGCGCGGTGTTCACCACACATTGCGTGCCCTGGCGGTGGACGCGGGCATACGTCTGCACGCCAATTTCGCGATTTATTCCCGCACAGTGAACGACGGCATCGCAGCCGGCAAACGCGGTGGCGAGTTGGGCTTCGTCATCCGTGCCCGACGCATGAAACGTGGCGTTCCGCAATTTGCGAATGGTTTTGTCACGGCAATCCGACCCGCGAGCAATAATGACGACTTCATGACCATCGACAGCAAGCACACGCGCCAGATGGCCGCCGACAAATCCCGTTCCTCCGGTGATGGCGATTTTCATATAGTTTTGTGTTGTTAATTTCATTCGAGCCAGTACGGCCGGGTGGCAGCCAGCAAATAGACGATTGGCAAATAGGCGAAGACAATGTTGATCGCGTGATAGCCGAGCCGGCGATAGCTGCTCGTCAAGTAAGGACGCATATCAAAAACAAACGTCGCCGCGATCAACCGCAGCGTCCAGAACACCGCGAAGAACGCACACAATGCGCGCGCCAGATTGCCGCCCGCCGCGAGCGTGTCCGCGAACCCTATGGTGATGACGCAGAAACCGACGAGACATAGAGCGATGAACGAGTAATAAACCCAAAACAATTGGCGGATGAACGGTGGCAATTTAGCGAGGTGCGGGCGCATTTGCACGACGCGCGGCATGAGCAAACCCGCGCACATCAAGCCGAGATGCAACACGCCGGCGATTTGGAGAGCAAGAATTAGTGTGGTTGTTTTCATTTTTTAGATGACGCCAATGTTTCGAAGCATCGGCAGGATGACGTTGTGGATGAACACGGGATGAAAAAGCCAATACGCCGGTGCAGCCGTGACAACGATCATGAAAAACCACCCACGCCAGCCCCGGCCCAAACCAAACGCGCGTCCAACAGCGCTGCGCTCAAATAACACCGCCAGGCCTTGCAAGACAAAATAGCCCGTCGGCAAACCGTAACCGCCGCGCGCAGGCAGCGAAATGACGAGGTCGTGAACCAAGCCCGAAATCAGAAACACGATGAGCGTCGCGCCTGCCACGCCGCATCGCCGCACCAGCGGGCGGAACGTAAGGTCGTGTGCCAGCAGATGAAACGCGGCGTTCCAGCGTCCTCCCCAGAAATCCGCCAGCGATGTCGCCCGTAAGGGTGCGCGCATGAGCGGTTGGGCGTGGAAACCCGCGTGTTGCCAAACCAGTGCGACCAGATGAAACAACCCGAAATGCAGGCACAGAATGATGCCGACCATTCCGAGCCAGCCGGCCACCAGCGGATTCGCGCCGGGAGCTTGCCGCGCCGCAATCCAAAGCAACGCCGCGCCGAACACAGTTCTGGTGACCGCGATCAGCCAGTCGCGTTGTGCCGGCGGAAAACTCCCGCCAGCGCCTGGCAAAAAACTCTTCGCGTCCATGCCAACCCAGGCAAACAGGTAACCGAACGAAGCGAACTTGCTGACGCTCCCCATTTTCCGGCATGCCCGCCGCCACGTCAGCCATTTGCAGCCAAAGAAAACGGCGAACGCCAGCAGCCACATGAAAACCCAGGCGGGAACGGCATCACGCAAGAGCAGCGTCGCCGATGGCAACAGAAACAACGGCAGCCAGTCGGCAACGTGATGGATTCTCGTCACGCGGCACGCGCCACCCAAACAGTGCCGGTTCGCGGCGAGGCGACGATACGCGGCGTGAAGCGCAGGCATCGCACCGGGAGCATGCGCCAACGCAAACAGCGGCCAGGCCCACCACAGGCGGCGAGCGATTTGCACAATGGCATCCGCGCCGCCAAAGCGCCGGCCATCGGGGGTCAACACAACCATCTCGGCAACCGCCGCGCCGGCTTGACGGTTTGGCAGCGTCGCGAGCCCAAAACCCGCAGCCCTCAGCTCGCGCTCGAAGCGGCGCGCCCAGCCGGCACAGAGCGCGCATTCGCCGTCGTAAAAAATCAAACCGGTCCTGGCGTTTATGTCTGTAATTTCAGTATTCACAGAAATGCTCTTCCAAATAAAAAATGGCCTCACCCGCCGACGCCGATCAACTTGCGAATCTTGTCAGCGACCTTCACGAACCGGGTCAGTGCGGCGGTCGGCCATTGACGGACTTGTACATACCAGGCGGTCGTCACCTCGAAAAAACCGGCCAGCTCGCGAAGTCTTTGTTCCGTGTATTCGTCGGTAGCCTTGTCCTTCTCGGCTTCGGCGATGCAGTCGTGCAGCATCCGCACCGTTGGATCGATCTCACGCTTTTTCCGCTCGTCCAGCACCACGCGAAACATTTCCCACACATCCTTCAGGCTGTCGAAATGGTCGCGTTTGTCGCCCAGGACGTGAACGAGTTTCACGATCCCCCACCCCTGCAGTTCCTTGAGGCTGTTGCTGACGTTTGAGCGGGCGACGCCAAGCGTTTCCACGATGTCGTCGGCGTGGATCGGTTTGGGCGAAAGGTAAAGCAGGGCGTGAATTTGCGCCACGGTGCGGTTGATGCCCCAGCGCGTGCCCATCTCGCCCCAGTGGAGGATGAACTTCTGCTGGACTGGACTGAGCCTGTTCATATTTCTTCCATTTCTGTCACTTCAGAAATTACCAGCATTGCCGCAATTGTCAACGAATTATTTAAGCCGGCCAATAAACCCGCTGGAGTTCGAATAATTGAATTGAAACCCGCCGCGTTTGAACCAAGAATCTCCCTGTGCCCGACCAAAAAGTCATACTCATCACCGGCGCCACGCGCGGCCTTGGCCGGGCGATGGTGGCTGAATTCATTCAACTCGGGCACACGGTGCTGGGCTGCGGCCGTTCGCAGGGGGAGATTCGGAAATTGAACGAGAAATACAGTGAGCCGCATGACTTTTACGCCGTGGATGTTGCTTCCGACGACGCGGTGAAATCCTGGGCGAGCATTTGCCTGACGACGCACAGCCCTCCGGATCTGCTGCTGAACAACGCGGCGATCATCAACGGCAGCGCGCCGCTTTGGGAAGTGGGCGCGCGGGAGTTTTCCGATTTAATTGACATCAACGTCAAAGGCCCGGCCAACGTCATCCGTCATTTCGTGCCAGCGATGGTGAAGCGCAAGCGCGGCGTGATCGTGAATTTTAGTTCCGGCTGGGGCCGCTCGTCGGACGCGGAAGTCGCACCGTATTGCGCGAGCAAATGGGCCATCGAAGGACTCACGCAAGCGCTCGCGCAGGAGTTGCCGACGGGCATGGCGGCGATTCCGCTGAATCCGGGCATCATCAACACGGAGATGCTGCAAAGCAGTTTCGGTGGATCAGCCGCGGCTTATCCGACAGCGGAGGAGTGGGCGAAAATCGCCGTGCCCTTCCTGCTTCAACTCAGCCCGGGTGACAACGGCAAGCAACTGACCGTTCCGATTCGCGGCACGACGGACTAAAAACCCCACCCTGCCCCAATCCTTCGGCTACTGATCGTAACTCCACCCCAGGCTGTCGAACACGTCGAAGACGACGCACGCAAAGTCCATGTCATAACCCAGCGATTCAGGCATGGAGGCGCTAAGTGGACGACCGGTAGCGTTGACCGTGAAAACCAGACTGCTTTCACGGCCCTCGAAAACGATCCAAACTTCTCCAGGATGATATTCGACTTGGCAGGGCAAACCCATGGCCACGAATCGCTCGCGAATTTCTGTCACGGTGATCGCGGTTGGATACTCCTGTGGCTCAGTGAGAAAATCTTCTGTCATTATCGGTGCGTCACCATCGTTGGGAATTTGCAAGCAGGAGCAATACCGCTCAACGCTCTCAAAACTGCGAAACATGCGCCGGGAATGCAGTGAGGATAAATCAATGAAATCCGCGTTTGCTGAGCCATTGCTGAGAACTCTCTGCCTCCGGGGAATCTCTTCTCCGAAGCGGTGTGTCCTCATGTCGGACAGGGATGCTACGAAGGAACGCGGATTTCCAAATCGGCACCACGGGCGGCATGATGGAATGTAACTTGCCGAACCGGAGTTCGGTCTTCTTCCCTGCCCTCGTTGCATAATGATGCATTTAGAAACGGCACCGAGGGCGACCGTTAGGGCAGGCGTGTGGGAGCGCGGCATTTAAGCCGCTTCAAGGTGGATCACGGTTTGGGATTCAATAGCCGCTGGTCGTGCGAACGTTGGCGCGGGTTAAAGCCCGCGCGCCTGGGACGCCACCGCCGTTCCTCATCTGCATCGTTACGGTTTAGCACATTATCAATTGCCCGGCTTGAATTCCAGCAGCGGCCCGCGCGTTTTGCGCATGAGAATTTCAGAGTAACCCCTGGCGGCGAAGTCAGGCAACTCGCCCACGCGCTGGTAGCCGAGTCGCTCGTAAAGTTTCTGCGCGTGCTGGTTGAACGATGAGACGCAGAGAAACACGTTCGGACTTTGGCGGAAAATCCGTTGCTCGGCAAACTCGATCATCCGCGTGCCGAGGCCGCGACGGCGCCAGCCCGGATGGACGGCGATAACCTGGATGTAGCCGTTGAGCGGGCCCGAAAGATGCAGACTCAGCACGCCGACGATTTGATCGTTCACGGTCCCGACGTGAACTTCCCGCGTCGGATCGGTCAACCGCTGGAACGCCTGCTCAAACGTCAGGCCGAGCGTGACCCACGGTTCCGACGCTACCATGAATTCCGCGCAGAAGCGGGCTTCGGTTGGCTCTCGCAAAAGACGAATGGCGAAGGCTTTCATGGGTTCACGCCGACGATGCAACAATGTCGGACGGGAGGGAAGAAAAAGCGGTAGCATCCGGACACGGCTCCCGAAAGTGCGAAGATCCGGAGCGCGGCTGTGTCGCAGCGACCAGCCGCAGCACGGACAAACGTTGCGCAGGCTCTGGATCTATCTTACGCGTCACTCTTTGCGAAGCTGCTGCGGATGGTCCTCGGCGGACACAGCCGCGCTCCGGAGGCGGTGTCTGGATGCGCGTTGGAAATCTGGCCGTCGCGTTCAGTGACTCGAATTTCGCGCTGCCTCAGCGTTTGCGAGTTGCTCCTTCACAATCTGACCGAACACAGTCGGTTCGTACGACCAGTTTCTGATCAACGTCGGCCCTGCCGAGACGTGAAAGTCCCACGCCGTCCAGTGAAGGTTGTGCTGCCGGACATACTCCATCAACTTATGTGCGTAATCCAAATTGTTCGTCCGGTTGCCGCTAAAGCCCCATTCGCCCACATAAACGGGATATCTTTCGCTGACCACGCCAAAACTTTTGTCCCAGTCCGGCTTGTTCGCGTAGGGATGAGTTTCGTAGACAAAATCCCTGCCTTTGATCGCATAACCTTTCAACACACCACTTAAATCGTAGCCCCAATCCAATCCGCTGATCGTCACCAGATTTTTCGCGCCGGTTGACCGTACTGCATCGTAGAGATTTTGCATCCCCACGGCTTGGTAAGTCGTCCGCGTTTGGTCTCGAGCGCGTTGCGCCGGACTGTCCGTGATCGTCCCGCCGTCCCGCCAGACGTTCCAGGGCGCGTCATGGGGTTCATTGTAAAGACCGAAAATCACGTTCGGATGATTCTTGTAGCGCGTGGCGACATCGTGCCAGAAATCAACCGAATGACGATCCGGCATGACATGCTGGCCGAGCCGGCCGCCTTCATTCACCCATTGACCGCATTCCGACCAGTGCAATTCCAGATCAATATAAACGCGCGACGCCGCGCAAATTCCCACGAGCTTGTCCACGATGGCGCGATAAGCGGCGGCGGAATTCGTCGGATTGGTCATTTTACCGAACCAGCGGTCTTGCGCGAGCGGCAGACGGATGAGATTTACCTTCCATTCGGTGATGGCGCGGTTCACGGATTCCTCTACGTGATCGCCGTCATTCCGCCATTCCAGGGAGGCGATGTTGACGCCGCAAAGCCAGACCGGCTTTCCGTTCGCGTCGAGCATCTTGGTTCCCTCGGTATGCAGCCGCATCGGCGCGAGCTTGGAATCGAACGGACGCGTCCGGCTGACCTCCAATCCGCTGTTGTCATGTCCGCCAGCTTCAGTTGAACGGCACGACGCGAACAGCATCAGACCCAAAGACGCCGTTATCAGGATAATCAGCCTTTGCATGGAAGGAATTTAACCATGCGGGAAAATTTCGTGAACACAATTCAAACGCACTGGCTGTCACCAATTCTAACGACGCTACGAAGATTTTGGACTGCGGTCGCAACTTCCAAAGCGGCGTGGCGCTTCGCTTCCGGCCGCATTTCAAAAGGGTTGGTTGCGGCTCTGCCGCGCTACGTCCAGGCAAATCAGGCTGACGGCTGTCCATAAAAAACGGAGGTGTCGTATTCGAAAGTGACTTTTCCGGTGGTCTGATGATTGTCAAAGACAGCGCGCAACGCGTTCAACATCGGGGTGTGTTTGGGATGTCCCGCTTCCGGCGAGTAGGAGGAAGACAGGAGTCGTCCTCTCAACCCTTCAAAATCGAAAACCTGTTCGTTCGGAAAAATGGCGTGCTTGAATCCGAAATCCGAAGCAGGTAGGGATGGCGCGCTGCGCTGTCCCCGCGCCGTACCAGGCGCGGAAGGAACGTTGTCCGGCGTGACACTTTGCACCGTTCGTCCTGCCCGCTCTGCGCGGGCGGGGACAGCGCAACGCGCTTTCCCTATCTCATTCACGCAATGTTTGACTTCGGAGTTCGGTTTAAATTTTGCCGCGCCAAAAAAAGCACTGATCATTTCCGGATCAATCTGCTTGTGATTCACCGCTGCGTAATCGGTGGCGTAGGTCATAAGCAATTCCTCGTAAGCTTTGAAGAAAGGGCGGGCCGTGGTGTTTCGGTCGTTCCAAATCAACACAACCCAGCCGCCGGGCTTGAGGATGCGCAGAAATTCGTGTCGCGTTTTCTCGCGGTCGAACCAATGAAACGCCTGGCCGGCGGTGATGACATCCACGCTTTGATCCTTCAAAGTGGTACACTCCGCAGTTCCAGAAATGCTCGTGAAGTTCGAGTGTTTGCCCAAGAGACGTTCCGCCGCCTCGCGCATGTCGCGGTTGGGTTCCACGCCGAAAACCGGGCTGCAATTTTTCAAAAGCAACTCCGTCAAAATGCCCGTGCCCGAACCCACATCAGCAATGACTGAAGC
>OCZU010001007.1_pt1 | contig 18993 bp, 20 predicted proteins | sample 1539001 | NCBI WGS metagenome assembly OCZU01 (sample SAMEA3539306, study PRJEB22396) | soil metagenome | biome: tundra; feature: field; material: soil | place: USA | collected 2010-05 | depth 0.15 m | reverse complement strand
CCCATCTCCGATCAGAAAATCGAGGCCGCCGTGCGCCAGGTAGAGCGAATGCGCCGGGCCAGCGAGGACTAGCCACGCGACCACTCAGGCACTGGTCAGTTCCGCCAGCTTGAGCACGGTGTTCCAGTTGCGCGTCGTGGCGGTGACTTTGAGCCGTTTCTCCAGGAAGTTGTTGGAGAGCTTGGTGTCCGCGGCACCAGCCGGGCACCACAGGAACGCCTCAGCGCCGCTGAGCCAGATCTGGTCCGGGTTGAAGGCCATCGCCTCCATCGCCCCGGTCGCCTCCGGCTCCGGCGCGGCAGACAGGAAGGCGACGAAGAACCGGGACGGGTTCTCCGGCGCGCCAGGCAGCGGGCTGCGCTTGATCACGTCAGCGAGTTCGCTGCCGGTCCTGATCACGACCTTCACGTCCATGCCGAGCTCGCCGGTGATCCGCTCGGCGATGGCGCGTGCCAGCTCCTGCGGCGACCGCTCGGGAGTGCTGAAGACGGCATTGCCGCTCTGCAGGTGAGTGACCACGTCCGCGTAGCCGAGTCCTCGCAGCAGCTCGCGCAGCGCTGCCATCGGGACCTTCTTGTTGCCGCCGACGTTGATGCCCCTGAGCAATGCCGCATACCGCATGGTGGGTGAACCGCCCTCCCGCCGAGCCAGCTATCAGGCAACGCTCTCACGGCCGCGGCCGGTTGCGGCAGCTGGCCTGGCCGGAATGTCGGCGGTGGCTGTTATACCTCGGGCATGACCTCAAGTAGCTGGCCTGACGAGGAACTCCCCGAGCAGGACCCGCAGGCTCAGCGCGTGCGCATCGCCGTCGACGGCCCGTTCTCGCTGGCCGCCGCGGCGGCCTTCGGGTTCGGCCCGAGCACCGGCAGGCCGCGCCCCGACGAGCAGCTGATGCGGCTCGCCTTCGTCACCGACGACATGGCGCACCAGGCGGGAGCAGTCGTCCGGCAGCAGGAGGACGGCGACCTGGTCGCCGAGATCAGCGGCGTCACCGATGTCATGTCAGCGGTTGATCAGGTATGCCGGATTCTCTCCGTCGACCAGTCTGCTGACGGCTGGCTCGAGGCCGGCCGCAGGGATCCCGTGCTGGGCGCTATCCAGGACCGCCACGCGGGGCTGCGTCCCGTGCTGTTCCACTCCCCGTACGAGGCGGCGGCGTGGGGGATCATCACGCAGCGGCGGCACCGCACGCAGGCGGCCGCTCTCCGCCGCCGCCTGTCGGCGGAGCTCGGACAGCCATTCGAGCTGGCCGGCCAGACCGAGTACGCCTTCCCGCTGCCGGAACGGCTGCGGGAGCTGGAGAGTTTCCCCGGAATGGAGCCAGCCCGGGTGACGCGGCTGCGAGGCGTTGCCGAGCGCGCACTCAATGAGCAACTCGACCCTGTGCGCCTCACGGTGATGGGAACCGACAGCGCGCTTGCCGAGCTGCAATCCATCCCGGGGATCGGCCCCGTCTACGCTGGCCTGATCCTGCTGCGCTCCACCGGCGTCAGGGATGCGCTGACGCTCGGCGAGCCGCGGCTGCCGTCCTATTTGCGGCACTACTACTCGCTGCCGGAGATCCCGGGCGACGAGGCGATCCGCCGGCTCGCCGAGCCATGGCGGCCGTTCCGCACCTGGGCCGGAGTGCTGTTCCGGGTGGCGGGCGATGCCGATGAGCTGCCGTGGGAGCCAGACCCGCGGGAAGGTACCCGGCGCCCCCGCCGGGAGGCCGCGCGCTGAGGCGATACGGGGTTGCCGCTATCAGGCCGTCACGGTAATGCCGGTCAGGCCCCCGTCCGCGAGGGCAGCGGCCTGCCGGGCGTTGTCGGCAAGCTCCCCCCAGCGGCCGGTGAACGCGTTGTACATCTGGGCCAGGCCGGGAACCAGCGCCACCAGTACAGCAGCCAGGCCAGGTCATACAGGCCGTCGCGGTACATCGCGTTGCCCCAGTCCAGCACGGCCGTGAGGACGTTCTCCTGGACAAGCACGTTGCGGTACAGCAAGTCGCTGTGGATGAGCTGGCGGGGCTGCGGACCTCGTGGGGCGAGTTCCCGCAGCGCGCTGGCGGCGCTGTCGAAGAGACCTGTGCCGGTCGGCGAGCTGGCCATCGCCTCCCGCCAGCCATGCGTGCGGGATCCGGGCCGGTCATTGACGACGTCCAGCAGCGCATCGCGCCAGCTTCGGTGCGGCGCGGTCCCGTCGTGCCGCCACTAGCCGTAACCCCCCGGCTCGTTGCCTTCCGGGCTGCCGCCTGCTGGGCCCGGCACGTCGATGCTTCGGGCGGTGCGGAGTGCCGTCAGCAGGGCCGGCAGGACAGCCCCTCTGGCCGCGCAAACCGCGGCCTCGCCGCTCCCGGTGTGGCCGGTGTGACGAGCGTGACGAGAGTGCGCTGGTGGTCGGCGTTCCGCGAGTGTCGTTAGAACATTGCTGTCGTTGTTACCGCAGTGAATTGCCAGCCATGCTGGCGAGATGCGCCGTGATACTCGCCAGAGGCCGTACTCCCGCACCCTCCTTCCCGCCCCGTCCCACCCGTCCGGCCGTCCTGGCCCGGCTGCAACCCGCTCGATGTGGCTTTCAACGGCACCCAACCCGCTCAAATTCACATCGAGCGGGTTGGTGGGCGCCCCCCGGCGCGGGCCAGACAGTCCCGATCCCGGTGACGATCACGCCGGCGGGCGCATCGGGCACGGTTGTGAACGGCAACCTGTACGTCGATGACTCCGCCAGCGCCGTGCCTCCGTACGGCCAGACGTCCGGCGACGAGATGGCGGCCATCCCGTACGAGTACACGATCAAGTAGCGCGCCGAGCTGACGGGCCGGCTACGGCCGGCCCGTCAGCCTGCGCGGGTGCCGGCGGCCGTAGGCTCAGCCGGAGGCGCGCCGCAAGCGGAGCGGCGCCTGCATTGCGGGAGGCTCGATGGCTGAGCGGCTGGATGGGACGGTTGCGCTGGTCACCGGAGCGTCGAGCGGCATCGGCGCGACGACGGCGCTTGAGCTCGCCCGCCAGGGCGCCACGGTGGCGCTAGCCGCCCGGCGGGCCGAGCGGCTGGACGAGCTAGCCGGGCGGATCAAGGCCGACGGCGGCACCGCCGTTGCGTTCTGTGCCGACGTCACCAGCGAAGACGAGGCTAACCAGCTCGTCGAGCGCACCGTGGCCGAGCTTGGCCGGCTGGACACGCTGATCAACAACGCCGGGCTCATGCTGCTCGGGCCGGTCATCGGCGCGCCGACCGATGACTGGCGGCGCATGGTCGACGTCAACGTGCTCGGGCTGATGTACTGCGCGCACGCCGCCCTGCCGCATCTGATCCGCGCCGCCGAGGACAGCCCGCGCCGGGTGGCTGACATGGTGAACCTCAGCTCGGTGGCGGGCAGGATAGCCCGCAACGGGAGCGCCGCTTACAACGCGACCAAGCACGCGGTCGGGGCGTTCAGCGAGGCGCTGCGGCAGGAGGTCGCAACCCGGCATGTCCGCATCTCGCTGATCGAGCCCGGCGTGACCGAGACTGAGCTGGCCGGCCACAACCGGCCGGAGGTGCTCGACCAGGTGAACCGCCGCTTCGGCGACATCACCCGGCTGCAGGCCGTGGACATCGCCGAAGCGATCGGGTTCGTGGTGACCAGGCCGTGGCACGTGATCATCAACGAGCTGATGGTGCGGCCCACCGAGCAGGAAGGCTAGCCAGCACCCGGCCGGCCGCTGGCGGGCCGGCCGGTCACGTGCGTCCGTTCAGGATCTAAGAACGGCCGGCCTGCCGTGGCTGGTCGCCCCGGCGGGGACTGCGGCCCGCGCCGGAACGGCTTGCGCCGAAGCGATCTGCGCCGGACCGGCCTGTGCCGGAACGGCTCGCTCCGGGCCGGCCCGCACGCCGCGGATTCTGCCGAGGCTCGGCCTGCGGGCTGCGCTGGGACGGGATCGGCGTGGGCTCGAACGGCGTGCCGGAGGTCGCGATCTGGCGTACCACGTCATGCCCGGCCTGCACGTTGTCCCTGGTCGCGGTTACCCCGGCGGCGTCGTGCATGCGGCCGACGTCGCGCGCCTGCGCGTGGTCGACGAGCGCGACCACCATGCCGCTGGCGCCGGCCCGTGCCGTGCGGCCGGAGCGGTGCAGGTAGTCCTTGTGGTCATTCGGCGGGTCGAAATGGACGACAAGCTCGACATCGTCGACGTGGATGCCGCGAGCGGCGACGTCGGTGGCGACCAGCACGCGAGGCTGGCCGGCCGCGAAGGCGGCAAGGGCCCGCTGCCGCTGGTTCTGGTTCAGGTTGCCGTGGATGGCGACGGCGTCGACGCCCGTTCGGCGGAACTGCTTGGCCAGCCGGTCGGCGCCGTGCTTCGTGCGAACGAAGAACAGGGTGCGGGCAGGCCGGCCGGCGATCTCCGCCGCGACCTCCACCTTGTCCTGCGCGGACAGCACGAGTACGCGATGCTCGGCCTCGCCGCCGTCCAGCGCCTCAGGGGCGACGGCATGCACTGCCGGATCGCTGAGATACGCGTGCACCAGCTGTGCGACGCCGCGGTCCAGCGTGGCGGAGAACAGCATCCGCTGCCTGCCCGCCGGGGTGGCATCGAGTATGCGGGTCACGGCGGGCAGGAAGCCCAGGTCGGCCATGTGATCGGCCTCGTCGAGCACCGTGATGTCGATGTCGGCCAGCGTGACCGCGCCGCGTTCGAGCAGGTCAATCAGCCGGCCGGGGGTGGCCACGACAATGTCGACGCCGCGCCGGATCTGGTCAATCTGCCGCCCGATCGGGGCGCCGCCATACACCGTGGTGACGCTCACGCCGAGGGTCCGGCCGAGCGGCGTGAGCACCTCGGCTACCTGCCTGGCCAGTTCGCGGGTGGGAACCAGCACCAGTCCGCGGGGGGCCTTGTCATGCAGGCGGGACGTCCCGGCGAGCCTGGTGAGCATCGCGAGGCCGAAGGCGAGCGTCTTTCCCGATCCGGTCTGCGCGCGGCCGAGGACGTCGCGGCCTGCCAGGGCATCCGGCAGGGCCCGGGCCTGGATGGCGAACGGCATGTCGATGCCGCGGGACGCCAGGGCGTCGACCAGCCGGGCGGCCAGGCCGAGCTCGCGGAAGGTCGTCAGCTCGGGCGGCGGGATCTGGAGGGCGGCGGTGAGTGCGCGGTCAAGCTCGATGGCCTGATCATCGCGCCGGACGGCCAGCCTGTTGTCGCGGCGGACCGGGGGGCCGTTTCTTCCGGCGTCCGCGCCTCGGCGGCGCGGCGCTGCGGTGCGACGGCGCGATCCGGTCGCACCACCGCGCGGGGCACGCTGGGTGACCGTGCGTCGGTCAGCACTTTGGGGCATGAATGAACTCCATCAGCAGTTCGGGCCGCGTAGCGGGAGGAGATCTCGGCGACGGCGGCGAACCCTGGGCTCACCGGGAAGCGAACTGCTCACAGAAGCGACCGCGCGGGCAGCTCGCCCGCGGGAGTGACGGCAGCACATGTGCCGCTCTGGCTTCTAACGCTATCAGCAGGACAGGATGTTCCCGCTTGCCCGGGTGGCTGTCGCTCAGGCACGGTAGCGTCTCTACCGGAAACCGTGGAGCGCGCATATGCAAGAACAGCCCCTGATCGCCGTCCGAGGCGAGATTGTCCTTGAGGTCGAGCCGGAGATCGCACGGCTTGAGGTGAGCACCTTGGCGCGGGATGCCGAGCGAGCCCGGGCCATGCAGCTGCTCGACGACCGGGCCGGCACCGTCGACAAGATCCTCGCCGGCTTTCCCGACGTGATCGAGCGGATCGAGAGCTCGGGACTGCGGGTCAGCCCGCAGCTGAGCAACCAGAAGATGCCGTCGCAGGTCGCGGGCTATCTGGGCGTGGTACGTCAGACCGTCGCGGTGACCGGCTTCGACCGGATCGGCGACCTGATGGCCCAGCTGGCCGGCCGGGAGATGACAGAGGTCGGCGGTCCCTGGTGGGAACTCCGGCCCGGCAGCCCCGTGTACCGGCAGGCCAGGGTGGCGGCGGCGGGTGACGCGGTTCGGCGGGCCAGGGACTACGCGCGGGCACTTGGGAGCGAGCTAGTCGGCCTCGTCGAGCTGGCGGACGCCCGGCTGCTGTCAGACGGCACTGGCCAGGGCGAGCACGCCCCCAGGTTCACCGCAAGGCTGCCGCAGCGAACGCGAGTGGCGGCCCCCGAGGAGTTCGCGTTTGACCTGGCGCCGGTGAAGCAGACGGTCCGGGCCACGGTGGAGGCAAGGTTCAGGATCAGCCAGCCCGATCTCGCCAAGGTGGGCCCCGAACCGGAATAGGCACCGACTCGGCCTGAGCCGACTCGGGCTGGAATAGGCCCCGGGCCGGAATAGGCACGGACGTCAGGGCGCGCTCGTGCCCGACCGCCCGTAGGCGTCATCGAGCCGCACGACATCTTCGCGCCAGCCGGGCAAGGCCGTGGACGATTCGGCGAATGTCACGTCGGTGACGGCGCTGATCCGGTGCAAGACGCCGGGCGGCAGGTGGATCGTGTCGCCAGGGCCGAAACGCTGCTCGGTTAGCTGGTCAGCGGCCGGCCCGTACGTCACCAGCGCGTCGCCGGCCAGCACGCTGATCGTCTCTTCCTTCTCGTGGTGGTACTGCAGGCTCAGCGAGTGCCCGGTGTCGATATGAATGATCTTGCCGACGTACTTGCCCTCGACGGCAGCGAAGATCAGCTCGTGCCCCCATGGCTTGTCTTGCCGGGCGGCCTGGTAGATCTCTGCCTGCGGAGCCGGCGCAGCCGGGTCGATGGCGTCCATCGGGCGGGTCAACGGGCCTCCCAGGTCGGATGTCGAGACGCACCGACGATCCTATGCTCCGTCAGCGTGCCCGTCCGCTGGCAACGCGTCAGGACACGCCGGCGGACAGTACCCGGCTCGCTGACTGGCCTAGCGGGCCGCTCCGACGGCGTACACCACGATATTGCTGAGGTAGGAGCGCAGCGCTGGGTCGAAGGCGCCGCCGCAGGTGATCAGCCGCAGCTGCGCGCCGGGGGCGGGCCCGTACACCGCCGCCGTCGGAAAGTGATCCTTGAGGTAGGCCCGCACTGAGGTCACCCGGAAGACGGCCAGGGTGCCGTCGGCCCGCCGCACGTAGACCCGGTCCGGCGGGCGCAGCTGGCGTAGCCGGAAGAAGACGCCGGGCCCGGTGTAGGAGTCGATATGGCCTGCGATGACGGCTGAGCCGACGGCGCCTGGCGGCGGGCTGCCGGTGTACCAGCCGGCCACCGCCGTGGTCGCCGGTACCTGGAGTCCGCCGCCCGGTGCGACGCCGAGCCTGATCAGGCGGGTCTGGACGCCGATGGCCGGGATGACCAGCGATACCGGCCGTTCCGCCGCCGTTCCCTGCGGGCCCGCGGCTCCCTGCGGGCCCGCCACGTGCCCGGCCGGGGCCGGTATCGCGACCGGCGGCCCCGGCAGCACGGCACGGTGACCGGTGTGGCTGACCATGACCAGGCCAGCCACACCGCTGCCGGCAGCGAGCAGGCCGCAGGCGAGGACCGCCGCCGCCGCCGCCGTCCGGCTGGTCATTGGCCGCATCTCATCGCTGTCGGGTCACCGGCCGCGACCATGCGCAACGGGAGCGGCGCGGCGGGACGGGCGCAGCCGGGATGCGCCGGCCAGGGTCACGATCAGGCCAGTCACCAGCGTCACGAGCCACGGCACGGGCGACGAACCAGGTTGCGGCGCGGTCCCCCCGAACCCGGTCGCGGCGGCGCCCTGCGGGAAGACCCGGCTGCCCGCCGCGTCTTCCAGGCTATCAATCGACAGGTGGCCAGGTTCGTCGAGGACGACAAGCGTGTGGATGCTGCCCGCGGCTAGCGTGACTTTCGAGGATGCATGCTCGCTCGCCCCGGCCGCGCGGACCGTCCAGGCGCCGGGCGAGACAATCTGGTAGGAGCTCACGCTGGCGAACGCCTCCTTGCCCGCCAGGACCTGTCTTCCGGCTGTCACCGTGACCCGGTGCTGCTGCAGTGACGCCTGGATCACCCGCACCAGCGCCTTTCCGCGCGGTGTGGTGAGCCTGTCTCGCATCACCTGCAAGCGGAGACCCGACGACGGGCCCATCCCGGCCACCGTGTACGCATCCCCGGATGCCACGTCGACGCTGGTGGAGAGGACCGGCTTGGAGCTTGGGGAGGCGCCGGCCAAGCGCATGGCGACCGTGTAGTCGCCGCCCTTGACGCTCTCGTAGGGGGAGACGGTGCCGTAACTGACGTGCTTGAGCACGATCATGGCGTGGGCGTTGCCGAACGAATACAGGTACACGTCCACCGCGGGCGTATTGGGGGACAGGTGGGCCAGCCGGAGCCAGCCGATGCTCTTCGACGCGGAAGCGCCGGGCGCGCCGGGCGCGCCGGCCGCGCCGGACGCCGCGGACGCCGCCGGAATGGCGAAGCTCAGCGTACCGAGGGACAGGCCTAATACGGCAAGTGGCTTTGCCATCCGAAAGGCTACGGCAGGCAGGGTCATAACTCCTCTTTCTTGCCCGGGCTGGAATTGCCGCCCAGCCCGGAGCGGTGGTGGGTAATGGACGTCAGGGACTGCTATCGGCGCTGGCACCGCCAGCGGTGAGCAGCCCGAGCGGGCTCGGGCCGGCGAATTGGATCTGCACTGCGATCTGTCCGTCGCCGATCCGGGCACTGCGCAGGCTCGCGGCCAGGTAAGGCGGTCGCTGCGCGCGCAGGAAAGAAAGCGCGGAACGCAAGAACCTGGCGTTACCCGATCCGCCAGCGGCCAGGCTGGGTGGAGGGCGGAGCGCCGTTATCTCGGTGGAGCGGAGCGGCGTGCCGGCGCTGGCGCCGGGGCCGGAGTCGGCGAAGTCCACGATGCGCAGAGCATGCTGGGCGGCAAGGGCGGCAAGGGTGGTCAGCAGCCGGTCGTCCACCTGGCCGGCGGCCAGCTGCCGCCGGACCGCGGGGGTGACGCTGATCTCCTTGTTGCGCAGCAGCTGGCTGCCCGCAGTCTTGCGGGCCAGCAGGTCGGCGCGCAACGCCTTCTGGTACGCGACAGCGCCGTCGGGCGCGACCACCCGGACCTGAATGCACGTGCTTCCCGGGCCGAAGGAGGCCGCCACATCCGGCGCGTACACGCCGGAGAGGCGGGCGCCGAACTGGCTTCGCACCGCTGCGGTAGCGACCACCACATCCGACCCCAGCGGATCTTCCGCCGCAGGCCCCAGCGTGATCAGGTTCCCTGCCGGGATGCCCCGCGCCTGCAGCACGGCACACATGGCCGGGTCACAGGAGACGATGGCACCACGGCTGAGCTGCCGGGCAATCCAGGATGCCGCCCGGTCGCGGACCATCACCGCGCTAGCCGGGCGGGTCGCGGCAGGCACTAAAGATGCCGTCCCGCCGCGCTGGGACTGGGCCCGGATGAAGCCGACGACGGATAACGCCACCAGCGCTGAGGCGGCCAGCGCAGTTCCTATCAGGCGAAGCCGGTCGCGCCGCGCCTCGCGCGCCCAGTCCTCGCGGGGCAGGTCATCGCGGGGCAGGTCATCGCGCGCCCAGTCCTCGCGGGGCAGGTCATCGCGGGGCTGGTCATCGCGCGCCCAGTCCTCGCGGGGCAGGTCATCGCGGGGCTGGTCATCGCGCGCCCAGTCCTCGCGGGGCAGGTCATCGCGGGGCAGGTCCGCGTCGCCGGGCCAGTCGGGGCTCTCGGCAGTCATCTGAGCCGGCTGCCGGGCCAGGCTGCGGGACTCCAGATAACGGCGCTCGGCCTCCGCGTAGTCACCCCTGGCCTGGGCCAGAATGCCGAGACGATGCTGGATGCGGGACACGGCGGCCATGTCGCCGGCACTGGAGTACAGCTGCATCGCTTGCCAGTAGCGGCGCTCCGCCTCCGCATGATCGCCCTGCACCTGGGCGATCTTGGCAATCTGGAGAATCCAGCCGGCGCGCAGCGGCGAATCAGCGGGGAGCCAACTGAGCGTCTCCCCGATCAGGGCGCCCTCCTGGTCAAGCTCCCCCCACGCATGCAGCTGCGCGCACACCACCTCGGTGATGGTCCCGGCCCGGTCGTCATCGCCAGCCGCATGCAGGTGATAGCGGGCTTCGAGCAGGTCGCGCAGGTCAGCGTTCTGGTCCTGCGGCCCGGCGTCTGCCCGCCATTGCCAGTACTCGGCGGCGCGATAGTGCGCGATTCGGATCTCGTCGTCACGGCCGGCTGCGGCCAGATCCCCGTGCAGGACGCGCGCGGTGCGCGGTTCGACGAAAACCGGCGGAATGCTACCGCGCGCCGGGCCCAGGCCGGCACGGGCCCGCGAGACGACCAGCAGGCCCGCATGCTCGCATTCGCGGACAAGCTCCGCAATGTCGGCCTGGGCGCAGTACGGCGGCGCGGGATCCGGCCCAGCGGGCCCGGTCGCGTCGGCCGGCCGCGCCTGGCCGATCTGGAAGATCAGCGCATTGCGCCCGGCGGGCTCGCGGTAGACCGACGCGCCGATCAGCAGGCGCAGCGCGGGACCAGTGAGACCGCTCGGAACGCCGTGCAGCGAGCCCCGCCGCGGCCGTCCGCCGTGCCGGGCTTGCCGAGCGGTGCTAGGTGACATCGCCGTCACGCCACCTCAACCGGTAACCAGGCAGTAGCGTCAGCACCGCAGCGATCGCTTTAGCCAACACAATGCTCCCTCCTGGCAATCCGGGACAGCAGCTATACGATGGATATATAGCACGTCTCAGTATGGCCGCGTGCAATTTCACGGGAGCTATCCGGCATAGGTATGTTAACCGTGGCTAAATGTTGACGTGCTGCGCAGTTTATGCTCAATGTACCGAGATTTAGTAATTTGCGTAGGTCTAGCGATGATTATTCTCTGGCATAACAATATAAATAACATTGATAGGTATAATCACGGACATGATGGCCTATCGCCGCAGCTTGCCGGACCGGGCTGGGCTGACCGGCAAGGCATGCGGAGAGCCGTGCCCGGGGCTAACTCCGCATGCCGGGGTGATGCTGTCACGACGCCAGTGGCGTAACCTTCGTCTAGCCAACGCCAGTGATGAAACCGCTATCGCGCTGATCGTCTGGGAGGAATATGCCCGGCCATGACGGGCGAGGCTCGCTGCAGTGGGTGGAAGAACTGATCAACACGCGGAGCGTCGAGTCCGGCACGGATGAGATCGCGACGCCCGTACTGCTGGCGACCTGGCTGCGGGATCGGTTCTTGCTGCCGGCCGGCGTATCCGTCACCTCCGACGAGCACCAGCGCGCTATCCGGGCACGCGAGGGATTGCGGGCACTCGCAGCAGCAAATGGCGCTAAGCCCGAGCCGGCTGATCATGCGCGCGGCGACCGGCTCAGGCGGCGCGGCTTGACCGGTTCCGCGCTGGCTGACCTGGCCGGGCTTGCCCGGCGGCTGCCGCTAGTCCTGGACACCGACGCCCGGCCGCCGCGCCTGGTGCCGGTCAGCCGGGGCACGGCAGACGCCGTGCTCGCCGCGTTGCTCGCGGCAGTCGCTGAGTCCGTGGCCAACGGCACCTGGAACCGGCTGAAGGTGTGCAGGGAGCCGGACTGCCGGTGGGCCTACTTTGACCATTCCCGGAACAGGTCACGGGCATGGTGCTCGATGACAGTGTGCGGCAACCGGGCCAAGGCCAGGGCTTTCCGCCGCCGTACCCGCTGATACCGGGCAGGGGTAATGCAGCAGACCAGCCGGGGTCGTGCAGTAACCAGCCCAGGTCATGCGGTAAGCCAGAGTGCGGGTGACTCGGCTCGAGCCACCCGCACCCGTCCTGACAGCCAGTCCGCGGACCGGCTGTCACAACCGTGCGGCCAGGTAGATCAGAGCGGGCGGACCTGCTCAGCCTGCGGGCCTTTGGCGCCCTGGCCGGCGGTGAACTCGACCCGCTGGTTCTCCTGAAGACTGCGGAACCCGTCAGCCTGGATCGCGGAGTGGTGAACAAAGACGTCGGCGGTGCCATCGTCGGGGGCGATGAAACCATAGCCCTTGTCGGCGTTGAACCACTTCACGGTGCCCTGAGGCATGTACTTTCTCCTACGTGAATGATCTCCGGGTTCCACGGATGAGGATCCCGGGTTGCTGTGACAACGTGCCACTTTAACTGATGGCCGGGCTGCCGATGTTTCCGGGAGCCCGCTGCCGATGCGGCAGACGCTGTCACATGTGCGGGGAAGAAATCTCTCCGGCTGCAACCAGCCTCATCCAACACCATCACGCGGCCGGATGTTCTAAATATCGCCAGTTCGGCGCTGCCCCGGCGCTGCCCTGCGGCGCACGGCATCTATGCCGCGTCCAGTTATGCCCGCATGCGGGGGCATTCGGCCCAGTCCGGCGGCTACCCGGACTACCTGAACCGGTCGGGCAAGTGTCTTCGGCCGGCTACCCGAACAACGGGAACCGGTCGGCAAGTGTGCCAAGTGCAGTCCGGTCTTCGGCGGACAACGCGGGCCGCCCTGTCCCCTTCAGCGCGTAGGCGCGGTCGTCCCGCCCGGCCGGGCCGCCAGCGCTGAGCAGCCCGTCGAGCGCGCGCCGGACGAGCGCCAGCGAGGCTGCATCCGGCGCAGGCGCCGAGGGCAGGCTGACCGTCAGGTCGAGGTAGTGGATAGCCGCCCCGACGGCCAGCGTGGCGATGAAATCCGGCGTCTCCAGCACGTGACCCTGGGTAGTGACGAATTCGTACCGACAGGCTCGCGCGGCGCGGCATGCGGCGCCGGAGGTCTCCTGCCACTCCCAGGCGAGGGCGTCCGGCGGGTAGGCCGCGGCGACGATGCGGACATGCCGTGCGTGCGCCGCCGCCCCGGCACTGCCGAGTGCCGCTTGCTCTCCGGATCGTGGCGAGTACGGCCGCCAGCAGGACACGCCGTCCGCATCGGCCGGGCCGCCGGCCGGGCTCGCGCAGTTCCTGAGCGCGCGCCGCGCGTCGAGGAGCTGGTGGTAGAGCAGGTCACCTGCGACCCACCCGGCACACCGGGTAGGCAGCATCAGCTCTGCCTCGCCGAGCCGGCCGGCAACTGCGGTTATATTGCCGTACACGGCAGCGAGGGCATCGGCCGCGGCCGGGCTATCGGGTTCGCTCATTGGCCGATTCTGCCAGCGAGCCGCGCGCCTGCCTGGCACGGGAACGCTGGCCAGCACTGCCGGGAAGACAGCGAATGAAAGCGAGGAGGCCCATGACCAGTCAGCCAAAGCTGAACCAGCTGAACATAGTTGTCCGCGACATGGATGCGACCCTGGCCTTCTACCGGCGGCTCGGCTTCGTCATCGACGCAGAGCCCGGCGCGCAGCACGTCGAGGTGCCGATGGGCGGCGGCCTGTCGGTCGAGTTCGACGACACCGAGACCGTCGCGGTCTGGGACAGCGGCTGGCCAGGAAACACGGGCGGCAGTGTCGTGCTCGGCATGGCGCTGCCGACCCGCGCGGCGGTGGACGCGACCTACGAGGACATCAGCACGGCAGGGCATCGCGGGCGGCAGGTCCCCTATGACGCGTTCTGGGGCTCCAGGTACGCCATCGTCGAGGACCCTGACGCCAATCCGGTGGGCCTGATGAGCCCCATCGAGGAATCGCGGAAGACGTGGCCTCCGGCCCCGCCGCCCCGCGCTTCGTGACGGCGGTCAGCGCCGTACTGCCCTGGCCCTGTTCTCCGGCTCATTTCCGGTGCTCTGCCCGCCGTTGACGGCTGCTCGTCACGTCACTAGCGTTCTGGTTACGCCGGTTATCGCTCAGCTTATCAGGAGGGCCAGATGGGGATCAGGGTCGGCTGCGTCGGCATCGACATCAATGACCTTGCGGCCGCGAGCTCGTTCTGGCAGGAGATAACCGGCTACCAGATCTCCTCGTCCGGTGCCGACCATGTCTACCTCGCCGATCCCGCGAAGGCCGGGCCGAGCCTCTACGTCCAGCTGGTGCCCGAGCCGTCGGCCGGCAAGAACCGCCTGCACCCCGGTCTCTTCAGTGACGACATGGAGGGTGACGCCGCCCGTGCACAGTCCCTCGGCGCCACCGAGGTGCAGCGGCTGCCCGGCGACGGGGGCGGCTGGATCGTGCTGGCTGACCCGGACGGCAACCAGTTCTGCATCGTCTCGGCATAGCCCGCCAGGCCTGCCGGCCGGGTGACTATGCCGTTCCGGCGGGCCTGCGCTGCACCTGCCTCGCGATGCCGTCAAGCACGCAGTCGAGGCCGAATTCGAACCGCTCGTCCCTGGTCTCCTCGGCATCCGGATCGACGTTGTCCTTAATGATCCGGAGGAAGTGCGAGAAGCGGCCGTCCGCCTCGAGCCGCTCGTACCACCGGGCCATGCCGGCCATCGCCTCGGCCTTGTCGAAGCCGCTCTGTTCCAGGTCCCGCTGCGCGCGCATCTCGCGCAGTTCCCGCAGCACCGCGCCCATCACGTAGGTGCTGACCGTCCCCAGGATGTTCATCGCCGTGGCGGTGTCGAGGCGCAGCCTGTCCAGCGCGGCGAGCGACCGGTCGGCGATGAGTATCGTGTTCGGCCCGAGCGGCGGGCGGCTTCCGATGAAGTCCATCACCCAGCGGTGCCGCAGCAGAATCGCACGGTTCTCCCGCGCCGTGGCCTGCAGGAATGAACGCCAGTCGGTCGGCGGATCGGGGATCGTGACCTCGCCGACCACCGTGTCGAGCATCAGGTCGAGCAGGTGCTCCTTGTTCGCCACGTGCCAGTACAGCGACATCGTGCCGGACCGCAGTACCTGGGCGATCCGCCGCATGCTGATCGCGTCGGCGCCCTCCGCGTCAGCGATCGCGATGGCGGCGTCGACGATCTCGCCCCGCGACAGAGTCGGCGCGATCGGGCCCCGCCCGCGTCCGCGCTGATCACGGCCGCCGCGCTGATCACGGCCGCCGCGCTGATCACGGCCGCCGCGCTGGCCAGTCTGCGGACCGAACGGAGGCCAGAGGTCATCGGGGTTCTCCATCGCTTCCGTCACCCCCATAGGCCCGGCTCTCGTACATGGTACGTATTAGTACAGCGTACTGGATGTCTCGTACAGCGTACTGAAGGGGAGCGGGTGATGGGCGAGGTCCTGCACTGGTTGCCTGGGGGCGCAGCGGCAGCGGCCGCTCGACCCTAACTCGCTATCTGCGCGCGGCACGGTCGCGCTGCGCGAGACCAGCGTGCGCGGCGACGGTGCGCGTGCGCGCGGTGGCGGCCTCCTCCGGCTGGTCGCGCCGGGCGGATCGCGATCTAGTCGGCAGCCCCGAACGCGCCGGTCTTGACATCCGCGATGAACTCTCGCCAGGTGCTTTCCCGGCAGGTGCGGACGACGCTGTCAGGATCCCCCGAGTCGCGCACTGAGATCATTCCGCCCCGGGGCGCAACCTCCACGCACGTGCCGCCATTGCAGGAACTGCTGCGCCGCCGCCCAACCCGGCTGGACCGTCGGGTGCCATCCTTGTTTTCGAAGCTGTCAGCCGCGCGAAGTAGCTGGTCGTCATGAGACGTGCAGGGCGTTGTCATCATCGAAGAAGCTGGTGACGTGCCCGACCAGGGTCTCCTTCCCGGTGAATTTCAGCGTGATCCGCCGGCCGGCGTAGCGGGCCAGCGAGAACGAATGCCGGCGGTAGCCGCGGGCGCTGCCCTTGTTGGCATACGTGGCCAGCGTGCGGAGCACGGCGCCGCCGGAATTGAGCACCTGCACCTTAAAGGTGTCGGCGGCGGGCCCGGTCCGGTCGTCGGTCTTGATGTCAAGCCAGAACGAGAACGTCGCGTGCCGGCAGCCGGACGGGATCGCGACCGCCTGGCTGAGGGACTCGGTGACGGGGATGCCATAGCCGTCCAGCCACGCCAGCCGCGAGCCGGAATGCGCGGGCACGCCCGGGATGGCCTTGGTGAGCACATGCGCGGCGGAAACCCACGGAGAGATCCTGCCGGACTCGAAGCCTCTATTGCGCAGCAGCTGCGCTGCCGTGCAGCGAGTCGCGGCCGCGCTGCCGAAAGCGGCCGCGCCGTCGGGACTGCCCAGGCCGGTGGGCCCGTCATAGCCCGTTTTCGCGGTACACAGGTAGCTGCCGCCGCACCTGCCGTCCGCGCCGGAGGTCACGTCGAAGAGGCTGCCAGGATGGGCGTACGGGTACGACGACGGATAACTGGCCGCCGCGGGCGGGCCCGCCAGGGCGAAGACCGAGGCGATGATCGGTGCCGCCACGCTCGTGCCCCCGACCTCCACCCAGCCGTTCTGGTCGTAGGTGTCGTAGATCGCGACGCCGGTGTTCGGGTTCGCGTCCGCTGCCACGTCGTTGTCGGTCCGCCTCGCGCAGCCGGTGTCAGCCTGCCAGGCGGGCTTGGCGTCGTGGGCCGAGCAGCCCGAGCCCGTGCCCTCGGCGCCAGTGCTTCTTCCCCATGCCTTCTCCGTCCAGCCGCGCGAGTTCGAGGCCGCCTTCAGCGAGGTGCCGCCGACCGAGGTGACGTACCGCGATGCGGCAGGGTAAGAGACCCCGTACCCGTTGTCGCCCGCCGATGCCGTCACCGCGACCCCTGGGTGCTGGTAGTACTTCGAGTCGAGCGAGGAATCGGACGCCGACTCTCGGCCGCCATAGCTGTTGGAAACGTACTTGGCGCCCATGCTGACGGCCGTGTTCACCGCAGTCCCGAGGCTCGCCGCGGTTGCGTTCCTGGCCTCCACTAGCAGGATGTGGCACTTCGGGCAGATGGCGGAGACCATGTCGAGGTCCAGTGATTCCTCCGCGGCCCACCCGCTGTTCCTTGCTGGCCGTGGCAGCGGGCTGTCCGCTCCGGCCTGGTTGGCCTTGCGGAAGCAGCCCTTGCCGCAGGCCGGCAACCCCCAGGCGGACCGGTAGGCCGCCAGGTCGGCCGCAGCACGGGGGTCGTTGAAGGCGTCGATGACCGCGACCGTCTGGCCCGCGCCGGCGGTCGATGACGGTAGCTTGTAGGCGCGCTGCAGGCTGGCCGGCCCATAGCCGTCCCCGGTCGGCGGCGCGTGCTGGCCCCGCGCGGCCTCGGCGCCCCGCGCGGCTCCGGCAGTCCGGGTGCTGATCAAGAGCATGCATGACATCTGCCCGGGCTGCCTGGCCACCGCGCAGGCCCGCCGGTAGTCCCGCGCACCAGGACCGGGACTGGCTGCCCGCGCTGCTGCCCCGGTCGCGAACATCAGCCCGCTGACGGCCAGGGCGGCGGCAGTGACTGAGCTGGTCCAGGCCCGGGTAAGGCTCCAGGATCCCGGCCGGCGCCTGCCTGCCGGGCTCGTGCCCGCAGCGATCGTCGGTCGCACGAGACGCTCCTCATTGGCCGGGAACCAAGCACATGGCAGGTATCTGACCAGGGACAGCCAGATACCCCAGATCCAATGTTGTCCGCTTGCCGGGCCCCCCGTCATGCCAATGTGTAAACCTCTAACTACGTACGGTTATAGTCATTCTGGGCTCGTCTTGTGCTGTGTTGGGCGGGCGCCAGAACGTTACCGGTGCCGGGCCGAGCACCTCGATCTGGTCGTATCCCGGGTCCGGCTCACGGTAGTGCGGCCGCGGAAAGCTGGCGCCGCGGACCGAGAGATCGGGCCGGATCGCTCGTCATACAGGCCGTAAGCACTTATTCGGTGAGAGAGGAGCATTCAGATGCCAAGCCCGGTGGTCCATTTCGAGATCCGGTCGTCCGAACCGGATGCGACGAGGTCGTTTTACGGCAAGCTGTTCGGCTGGGCGTTTCCTGACGGCGGGATTCCCGGCTACACCTACGTCGACAGCGGCGTCGAAGGCAGCGTGCCAGGCGGCATCGGCCCGTTGCAGGGCGGCGGGCCGCTGGTGACCTTTTTCGTCGGCGTCCAGGACGTCGTCGCTACCCTGGAGGCCGCCGTGGCTCAGGGCGGCCGTGTAGTCCAGCCGGCCACATCCGTGCCCGGCGTGACTTTCGGGCTGCTTGCCGACCCGCAAGGACAGGTGGTCGGGGTGGCCAGCCAGGACGCCTGACTGCCCCTGGCGGCCCCGGACGGGCATGTCGCTGACAACGGGAGGGCTGCACATGACGGCTTCCGCCGAGCCTGCGGACCTGCTCGCCCGGGCGGTCGCCGGCGACGATGCCGCGTTCGCGATCCTCATCCAGCCGCACGAGCGATCAGTGTTCCGGCACTGCTACCGCATGTTCGGTTCTGGCGCCGATGCGGAGGACGCCACGCAGGACACCCTGGAACGGGCCTGGCGCAGGCTGACGTCCTACGACGGCTCGGGGCCGTTCGGTGCCTGGCTGCATCGCATCGCGACCAACGTCTGCCTGGACGCGCTGCGGCTGCGCCGCGCCCGGATCGGGCCGGCCGGGTACGGGCAGCCATCGCTGCCGGGCGCTGCGCCGGCCCCGCCGGACCCGGAACTGGCCTGGGTCGAGCCAGTCAGCGACGCGGAACTGGCGGGATCCGGCGACCCGCAGGACGAGGTGGTCCGCCGTGAGGAGATCAGCCTGGCCTTCGTGGCTGCGCTGCAGTGGCTCGCTCCGCGGCAGCGGGCCGCGCTGCTCCTGCACGACGTGCTCGGCTTCACGCACGCCGAGGTCGGCGACGTGCTCAGCGTCAGCGCATCCGCGGTCAACAGCCTGCTGTCGCGGGCCCGCGCGCAGGCCAGGGAGAATTCCGGTGACCCGCAGCCGGAAATCGACGACCCGCGGGTACGGCAACTGCTCGACCGGTACGTGCAGGCCTGGCGGCTCACCGATATCGACGGGTTCGTCCGGCTGGTCACCGAGGATGTCTGCTTCTCAATGCCTCCGCTGAGCATGTGGTTCAGCGGGCGGGACGCGGCAGCCGCCTTCCTGGAGAACGCGGTCTTCGGGCCAGCCCGCCCCGGGGGCATCCGGCTGATTGCGGGGTCCTGCAACGGACAGCCGGCCTTCGGCACCTATGCGCCGGACGCGGACGGCCGCCTGGCGGTGACCGGCCTGCAGGTCCTCCAGATCAGTGCGGCGGCCAGCCGGCCGCTGATCAGCGCCCTGGTGTCGTACCGGGACCCGGCCATCGCGGTGCGCTGCGGCCTGCCGGAGATCATCGGCTGATCTGCGCCCAGATCGGAAGAGCACACGTCTGAACTCCAGTC
>OCZU010001005.1_pt1 | contig 19000 bp, 14 predicted proteins | sample 1539001 | NCBI WGS metagenome assembly OCZU01 (sample SAMEA3539306, study PRJEB22396) | soil metagenome | biome: tundra; feature: field; material: soil | place: USA | collected 2010-05 | depth 0.15 m | reverse complement strand
GGACGAAGGTCGCGGCACCCGGCCGGGCGGGTCCGCCGGGTCGAGTTCACCCTGACCGATGTGGAGTTCGGCGACCTGGACGCCGCCGCGATGCGGGCCGGGCTGGCCCGTGGGGCGTACGCGGCGCAGGCGGCGCTCGCGACCGCGCGGGGTGACAGCGGGCAGGTGAGCGTTCCGCTGCGGGAGGCGCTGGCGGAGCTGATCCGCTCGGCCGGGCTGGTCCGGCGGATCGGGGTCAACCTGAACCAGGCCGTGGCGAAGCTGAACGCCACCGGGCAGCGTTCGGAGGACCTCGTTCCGTACGCGGCGGAAAGCGCCCGGAGAGCACGCCGCCTGGACGCCGCGGCGGACGAGCTGCGGAAGAGGCTTCCGTGATCGGAAAGGTTCTCCGCGGCGAACGGCCCGCCGGGCTCATCTACTACCTGTACGGGCCCGGACGGCATGCCGAGCACACCGACCCGCACCTCGTCGTCGGCTGGCGCCACCCCGCCGAACTGGAGCCGCCGTTGCGGTCAGGCGGCGGCCGGGACTTCCGGAACCTGACCGGCCTGCTCCAGCAGACCATCACTGCGCTCGGCGCCCGCGCGCCCGGCCGGCCGGTGTGGCACTGCTCGGTCCGGGCGGCGCCCGGTGACCGGATGCTCAGCGACGACGAGTGGGCGCAGGTCGCCGGGGACATCATGGACCGCACCGGGCTCGCCCAATACGGACAGGAAGACGATGCTGTGCGGTGGGTCGCGATCCGGCACGCCGATGACCACATCCACATCGTCGCGACCCTGGCCCGGCAGGACGGCGGACGGCCCCGGCTGTCGAACGACTACTACCGGGTCCGCGAAGCGTGCCTGGCCGCCGAGACCCGGCTCGGGCTGCGGCGGACCGCGCCCGGTGACCGCACCGCCGCCGCCCGGCCGACCCGCGCGGAGACCGAGAAAGCCCGCCGCCGCAACTGGAACGAGGCACCACGGGTCACGCTCCGGCGCGCAGTCAGCACCGCAGCTGCGATGGCATCTGGCGAGAAGGAGTTCTTCGCCCGGCTGGAGAAGGCCGGGGTGCAGGTCCGGCTGCGGTTCAGCACCCGCAACCCGGGCGAGGTCACCGGCTACGCCGTCGCGCTGCCCCGCGACACCACGAGCGCCGGCGAGCCGGTGTGGTACGGCGGGGGCAAGCTAGCCGCCGACCTTACCTTGCCCAAGCTCCGCCACCGCTGGGCCGGTCTCGCCGCGGGCGGCGGCGCCGTTCCGGGCGACCGGTTCACGCCGCAGGAACGGGCCGCGATCTGGGAGCACGCCGCCCGCACCGCTGCCGACGCGACCGAGCAGATCCGGCGCCTCGCCACCGCGGGCCAGCCAGCCGAAGCGGCGGACGCCGCCTGGGCAGCCGGTGACATCCTGCACGCCGCAGCATCCGCGCTGGGCAGCCGCGTTGTCCGGCAGGCGGCAGGCGCGTACGATCGCGCGGCCCGAACCCCCTACGGTCGCATCCCCGCGCCGACGCCGACCGGGATCGGCCTGCGCCGGGCCGCCCGGCTGCTGTCGGCCGTCGCGGTGGTCAGCCACGACCGGACTCTGGCCCAGGCCGCGCTGGTAGTCCGCCTCGCAGCCCTGGCCGAGGCCATCATCGAGCTGCGCCAGGCGCAGCAGCGCGCCGCTCAGGCCGATGCCGCCCGCCAGGCCGCCGAACGCTTGCACGCCGCAGCGGGCAGGACCAGCGAGCAGTTTCTTAACGGACGCGCTCCATCCCCGGCCACCACGGCGAGCGTGCCGTTCCCCGCCCCGCGAACGCCACGGCGACCCGCGACGGCGGCACCGGGCTGGTCAGCCGCACGTCAGGCCGGTCCGCGACGACAGCGCGGGCCGTCGCCGCCCAGACCCCCTGGCCATGGCCGATGACATGTCCCGCCCGTAGGCAGCTGGAGAGAAGGAGAGCAGCGCATGGAACCCGGCCACTACGGCGATCCGCTGGAAGAAGCCCTCAGCCACGGCTCCCAGCGAGTCGCCCAGCTCGCCTCACTGGTCGGCGCGATGGCCCAGGTCGTCATCCAGCGACGCGCCTTGCACGACGCCAGGACAGCCGTCCGGCACGACGAGCGCGCCACCCAGATCCTCGGCGAGCAGGAACGGCTCCTGCACCACCAGGCCCGGCTCACCTGGTCCCCTGCTCACGACGCCTCCTGGCTCGCCCGCGCCGACCTGCCCCAGACCGGCCGGGCCTGGGGCGGTGCCGCCAGCCACGCCGACACCGACCCCCTCGCCGCCTCCGCTATGCGCAAATGCGAGGACCGGCTGCGCACGCTGCACCCGCACGCCATGGCCCGTTACGACCGGCTCCGGACCGACGGCCTGAGCCCGCTCGACGCGATGCGGGAAGCGGCACGGCTCTTCAGCCGCTCCCCCGACGTCCACGTCGGCGACCCCGTGCCCTCCCGCCCCGAACTCACCGCCAGCACCAAACAGCGCGCCAGCCGGCAAGACGGACAGCCGCCCAGCGCCCTGGATGAGGCGGCGCCTGATGCGAGCCTCAGCAGCAGCGCGGCGCTGCGCGGCCGGGAAATCATCCGGCGAACGCGATCCAGTGCCCGGGCCAACGGCCTGCCGGACCCCGGCCCCGACGAACTAGCGCTGATTCTCGAGTCGGCGACGAATCTCCCCCACGACGTGATCGATAGCATCATCGGCCAGGTGACTGCCGAGGACCGGGCCAGCAGCCCGCCAGACCGCGCTTCGGCTGCTGCTTCCCCCGCTGGGGACGCCGCAGCAGAGCACGATCACGGTCGCCGACCCGATGCCGGCCAGGCACTCCCGCGCTCAGCCGCGCAACTGGCAGCCGAGAGCTTCCCCCGCAACGCCGCCGCCGCCATCCGGACCGCGGACACCGCCGGAGGCCCGCGCCCTGCCCGGCTAGCCCCGGCTCCGGGCAGCAGAACTCAGGAGATTCCTCATCACAACCGGTAAAGACCAGGCCAGGCTGGCTGAGCGCGGACGTCGTCATGGCACGTCCGGCCGCTCACCTCGATCCAGGCACCGGCCCGTGCCGCTTTGCCGCGGCTGTCGGCGCCCGCAGGGCGGGCTACCACCGTCCGCTGCCCATGGCTGTCCTGGAGCGGATGTATCCGGCGTATCTTGCCGAGCGCGGCGGCCCGGACCTGCGGCCCGAGCCGTTCCCGGATGCCGCGCGGTGGGCTTTGGCGCCCGCCTTTGCGAGCGGGGCGAACAGCTCCCCGGCGTCCCGGTGCTCTTTAACCTGCTCACGGAGGTAGCGGAACTGGGCGTCCCGGTCAGGACTCTGCTTCCCCTCAGGGCCTTAGCGATGACCTGCAGGCTGAAGCCCTCCTCGTGCAGCAGGTCAGCGACCGTGTCAGCGCCTGCGCGGTGGCCCTGGCGGGTGAGCTCGCCGGCCAGCACGCGCAGCGACTTCGTCGTCCACCGCAGCGGCGCTAGGCTGCCGACGACAAGAGTTGTGCCCGGGTTGTACTGATTGGCGGACGAGCGTCGCCGTGCGGGCGGGTGCGGAAGGGATGCTTCGACGTGGAGCCAGCAGCCTCGCCCAGGTCATCCAGCGACACGACGGCCGGCGCTGATGGCACAGGGCCTGGACACCGGGCGACGGGGCACACAGACCGTGCGCAGGACGACCCTCGTCTCGCGGCAGGCTCGGCTTTCGTGTGGAGGCGGGCTTTAGCTCTGGTGTACTTCGAGGTCACTGCTGACGAGGTGACCGGGTCGTGGGTGCCGGGGCCGTTGCCTGTGGAGATGCCTGATGGGCGTTGCGCGGACAGGGGCGCGCGGGTTACCTATTTTCAGCCGCGGGCTACTGATTCTCTGTATGGGCCGGCCGATGGTTCGTCGGTGTGCCGATGGCACCGGGAGGTGGAGGACGGCGGCACGGGAATCGGCGTGACCGATGTTGAGCTGCTTAGCCTTCCCCGCTATGGCCCTGTGCAGGACGCGGCTGCGGGCGGAACGGCGTCCGGCGGTGGCTCGGGCCGGTATCTGGCGGTCTTGCATATGCGGCTTTCTGCTGCCGATCCGGTCGGGGAGCTTGAGGGGGCGGTGCGGCTGGCGCCGGATAGCGAGGCCGGAGTGCGGCAGCGCGAGATGTACACGGAACTGCTGGGGCCTGGGTTCCGGATTGGCGAGCATGTCCGGCGGGCGCAGTCGGTGGCTTTGCTGACGTCCCGGGACAAGCCGGAGGCGCCTGCGGGGGCACCGGAGACATGGTCCGCGGAGACTGGGTGGCTGTGGTACGCGGCGTCGGCGACGGGGCTGGAGACGTTCTGCCCGGATCCTGATGACCCGCATGTGCTGGACGGGCTCGTGTACCTGTCGGCGTCGTGGCGGGCGCTGGTGCTGCGGGACGGGATCAGTTTCCTCGGGCTCGTTCGTGATGATGCGTCCGATGAGGGCGGGTTCTTTCCGTGGGCTGAAGCTTATGTGCGGTCGCTGTATACCGATGCCGCGCTGCTGGCCGCGCTGCAGCGGGACGGGCTCAATGACTTCGGCAACCGGCTGGCCAGGATCGGGGACAGGTTTGAGAAGTCGGCGGAGTTCCGGCGGCTGGTTAACGAGATCACGGAGTTCCGGAACGTCTTCTGGTGGGATGACGTCACCCATCACGGGGCGGCCAATGACCTCCTGCTCCGGCTGCACGCCGCGCACCGGACACCGAACCTGTTCGCGCGGGTGGTCGCGGATATCGATGCGTTCAAGCAGCAGGTCGAGGCGCAGGCCCTCGAAGCTTCGCTTCAGATCCAGGTGGTGGAGGAGAAGCGGTCGCGGATCCTTGATCACGTTGTCTCGATCGCTATCTTCGCGTTCGCGGTTCCGGCGCTGGTGTTCGCTGGGCTCGCTGTTCCCGCGGACGCGATCTCGTTTGGCGGGCATGCGGTATCGCGGTGGTTCCTGCTCATCATCGGAGTTGCTGCCCTGATGCTGGGTGCCGTGGCGGGCGGGATCGGCGGTCGGTGGCTGGCGAACAAGAGAACGTGAGCTCTAACCTTTGGGGCGTTCCAGTTAGTGCAATCGGCACTGGCGGTGGTGGCGGGACTGGCGCCGGGCAAATTTTCGGACCATTCCTTCGGGTTTGGCCGTGGGCACGGTTACGGTGAGATGCAGGCCAGGGCTGAGGAGGGCGCCGGCGGTGGCAGGGCAGGAACGGGAGCACTACGACCGGCTAGCGGGCAGCTATAACGAGAACTGGGCGCACAGCCCGGAGTTCATCGGCTGGATGATGGGCCAGATCCTGGACCGGCTGCAGGTCCGGCCGGGTGACCGGGTTGTTGATCTTGGGTGCGGCACTGGACTGTACTCGCGGGGGCTAGCTGAGCGGGCAGGGCGGGTGGTGTGCGTTGATCCGTCGGCGGGGATGCTCGGGCAGCTTCCGGGCGGCGAGGCGTTCGTGCCGGTTCAGGCGTCGGCTGAGGATGTGGCTTCCGAGCGGGTCCGGCTGCCTGATGAGCGGGTGGACGCGGTGCTCGTGAAGGAGGCTATTCACCATGTCGGTGACCGGACGGCGGTGATCGGCGGGCTGGCCGGGCTGCTGGCTGAGGGCGGCCGGCTGCTGGTGGTGATGCTGCCGGTGACGATCGCGTACCCGTTGTTCGCGGCGGCGCTGGAGGCGTTCGAGCGGATGCAGCCTGACCCGGACGATATCGCGTCGCTGATGGAAGATTCCGGGCTGCGGGCCACAGTTGCATATGCGGAGTTTCCGCTGTCGTTTGAGAAGCAGCGGTATCTGGGGATGGTGCGGGACCGGTACATGTCGCTGCTGTCGGAGTTCAGCGACGCTGAGCTTGAGCAGGGAATCGCCGAGATCGATGAACGGCATCACGGGGAGCTGCTGGAGTTCGGTGATCGGTTTGCGTTCGTGCTGGGGGTTAATGGATGAGTCCGGAGCTGGATGCGCGGCTGGAGCGGCTGAAGACCGAGCTGGATGATCATTCCCGGATCGCCCATCATTTAGGGCTGGATTTCGAGCGGCCGGTCCGGTCGCTGGGCGACGGGTATCCGGAGAACGCGATCTCCTGGGTCGGGAAGATCACCGAGCGGATCCTCAAGCAGCTGTGGCGCTACCACGATGTGCCGGGCGACCCGGCGGGCAAGACGCTGAGCGAGCTGATCAAGGGCTGCCAGCCGCACATCCGCAGCACGACAGTGCTGGACGCGCTGCGCGATATCCAGCGGCTGCGGAACCGGTCGGCGCATGACGGGTACGAGATCTCCGAGGAAGACGGACTGACAGCGGTGCGGCGGCTGGTGGATGTGCTGGTCTGGTTCACCAGCACCGGCAGCGGCGCGCTGACCGGTGACGTGCCGAAACTCGCGCCGGTCGTGGCCGCGAAGCTGGAGTTCCTCGCAGGCCTGTACCTGACGCTCGGGTATCAGCCGGTCAAGCGGTTCGAGCTGTCACGGCACACGGCGTATCAGCTATTCACCCGGCAGGCAGGACTGCGGACCGACTACATCGAGCTGCTGCTGAGCCGGGACGTCGGCGAAGTGCGCGAGGTGCTGGAGGCTACCGGCGGGGAACTGCTGCGCACTCGGCTGCCGAAACTGACCCGGTTCCTCGTCGTAGAGGAAGAGGGCGGCTCGGCCGGGGAGGTGGCGTTCGAGGACTACCGGGTCGTGAACTATGAGCGGTTCATCGAGACGCTGGTGAACCTCGACGCGCACCTGGCTACCGTCGTCACCGCCTACCCGGCGCTCACCAGCGTCGGGCCCGGTGAGCGGCTGCCGGTCGGAGCGGATCTGCTGTCAGCTGATGAGCGGTCCGGGGAGATGACGCTGACCACGGTGGGGGACGCGGCCGGGCTGCTGGCCGAGGTGGCGACCGCCGGGGGGAACGCGCTGGTCGTCGGGAGGTCAGGGAGCGGGAAGAGCACGCTGCTGAAGCAGGTGGTCGCGGCCGGGCGGGACGGCGGCGCGCGGCGGTACCGGTTCTACTTCGACATGAGCCTGAAGCAGGCGGACGAGAGCTTCGCGGAGTTCGCGACCCGGACGCTGGCGCCGTGCATGGCGGTGGAGATGTCCCATGTGTTCGACGTGTTCAACTATTTCGCGCGGTCCGGGTCGGTGGTGTGCGCGCTGGACGCGATCGACGAAGCCGTTCCGGAGACGACACTGGCGGGGTTCCTGGCGTTGTTCGCGGAGCTGACCGGGATCTTGTCGGCCGAGTCTGCCGTCATCATGAGCTCGCGGGTGTCTTTCCTGGAGGACTCCCCTCAGGTCCGCAGGCTGCTCGATGGCACGACACTGATGTCGGAGAAGCTTGTCGCGCAGCTGCATGCCGAGGGGATCGACCCGCTGCAGATCCCGCGGTTTTCCGCGCTGCGGCTGCATGACGTGACGGCCGGGCCGGGTGCCGCCGAAGCGGTGGGCGTTGCGGCTGGTGAGGTGTCGCCGCTGGAGCTGCGGCTGACGGACATGCTCGGGGCAGAGCCTGGGACTGCGCTGGCTGACCTGCTGTGGACGCATCTGGAGCGGGTGACGGCTAATTCCGGGCTGGCCGGCGTGATGCCAGTCATGGTGTCGTTCTTCGGCGCGGCCGGGCTCCGCGGCCAGTCCGCGTTCACGATCACCGAGGTGTGCAACGCCCTTGGATTCGGCTGCTTTGAGGGAGGCCAGCTGTCTTATGAGAGCTTCCGGCTACGTGAGCTGTTCCGCCCGGCGGGCGAGGGCAGGATCGCGTTCTCGCACGGCGCCTACCAGGAGATCCTGGCAGCAGAGTTCCTGCGGGATCCGGGCAGACGGGCCGAGATCACCGAATCGGCTGCCGAGATCTTGCTCACCGAGCAGATCCGCGCATTCCTGCATCACCGGTCCAGGATCAGCGCGGTGAGCGATGACTGCGTCGTGCCGGCCGGGATCTACCTGGTCGGGCCGAGTGATCATCTGATGCTGCGCCGGGTTGACCGGCCCGTGCGGTTCGACCGGCATACGGTGGCGGTGGGCAGGTATAAGGAATTCCTCGCCGCGGTCCGGGCCGGCGGGTCGGGACAGTGGGATCACCCGGCGATGCCCCCGGATGGCGGCCATGAGCCGTGGCGGGACCGGCTGCGGATCCCCGGCTACTACGACGACCCCGCCTACGAGGAGTATCCGGCGACGTGCGTGAACTGGTGGAGCGCGTATGCGTTCGCGCGGTTCGAGGGCAAGCGGCTGCCGACCTCGCTGGAGTGGGAGGCAGCCGCCCGCGGCCTGGACGGGCGGCTGTTCCCGTGGGGCGACGACCTGGATCTGGACGCGGTCAACTGCGCGGACGCCTGGTCCGGGCGGCCGCTTGTTACCTATGAGACGTGGAAGGAGGAGAACGACCGCGGAGGACTGCGGGCCGCAATGCCCGGCCCGGTCGACCAGCACCCGCGGAATACCTCGCCGTTCGGGGTGAGGCAGATGGTCGGGAACGTGTGGGAGTTCACCTCGACGAAGGTTGCCTCGACCGGCGATGTCGTCATCTGCGGCGGGTCGTTTGATAATCCTTACCGGGCCGTTCAGGCGTCATCCAAGGGCCTGTACCGGCAGCGCGGAGCCAGTAACGCGGTCGGGTTCAGGTGCGTCGAAGAGCTGTGATCGCAGCCGGGCTCATCAGGGTTATGCCGGTGATCCACAGATGCCGAGTTGAGGGTGTTCGCCAATGCGGATCGGGTGGGCTCTAGGACTTCTGGGCGAGCAGATATCCCTGCGGGGAACCCTCCTGCCCCTCGGCGGGGCGCCCGCCCCAGAACACGGTCGTAAAGCCAGCTTCGACCACCCGGCGTTCCATCTCGCCCGGCGACAGCCAGTAGACGTCGAATTCGACGTCTTGGCCGGTGCTGCGGCCCCCGCGCCAGACCTGGCTGTCACCGCCCTTGAACGCGGTCACCAAATAGCCGCCCGGCTTGGCAACCCGCGCCAGCTCACTGAAGGCAGCGGGCCTGCCGGAAGGCGCGAGGTACATGAGGGAATACCAGCAGACCACGCCGGCCAGCGAGGCGTCCCCGAAGGGCAATTCGCGCAGGTCGGCAACGTCGAAGCCGAAGCCGGGATGGTCACGCCGGGCCACGCGGATCATCGCGGGTGAAAGGTCGGTCCCCCGAGGGGACAGACCCCTCGCTGCCAGGTAGGGCTCGAGCCGTCCCGTCCCGCAGCCGGCGTCCAGGATGCTGGTGCCCAGGTCTGCGGCAAGGGTCAGGCCACAGAACAGGCCGAGCACCGCCCGCTCGGCCGGCATGCGGTCCAAAATGCCAGCCAGGCGGTCGGCGTAAAACTCGGCGAGGACATCATGCGCAGCCCTCAGCTCTTCGGTCTTGGCATCCACGATTAGGACCATAGCTGGCCTTGCCGACATGAGGCGAGCCCACGTCCGCACATGCCGCCGACGGATCGAACTCTTACGGCTGGGCTCGCTGACCGGCGCAGGCATGGCCGTGGCCGGCTGGTCACGGTGACAACGACCGCGGGCTCGCCGAGGAAGAGAGCCTGCTTCTCGGCCCCATCGCCGACAAACAGCACCGCGATGTCGGTGCGGATCAGCCTCGGCCTGCCCTGCCTGCGCTCGGGGCAGGACCAGGCGAACCCCTTGCCGGCCACCCGGAAGTCGATGCCGTCGCTCTCGAAGTCCTCCACGCCAGGCAGGGCCAGCGCGAGGCGGTCCGTTTCGCTGCCTCTAGCAGACGTGACGGGCGGCGATGCCTGCCGGCAACAGGCCGGATGAGCCAATGACTGCCAGGCAGCGGGGCGTCGGCGGCCCCGGCACCCCGATCCACATCTTCGGGCGCCCGGGCATGTGACCGCAACCAGGCCAGCCGACTCTGGTGTCGCGGCCGCAGATCTCGGTGGTCGCTTCAGGCTCGTGCTCGCGCCCGGCGTCTATCATCTCACTGGCCGGAGCCCGCTGATTGATAGCGGCAATCAGATCTGCCATGCTGACCACCCGGTTGGCATCAGGTCAGGGAAGGTCACGGCCGGAGTCAGGGTCATCTGCTCCATCCGCTAGCTCCGCGCAACGGGAGTCGCACCTGGGTGCCTGGAGCGCGTCTAGCCTGGACCACCGTCCAGCTCCACGGTGCGCCGGTGCCGAGCCCCGGGGCCCTACCGCTAGCTCGGCCGCCAGTCACAGTCCGTGGCCAGGATCTTGACGTACTCGACGCGCAATCCCGCCGTAGCACGGATTCCTCCGCCCGGCTTGGCTGACGGCAGCGTACAGATCCAGACGTTATGTGTAGCCATCGGCCTCTGGCAGGGAGATGCATCAGGCGCACTATGTACCGTGTGCCAACGGGCTGATCACTATAGCGAAAGCACCGAACCCGACTTTGATCGGCTTTCCGGTGATCTTGGTAGCAGTGGTGATCGGTATCACTTTGCCCGAGCCGAATCGCCCTACCCAGATCACGGCGTAAAGGATCCTCCCGTCCTTGCTGAACGCCATCGCCGTGACACGGAGAGAATCCTGCGGACTTGTGCCTCCAACGGTGATCGGGCCGCCTTTGGCGCCGGTAGCGGTATGGATCGGAGTGACGCCAAAACGGTTGACAACGTAGGCGGTCTTCCCATCCGGTGCGATCGCAATCAGGGACGGGCTGCTGCGGAAAGTAATCGGCTTGCCGGCCATGCCGGTGGCCGTGCGGATCGGTGTCACAGTCCCCCAGATGGCTCCGTCGTCGGCACAGACGACATAGGCGGTGTGTCCGTCTGGGGTGATCGCGATCATCTTAGGGAAGTCCCCCACCGTGACCGGGCTGCGCGCCCTGTTGGTGGCGGTGCTGATCGGAGTCACGATTCCCGGTAGGGGTCCGTCGCTGGCGACCAAGGCGGTATTTCCGTTCGGGGTGATCGCGATCGCAACCGGGTCGGCCCTGACCGTGATCGGCCTGCCGGCGGTGTTGGTGGCAGTGGCGATCGGGGTCACCGTTCCCGGGCCCGAGCCTGCGCCATCGCTGACCACGTAGGCCGTGCGCCCGTTCGGCGTGATGGCGATGGCCCGCGGGACATCCCCGACCTTGATCGGCCTGCCGGCCCGGTTCGTCGCCACCCGGATCGGTGTCACGCCCGCATTGCTGACGACGTAGGCGGTCTTCCCGTTCGGGGTGATCGCGATGAGAAACGGGACACCGAGGATTTTGATCGGCTTGCCGGCAGCGCCGGTCGCGGTCGTGATGGGGGTCACCGTTCCAGAGCCCGCGGCGGGAGAACTGACCACGTAAACGGTTCTCCCGTCCGGGGTGATGGCCAGGGCCGACGGATCATGCCCGACTCGAATCGGTCTGCCTCTGGTGCTGGAGCTCCAGATCGGAGTCACTGATCCCGGCTTGGCGCCATATGGCGTGTCGTTGCCGTAGCTGGCGACGTAGGCCACCGCAGGTGCAGCCGCGCTCAGTCCGGTGAGCCAGCCACCGGAGCCTCATGCGCCCCGCCGCTCCCGAGCAGCGCCAGCGCCGAGCCGGCCATGGCGATAGTTACGCGATTCATGATCCCCCCGACTGCGTACTAATCCCCAGGCGCAACCGCGCCCAGGCCGCCCGGCATCCAGCCAAGCCTGAGCGAGCTGCTACCTGCGACTCCTATTTTGCTCGGGTCATGGCGCTCTCGCCGCACATCCAGAAATGCGAGTGTCGGTGGACCGGCCTGACCACGCCGCAACTAGCCGGTTGGTCACCGATTGTGACCAATCTTCGGCGAAGGCAAGCACGTGAACCGCCGTTATGCGCACGATTTTTGTCGGCCACCGTGCCGTTCCGCCACACATAATGGTCATTCTGGCCAGCCCGTCGGCGGCGGCGCTCACAAGGTTTCGGCTTCGTCGTCTAAAAGGCCGAGCTATGGATCGCCGGAGGGCGGGACGGACAAATGTGTCTCTGCCACGTTCGGAAGGTATTATCTTGGCCTAGCGTCGACTATCCAGCCAGCGTAATGCTTATCATGATCGACACTGAGATCAACTTCGCAGGGTATCGTCCATTTCCCGAAGTCGGTTCGCCATGGTTCCAGGAGGAGCCGGATCACGGGACCGCGTTGTTCGTTCCAGCTTGCCTGGGTCATGGACCTCGCCCAGAACGGCGGCCTGGTTCGTTCGAGGAAGTAAGGCAGCTCCTCACCGACCGGCAGTTCCGCGTTATATATGGTTACCCGTCCGGAGTCATCTGCGCGTGCCTCATCGGGCCCGGTGCCGGGCCGGAACCGATACGGCCCCCAGATCTGCTCCTTGATCTGCTCACGGGTCGGGCCTCCGGCTGTCAGCGGGCCGTCTCCTCTGCGGAAATGATCGTCCCTGATCGTGACTGTCAGGCCATCGACGCGACCGAGACTGGTCGGCCCGGTGAGCTGCACGCGAAGCCGCAGGTCAACGTCGTTACCTCCAGTCCACGGCTCATAGCGCAGGCGGAACTGAGGGGTCAGCTCAGCGTGGCGGCGATCCAATTCGATGCGCGCAAGGATTGCAGTGGCGTCAGGTGCCGAGCGTTCAGAATCGAACGACCGCACGACCGCCGGGGCTGACTGTCCAAGAAGACGCATGACCGCGGCAACAAGCCGTTCTTCCGCCTGACGGCGGCCCGGACCGAAAAGATCGGCCCTCTGAACTGAGGCGAGTGTTCGACCACCACCCAGCTCAAGGTCCCGAACCTGGCAGTCATCGAAACGCACCGGGATAAGCCACGGATCACCCGCCCGGCGCAGCCGCAGCTGCTCGACAGCCAGCACGAGCTCCTCGTTCTGGTAACTCCTCTGGCGGGCAGCGCTGGCGCTGGAGAAGCAGGCAATGAAAACGAGCGCATCGCCGGTGATAGCTTCCCGGATCTTGACGCGCCAGTCCTCACCCGGCCACAGGTCAGCCGTATCACGCCACACTTGGATCCCACCAGCTTCGAGCATCTGCTGCAACTCGTCCACCTCACGCGAGTCCTCACGGACGTATGAGATGAAGGCGTGTCCAATCGCCCGAGGGTTCCCCACGGCGGTAGCTTAAGGGGTCTTGGAACGTCCCGGACGGTGGCCACAGCATCGACGGCGAATGGCCTGCCCGATCCAGTCGACCGAGCTGCCAGGAACGTTCCCGCGCATGTGGCGGCAGCCCGTGCTGGGCGCGCGGGCCGACGGTGAGCTCGCGGCGCAGGTAGCCGCTGCGGCCGGTCAGGGATCGAGGCCGATCACGCCCGCCCTGCCGTTCAGCCAGCGCGTGAACCAGCCTGACACCTACTCTGCACCTGCGCGCAGGAACACGCCCAGTGATCTCCAGACGCGACAGGGCAAGCGCCGGACGGCTCGGTCGGTGCAGCTTGCGGGGTGGCCGATCAAGTTTCGGTCAGATACCGAATGGTCGTTATATACTTGGACGCCAGGGTCACCAGGATCGGCTTAGTCGCCGAGGCAGGTACAGGTGTTGGCATAATAGCAGCTGCTTTATGTTGGTGAATTGAATCGCCATAGCCGTCTTATTTCTGGACTGATCCCATTTTCGGCTGCTATCTGGTCGAGCCACTCGGTGACCTGGGCTGAGCGGGGGTCGTCCAAAGCGGTGAGGATGCGGAGTGCGTACCAGGCTGCGGGCGTCGCGTACTGCAAGGCGTCGCGAGCGACTTCCAGGCTGTCCGGGAACTGGCGCGCATGGCGTTCTGTCCATCTCAACCCGATATCGGTTAGCTCTTGATTCGCGGCTTGAGAGTCCGCGGCGTCGTTGGACGAATCATCGCGCATGACTAGGCCGCGGAGGTCGAACCTGAAGACGCGCGATGCGATCGGGAGAGCCTGATCCAGATGGTCAAGAACGACCGGGTCGAGCGGGCCGCCGAGGTCTTGCCGCCATTGTGCGAACCATAGCCACTCGCTCGGGGAGAGCCAGTCGATCTCGTTCGGCCGCACTGGCTCTGAGATCAGGTACTGGCGGGCGTCCTGGTCGGCCGTGATCGCCTCGTAGAACTCCTGGGCGAAGTCATCGTCGGCAGCCGCGGTGCGAATGATCTGGGCGGCGACACTGATCAAGCTCACGAGACGACCCGTTCGATGTCGCGAGCGGCGTAGACCGCGCGTAGCCGATCCGGCAGGCCAGCGGATACCGGGGCCTTCCCGCTCAATGCGAGTAGCGGCAGCCGCGTCATCGCCGTCCGGTCCAGCTTGAACTCGTCTTCTATCAGAATGGTGAGCCGGGCGTCTATGAATCTGGACGAGTACTTGCGGGCCGACAGCATCCGCCTCTTCGTCCAGTCGCTGACCACCAGCCAAGTGTCGTCAGGGCTGGTGTACCAGCCTGCCCAGTCCCTCTCATCCGGCCGGAACATGACGACATCGATCTGGAAGCGCTCGCGGAACAAGTTCCGCAGCTTACGCAGGAAGTAGTTCGAGTGAACCGTCAAAGCGGCATCACGGTAGACCGGCTGAGCCTGCAGCCAGGAAAAGTACACGTCCTCATGCGCCGGATCGCGGGCATCGAAACAACGCCAGCCCGCCGGGTTGAACCTGGACACGACGCCAGCGCGGCCGTAAATAGCCGTGGAAAGCGGCTCCTGCACGCCCGTCACGTACACGCCGCGTCCCCAGGTGAAGTAACCCGCACCGATGAACAACCCATCATTCGCCCGTTGATACATGCCCGCACAATTCGCCGGCACATACTTGACCGCCAGCGGCAGTCCTTTCCCCGCGACGCGATCCTCCAGGTTATTGGCGACGAACGCCGACCAGGCTGCGCCAGAGGCAGCCACAACGCCTTCTACGACAGTCCCAAGCTTCGCGCGAGGCGACGCCGAACTCAAGCTCACCGCCGTCACCTCCCTGCTCGCCCATGCCGCCGGAATCCGGCGCCTGCGGCCGTATGATCCTCCCTGGTCAGCTGCTCAGGCGGCGCCAGGGTCGCCGATGCCAGCGGGCGACCTCGGCCGAAGCGAAGCCCGGAAGGTACTGATCATCATCTGGTAGCGCCAGTATCTGTAGGCAAGTCAGATCCAATGTATCCGCCTTGCAGCAGGGCGAGCCTGGCAATCCTGACATCGCGCTGGCGGCGACTACGTCCGCAGTCTTCGCACGTGAATGCCGCCAAACCGTTGAGTTGCCCGCAACGGGAACACGACCAGATAGTCGCGCCCTCTTGGGATGTGTCTTCATCGAACGCCAGTCGGACTGTGACGTCGTCGTCATTGCGCAGGCGGGTGATCACTGGCATCCACGGTGCAGAGTCGTGACCTGGTGCTGTCATGATCCTGGCAACGATTGGAGCGGCACGGCGGACAGCCGGATCATCGCTGTCTAGTGCCCGCAGTGCGGCTTCGGGCGGACTCGGGTCGTTGGCGATTGTGATGGCGGTGTTCCTCTTCCTGGCAGCCGGATTTCTCGTTGGGAGCTGAGCGACTCGTGTGGCGATACTGGCATCACGTCCGGTGAGCAGCAGCGCGCATGCGACGTCAGCGAGCCACTCGGACTCGGCTCCCAGAGCGTCTACGAGGATCGTGATGTCCGCGTGGTCGAGTCTGGCGATGTCGCATCGCGGCGGGGCCGAGGGAAGCGGCGCGGTGATCACTTCGATGGCGGAGTTGTCGCCTTCCTCGCGGCCAGTCAGCACCGCGTCTGCCTGGGCAGCCACAGCCGCCAGGTCAAGTCCTGCGGCCTTTGCTGTAGCACGGGTCCAGTCAGGGAGCCGGTCACGCTCCGCCGAGTAGGCGACTTCCACGCTCACGACAGTTGCTTCGAACGGGTCCAGCAGGTCGATTAGCGTCGCCAGATCCGGTAGCCGCCATCGCTGGATGAGACTGGTCGGCTCGGGTGGGCTTACCGTCGCGGTGGCCTGAAGTAGTACCTCCCAGTCCTCCCACAGATCAGAAACGCGATCCGGTTCGCTGCTCCGTCCCGCTTCCCTGCGGTCATGCGGGTCGGTATAGCCAAGCGATGTGAGCCGGTCTCGTACCCGTCTGTAGGTTCCGGCACTGCCGCTCCTGACGATCCGGTAAATGTTATTGGCCGCTTGTGGGCCAAGGTCCGGCAGATAGATGATGGCGTGCTCGGCAACGGTGACATAACCCGGCAGGAGAATTCTGCCCGCAGGGACGGACAGGAGTTGGTCGAGTGCTGCGGCCTGACCGGGTTGCAGCCTGCCGTCCGCTTCGATATCGCGATCTGCCAGTGCAGCAAGGGCCTCGGCCACTGTCTTAGCTGCGTCAGCGAGATCGAGTTGGCTTAGCATGGCCTGCCGCTGTTCGCGAAGTGCAGCAGCGGGGAGTGCGAGCATGGCCAGCCGGCGAGCGTACGGCCAGCCTGGGTCCGGCAGGCTGCGCGTAGGACCGGGCTCGCCGGGAAGATCGAGACGGAGGTCGTAACCTCGACTCGCGGGCGGCTCCGCCGCTACAGCTGCCAGCGCGGTTATGAGTTTCGCCAAGGTCTCGTGGCGGAGGACTGCGTCATTGTGCGTGGCGTCGGCTACCAGGAGCACGGCCTGGGCATGATCGTCTGATGCCGCCAGCGAGACCTCTGCGAGAATCTCTGCGATCTCGACGGACAGACCTGCCGCCAGGAGGACGGCGTCACGACGGTCTTCATCGGCAACCGCCGAGATCATCCACTGGCGTTGGGCTTCGGTAGGTTGCCGTTTGACCCACAACGCCTCGCCAATCTCGGAGAAGACGCGGCTGCGTGCCTCAATCTGGCCGGTCTCTGGGATCGATACGAACACGCCAACTTGATCGTCCCAAAAAGACAGGATGTCGTCGGCAGTCGCTTCGGCCTCGCCCGGTGGCTGGCCCCACCGTGCTGTAAGCGTGGCGATGACAGCGGCCCGCGCCTGATCCCTGGGGCACGCTCCAGAGCCGGCCACCGCGTGCCCGATGTCGCCGAAACCATCCGTGAGCATCTCCGCCCGCAGGACCGTGGGCTGGCTTGCCTGCAGGCTAGGTCTTGTCAGCTCCCAGCGCGCGACGCTCTCGCGTACTACTCCCGCGAGCAGCTGCGCCCGGCTTGCCGGCAACTGTCCGGGGCTGCGCGACGCTGCGAGCAGCGTGAGCAGCATGGCTAGCAGCGGGACGGTCCACAGGTCCGGGTGGTTCCTGCGGATTGCGGCAAGCCAGCGCTCGCGCAGTCCGATCCAAGAGTTGCGATCGGCCTCAGAGACCCGATATGCCGCCGCGTGGCGAAGCAGCATGCGCGACGCACCTGTTAGAAGCGAGGGCTCGGTCAGGCGCGCCAGTGGAAACGCGAGCTTGTCGGCTGCGGCAAGTCCGCTGCCGCGAGTTGTGACCAGCATGCCGGCGTCAGCTGGGATGGCATTCGCCACCGCCGCGAGACCATCGGCGACAACGCCGCGCAGATGACGGCACTCGTCGAGGCCGTCCAGAAGCAGCACCGCCTCGCCACGGCCGGTCGCTTCACCCAGCGCGATCTGGAGTGGCTCCTGTTCGGCGGCAGGGGCCGACGACGCAGCTATCTCAAGCAGCAGGTCGAGGTCGACGTCTGTGCCATCGCTCGGCCGACGCTCTGCGACCTGTAGCAATGACACAACAATCGGGACAGGTGCCCGCCTGTCGGCGGCCCACCGTGCAGCTAGCTGCTCGACGGCCGTGGACTTTCCCATTCCCGGAAGGCCGATCAGCAGCATGCGCGGCCAGCGCCGCGCTACGTCCAGCAGGCGATCTCCACCGGCCATCTGGGTTCGGCGACCCGCGAACACCTGGAACGTGTCCGCCAGCATGTCATAGCGCAGTGGCGGAAGATCTTCGGCCAGGGCGGAAAGCTTGAGCCAGCCGTCTTTAGATGCCAGCCGTTGCCGGTATGCCGTCAGGGCGTTGAGCTCGGCCCGCCGCCTCGGCCCGGCAGGCCCAGCGGCGTCAGCGAACACCTCTAGCCCCGCATCTGTCAGGATCCGTAGCCAGTCATCTAGGCCGCTGCCCCTTCCCGCGGTGGCTTGCTCCTGGAACGCCCGCTGAAGTGCTCTGACCGCAGCTGTTCCGCTGCCAGCACGTACGACAGCTCCGTCCAGGAGAGCCGCAGCGATCCTGAAGTCCGGCTCCTGCTCGGTCGCCGCCGCGATGGTCAGGACCGATGCGGCGTCCAGCACCGCCTCGGCGGTGTATGCCGACGTGCCCGCTGGCATCCGCTCTGTGACCGCGTCCAGAGCATCTTGCTCGGCCTTGGGAAACGATCCAGGATGCTCGCGGCGCCTGCGGATCAGTGCGACACCGAGCCTCCTGACAGGGCCCCTCGGCGTCGCCGTAACAAGGCCGACGAAGTCGCCGGGCCTCAGAGTCGGCAACTGGCGGACCCACTGCTCCACCGTGCTCCTCAGATGCCTGTCCGCACCGCACGTTCGCTTCGCCTGCAACAACAGGCTAGTTCTGTCGGCCAGGACACAACGCAGATCATCGACCGCGTCACCAGTCTCGAACGAGAGACTGACCGGCGCAGGACCCCGCTCGGAGTATCCGGCAACTTCCAGGCCCCGCCCTTTCAGCCCGAGCGCAGCGAGAACCGCCGCGACACCACTACGGTGCAGGCTTCCGCCCTCGTTGGCCTGGCCACCGCTGGACCCTGCGGACCGTCCCGGCACGCCTGACCTCCGCCATCAAATCGTCCGCCCTGGCGCGGAGTGAATGGCCAAGCACCCCAACTCTCCCGCGGCCGCCTCGTTGGCCGGTACATTACTCTCCGCTGCTCAGCTAGTGCGCTTGCCAGGAACCGTAATATCTAGCCGAGACGATGCGCCAAGAACGCGGGTCTTAAGGATGTGCGACCGAGAATGACATACCGGACGCCACCCCTGCGGACGGCATCCACAACGCCCCGGCCCAGTACGATCGCAGGACAGCCATCCCCACGTCGAGCGCAACCAGTTAATCGCCAGATCGGGCTCGCGTGTGCAGGCAGTTGAATTTTTGGTCGGCCTCGATAGAGCAGAGCCAGTCTGCCCAGATGCGCTCCGAACGGTCATTATGCTTGCACCCGTGTAACTCGCGGCATGTCTTCGCGCCGCCCGTAATCGGCAAGGAGCGGGCGCGCACTGCGAACGCTAACGCTCCGTGACAGTCGCAGCCCGACTTGACCGCTGTCAC
>OCZU010001004.1_pt1 | contig 19006 bp, 18 predicted proteins | sample 1539001 | NCBI WGS metagenome assembly OCZU01 (sample SAMEA3539306, study PRJEB22396) | soil metagenome | biome: tundra; feature: field; material: soil | place: USA | collected 2010-05 | depth 0.15 m | reverse complement strand
CGTCGTCGACGACACAGCACTCACCACCCACTAACCCGGCACAACCAAGCTGGCCCGGCGACCCCGCAGGGGCCGCCCGGCCAGCGGGCGGTGACGTTGACGGGATCGGTGTCACCGACAGCGCCGGCGCCCAGGGATCGGTCACGTTCACCTGGAAGGTCATCGCCTAACCATCGAATCCTGGCATCGGCGGGGTGGCCCTGGGGGCGCAGGGCCACCCCGGTCCGCTGGCCGGCCTCATGATGCCGGCGCCGGCCTGATGTCCTGCCTGATCGAGAGCCGGCCGTTGCGCATCACGCCGATCCGCTGGGCTCGCCTGGCCACCGGCGAGTCGTGCGTCACCAGGATCAGCGTCAGGCCGCGATGCCGCCAGAGCTTCTCAAGCAGCCCGATGATCTCGTCCCTGGTCTCCTCGTCCAGGTTGCCGGTCGGCTCGTCAGCGAGCAGCACGCTGGGCTCCTTCACCAGTGCGCGCGCGATCGCCACGCGCTGCTGCTGCCCGCCGGAAAGCTGCGACGGCAGGTGCCTGAGCCGGTCCCCGAGTCCGACGTCGGCCAGCGCCTTCGCCGCCCGGTCCCGCCGCTCGGCGGCGCGAACACTGAGCGGCACCAGCGCCGCCTCCACGTTCTCCATCGCGCTCAGGGTCGGGATCAGGTTGAACGTCTGGAAGATGAACCCGATCGACTTCGCGCGGACGGCTGTCACCTCGCCCTCTCGCAGATCGGCCAGATCCTGCCCGTCCAGCTCGACCGAGCCCGACGTCGGCCGGTCCAGCCCGCCGAGCATCTGCAGCAGCGTGGACTTGCCATGGCCGGTCGGCCCCTGGATGGCCAGCCACTCACCATCGGAGATGGCCAGATCCACCCCCTGCAGTGCGACGATCGTATTTCGACCGTTCTGGTATGTCTTGGTGACGTTGGTCAGCTTGTACATGCCGTTTGCGCTCCATTTGTTGAAGTAAGACGGCCGGTGGTCGGCTAGGCGACCCGGGCCAGAGCGGCCGCCGGGCGCAGTCGGGCGGCCCGCCAGCTGCCGAACGCTCCGGCGATCAGGCCGCCGAGGACGGCGAGCAGTACCGCCGTCCCGATGACGCTCAGCGTGACCGGGGCACTGAGATGCACCGTCACCGTCGGGCTGGTGGCCAGCCGCCGGAACGAGCCGGCGAATCCGCCGCCACCGAAACCACCGGGACCACCGCCGCCGCCGAACGTCCGGGCGCCGCCAGGCGTGGCCGAGCCGGTGGCCTGGCCGACAGTGGCCTTCAGCGGCGGCGCGAGCTTGTCGATCAGTGCTGAGCCGCCGAAGCCGAGCGCCACCCCGATGATGCCGCCGGCGATGCCGATGACCAGCGCCTCGCCCATCACCTGACCGACGACTCGCCGGCTTCGCCAGCCCAGCGCCTTGAGCGTGCCGAATTCCCGCACTCGCCGGGAGACCGCCGACATTGTCAGCAGCGCCGCTAGGGCGAACGCAGCCGCGAGCACCGCTATCGCGAGCCACCTGCCGAGATTGTTCGCCAGGCTTGATGCGCTGGCCAGCGATCCGGTCACCTCGCTGGCCAGCGAGCTCGCCGTGGTCACCGTGGCCTTCGGCATCGCCGCAGTGATCTCCTTCTGGACGGTGCTGATCGAGGCGGCGCTGCTGGCCGCCACATACACGGTGTTGACGTCGCTGGTCAGGGCGGCCAGTGCCTGCGCCCGGCGCAGCGGGATATACACGTCCGACGACGTGCCCGCCGCAGTGCTGACGATGCCGATCACAGAGAAGCTGGTCGACTTGCCGGCGGAGCTGCCGATCGACACCTTCGATCCGACCGTCAGCTTGTGCTGCGTCGCGTAGTTCGTGTCCAGCACGGCCACGTCCGAGGTGGCGTCCGACGCCGAGAACGTCCGGCCCGAGGTGATCTTGCCCGACGACAGCGGACCGATCGCTCCTGTCGACAAATCGACTCCGCTGACCTCGAAGGTATTCGGGGCGAAGGATGCGCGCCTGGTGCCACCGCCGAACCCGCCGCTTCCGGCGCCGATCGTTCCGGAGATGCTGATGTCAGTCAGGGTCAGCGAGCCGGTCGCGGCGGCGACGCTCTTCAGCTGCCCGATCGATGTCACCGACGCGACGCCGATCGGGGCGAGCCGGCCGGCCGACAGCCGGTTGCTGCTGAACTTCGTGCCCGGCGCCGGCCGGGTTCTGGTACCGCCGCCGCCGAAACCGAAACCGAAACTGCCAGGGCCTCCCGTGCCCGCAGCCGGCGCCTGGGTGACCGTGATGTCAGTGCCCACCCCGTACAGCGAATGCAGCACGTCCGTCTGAGCGTTCCTGACACCTGCCGACAGGCCGGTCACGGCAATCACCAGGCCGATCCCGATCCCGAGTCCGAGCGCGATCAAAATGGCCTGCCTGGCCCTGCGCCGCAGCTCGCGCCGCAGATAGGTGAGAAACATGAGTGCTCCCGATGAGAATGAGGACCAGCAAGCGCGCTGCCATCAGATGACAGCCAATACAGGCTCAGTCGCGGCGGATCACCTGAGCCCGGAACCGATCATGGACACCGAAGCTGGGGGGATCCTGAATGCGGGCTGCCGAATCGCTGCGCCCCTGGCCTACGCTGTGCTCATGCGCAGGACGTCCGGTGCCATCGTCGACGCCTGCTTCGTGCTGGCGTTCGTGGCCATCGGCCGGGCCAACCACCACGCGGGCGGCGGACTGGCCGGACTGGCCAGCACCGCCTGGCCGTTCCTGACCGGCCTGGCCGTCGGCGAGGTCCTGACCAGGAGCTGGCGCTCGCCGGCCGCGCTGGTGCCGACCGGCGTGGGTGTCTGGCTCGGCACGGTCGGCGTCGGCATGACTCTGCGTGTCATCGCTGGTCAGGGAACAGCGCTAGCCTTCATCGCGGTCGCTCTGGCGTTTCTCGGATTGTTCCTCCTCGGCTGGCGGCTGATCGTCGTGCGTATCCCCCCGCTCCGGGCATGGCTACTGGCTTGACCCGGCCGGCGCTCAGCCCTAGGATTCGGCAACCTGCCGGCGAGCGGCAGCACGCAGCGGGCCGGATGTTATGAAGGTCGCTCGCCGAACACCAGCGATACCGGCGGACTGGGGTATTCCTTGACAATCAACCGGCAGCAGTTTGAGCAGCATCTCTTCGCGCCTGACACCTCGTTCGAAGTGCTGCTCCGGGGGCATCTGTGGACCGAGAGCCTGATCAGCGCGCTACTCGAGGTGTCGGCGGCCGATGCGAGCGCGCTTGACCTGGATCGGATCGGGTTTCGGCAGAAGGTTGACATCGCCCAGGCATTCGGCCTTATCCAGCGCCGGGACGGTCACGCGCTGCGGGCGATGAACCGGCTCCGCAACAGGCTGACCCGCAATCTGGCGGCTGGGCCGACCGATGACGATGTCAGGGATCTGGAAAGCAGGCTTGGCGGATCAGTCAAATCCGCGTTCGACGCGGTCATCGAATCAGCGAAGAGCAAAGAGCAGACCGAATCCGCGCTGGTGCGATTGCGGTACTGGTTTTTCTGCTATGCCATGTATCTGGATTTCCTGTCAGCCAAGATAAAGTATGACAAGGAAAATGAGATGAAGCTGCTGCAGGTGGCAGCTATCCGCTATGCCGCCAAGGTGTACAGCCACAAGCAGGTGTCCGAGGACGAGGCGCGGCGTCAGGTCGGGCTGCCGGCCCCGCCGGACCCCGCCGATTCATGGCACTGACGCCGCTCCGCACTGAGCGCGGCTCGGACAGCGTGAAGGATCAGCACCGCTTTCTCGTGGCTGATCCTTCACGATCACAGGCTGCACCATGAGGTGGTGGGATGAACTCCCCTGGCGACACTGGCAGCCCGGCCGACGGCGTGGCCGGCCGCGGGCGGCATGGGTTCGTGCGAAGCTTCTCGTTCGCCGGGCAGGGCATCTGGTACGCCGTGCGCACGCAGCGGAACATGCGGGTCCACGTGCTGGCCGCGCTGGCAGCGGTGGGCGCCGGCCTGGCCCTGCGGATCAGCACCGCGGACTGGGCCTGCATCGTGCTGGCCATCGGGCTCGTGCTCACTGCCGAGGCGCTGAACACGGTCGTCGAGGCGCTCACCGACCTCGCCGCGCCACAGTTTCACCCGCTGGCGAAGATCGCCAAGGACACGGCGGCCGGAGCTGTGCTGATCGCGTCGGCAGCGGCCCTGGCCGCCGGCCTCGTCATCTTCCTGCCCCGGCTGCTCAACTGACCGGATCATGCGACAAATCGACGATCATGATCGGACCCTAACCGGAAGGAAGGTCAGGCCATGCCCGTGTCCAGCTACATCTCCCCGCACGCTCGCAAGGGCAGGCCGAGCGCGATCGCGGGGCGCGGGCTGACGGCCGTCGCGGCGATCCGCAAGGACGACATCGTGGCGATCAAGGGCGGCCACATCGTCGACACCGCGACCCTAACGTCCCTGCCGCAGCGGCTGCAGAACTCCGAAGTCCAGATCGCCGACCGCTTTCATCTGGTCGCGCAAGATGACGCAGAATATGAGTCGGTGATGCTTTTCATTAACCATTCGTGCGAGCCAAATGTCGGTTTCGCGGGCAACATCGTGCTCGTGGCCATCCGCGACATCGCCCCTGGCGAGGAGCTGACCACGGACTACGCGCTGTTCGACGACTCCGCAGCGGTGATGGCCTGCCAGTGCAGGACCGCCGCCTGCCGCGGCACGATCAGCGGCCGTGACTGGCAGCGCCCCGAACTGCAGCGCAAGTACGCCGGTTATTTCTCCTGGTACCTGGCCCGCAAGCTGAACGCGCCCGGCGACCTGGCCGACTAGCCGACGGGCGGCGTCCGGTGCTCCGGCGAATGCCGCGGGCTAGCCGGCGGCTACGGCGTCCAGCGCTCCGGCGAACGCCTCGGCGATCCGGCCGATCTCATCCTCCGTGATCACGAACGGCGGGGACACCTGCAGCGCGACGCCGCGCAGCAGCCTGGTGATCACGCCGCGCTCCCTGGCGGCGAGCACCAGGCGCTGGCCGATGCTCGGGTCGGCGGTGCGCGCTTCCTGCGTGATCTCCACAGCGGCGAGCAGCCCGGTACCGGACCTGACCTCGCTGACCAGCCGGTGCCCGGCCAGCGGGGCCAGTGCGGCAGTCAGGACCGGCTCCAGGCTGGCTACCCGTGCGATCAGTTGCTCGCGCTCGATCAGGTCCAGGTTGGCCAGGGCGACCGCTGCTGACGCCGGGTGCCCGGAGTAGGTGTAGCCATGCCGAAACACCTCGCTCGATCCGCTCCGCCAGAACGGCTCGGCTACCCGCGGGGCGGCGATCACCGCGCCGATCGGCAGGTATCCGGAACTGAGGCCCTTGGCCGTGATGATCAGATCGGGATCGACGTCGAACCGGCCGCTGGCGAACCACTCGCCAACCCGGCCAAACCCGGTGATTACCTCGTCGGCGACGAACAGCACATCATGCCGGCGGCAGATCTCCCTGACCGCGCTCAGGTAGCCCTCGGGCGGCGGGTAGACGCCGCCTGCCCCGATCACCGGCTCGCAGAAGAATGCGGCCACCTTGGCGTCCCCGAGGGACTCGATCGTCTTCTCCAGGGCAGCCGGATCGTCCCACGGCACCTGCTCCACCTGGCCGACCAGCGGCGTGTACGCCTCGGTGAGCAGCGGGATGCCGCCTAGCGACGTGCCGTAGGCGTTCATGCCGTGATAGGCGTGCGAGCGGGAGATGATCACCTGTCTGCCTGGCTCCCCGGCCGCCCGCCAGTACGCCCGGGCCAGCTTTCCCGCGGTGTCCACCGCGTCCGATCCGCCGCCAGGTGTCAGGAAGACCTTGGCGTCCGGCATCGGTGCCAGATCCGCGATCCGGCGGCAGAGCGCCTCGGCAGGGATGTTGGAGTAGAACTCGAAGGTGTTGAAACCGGCGATCTGCCGCATCTGCGCCGCCGCCGCGTCGGCCAGTTCGGTCCGGCCGTACCCGACGTTGCAGTACCAGAGGCTGGCCAGCGCGTCCAGGTACTCCCGTCCCTGCGCGTCATAGACGCATGAGCCGGCCCCGCGGACGATCGTGATGGCGTGCCCCGCGAGCGCTGCCATATTCGCGAACGGGTTCCACATGGCGGTCCGCTCAGTCGCCTGGTCCGATGGGTGCCCCATTGGTCGCATCCTTCCGTTGTCGCTGGTCTGATCAACCTACTGATCGGTCCCGGCGTTCCGTCGAGCCGGCTGCCTTGGTGCGCGCGGATGATTCGGCGGGCTAGCGTTCTGACTGTGCCTAGCCGCCTCCCTGTGCCAAGCCGCCTCCCTGCGCCGACCCGACCGCCTGCGCCGAGCCGAGCCGATCGGGCGATGTCCTTCGGGGCGATTGCAGATGACTACAACCGGTTTCGTCCGCGACCGCCCACCGCGGCGATCAACTGGCTGCTTCCGGGCGGCTGTCAGGTCGCGGCGGACGTTGCAGCCGGGACCGGGCTGCTGACCAGGGCGCTGGCGAGCCGAGTCGCCCAGGTCGTGGCCGTCGAGCCCGACGGCCGGATGGCGTCCGTGCTGCGCGAACGCTCTCCCGGCGTTCATGTCGTCCAGGGCAGGGGCGAGGCGATTCCGCTGCTGACCGGCACCGTCGGCTGCCTGCTCATCTCCTCGGCGTGGCACTGGCTGGAGCCGGACCAGGCGACCCGCGAGATCGGCCGGGTGCTGACCGACGGCGGGCGCTTCGGCATCATCTGGACCAGCCGCGACCGCGAGGTGGAGTGGGTTCGCGAGCTTGACTGGATCCGTCAGCCGGGCAGGCTGCCCGCCAGCGCGGACCGTCATCCAGGCCGCTCGCAAGCCTTCCGCCCGTGGCACCGCAGGGTCGCGCTGCCAGACGGCGCGCCATTCGACAATGTCGAGGCGGCATCCTTCAGCTTCACCCTGCCGATGACCGTCGGTGACATCGTCGAGCTGATCGGCACCTACAGCGACCTCATCACCGCGAGCCCGCGGGACCGTGCGGCCGGCCTGGCCCGGACCAGGAAACTGCTGACCCAGCGGTTCCCCGGCGTCACCGAGATCGATGTGCCGATGCGGTCCCGATGCTGGCGCGCCGACCGAGCCAGCCGATCTGACTCACCCGGCCGAGCGGACCTGGACCCGGACCCGGCCAGGGAATAACTCGCTCGCCGCCGCCCAGCAGGACGTGTACATCACGATCGATGAGTCTGACGAGCAATTGCTGCGGCGTTACACCGGCGCGGGCTTTACCGTGAACCGGCATGAGGACGAGTACCTCATACCGACCGAGCCCCGACGGCGGCTCCGCGATATCGCGACCGCGCCGACCTGCTCACGAATCAGCAACGGCTGTCGTCAGCTCGTGCTCAGCACTGTCATGGTGTCCACTAGGCAGACTGTCTGAGGTGAATGCGAATGGTTGTTGAGGCGGAGCCGGGCCGGGCCTTCGGCCTGCTGCTGCGCGATTACCGGGCTTCGGCCGGGTTGTCTCAGGAGGAACTCGCCGAGCAGGCCGGCCTGAGCATCAGGGCAATCAGTGACATGGAGCGGGGACGCACGTCCAGGCCCTTCCTCCGATCGGTCCGGCTGCTTGCCGACGCGATGTCCCTGTCCGGCAGCATGCGAGAGCAGTTCATCAGGACATCACGAGTCCGCGTGGACGTGGCCGACCGCGAGGCCGGCCCGCCGGTCGGTCTGGCGGTCGTGCCGCGCCAACTGCCGGCCGCGGTGCGGCATTTCACCGGACGCGCGGCGGCCCTGACAGCGATGACTGCCTTGCTGGACTCGGCCGAGGACGCGGCGCCAGCGGTGGTGATCTCGGCGATCGGCGGGACGCCGGGAGTGGGCAAGACCGCGCTCGCGGTGCACTGGGCGCATCAGGTCTCCGGGCGGTTCCCCGACGGGCAGCTGTACGTGAACCTGCGCGGGTTCGACCCGTCGGGAGAGCCGACCTCCCCCGCCGATGCGATCCGCGGTTTCCTGACGGCTCTGCGGATTCCGGCCGGTGCCGTTCCGGCCGACCTGGACGCGCAGGCCGCGCTGTACCGCAGCCTGCTGGCAGGCAGGAAGATGCTGGTGGTACTCGACAACGCACGGGACGCCGGCCAGGTGCGCCCGCTGCTGCCCGGCAGCCCGACCTGCCAGGTCGTAGTGACCAGTCGCAACCCGCTGACCGCGCTGGTCGCCGCCGAAGGGGCGCACTCGCTGACCCTGGATCTGCTCGATGACCGCGAGGCGCGCGAGCTGCTGGCGCGTCGGCTTGGCTCGCCTGCGGCGAGTGACTGGCAGGCGGCCGGCGAGCTGATCGAGCTGTGCTCGCGGCTGCCGCTCGCGCTGAGCATCGCTGCCGCCAGCGCGGCGACAAGGCCTGGCATGACACTCGGCGGACTCGCCGCGGAACTGCGGGAAGCGCGGGGGCGGCTGGACGCACTGGAGATCCCGGATGGCCGCGATGCCACCGCGGCTGGCAGCGGTGTCCGCGCGGTGTTCGGATGGTCCTACCTGACCCTGAGCCAGCCGGCCGCGCGCATGTTCCGGCTCGTTGGCATCCATCCAGGACCGGACGTCTCCGCCGCCGCCGCTGCCAGCCTCGCCGCGTGCTCGCCGGAGCAAGCACGCCAGATGCTGGCGGAGCTCACGACGGCGCAGCTACTGACTGAGAACTCGCCTGGGCGGTTCACGTTTCACGACCTGCTCCGCGTCTACGCCGCTGAGCAAGGCCGCAGCAGCGATAGTGCTACCGACCGCCGTACCGCGCTGCACCGGGTACTTGACTACTACCTGCACACGGCCCACAGCGCCAGCCTGCTGCTCTATCCGTTCTCGAATCCGATCACCCTCGCGGCGCCGCTGCCTGGCGTCGAGCCAGAGCAGCCCGGCGATTACGGGCACGCACTCAGGTGGTTCGAACGAGAGCATGCCGTACTCCTTGCCGTGACTCACCTGGCGGCCAGCGAAGGGTTCGACGTGCACGCCTGGCAGCTGCCCAGCAGCCTTGAGGACTTCCTCGACCGGTGCGGACACTGGCGTGAGCTAGACGCCGTCCAGGTCACCGCGCTGGCGGCCGCTGATCGGATCGGAGACCTGACCGGCCAGGCTCATGCCCACCTGAGTCTGGGCCGGGTCCGCAGCGCTCTCGGCAACAGCCAGGACGCTCGGTTCCACATGCTGCGGGCGCTCCGGCTGTACCGTCAGCTCGGTGACCTCGCCGGGCAGGCGAGCGTCCACCGGAATCTCAGCTCGCGAGCCGCGCGCCAGGGCCATTACCGCCGTGCGCTGGCCCATGCCAGGAAGACCCTAGAACTGTGCGTCGCCGGAGACGATGCGGCCGGGCAGGCAATGGCGCTGAACAACATCGGCTGGGACCAGATCCTGCTCGGCGATTACCCTCAGGCTCTCGACGGCTGCCAGCGAGCCCTGGCCATCCATACCGGACTCGGCAACCTGACCGGCATGGCTTCCACGACCGACAGCATCGGATGCGCCTACCACCACCTGGGCCAGTACGACCTGGCGATCGCCTGTTATCAGGAGGCACTGGAGATCTTCGAACGGCTCGGCGACCGTTACAGTCAGGCGATCGTCCTGGGCAATCTAGGCGACACGCACCATGCCACCGGATGCGACGACCACGCCCGTGACGCCTGGTGCCGCGCGCTAGCCATTCTTGGCGAACTCGGCCACTCGGATGCCGGCGAAGTCCGTTCGAAGCTCAAAGACCTGGCAGAGGTCTCCTAGCGCGGGCCGGGCCGCAGCAGGCGGCACTGACGCGGGTGGCGTTTAGGTGCGGGTCAGGCAAATGGTCACTAAAGTCATGCAGATGCCTTCCCACCGGGCGCGAGCACGCGACGCGGCCCCCCGGCGACGCTGGCTCCTGAGCAGCGTCCTGACAGCAACGGCGGTCGTCCTGGCGGGCGGCGGTTACCTGCTCTACCAGGGCACCGGACCGGCGGGACCGGCCAGGGCGGCCGCCAGCTCGGGCGTCAGCACGGCCGGCTCCAGCACGGCGGCCACACCACCCAGCCACCCGGCCGCCACACCCAGCCACTCGCCCGCACCTCATCCGACGCCGAAACCATCGGGTACTCCTGTGCGCAAGCACCGACCCGCGAGCCCGACGCCGACGCCGCTCCCCGCCCCGTCGCGTACGCCCGCCCGGACCCATACCCCTGCCCCGGTCCCGACGTCAGCCGATGCCAAGGCCGCCGCTGGTGTGCTCGCCGCCGTCAACCGGGCACGCGCCCAGGCCGGGCTGCCGGCTTACACTCTGACCAGCGGTCTGCAGACCAGCGCGGGCAAGCACAATCGGCTGATGGCGGATGGCTGCGGCCTGTCGCATCAGTGCCCGGGCGAGCCGCCCCTCGGCGACAGGGAGACGGCCGCCGGAGTGCACTGGACCGCGGCTGGGGAGAACATCGGCGAAGGCGGTCCTGTCGCCGACACGGCGGCGGCGATTACGCAGATGGCACTGACCCTGACCCGCGACATGCTCAATGAGAAACCACCCAATGACGGCCATCGCCTGAACCTGCTGAGCTCGGCCTTCACTCACATCGGAATCGCTATTTACCGCGACAGCCGCGGGACGGTGTGGATGACCCAGGACTTTTCGAACTGACCGGGCCGCCGCCGGGCGATGTGCACGCCCGCGCCGGTAGCGTGGGGCCGCCAGGGAGCAGGAACTCATTGCCTTTAACCCGAGGATGCCGCATGACGACGCCCCGTACCTTGCTGCTAATCCGGCACGGCGAGAAACCATTCAGGGGCTGCCAGGGCGTCGACGAGCAGGGCAAAGCCAATCCGGACGGGCTGATCCCGAAAGGATGGGAGCGGGCAGGCGCTCTCGTCACGCTCTTCGCGCCGAACGGCACGACCGTGCACTCTGCGCTCCCCACGCCAGGCGCCCTCGTCAGCCCTCAGTATTCCGGCCTGGTGCACCGTCCCTACCTGACGCTGATTCCGTTGTCGCAACGGCTGAAGATCACCATCGTCTCCAGCCATGACGTCGATGCCCATCCGGCGAAGATCGCGAGGTCGTTGCTGGCGACGGAATCCGCCGTGGTGCTCGTGTGCTGGGAACACGAGCACCTGGTCAACATCGCGGGTGCCATCGCAGCCGCCGTGACGATGGCCAATCCGGGCGATCGGCCGGCATCCTGGCCTGGCGACCGGTTCGACGTGATCTGGCGGTTCGACCTGGACGAGCAGACCCGGAGCTGGACATTCGCCTCGCTCGATCAGCAGCTGCTGGCCGGCGACGTCTCTCCCGCCTAGCGCGGAAACTGACCGCACCACCACCCCCGCGCGCGTGCCGTCGGAAGTGAACCACGCTAACCCCCGGAACCCGGCTGGAATAGGCCGGTTGGCAGCGCTGACGATCTGGTATACAGTCATTGCAAGCGATAGTTCCCGGCGATTGCGGGAAGGCAGTCTCTGCCGAGGCAGCCTGACAGCTCCGTCGCCTCAGACGTAGGTCTGAGAGCGGACGTAGAGCGTTTCTAAAATATCCGGCTCTTTCCGGAAATTTACTGTTCTTCCGACAATATCGCGTATGACGTCATCGCCATTTATCCGCGCGCCGTCATGACCTTCTTCTCGCATGCCCATATTGCGGCTGCCCCCGAAAGGAAAACCATCCATGACTACCATCACACACCAGAACGCTGGCCCATCGCGGGCACCGGCCGACCACAGCCCCGGGCTGATGCCGGTGTCCGGAGTGATCGACATCAGTGACAACCAGGCGTTCGTCCGAATCTCCGGCTACCGGCGAAGCCCGGACGATGTCTATGTGCCCGCCGCCCGAGTCAAGGAGTCCTGGCTCCGCCGGGGTGATCACGTCACCGGAGCGGCGCGGCCTCCCAGCCAGGGCAAAGACAGGCGGGAGAAGCACAGTGTCCTGGACCGCATCGACGCCGTCAACGGGCTGGAGCCCGTGCGATCGAGGACGCGCCCGCACTTTGATGAGCTGACGCCGCTCTACCCTGACGAGCGGCTTCGCCTCGAATCCGGCTCGGGGTCGCCGACGGCGCGGATCATCGATCTGGTCAGCCCGATCGGCAAGGGTCAGCGCGGCCTGATCGTGGCCGCGCCCAAGGCCGGCAAGACGATGGTGCTGCAGGCAATCGCAGCGGCCGTCGCTGCCAACCATCCTGAGGTGCACTTGATGGTCGCACTCGTCGGCGAGCGACCCGAAGAGGTCACCGACCTGAGGAGGTCGATTCGCGGCGAGGTTATCTTCTCCACCTTCGACCAGTCCGCCGATGATCACATCATGGTCGCTGAGCTGGCGATCGAGCGGGCCAAGCGCCTCGTGGAACTCGGCCAGGACGTCGTCGTGCTCCTCGACTCCATCACCAGGCTCGGCCGGGCCTACAACCTTGCGGCGCCGACCAGCAGCCGCACGCTGGCGGGCGGGCTGGCTGCTTCCGCTCTGCACCTGCCCCGCAAGTTCCTCGGCGCCGCGCGGAACATTGAGGAGGGCGGCTCGCTGACGATCCTCTCCACCGCCCTGGTGGACACGGGTTCCCGGATGGACGACATGTTCTTCGAGGAGTTCAAGGGCACGGGGAACATGGAACTTAGGCTCCGCCGTGACCTCGCGGAGAAGCGCATCTTCCCCGCGATCGACGTAGCGCCTTCCGGGACCCGCCGCGATGACCTGCTGATGTCGGCCGAGGAACTCGCTGCCGTGGACAGCTTGCGCCGAGCACTGGCCGGGCTCGACTCCCAGCAGGCTCTCGAACTGCTCCTGGACAAGACCCGCGAGACAGCGACGAACCTTGAGTTTCTGCATCAGGTTCGCAGCAGCACCCGTCCGCGCCCGCGACGGGCTGCACCAGCTATGGGGTCGGTGGCCAGCTAGCGCACGCTGTCAGCGATTCGCACCAGGGTGGCCGGCCCGTAGCTGGTGCTGATCACGTGGATATCGATGCCGTGCCGGTCGAATTGCACCAGCGCCGGGTTGGATCTGTCCGCGTCCGTGCGCGCTGTGACGACGACCGCTGGCTGCCCGCTCACCGTTCCCAGGACCGCGCTCCCCGTCTTGATCTCGGCGAGTTCGGTGCGGAACCATCTGGCGGGGTCCCGGTAGGTAGCGCGCTGCATGATGATCGTGACCCGCCCGCCGTCAAAGACGAGCTCCACAACCAGCCGGGGAATCACCCACACCCCGGTCAGATCGCCCCGGCTCGCCACTGCCCCGTGTGGCAGCGGGACTCCGAAACCGACTGATGCCTGAGCGCCCGCGACCGTCGTCCGCTTCGCACCAGGCAGTGGGCGGTTCCAGTTCGGTCCTGCGCCGCCGGCCGGGCCGAGCCCAGTGGACCCTCGGCCGGATACAGGCCGCGGCGGCTTCGCAGTGACGAGCATCAGCCCTGCAGCGGCTGCGAGCACCAGGATGCACGACGTCGCGGCAACGATGACGATGCGCCGACGACGCGGGCGCCACGCGAGCCGGAGCCGCGCACTCGGGCGCGAAGCGGGCCGGCGCTTCGGAAACGGGCGGCGCGCACTCGGGCGCCAAGCCTGCGGGTCATCGCTAGCCGACCGCGCACTACCGGGAGCCTGCCCGGCAGCGGCGCCGCGGAACTCGCTCACGAGGTGCTCTCGGATGATCTGCTGATGACCGGTTGGCAGGTCCCGATCAGCCGGGACCGGCAGCATCCGAGCGAGTTCGGCGAGGTCAGGCCCGCGGGATTTGCTGACTGTCATCGGACATCTCTCCCTTCCATCGAATCGTGGGTTCGACGAGCTTTTCCAGCTTCTTGCGGGCCCGGGACAGCCGCGAGCGAACCGTGCCCACCGGGACTCCCAGGACCTCGGCGGCAGCCGCGTACTCGAGCCCGGACCAGACGCACAACTCGATTACCTCCCGTTCCCGCTGGCGCAGCTTGCCCATGGCCCGGCGCGCGGCCGCGACCCGGGCGGCATCGTCGATGCGATCGGCCAGTTCGTCGGCGAAATCAGGAGTCGCGAGGGGCGCTGGCAGCCTGTTCATGGCCGCCTGATGGCGGCGTGCGGCCCGTGCGGCATTGCGGGCCGTGTTCGTGGCGATGCCCAGCAGCCAGGGCTGAAGCGACTCGCCCAGTTCGTGCACGGCTTCCCGTCGCCGCCATGCCTCCAGGAACGTCAGCGAGACGACTTCTTCGGCCGTCGACCAGTTGCCGGTCAGCCTGAAGGCATGGTTGTACACACTCCGGCCGTAGAGATCGAAGAGCACCCCGAACGCATCGGGGTCGCCAGCCCGCACCTGTGCGCGCAGAGTCCGTTCCACGTACCTACCCTGTCCGGACACTGGCGCCGCGTTCCATCGGGATCGGGACGGCGACCAGCTACGGACGCTCCCGTTGACCATGTCTATGGGCTTGACCTAGTTTGCTGTATATGAGCATCTCCACGTCGCCGCATTCCCCCGGCCAGCCACGATGACGTCAGGGACGGTGGTCAGGGCCGAATCTGTCCAGGCCGATCACACCGCGGCCGGTGCCCGCGTGCGCACCTTGCTCGACTCAGGACCGGTCGGCGCCCGGCTCGCGAGGAGGCTCGTGGACGTCCCGCCGGGATCGCAGCTCGACGGCACGGCCGGGTCGGCCGGCGAGCTGTGGTTCGTGATCGAAGGAACCGGTCAGCTGGACGTGGACGGGCATCCCGGTGTGGCGGTGCGACCTGACCACGGGCTCTGGGTCCCGCCGGGGGCTAGTTACCGGCTGCACGCCGACGGCTTGGCTGACCTGCGTCTCGACGCCGTCACGCTGCCCGCCTCAGTGCTGCCTGACACCGCGCTGCCTGACACCGCGCTGCCCGGGGCAACACTGCCTGACGCCACGCTGGAGCCAGCCGATGGCGCCGGCCCGGCATCGGATCAGGGTGTGCCGCTTGCCTGCGACCTGCGTGACTGCGAGGTCGAGACAACCGGAGACCGGCATTTCCGGGTGCTGTTCGGCCCCGGCCGGGGCTGCGCGGTCGCCACCCAGTTCGTGGGCGAGATCCCGCCGGGCCGGGCGCCCGACCACAGCCACCCGTACGACGAGGTAGTGCTGGTCCTCGCGGGTGAGGGCGTGGTGCACGTCGGTGGCGCCGAGCATGCCGTCTCCCCCGGCACGTGCACGCACCTGCCGCCCGGCGTGCTGCACTGCATGGAGAACACGGGGCGGACGACCATGCGGGTGCTCGGCGTGTTCCACCCCGCGGACAGTCCGGCGGCCAAGCTTGAGGCGCACTGACGGCGCCAGGAACTCATCGACCTGGCGAAGGTAGTCCGAGCAACCGGCTTATTGCATCGATCAGCACTGAGCCGATTTCATCTAGGGCCGGCTGGGCCCGCCCGCCAGCAGTGACCTGGTCGATTGCGCAACCTGAGGTGGATACGACGATTGTCGGCCCGTGCGGCGCCACCGGAGTGAAGACCAGCCGGTAAGTGGTGTTATTCGACATAGCTTCGCAAGCTATGGTGACGTCTGGCATAGCATGCAAGCCATTGAGCAAGGCAGCGAGCCTGGCCACGACCGCGTGCTTAGCGAAAGTCCTGGTCACCGGATCGGCTGGTCCTGTCCGCCGGGTCGGAGCCGTTGCGGTCACCGCCCGATACCGGTTGGCCACGATGTATTCGGCGGCGCTGCGCGGCGGATACCAGGCCACCTGAGCGTCGACACGTACCAGCGACCCGCCGCCAACCGCCGGAACGATGGTGGTTCCAAGAGTGGCCTCGTAGATGTCAGGCGGCAGGACGCGCGGATTGTAATCGACATTGTCAGATTCCGGCTTTCCCGGTCCAGCGACTTGCCCGGCATCACCAGGGAGCAAGCCGCGAGGGGTGTGTGCGGCAAGGAACGCGTCGACCCGCCCTATTGGCAAGTTCACCCGGTAGAGCACATGCAGATCGACGACATCTCGTATTAGAGCGGGCAACATCGGAGTCAGCGAGCTCGACGACCGTCGCGTGCGGTGTGCCCCGTCCGGCAGTCGCAGGTCAGCCAGCAGCCTGTGCGCATACGCACGTGCTTCCGCTCGCGGCCCGCTGTGCTGCTCCGACGTCAGAGCGGGATGCACAGAACCCCCCGGCGTCTGGCTCGCCGCCCCGCAACCTGCTGTCAGACTGATGATCGTAATGGCCGTCCCGATGATCAGCGGAACTCGCCCACCGAACCTGCTTATCTCACGCACAGCTGACCTCCCGCGGAAACCAATGATTCCTACTCGCTACTACGACGCAGCGGCAGCTCACATGGTTCCGTTGCTTCCACGCGGCCGATACATGCTCCAAGCCGGGGTGCGCAACCCGTCAAGGCCCGATTAAGGCTCGCAAGAATAGACGGTCATCGGCCCCCGGCCGTTAGCGCGAACGCGAAGAGCGAGTTCGCCGTGTAATCGTCGGCTGGTTCCACCGACGGCCAGCTGACCACGTTGTCCTCGTAGCCGACAGCCCTGGTGTTGAACGGCTTGAAATTGCCCGCGCGGCAAGCGATCATCCCGGGCGCCGTGCCCAGGCCGACGAAGTTGCCGGCGCTGCTCGGGCCGTCGGTGGTCGCTCCAACCTGGATCACGCCTCGCCCGTTGTTCGAGCCGGCCAGGTTCGCGACCTCGCTCTGCATGCAGTGCGGGAAGGTAGTGCCGGCTCCGACGACGAACGAGCTGCCCCAGGCATTGGCGCCGAGCGCGAAGTTCAGCTGCTGCTGCGCGAACGACTGATAGGCCGCGGAGCCGCCATACCGCCGGTACAGCGCGTTGGTGATGACCAGGCCAAACGCATGCGGCGAAGCGTCGCTGGCGCCAAGGTCAGTGCCGAGCTCGAAGGGATCCCCCTTCGCCCACCGCTCGCCGACCTTCAGCTGCGCGGCCATGTCGCTGACCAGCACGCCCGGCCGGATCACCGGCCGGAGCCGCGCCTCGCGCATCGCCTGGAGCAGGTCCGCCTCGCCGAGCGCGCCGTTGTCATAGAGATTGAGCGTGTCGCTGCCGGCCGGGTGACCCTGCGCCATGTACGCCCGCGCCCACCTCGCTGCCAGGCGGAGGTCGGCACCGACCCGGGCTGCCGGAGCGTGCAGTGCCTCATCGGCCAGGGCGATCTCGGCGGCGCCCCAGAGCATGTCGCTCTTCCACTCAGTGCCGGGGTAGTAGTCATGCGGGAACGTGGTGACGATCGGGCCGACATGGCTGGTCTTGGCCATCGCGTAGACGCCGCGGGCGAGCGACAGCAGCCGGCGGGCAGCCTGCGGGTGCTGCCGCGCGTCGAGCTGTGCGCCGAGGGCGAAGTCGGCCGCGAACCGGCCGGCCAGGTCCGGGCTGATCGGCTTGCCCGGCGGTGCGGCCTCGAACACCGGCCGGTACTTGACGTAGCGGGCGGTCGGTCCGGGATGCCCTCCAGGGCTGACGTCCATCCGGTCCTCGGCTTGCGGCAGGAACCAGAAGTTGTAGTCACCCTGGATCGTGTTGCTCGCATTGCCGTTGCCGATGCCCACCTGCACGTACATCACCTTGCGGACCGGGTGCCACAGCCGGCGGATCCAGCGCAGCCCGAAGTTTGCCTCGGGCAGCAGCGTCCGGTACTGCCCGGCGAAGTCCCGCGCGGCCATCAGCAGCAACCCGTCGGTGTAGCTGGCGGTAAAGGCGAACTTCTCGTAGCCCCCGCCTGCGTCAAACCAGCCGCCAGCCACGTTGACCGGGCCGCTGATCCGCTTGAACGTCCCGAGCAGATTGTCATTGCTGTCATAACGGGGATCGGCGTACACGACAGCGCGGCGGTCAGTGAGGTTCGCCGGCCGCCGGTTCAGGACCGACCGCACGACGTCGCCGCCGTCTCGCTCCGAGGTGAAGTAACGCACCGAGTTGAGCACGAGCCGGTGGTAGAGCGTCTTCGGGCCGGCGATCCGGAACGGCGGTGACGCAATGGCGCCGGGCTCGGCGATCACGATCCGGTACCTGCCTGGGCGCCTGAGCGCGGAGAAGGTCAGCTGGTACACGGCACCGTAATTGGCGTTCCACCGGCCGACGTCATCAGCCGACCGGCCCCGGTACACCACGCGGCCGCGGTCCACGACGGTGAACCGGACACCGCGCACGGCCGCCGGCAGCATCGCGAACGCCACCTTCGGGCTCCGCTGTCCGTACCCCACCTGATTGACCCTGACCACCGGCCTGACCAGCGCGGCGGGCGGCGGCACCGCCGCCGGTACGGCCGACACCGCCGCCGGTACGGCCGACGCGGCTGATGCCGGAGCCAGCGCCGCGACAACTGCCAGCGCCGCGCCCGTGGCGATCCATCTCATCGACGCCCTCATCGCCCGACCTCCGTCTGGCCACCGGCTTGCCGCCGCATCCCTGGCGGCTGCCGGTTTCCGTTAGTTAGTAAGGAAAGTTACCAAACAATCCGATCGGGTACAACACCCTTCGTAGCCGCTGAACGCCGCGATTCGGCACGCTGCCGGATCCGTGCGGGGAGTCGTCGCTAACCTAGGCAGCTGCCTCGTCTGGGCGGTGATCCCACTTCGCGAGGGCGCTCTTCGCCAGGGATCCGTCCCGGAACATCAGCTCCCAGACGCCGGTGTTCATGTCCATTCGGCGGCCGAAGCCGACCCACTTGCCGGTCATCTTCTTTGCGGTCGGGTCCATGAGCAACTGGATCGCGCCATGGTAGACCGCGCCGCGGTAGTAGCCGTCCGGGCTGGTCCGCTCGGTCCATGTGCCCGTGATCACGTTCGCGTGCACGGACAGGTCCAGGTGCAGCGGCGAGTCGGAGCTGCCATGAAGATCTCCTAAGCGCTTGTCCTGGCATTAAGTCATGACACGGCCCTGGCGCGCTCCGACCAGAGGGCTAGCGCGCGAGGATGTGGTGACGCTGGTGCTTCGAGATACACCGCGACGACCACCCTGCCGAACCACGGGAGAGGATAACTCCGTGCCCGCGATCCGGAAAATGGATACCGAGCCTCGCTGGATCGTTGACCGGAAATTCTGCGCCGGTCACTCACCGCAGGCGTGGGCGGGCCGGGTGCCGATGAGGCAGCGTTCTTGATTGTGGTTAGAAGGTGTTGCCCGTGCAACACCTA
>OCZU010001003.1_pt1 | contig 19021 bp, 18 predicted proteins | sample 1539001 | NCBI WGS metagenome assembly OCZU01 (sample SAMEA3539306, study PRJEB22396) | soil metagenome | biome: tundra; feature: field; material: soil | place: USA | collected 2010-05 | depth 0.15 m | reverse complement strand
TGCAGTATCTGCTGGAGCTCCTTCGAGGTCGGCGGCCCGTAGCAGCCGCTCCTCAGGTACCCGCGACCATTCGGCATGGCTGACGGCAGCACGGGCCGGCAGGCCGCGGCGGATCTCGGGGTCACCGAGGTGACAGCCGGCAAGTGGCGCGGGCGGTTCGCCGGGCAGCGGCTGGCAGGTCTGGCCGACGGAGAGCGCGCGGGCCGGCCGAAGGCGGACCTGATCCTGACCGATGCCGAGGAGGAGCAGCTGACGCGGGGTGCTGACCGAGATCGACGTCCAGGCGACGCTGCGGGCCAAGCTGGGCATCGAGATGGAGGACTACCTGATCCTAGGCGCCTGCAACCCGCCGCTGGCTCACCAGGCGCTGAACATCGACCGCCAGATCGGCCTGCTGCTGCCGTGCAACGTCGTTGTCCGCGCTGACGGGCCCGAAGCGACCCTGATAGAGGTGCTCGACCCTCAGGCCATGGTGCAGATCACCGGCCGGCCGGAGCTCAAGACCGTCGCCGACGGCGCGGCTCACCGCCTGCGCGCCGCGCTGGACCAGCTATCCGCGTGACAGAGCGGTCAGCGGGCGCAGGCGCCGCACCCGGCCTGCGGCCCGGGTGCGCTCAGAAGCACGCAGGGCCTGCGCCGCGCCAGGCAATTGCTGTGAACCCGGTACTCGGCCAGCCGGGACCAATGTCCTGGTCAGGAAGGACTCCGGGACCTGGCGGTGATAACCCTACGGGTATAGGCATGTGGCGGGGATGAGATGAGCCCGGCAGGGGAGGACGGACATGGAGCAGGCACAGGGAGCAGCGGTCCTGGCAAGCGCCCGCGAGGACCACAGGATGAGTGTCAGGTTCGTGGCCGGGGAGTCTTATGAGGTGGCGGTGCGCGGTCACCGGGTGCTGGTGGACCAGCCGGCGGAGTCCGGCGGGCACGACGCCGCGCCGACGCCCACCGAGTTGTTCGTCGCGTCGCTGGCCAGCTGCGTGGCTTTTTACGCGGGCCGGTATCTGACCCGGCACGGGTGCAGCCGTGAGGGCCTGGCCGTGTCGGCTAGTTTTGACATGGCTGCCGACCGGCCCGCCCGGGTGAGCGGCGTCCGGCTGGAGGTGCATGTGCCGCCGGACCTGCCCTCCGGGCGGTGGCCGGCGCTGAGCGCCGTGGTCTCGCACTGCACGGTGCACAACACCTTGACCACCCCGCCGGCAGTCACCATCGACCTGACCTGATGGGCCCGAGGCACAGCGGGCGGGGAGACGTGATGATCATCTCAACCGATCGGACGGCAGGCATAGCGCTGCTAGACCGAATCCGCGGCGGCATTATCGGCGAGGGAGAAATCCTCGATGGCCCGTACGGGCCGCGGCGGATCACCTACGCGGACTACACCGCCTCGGGCCGCTCACTGGATTTCATCGAGGACGTCATCCGCGAGCACGTGCTGCCCAGGTACGCGAACACGCACACCGAGAGCTCGGGCACCGGCCTGGCCACCGGGCAGCTCAGGGTGGACGCCCGGCAGATCATTCGGGATGCGGTCGGCGGAACCGGCGACGATCTGGTGATCTTCACTGGCTCCGGGGCCACCGCCGCCGTGAACAAGCTGATCGGCATCCTGGAGCTGCGGCTGCCTGACGGGCTGGCTCGCCGGTACCGGCTGCTGGACGTGATCCCGCGGGCGGAACGGCCGGTGATCTTCGTCGGCCCGTACGAGCACCACTCCAACGAGCTGCCCTGGCGCGAGACCATCGCCGACGTGGTGGAGATCGGCGCGGACGCCGATGGCCACATCGACCTAGACGACCTGACCGCTCAGCTGGACCGCTTCGCGGACCGGCCGCTGCGGATCGGCAGCTTCTCGGCCGCCTCGAACGTCACCGGAATCCTGTCCGACACCGAGGCGATCGCCGCGCTGCTGCACTCCTATGGCGCGCTGTCGTTCTGGGACTACGCCGCAGCCGCCCCGTACGTGCCGATCCGGGTCAGCGAGTCGGCGCCGGGCGCGCGCGACCGCAAGGACGCCATCTTCCTGTCCCCGCACAAGTTCATCGGCGGCCCGCAGACTCCCGGCGTCCTGGTGGTCCGCCGGGAGCTGGTGCGGAACCGGGTGCCCACGGCGCCCGGCGGCGGCACGGTCGCGTTCGTCGACCCGCAAAGCCACCGCTACCTCGACGACCCGGTCGCCCGCGAAGAGGGGGGCACTCCGGCCATCGTCGAGTCGATCCGGGCCGGCCTGGTCTTCGCCCTCAAGGAGGCCGTGGGCACCGAGGTGATTCAAGCCAGCGAAGAGCGGCTGTGGAAGCGCGCCATGCGCCAATGGGCGGGGTACTCGCAGATCGAGGTGCTCGGCAGTCCGAGCGCCCGCCGTCTCTCCATTGTCTCGCTGCGGATCCGGCACGGGGACCGCTACCTGCACCACAGCTACGTCGTCGCGCTGCTGAACGACCTGTTCGGGATCCAGGCCCGCGGGGGCTGCTCCTGCGCCGGCCCCTACGGGCACCGGCTGCTGAACATCGATGCGGCCCGGTCGGTCGCGTTCCGTCATGAAATTGGGCACGGCTGCGAAGGCATCAAGCCTGGCTGGACCAGGATCAACTTCAACTACTTCATCACCGACACCGTCGCCAGCTACCTGACCGAAGCTGTCAGCCTGATCGCCGCCCACGGCCACCGGCTGCTCTCCGACTACCGCTTCGACCCGGGAACAGGGCTATGGCACCACCACGCCGGGACTTCCCGGCCGCCCCTTCGGCTGACCGACCTCCGATACGCCCCGGATGGAACTCTCACCGCACCCGCCCGGCCCGGATACGCGGGCGAAGACGCCCTCGCCGGCTACCTGAACGAAGCTCACGCCCTGCTCGCCGGCCGACCAGATCGGATCGACAGCGGGCCAACCGGGTTGCCGGACGACTTCGAAGCGCTGCGCTGGTTCCTGCTCCCCCCGGCCTGCCTCGCCCATGCTGTTCCTGACAGCGGCGCCGGGGCGTGATCTGACCGCGAAGTCAGTCAGCCGGCTGAGCCTGACGCCGAGCCGCGCAGGCGACCTCGTCGATGGCATCCTCTTTAGACCGTCTGATCGGGCAGGTCAGAATATTAGGTCCGCGCGAGGACTGCTGGCCAGCCGGAGCACGGCATTCCCGGCGCGGCAGCACCTTTCACGGTCGACGGCAGCCTCGCTGGCGCGGCAGGCACCTTTGCCCGGAACGCCTGGGCGCTTGGCACTTCCGCCAGTGGCAAGGCCTTGATCCTGCACTGGACCGGTGCGCGTGGAATCGAGTGCCCAGCCCCACGCCCGCTGGCGGCGGGCTCGGCAGTGTGACCGCCACCTCCGTGCACAGCGCGTAGGCGTTCGGCGGGAGCCTGATCTTGCACTGCAGGGGTAGTGCTACCTGGAAGCTGGTGTCCAGCCCAAGCCCGGCACGATCTCGGGCCTGCGCCGTTCTTCCTACTCGCGGCAGCATCCCTCGCCGTCGCCCTCCTCGTCGGACTCAGCCAGCGAAGCTGGCGTGACTCTGGCGCCGAACCTCAATCCCCTCCACTCGCCTGACCCCCAGCTCAACCAGCAGCGGACAGTCCCCGCCCGCTCCTCTGGGCTCAGCTGGGCTCGGCGATCTCGATGCGACGCCCTACAGGCAGCCTGATTAACTGAGATCGGGTTCTGATATCCAGGAGGCTAGGATGCCTGCGCCGCGGCATCGAGACTGTTTGCCCGCGCTTCCATGTCGGGATTCCGCGGCCAGCGTGCGCGGACAGTTCCCGGCCCAGGAGGCATGGTTGCGAGTCGATCAGTTCAGCCAGTCACCTGAGATGCTCGATAACGGCTGTGTTCCGGATTCGGCAGACGATGCCGACGACGACTTGCTGACGTTGGCTCAGCAGTACGCTTACGTTTTTCCCAGCGACCCCGCGCTGTCCATGCTCGCTGGGCTGGGACCACTAGTTGAAATCGGTGCCGGCACGGGATACTGGGCACACAGGCTGCGCTCGATCGGCGTGGATATTGTCGCCTTCGACCAGGCGCCCGTCGACGGAGAACGCGCCAACCGGTATCACTTGCCCACCAGGCCATGGACTCACGTCGAGCAGGGCGACCAGACCGTTTTGCCCGGTTACACCGATCGCTGCCTATTTTTGTGCTGGCCGCCGTTGTTCTCGTCGCTGGGTGATTGCCTGGCGTACTACAGCGGGGACACTGTCGCCTACATCGGGGACGAAGGTTATCGCACCGCCAGGCTGGATCACTTGCACGAAGCATTCACGCAGGTCGTCACGGCTCCTGTCCGGGCGCTCGATCCCTACCCGGGGGTCCGGACAGAGCTTGCCCTCTGGAAACGAACACTAGCCTGAATGCCTAAGGCCGCCTGGCAGCTACTGGCTGCGGGCGGCGAGTGACTGGATTCCGGCAGCTCGTCGGTGCAGTCCGCGATCGACGTGGCGCCGCGGCTGCCCGTCGTGCGTGAGCTGGAACAGGATCTGCGGCAGTGCGTGGCCGGGGCGGGCACGGGCTCGTGACGGCAGGGCACTCCGGTGACTGGCGCGCGGTGCGGCGGGCGTGTGCTGCCGCGGGCCTGGACCCGACCGGGGCAGCGCTGATCCATCACTACAGCAACGCGATCTACCTGCTCCCGGCGCAGGACGCCGTGGCACGGGTCACCCGTGGCCGCGACATGGCCGGGCAGGTCGGCCGCAGCCAGGCTGTCACCCGCTGGCTGGCGCAGGCCGGCCGGTTCCCGGCTGCCCGGCCGCTGGGCTGCACGGCGCCGGTCAGCGTGGACGGCGCCGTGGTCAGCTTCTGGGACTACTACCCGCAGCCCGCCGGCGGGCCGACGCTCACCTCCGCGCACCTGGCCGTGGTCCTGCGGCTCCTGCACCGGATCGGGGCTCCGCCCGTCGCCTTGCCGGCCTGGGTTCCCCTGGAGTCACCTGCAGGCGGTCATCGAGGGTTCCGGGGTGACCGAGGTGCTGACCGGTGACGAGCGGGCCTGGATCAGGATGCGGATCGATCAGGTGCGGGAGTCGGTCGCGGGCCTGGACTGGCCTTCTCCGGTGTAGGCATTGGACTGGTAGGTGTCCTGGACGGGGATGTAGCCCTTGTCGTCGGATAGGCCGGGCTTGGCGCGGACGACGTCCTGGCCGAGGAATGGCGGCACGACCATGGCGTAGCGGAACGGCACGCCGGTGCCGTCGGCGAGCTTGATCTGGTCACCTTGACGTGACCCGCCGGGGCGTACGCGGCGTGGAATGCGGAGCCGAAAGACCCGAAGACCCGGGACCTCGGTCCACTGCGGCGGCGGCTGAGGCGGTGCATCGTGGGAGGACACGACCAATCAGGGTGCGGATTGGGAAGCATTGGCCAGGCTGGCGGGCTTTCAAGCGGGGCGGTGGTGAGCATGACAGGGCGGCCGACCGATCATGCGGGACTGGAGACGCTGACCTTCGGTGAGTGCCTGCGGCTGCTGGACTCGACACCCGTAGGGCGGGTCGGCTTCCACGCCGACGGCGAGGTGGTGATTTTGCCGGTCAACCATGCCGTGGACGGCCAGGATGTGGTCTTCCGGACCGCCCGCGGGTCGAAGCTGGCGGCTGCCGAGGGACAAGGCCTCGTCGCGTTCGAGGCTGATGCCTATGACCCGCAGACCCAGTCCGGGTGGAGCGTGCTGGTCACCGGGCGCGCGGAGATGGTAGATGACGACGCCGAGATTGCGCGGCTCAGCCGAATTGGCTTGCATCCGTGGACCACGGCCGTCGCTCGTCCTTTCTGGATCCGGATACGTCCCACCGCTGTCAACGGGCGGCAGATACCAGTGAGCGGACAAGCCGACCATTGAACTGATGCTGTCGGCTGGGAGCGGGGCTGCCATGGCAACGGTGTTCTGGCCCGATCCCGCGAGCCTGGCGTGAACCTGGCTTATCCCGCTGACTTGTCCTGGGGTAGTCGTCCCGGGGTGCGCTGATGAATGTTGGGCGGATCGTGCTGTCTATTGCGCTGCCGCTGGCCTTCACGCTTGCGCTCTGGGCTCTTGCCGCTGTCAGCACGCGGGTAGCGGCTGGGGCACTGGGGCTGGGCTGGCCGTCGTCGTCAGCTCGGTCGCCGGCGGCGTACCGCTGGCGGTTTCCGATCTCGCGGTCGCGGTCGTCGCTTTGGGCGGCGGCCTCGCTTTTGGGCCGGGTGCTGCCGCTGCGGCCGTGAGCGATGGCAGCCTTCCTCGCCCTGGCCAGTATCGCCGACATCAGCCAGACTGCGCTCTTCGGCGGCACTGGGCACGGCTCAGCAGGCGGATCAGGCGCGGCCGCGCCTGCCTGGCAGGCCTATACGGTGCTGCGCGTGGCGCTGCCCGGTGGCCATTACGACATCGGGCCCTTGGACCTGCTGCTGTTCACCGCCATCGGCGAGCACTGGCGCCGCCGCCGCGGTTCACCGGTGCAGTCGGCGGCGCCCAGCGTGCTGGGCATCGTCTTGGTGGACCTGGTCCCGTTTCAAGGCAGCCTGCCGCTGGTCCCGTTCGTGTTCGCCGGCTGGCTTCTGACCGAAGGGACCACCCGGTTCATGCGGCGCCCAGGGCGCGGTACCGGGCAGCGGTCGCGCCGCGGGGCCCTCTGCGGTGTGTGAACTGCAAACGACTTTGCCAGGGCTATGGCTCCCGTCCAGGAAGGAGACCCCGCCGGCCGTGGAACCGGCGCCTGCCCGACGGGACAGCCGGGCGGGTCGCCCGCGCCGCACACCAGAAACCAAGATCAACATCACCAGCCAGCCGGACTCGTCAAGCCAGGACATCACGCCTGTGAAGGATTGACGTATATGGTCGATGCCCGTCAAGTTGTCTAGGAGGCCCGTTATGTTCGGTAAGGGCGATGTTTTGCAGGACGGAATGCAGGGTCAAGGCGTCATCCTTGACGCGCGACAGGGAAACATACTGAATCGACACGGCGAGCGGAACTGGCATCTGCGTATCCGGGTCCATTTCGAAGATGGCCAGACCGCCGACACCGAGTGTGAGTTCTTCGACCTGGGCATCTCAACTGTCGGCCCGGCGAGCGGCCTCGAGCCGTATCCGCTGACCGCTGGGGTCGTGGTTCCGGTGCGCTATGACCCCAAGGACCGAGCGAAGGTCGCTGTTGACCGACCCAAGATCATCGCGGACACCATCAGCGCCTACGAAGCCGACCGGCTGAAGAAGATTGAAAGGGCAGAGCGGCAGTTCGCGCCGGCTGCCGAGCCGTCGCAGCAGAGTAAGGAAACTGATGTGACCTACCTGGTTGAAGCGGCGGCGGAAGCTCAGACGCGCGGCGACGCGTCAGAGGTCCAGCGCCTGACGAAGCTACTCGAGGATTTGTGATCTCGGGCTTGGAAAATAAGTAGCCCCCAGAGCCCCGACTGCCCCGGCCGCCGGGCGATCACTCTGGAATTGCAACCAGTCAGGGGTGCAACTGGCTACGCCGATCCGCAGAAATCCCGGCTACGGCGGACGCAAGCAGTTGCATCAGCATGTCCGAGAAAAGCTGGGCGGGATGCTCACCCTGAGAAGTTGAATCCCTCGCCAGTAACTTCTGCCCGGTAGAGGACCTTGGACGGGTATGTAGCCATTCCGAGTCTCTCGTAGAAGGCTTGCGCGCCGGTGTTGCCGGTGTCGGTGGTCCACTCGACCCGACTGCGTCGACACTTGCTGGCTTCCTGCGGGCCACGGGAATGAGTACGTCGCGATGCCCGCGAGCTGGATGCCTTTTCGGGCGAGTAGCGCGTGGGCCACGGGTGAGCTAGAGAAGACCGCTTCGTTGATCTGCCGCATCCGATCGGCAACCGGGGTCCGTCGCGGCGTCAGGCGTCGATGATCTGGCTGCTGGCCTCGGCAGCTTGGAGCAGGCGGCGGATGTCGACCCGGTCGGCGGTCACGACGTCTGCCCGCAGCTCCGCGGCAGTCTGGGCGACGGTAGCGTCGACCACGTCGCTGGTGCCGGCCAGTGCGAGCAGGCGGCCGGCGGCGTGCGCGCCGGGCTCGGTCAGCGCTATGGTCTCGCAGCCGCGCAGCAGCCGGCGCAGCTGCACCTGCGCTGGCGAGCGGCTCACCTGGGCGATGACCGGCGCAGGGACGGCCGGGACGACCCCGGCTTCCAGGCGTACCCGGTGATCGGCCCAGGTCTGCCGGGTGCTGCGGTCGGCGGCGATGAGGACGGCCGCGTCGTAGACGACCGGGTTCATGCCGATCGGCGCTCAGGACCCATCGTGCCGGTGCGCCGGCGGGCGGCGTCCAGTTCTGCGGGGGTGAGTGCTCCGTGCTCGGCTTCCCATTCGGCCACGGCGGCGAGTCCGTCCCGCAGCTGCAGGGCGCGCCGGGCGGCGGTGGTCATCCAGGCCGATACGCTGACGCCGTCGGCGGCGGCAGCGGCGATGACCTGGGCGTGCACGTCCGGGTCGACGGTGATGGCGAGCTTGGGAGACGGGTTACCTCGCGGCATGACCAAACTATACCACCACGGTAGTAGCGTACGTTGGGTCCCGCGATCATTCAGCTAGACCGGCCGCAGCACCAATATCGCCGCAGAGCGCAGGAGCGCAGCGCTGGCGAGCCGGCCGGGGCGGGCGGCACGGGTTAGGAGCTGGCCAGGCCGGCAAAGGACCGTGCTCGCCAGCACGGGCAGGTCGCGCTGCCGTCACCCGTGCCCGAGGAAGACGGTTGAGCTTGGGCACGGCGAGTTTGGGTTGCCGCCGACGTGGACGCACAGAATATCTGTTCGGTCCGCGGTAGTGGCTGGTGCCGCTCCGTCTTCGAGGCCTGATCGCATGGCTCTGCGACCGGCGGATCGGTGAAGGTCGCGCCTGTTCGGCGCTGTGATTCGCGGACGAGTTCGCGCCGTTGAGGACGAAATGGGCTTCCGTGGTGCCGCGGGAGGCATTAGCGCCACCACCGTTGCCAATGTCGTGTGGGCACTATGTGCCGGTTCAGGTCCAACGGCATATGAATCTGGGCCGTTGGGCGCTGGCGGCACGATGTCACAGCCGACAGCATTTCCGCAGGGATGGCGAGAAATCTTGGACGAAGATCGGGACCATTCCGAGTACTTGGGGGCTGGGATGAGGAATGGCGAACGCCGATCAGGCCGAATCCTGCGGATTCTCTTAGTTCTTTGCCTTTGCGCTGTGACAGAGCTTCTGGTTTATTACGCCACCGGCGAGACCATCCAGATCGCTGATGTCAGCGCCGCGCCGGGCGACACGATACTGGTCAGCTCGCCGCACAGGCCCAGGCCGAGACGCCTCCGACCAGTCAGGGCCAGCCGTCGGTCAGGTCGGCACGCAGTGGCGTGCCAGCGCCCGCAGAATTCGCTTCGGATGCCGCGAGGGACCCAATGAGCAGCGAAGAGGAAAAGGATGAGGCGGGTCAGCAGCTAACAAAGATCGACAAGATCAACTTTGCCATTGCTATTGTTATACCGTCACTTATAGCTCTCATAGCGGGCCTGACAATCCCAGGCTATCTGAAGCTCGCGATCGGGTCATCGGTTCTCTTGGTATTCGTAGTTCTCCTGTTCTTGACGCGCGCTGCACTGAAGAAGGTAGTAAGAAAATACACGTGGCTGGGAACTCTTATCGCGGGGACGGCTGCCGGGCTGGTGATCGGCGCGCTTGTGCTCGCCCCCGCTAGCCACACGATCATCCATGTGATCAAAGGGCCGCAGCGGCCTGGCCCGCCGCCGGGTCTGAGCACGCTGACCAGCCTGATGAACGAGGAGGCGGCGGCGGCCCGGGCTCACGACATGGCCGCCGTCAGCAGCCTTTACGCTCCTGCTCCGTTCGTGAAGGACGCCGCATGCCGGACCAGCGGGAGCTCGCATACGTGGACCGGGCTGGACCAGATCAGGGCCAGGTACCAGGCCCTGCCGAAATTCTCCGCGCTGCGACACGTCGGCGGGCAAGTCCAATGGCGGCCAGATAATTCGCAGGCTACTTATGCGACCATGAGGGCCCAGACCGTCGGGATTATCCCGCGCTCGGCCAGTTCGCCCAAGGCGCAGTACATCCATGGCAATGAGGTGTGGACCTTTGCCCGCGTGGGCGGCAGATGGGTAATCACGTCATTCACTTACAACGTGTGCTTCCGTCCGGGCGGAGGAGGATGAGGTCATGGAAACGTCAGCAAAAGCTGCGTCCATGAGGGGTTTCGGTGCCGTGCTGATCGCGGCTGGCCTGATCGCGGCGGCGCCGGCGCAGTTACAGCCGCGTCCTGCGGGTCCGGCGGCCGCCTCGTTTGGCTGTAATCAGCCGGTGCCGGCGCCCGGGCCGGGCCATGTCACGCTTTCCGGGGTGGGCTACGGCCCATATCATGCGGGACAGAATCCGAACTTCTTCATCTCCCCGTCCGCTGAAGAGGTCGCGGCGGACATGCCGACCCTGGCCGCGGTGACGAACTACATCCGGATCTACTCATCGACCGGGCCCGCGGCGGAGATCCTGAGGGCCGCGCAGGCGGCGCACCTGTGCGTGTCGCTGGGCATCTGGCTGGGCCGCGACACCAGAGCGAACGCCGCCGAGATCAGCGCCGGCATAAGACTGGCCAGGAGCACCCCGGCAGTCCGGTCGGTGATCGTGGGCAACGAGGTGCTCTTGCGCGGCGACCTGACGCTGTCCCGGCTGCTGGGCGACATCGGCAAGGTCCGGGCGGCGCTCGGGCACACCGTCGCGATCTCCACGGCCGATGACTTCCACCAGTGGCTGGCGCACCCGCAACTGGCCAGGGCGGTGGACTTCGTGACGGTGCACATCTACCCGTTCTGGCAGCATGCCCTGATCGGCTCGGCGATCAAGCTCCTCGGCCAGGACTACCAGCAGGTGGCCAGGCGGTTCCCGGGCAAGCCGGTCGTGATCGGCGAGACCGGGTGGCCGTCCGGGTCCGGGAACCCGGCGCGAGACCGCCCACGGGCTTCCGGCACGGCGGGCGGGCCGGGGCCAGTGAACCAGGCCCGGTACTTCCACGGGTTCGTGACCTGGGCGAGCCGGCACCATGTGCCGTACTTCTACTTCGAGGCCTTCGACGAGACGTGGAAGACCGGCGAGCACGGAGTCGGGACCCACTGGGGGCTGTATGACCAGGGCGGGCACCGCAAGGCCGCGCTGGCCCGCTGGCTGCCCGCCGCCAGCCCGCGCACCATCGCGCAGCGCAGCTACCGGGACGTGTTCGTCGGCACCAGGCTGGAGACGCCGTTCAACCTCGGCATCGACACCAGCGCGCACCGGCGGCACTGGCTCACCGCCAGCCCGGGCGTGCTGCGGATGGCCTACCCGGCCGGGCAGCAATGGGGCGCGATGTTCATCACCGTCGGCAAGCCGGCTCGCACGGGTCACCGCCGGTCGATCGACCTGAGTCACTACCGGTCATTCTCCGTCGATCTGCGCGCCGCCGCGGACGGGCAGCGGGTCTGGCTGGGAATCAAGGACAGATCCCAGCCCGATAACGGCGGCGAACTGACCATCGAGGAGACCCTGACCACCCACTGGACCACCGTCAAGCTGCCGCTGCCGCTGTTCGCCAACGTCAGCCGGCGGCACCTGTACGTCGTCCTCGAGGTGGTCTTCCAGGGTTCGGCCGCAGAGACGGTCGAGATGGCCAACCTGCGGTACTCCCCGGCCAAGGTCCCGGCGCCGGTCTTCGTGCCTGCCACGATGCCATTCGCGGTCTACACCGACGGCTACGACCCCGCCAACCACTACGTGCCATCGGGATACACGGGCGACACTCGCGCCATCACCATGAACCAGACCTGGACCCGCCACCCACACGACGGCACCACCTGCATCCAGGTCAAGTACCGCGGCCCACTGCCGCGCGGCCGCGGCTGGGCCGGGGTCTACTGGCAGAATCCGGCGCACAACTGGGGCACCGTTCCCAGGCCGGCCGGCTACAACCTCAGCCACGCGACCCGGCTCACCTTTTGGGTACGCGGTCAGACCGGCCACGAACGCATCCAGTTCCTCGTCGGCGGGATCACGGGCAAGAACGGGGACTCACTGCGGCCGGCGGTCAAGACCCGCGTCCTCGCACTGTCCACATCCTGGCGCCAGATCACCATCACCTTGCCCGGCAAGAACCTCACCTACATCATCGGCGGGTTCGGCTGGGTCGCCAACACCCGGCAGAACCCCCACGGAGCAACCTTCTACCTCGACGACATCACCTACTCGGCCTGACCATTGCCAGCGAGTCGACGGTCGAAGCCAGCCAAGAAGCTAGCCCGGACGGCCAACGGCGGCCGGCCGCGGCGCTGACGGAACAGGCTGCCGTGCCATAGGCCGGCAGAGTTCAGCTGGATACGTGCTCCGCCCTGCGAGTTCGGCCAGCCTCGGCCAAACGTCCTCCTCGCCCAGAGAACTCGCTACTTCGGCAGGTGCAGGCGGGCGCATCGTCGCAGGTCTCGGTGATGTGCAGCTTGTAGCCCAGCCAGAACTCCTCCCGCTTCGCCCCCCAGCGGGCGTCCAGGTCGCAGGGGGAGGCGATGCGCAGATGCCCGGGCGGGAGCCCGTCCCCGTCCGGTCCGGCCTCCCGCCGCCTGATCACCTCCCGCCCGCGGCTATCGATGGTCCGCGCGTAGTTATGCAGCAGCACCGTCCGCAGCGTGCTCACCGCGGGGATCTCGCGCAGCCACGGCGGCGCCGCCGGGTGATAGACGGCCGCCAGCAGCGCATACCCGTCCCGGGCATAGGCGATCGCCAGTTCCTTCCGCCTGGCCGCGGAGACCGGCGGCCGCCAGGACGTCATCGGCGTGCCGTACCGCCGGCTGAAATCGGGCAGGCAGATCCGCTGCCCGAGCCAGTCCGGATGGGCTGCCGCCAGCGCCTCCAGCAGCGCGCGCACGCTCTCCCCGGCCAGTTCCAGCCGGTTCAGCGCCGCGACGGCCGCGATGACATGAGTGGAATCGGTGCGCTGCTTACCGCCCGCCGCCACCAGGCCGGCCGCAGCCAGGCGCTCCAGCAGCCTGTCCAGCACCACCGATGCCGGATCCCGGCAGCCACGGATGGGCGGCAGCTTGGCTGAGTCCAAGCGGCGTCACCGGCCATGGTAACCAGCGAACTTGGCGAGGACCTCCGGTGCCGGTTGACAGTCATCTATCAGAGTGATATCACTTTTATGGGTGCGGCTCGTCCGCGGTCACAAGTTAACTGGAGGCAGCCTGATGCAGGCATCAACCGAGACCATCACTTCGTCGCAACCCATGATCGTCACGACGACCGAGAACATCCCGGGCACCCGCGTGGTGAAGACGATCGGCCAGGTATTTGGCCTCACCGTCCGGTCGCGGAGCCTCGGCGGCAACATCGCCGCCGGCCTTAAGAGCCTTGTCGGCGGCGAGATCGGGTCATACGTCAAGCTCAACGAGGATGCCCGGCGCCAGGCGCTCGACCGCATGGTGCAGAACGCCGCCGCCATGGGGGCCAACGCCGTGACCATGATGCGCTTCGACTCCACCGAGATGGGCCGGACCATGACCGAGATCGTGGCCTACGGCACCGCCCGGATCGTCGAGACGGTTACCGACGCCCCCGACTCCGTCAGCGCGCAGGGCTGAGGGGCAGTCATGCACCCGGTGGAATGGGTGATCCTCGCGGTCGTCGTCCTCGGAATCGTTATTGCCATCTTCGGCTGGGACCGGTACCGCGGGAGCCGGAAGAGCGCTGACACCGGCAGCGGCTCCGAGCCCACAAGCGAGGTGTTCATTGACCCAGCTACTGGTCAGCGGACGCGTGTCTGGTACGACCCGGCGACCGGCGATCGGGAGTACCGCGCCGAGTGACCTGCGGCCGGTGTCCATCCGTAAACGACGACGCCGACAGCGATACCCACTCAGCGACGCCGCAGCCGGTCCTGAGCTCCTCAGCGATGGCGCCGGGAGGCGCAGGGTCTGAGCGGAGGCGCGAGCCTCCGCCCGTGCGTTTTGTTACGCAAAATGCCGTGAGTTAGACAGGCGAAGGGACTAGCCGCTGCGTGGATCACTTTCCGTACTTCGGGTTCTGCGGGTCCGCTGGGTTCGGAGTATCTCGCGGAGTCGGCGTGCTACCGCACTAGGCTCATGCGGCTATGGACGCGGTTACCCTCGGAACACGAAGTCCCTACCGGTCGATCGTGGACGCCCTGATCATCCTTGTCCGCGGCGACCAGGTCCTGCTCGCCCAGCGGCAGGGGACCGGCTATGCGGACGGAGCCTGGAACCTGCCGTCCGGCAAGCTCGAAGACGGCGAGACCATCTCCCAGGCAGCCGTCCGCGAAGGGCTGGAAGAGATCGGCGTCCGGATCACCTAGGACGCGTTCGCCCTGGCCGCCGTCTACGGCGGCCCGACCTGCAGCGCGCATTAGAACCGTTCGTGTGCGGAGGGGACAGCTATGGGCCGGTGCCCGCGCTCGGCGGATCCGCATGCGTGCTGAGCGTGCCAGTGGCGCCGTTGACACGCGCGGGCGGGCGGTCTTCCGGTATGCGCAATCGGCGAGATGGGCGCTGCGGTTCGTGGCTGGCACGCTGGGGATGGCTTCCGCCGTCTGAGTGGCTGCCGAGGGTCAGGGACGGGCGGGCAATGACGCAGGGGCGGGCGGTTGAGGCACGGATCTTCTGGCCAGCCGGGTGGGGTACACCCGGTCTTCACGGGGCCGGCGAGGCGGAGGTGGCGGGGTGAGCAGCGGGCTGCACCGGGTCCCGCTTCCGGGGACGACGTGGAGCGTGTGGCGGGACGTGTGCCTGCGCAGCGCTGGTTTCCCTGCGGACATGGTGCTGGCCATCTGCGATGAGCCGCTTGCGCGCAGTGCGGACCTAGCTGGGGCGGATCTCGACGGGGCGGAGCTAGCTGAGCCCGGACCGGCCTATGACGCGGTTTACGCCGACGCCACCAGGCGGCTGTCCCGTGCCATCGCCGGCATCCACGCCAGCCCAGGTTTTCAGGAGGCGGTCACCTGGCAGAACCCTGGTCTGGCGCAGCGGCTGCAGGACGCTGGCGTGGGTGGGTCGCGGCGGTCTAAGGACCGCGGGCGGGAGCTGGTGATCGCCAGCTACCTGCAGCGGTACTGCCTGAAGAACGACACGATCGGGTTTTTCGGGCCGGTCGGCTGGGCGTCTGCCGGGCATGGCACGGCTGGCCTGGTGGTGATGGCGGGGGAGCAGCTGATAGCGCGCAGGACTACTTATTTCGAGGTGTGGGCCATCGACAAGGTGGCGGCGGCGATCGCCGGGCAGGGGCGGGTGCTCGGCTGGCTGCGGCCGCGGCGGACCCGGTCAGCGTTCCTGGCCGGGAACGTGCTGCACCGTCCGCACCGCCAGCCGGTCACCCTCACCGACGCCGAGCTGGGGATCCTGGTGGCGTGTGATGGCAGCCGGACGATCAGCGACGTGCTGGACAGCGCCGGCGCACCCGGTGCCCGCGCTCTGCTGACCCGGCTGGCCGGGCTCGGCGCGCTGCGGCTGGACCTGGAGGGCCCGGTGGATGCCTGGCCGGAACGGCTGCTCAGGGAGAAGCTGGAGCTGATCGCCGATCCGGTGGCCAGGGCCGCGGCGCTCGAGCCGGTGGACCAGATGATCAGGGCGCGGGACGCGGTGGCCGCTGCGGACGGGGACCCGGCCGGGCTGCGGCGGGCGCTGGCGGGCCTGGCCGAGACGTTCGAGCAGGTCACCGGGTCGCCCGCTACCCGCAGGGCGGGGGAGAACTACGCCGGGCGGACCCTGGTCTACCAGGATGCCGTCCGGGACGTGCGGGTGGAGCTGGGCGAGGCGGTGACCCGGGCGCTGGCGGCGCCGCTCGGCCTGGTGCTGGACAGCGCCCGCTGGCTGGTCAACGACATCACGGACAGGTACCGCGTGCTGTTCGCGGAGTTGCTCGACCGGGAGATGGCCCGGGCCGGCGGCGCGGCCGTGCCGCTCCCGCGGCTGCTCACCGTGGCATCACCTTACCTGTACACGGCCGGCGACCGGGGGGTGGGCGAGGTCGCCGCGGCGAGCGTGGCTGAGCTGCAGCGGCGCTGGGAGCAGGTGCTCGGGCCGCCGTCATCGGCCCGCAGGCACCAGGTCAGCGCGGCCGCGATCAGCGCCAGGGCCGCCGAGTGCTTCCCGGCGCGCCCGGTCACCTGGAGCGGCGCGCGGCAGCACTCACCGGACATCATGATCGCGGCGGCCTCTCCCGGCGAGGTGGAGCGCGGCAGCTTCCTGCTGGTCCTCGGCGAGATACACCTGGCCACCAACACCCTGGACCAGCGGCTCTTCGTCGAGCAGCATCCCGACCCGGCCAGGCTCATCGCCGCCGAGCAGGCCGACCGCGGCCCGCGGCGGATCGTCCCCATCCTGGAGAAAGACCACCCGACCGTGACATCCCGCGTCGGGCCCTCATCCATACTTGGGCCAGGCCAGCTCTACTGGTCCTCCGCCATCACCGACTCGCTCGACCCCCCGGAATCGGACACCGTCATGCCCGGCGCCGCGATGACCGTCGCGCGCCGCGGCGACGAACTGGTCGTCCATCTCATGCCCTCCGGCACCGAACTGGACTTCTTCGAGGTCATCGGGGACGCGATGGTGGGAGTCGTCGTGGACGCGTTCCAGCCGGTGGCTCCGGCCGCGCACCGGCCGCGGATCACGATCGACCGGTTCGTGCTGAGCCGGGAGCAGTGGACCTTCCAGGTCGCGGACTCGGACTGGGCCTTCGCCAAGGACGAGCAGAAACGTTTTTACCTCGCGCGGCGCTGGCGGCAGGACCACCAGCTGCCCGAGCGCGTGTTCTACCGCGTTCCCGTCGAGCTCAAGCCCACGGCCGCCGATTTCCGCAGCATCGTCCTGGTCAACCTGCTCGCCAAGCACATCCGCCAGACCCAGGCCGCCGGGCATGCCCAGTACACCGTCACCGAGATGCTCCCCGACCTGGACCAGCTCTGGCTCACCGACCGCCAGGGCCGCCGCTACAGCTCCGAGCTGAGGATCATCGCCTACGACAGCATGGCCGAGGATCAGGAGCCCCGGGGTGGGAGGGGATCCTGAATACAGGCGCCATGGTTCAGCCGCAGGATCGCAACGTGCGCTAAATGCGCATAACGCGGCCCGCGATAACAGGCAGGGCACACAGAACATGAGGCGGATATCTTGCCCGCTTGTGTCCGGGCCGTGTGGAGAGTAATCACAGGCGTCGTGGCTGGGTTCCTGGACGTGACTGCTCGGGCGGCGCGGCTGATGTCCGGTGCCAGGGCTGGATCACCGGAGGTGCATGACCGGTCGACGACCGTGGCCACGACGGTCTGGATTACTCGCAGCCGCTGCGACCGCCGGATCAGCGTTCTCCTGTAGCGGCGCGCGTGCGTGCAGCCAGAACACCGCCGCAAGGGCCGCGAGCGTCAGAGCCCGCTTGAGGTCCCGGTTGCCTGCCGGGCACGTCGGGTTCCGGGGTCATGTCAGTGCTGCCGGGAGGGGCGGGCGGGTTCATCCCCGTCCGCTTCTGCCTTGGGTGTCCCGGTTCTCAGCGGACGGAGACCTGAACGTGCTCGATGCCCATGGCCGCGCCCGAGGTGGTGGAGGTCACGGGTGCCGTGCACCCGCGGGCACCGTCCGGGACCTGCCCGCCGGTGGCCGGGTCGAGGATCGGGAAGAACACCATGACCACAAGATTCTGGAACCCCTCCCGGCGCCCAGGCGGAAGGGCTAGTGCGCAATGCCGGAGGTGCGGGTGTGCGGTTCGGATTGCGAGGCTGCCGTTCGGGAGCCTCCTCTGAGGCGGTCGGCATGGGCGGACCTCTGCGGGCGGCTTCCGCCGCGTATTGCCTCGGATAGTCATGTGCCGGTGGCATGGCCGATCGGAATGAGGATCACATGGCCACTCCCCTTCGACCAGCACCGTCCGGTGGGAGCGCGGCGCGAGCGCTGACGCCGGCGGAGCTGGGGTGGCTGCTGGCGGGGTGGAACGACACCGCCCGCCATATACCCGAGCTGACGCTGCCCGAGTTGCTCGAGGCACAGGCCGCCCGGACCCCGGATGCTCCCGCGGTGGTCTTCGGCGATATCACGCTGTCCTACGCAGACCTCAACGCCCGCGCCAACCGGCTCGCGCGGTACCTCGTGTCGCTGGGTGCGGGACCGGAGCGGTTCGTCATCATCACGATTCCCCGTTCCGCGGACATGATCGTCGCGGTCCTAGCCGTTCTCAAGACTGGTGCTGCATACGTCCCGGTCGACCCTGCCTATCCGCCCGACCGGATCGGGTTCATGCTCACTGACACCAGCCCTGTAACCGCGCTGACCACGACGGGCGCAGGACAGGGACTACCGGGCGGGACACCTCAGGTGGTCCTCGATGACCCGGCGACGGTGGCAGCGGTATCGCATCTGGCTGACGGTGACCTGGCCGACGGTGAACGGCTCGCTATACTGCGGCCGTCCAGCCCGGCGTACGTGATCTACACCTCGGGTTCGGCCGGACGGCCGAAGGGGGTAGTGGTCGAGCATCGCAGTGTGGTCGGCTTGGTGTGCTGGGCGTGGGCGGAGTTCGGCGCGGATGAGCTGTCACGGGTGCTTGCCTCGACGTCGCTGGGTTTAGATGTGTCGGTGTTCGAGATCTTCGGGCCGCTGGCGTGGGGCGGGAGCATCGAGATCGTTGCCGACCTGCTGGCACTGGCCGGCAGTGGCGGGCAGTCCTGGCAGGGGAGCTTGATCAGTGCCGTGCCGTCCGCATTGTCGCAGGTGCTGAGCGTGCACGGCGCGCACGCCAGGGTGCGGACGGTGGTGCTGGCAGGTGAGGCGCTGACCGCGCATGTGATCGCGGGTATCCGCGCCGCGTTGCCCGGTGCCGTGGTCCGCATCATCTACGGCCCGACCGAGGCGACGGTCTACGCTACGGCCTGGCGTGCCGGGGAAGCGGGCCAGGTCCCGATGATCGGGCAGCCGGTGTGGAATACGCGGGCGCATGTGCTAGACGACGGGCTGCGCCTGGTCCCGCCGGGGGTTGCCGGGGAGCTGCACCTGGCGGGTGCGGGGCTGGCGCGGGGGTACCTGAACCGGCCGGGGCTGACCGGGGAGC
>OCZU010001002.1_pt1 | contig 19032 bp, 12 predicted proteins | sample 1539001 | NCBI WGS metagenome assembly OCZU01 (sample SAMEA3539306, study PRJEB22396) | soil metagenome | biome: tundra; feature: field; material: soil | place: USA | collected 2010-05 | depth 0.15 m | reverse complement strand
CGCGCTGGGAAGATTGACGTCCCCTTCCTCCACCGACGACCCTGCCGGAAACCACCGTCCGGCGGCGACATACTGTCGCATCCGCGCGTAATCGGTCGGATAGTACTCCTTCATCAGACGGTACCGGTTGGCCCCGGTCCAGTTGAAGACGTAGTGCGGATACTTATCGATGTAGTCGAAGTTCACCCGCATGGTCTTTAGCAGAAACTCGCTGATGGTCTGCGGAAACTCCCACCGCCACTGTGTATCGAGATGCGCGTACGGCACTACATACAACGTAGGAGTCTGGGTTATATCCGGCGCCTTCATCGTCTGCGCTGCAACAGGTAACGAACAAGCGGCGATCGCCGCTACAAGGCTGCACAATCGAAGCAGATGGCAATGCATCGTCACCGTGGGGAGCGAGCGCGCAAATCGTGTCATTGGGTAGCATCCAGCCGCTCCGATGCCGCACGGAGGGATCAAGTTTGAGTTGATGGATATAAGAGCAAACCCCACGCGTCGGGTACTCGCGTGGGGCTTGCTCCATCTTTACCGTCCTAGAAGAATAACTTCAGTCCGGCCTGCAAGGTACGAGGGTTGCTGGTGGTTTTCGAGGTAACTTCGCCAAATGTTCCTGACGTCGGGTTCAAGCTCGGACCCGCCCAGTTGGAGTGATTGATGAAGTTATACGCGTCAACCTTGAACTCGAAGCCAGTCCCCTCGGTAATCGGAAACGACTTCTTCATGTTGAGGTTCCAGTTCTGGAATCCCGGCTGATAGATGGAGTTCCGAACGCCAGGCTGATGGACGAAGGTGTTTGCAACAGGCGCCGTAAAAATCGCGGAGCCATCGCCATTGGTTGTCGAGAACCACTTGCCCGTCTGGCCAGGGTATCCGGCAAACTGTTTCAGCAACTTAGGAGTCGCATTCATGTTGTAGAACTCTCCCTCACTGCCGCAACCAAAGCTACCGACCTCTCCCACGCCAGCAGTGTCATTGTTCGTTCCGATGCCGCATGGCACACCGGTCTGGAATTGAACGTTGCCGCTCAACTGCCAGCCGCCAAGTACCTTGCTAACAAGGTCCTTCTGATTGCTCAGGAAAGGTAGCGTGTAAAGGTAATTGATCACCAGTGAATTGCGCGTATCGTACTCCGAAGGACCCCACAGACCGCTGGTGTCGTAGGTATCGGGAACGATATCGCGATAGTTGGAGCTGTCGTCCATGCTCTTCGCAAGCGTATAAGCCAATCCAAACATCAGACCATGCGAGAATCGACGATTCCAAGCAAGCTGGAACGAGTTATACCGAGCACTTCCATTGCTCTGCTCTTGTTGAATCGCCGCGTATCCAGAATAAGGACGGAGGTAGTTGATATTCTTGCCCACATTTCTGGACTGGGCCCCAACAGTTGGCTGATTTATGTCGAAGGTCCTCCAGTTGTGAAGTCCACGACCACCAACATAGGCAACCGACACGACAGATTTCCAGAACGTCTCTTGCTGAATCGTGACATTCCAGTTCCATCTTTGCGGCGACTGCAGGTTCTGCGCCAAAGTGGTAATGGTGAGAGGAGCAGCAACGCCGGCACTCAAGCTGCTACCAGGTGTGTCGACCATGTCGTTCACGCCCGTTGCCGGATTGACTGTAACGAACGGCTGGAACGGAGAGTTTCCTCCAGGAAAGATGTTGTCCAGCAGACCCATGCGTGTGGCAAAGTTGCCAACACCCGCGCGAACCACCGTCTTTGGTGTCACTTGGTACGCGATGCCAAGACGAGGCTGAAAGTTGTGAGACGTGCTCACATACCCTTTCTTCTGGCCCGGTGCAAACAGTGCCGCACACGATGATCCGTCGCAATCCGTAGGGTTAGCCTCAGCACCGAGGACGCCGTGCTGCGTGGCCGAACTCGGGAAAGATGAATAGCCCGGAATCACTAGACCGTTATAAGGATTTCCCGTACCCAGGGTGATGTTGCCTGTGATTGGATTCACGGTTGGGGCATTAGATGGATTGTAGGATGCAGGATCAAAGTAGGCTGCGTTCCCCCATGCTGGCTTGTAAGGATCCAGGATCGAGACACGAAGACCATAATCGAGATGTAGCTTGCGATTCACCTGCCAAGAATCCTGCGCAAAAAACTCATACATCAAGCCGCGCCAATCGGTGTACGACTTCTGACCAATCTCGGTATAGCTATCAGCGATACCCATAGCCAGATTGGCCATACTGACTCCAGTCGTAGCACCCAATCCACTTCGGCTATCCGTGAACACGAATGTGCCGTTCTGATTGCTTGCCCCTCCAGGAACAGTCGCCACATTGATCTGGTCGTTGTCATCTTCACCAGAAATATTGATATAAGCACCAACCTTGGCCACGTGAGTTCCCAAGACCTTCGTCAAGCTGTCCGAAGCCGTGAAGATGGGACCACCCGAATGCGAGGGATATGGACCACCAGCCAAGCTGTAGAAACTGTCTTGGACAGAAGCTGTGGGTATCTTCCCAGGCGCCGCTTTCTGGGCCGCCGGAAAAATATATGGAAAATTGATGCCCAACGTCGACCGGTTAAAACCGGCAAGCGACAGATTCGTAGGAATGTACACGTTATCAAGGCTGAAGGTCGCACGAGCCTCGTTAATCATGGTCGGCGTAACCGTCCAGGTCCATGCCAGAACGTTGGTCTGATTCGGTCGAATAAAGTACTTACCGGTCAGGCCGGACCCCTGGTCAAATGGCTGGTACTCGTTGTAGGTCGCGTTCTGGCGTCTCAACTCCAACTTGTGATGATCGTTGATCACCCAATCCACATTGATCACGCTCTTCCGCTGATTGATCGGATGCGCGGCCTGTGAGATCCAGTTCTGAGTTCCAGACAGATACCCAGCCGTCGGCGTCGGGTACGCATTCATGATTGCCATACCATTGGCGCTCAATCGGGACATAGGAATGATGTTGCCGGCAAACGCCTGGCAGCCGACATTCCCTACAGCAGAGCAGGTCGCAGGATCGTAAATCTGATGCACCCCGGACAACCACGGATTCGGGCTCAACAACTCACTGAAGTCACCAGTACGCATCCGCAGAGTAGGAACAGCTTGAGTCTGAGTATCCGTGTAGCGATACCGAATCCAGTCTTCGTTCACGAAGAAGAAGAGTTTGTTTCTAAACCGGTCCAGCCCCATCTTTGGGATCCAGACGGGGCCGCCAACCGTAAAGCCAAAGTTGTTGTAGCGGAAGGGCGATGCAAACCGCGTCGAAGCAGCCTGATTGCGAGCCCAGGTATTCGCATTCAAAGCCGAGTTGCGCAGATATTCGTAAGCGGCACCATGAAAGTCCTTGGTTCCACTCTTCGTCACAACGCGCAACTGACCGCCGGCCGCGCCACCATACTCCGCCTGATAGTCGGTATTGATTACCTGCATCTCCTCCGTAGCATCAACACTGGCAACACCAATAATGGCACCGCTGCCACGGGTACGGACCGCGGGAGCACCGTCAAAAGTGACCAACGTATCCTGCACGCGAGAGCCGTTGATCTGGAAGGGCACACCACCACCGATTGCGAAGTTGAAGTCACCCAGCGTCGAGCCACTGCGCAACCCCGGAACCAGAGATCCCATATACAGCGGATTGCGTCCGTTGAGTTCCTGATCGCTGATCTGCTTGCCCGTAATCTCAGCCTGCACCGCGCCTGACTCCGTCTGCAATACCTCGGCGGTCGCCGATACATTCACCTCTTGCGTCAATTCGCCGATGGACAGGGGTGCGTCCAAGGCCAGCGTAGTGTTCGCACCCAGCGTGTTATGACTGCTGACATACTTCTTGAAGCCTTTTGCTTCCGCCGTCAGGCTATAGTCGCCCGCAGTCAAATTTGTAATGGTGTAATGCCCCTGCGAATCTGTAGTCGACGGATGTGCCTCACCCGTGGCCTCGTTGAGCAGAATAACCTTCGCACCGGTAACCGCAGCTCCCGAAGCGTCTTTGATAAACCCGCCAATCGTACCCGTATCGGACTGAGCAAACGCTCCTGCCGAGAACAAGACGGTAATCCATGCTGCACATAAAAGACTAGACACTAGCCTTCGCATCCGCTGACCTTTCAACATTTGGGACTCCTCTTTTGACAGTCTTTTTCAATTAGCCGTCCCGTTTCAGACAACACTGGCCCCGGAAATTCAACCTTGGTGAACCATGATTGCGCTATCATTCTGGTAGCGCAATCACACGCGTGGATGATATTCACGTTAGCGCTTACTCGTCAAGAAATATTCGTAAAGTTTTGCGGTAGGATGAATTAGACATTCACCAGGGATGAAATTTGGACTCCGATACCAGCAAGAATCGGCGCACCAAGATGCGCAAATCAACACACCCAAAACGGGCGACTCTCGCGGATGTGGCGCGACTATCCGGCGTAGGAGCCATGACGGTCTCACGCACCATCAATGACCATCCTTACGTATCGGAAGAGACCGCAAAAAAGGTGCGCGCAGCCGTTCGCGAACTGAACTATCGGCCGAATCACGCCGCGCGCGTTCTCACCGGCCAAATCTCCCGTTCCATCGGTCTCATCGTTCCTGACATCTCGGACAGCTTCTTTTCCATCATCAGCCAGGCAGTCCAGGAGACCGCACGCGCAAACGGCTACCTCCTCTGGCTGGCCGCTTCAGGCGAAAATCCTGCCATCGAAGCCTCCCATGTCGAGATGATGACGACCTTCGGAGCAGATGGCATTCTGCTCGTCCCGTCGGATAGCCGGAAGACCTATCTCAAAACCCTGGTCGCCGGAGCTACGCCTGTAATCACCATTGACCGGCCGATCGAGATAGCAAGAACAGACTCCGTTGAAGTTGAAAACAGAGCAGGGGCTCGCCTCGCCGTAGATCACCTCATACAACACGGCTACAAGCGAATTGCCTGCATCGCAATCAACCCCCACTTGCTGACCATCAAACAACGCATCGCCGGCTACCGGGATTCGCTGAGGCACGCTAAACTCCCAGCGATGAAGGAGTTGCACCTCCCCAAACAGGCATCCACAAAACCAGCGCTGTCAAAACTATTCGCCTCCCGCAACCCTCCCGATGCGTTGTTCACCGCCAATAACATCACTACGATTTGGGTCATCGAAGCACTCAAGGAACTGAAGATCAAACTCGGTAAGGATTTAGCGCTCGTCGGCTTTGACGACATCGACTTCTTCGCGCAACTCACGCCAGCCGTAACCGCTGTCCGCCAGCCCGTCAGCGAAATGGGCAAGCTGGCAGCTCAAATCCTCCTCAAGAACATCCAGGGCGAACGAACTCCCGCCATCGTAAGGAACGTTCTCCCAGTAACGCTGGTCATCCGCGAATCCTGCGGCTGCAAAGCAACAGATTCTCGTCAGTGATTTCTCGCGAAAGACACCGAAAAGACGTAGCGATTCTCCCCAATCCCATTCGGAGACTGCTCAAGTTGTGGGTTTTCTCAAGTCAAAACCATTGAAATTGTCTTGACGAATAATTACTAGCGTCACTATCATCCTCTCGACTTGATTGCGCAATCATATGGGAGCGCAATCATAGTGGACCCCTCCGTTTGTTCTGAAGTTCGCCGAACCGCACCAAACTGTGCGTATAACGCTTCAACGTCTGCTTCAATAACGGCATCACTCCATGAAAATGCAACTTCACCTAGGGCTCCATCGTTCAGGCGTCGCCATTCTGAGCGCGCTCCTGTTTGCAGCCCCCGTCTTGGCGCAAGGCAAACCGGCATCACACCCGCAAGACCTCACGCGCAGCGTCGATCCCTTCATCGGAGTCGACTGGGGTGGCAACACCTTCGTTGGCGCAGCAGTTCCATTCGGCACGGTGAAGCTCGGTCCAGACATGGAAAACTTCGACGGCAAGCCCTCAAGCTTCGGATACGTCAGTGGCGGCCGTATCCTCGGCTTCAGCCAACTGCACCTCAGCGGAGCCGCCGGGAAATACGGCAACATCCTCGTCACGCCCGTCACCGGCGCACTCGACCTCGACGACATCAAATCCCCTCGCACCGACGAGGTCAATCATCCTGGCTACTACGCAGCGAAGCTAACACGCTATAACGTAAAGGCGAAGCTGACCTCCACCCGTCGTGTCGGCTTCCACCGCTACACCTTTCCCGCCTCAACAGACTCGCATTTCACCTTCAACATCGCGCACTGCCTCAACAAAGGCCCCGGCTACGAAACACAGCGCTTTCTCGGCGGCAAGGTTCTTCGAATCTCAGATCACAAAGTAGAAGGCATGGGCCGATACGAAGGCGGATGGAATAACGGCGGAGAATACGATGTCTACTTCTACATCGTGCTCGATACGCCCGCCGTCACAGTCCGCACCTGGACAGGCAATAACCTTAGCTCAGCAGCCGAGGCTGCAGTCGGCAAGAATCAACCCTTCGGAGTCACCTTCGACTACCGCACCCACGCCAACCAAGTGATCCAGGCCAAGGTAGGTATCTCTTTCATCAGCACCGAGCAAGCTCGCCGCAACGTCGATCAGGAAGCTCCCACCTGGAGCTTCGACACAATTCGCAGCGGTTCTGTAAGCGCCTGGAATCGCGAGCTCGCCAAGATTCAACTTCACGGCGAGACTGATTCGAAGAGAGTGCAGTTCTACACGGCGATGTATCACACCATGTTGATGCCCTCCGATCGCACAGGCGAGAATCCAGGCTGGCAATCGAATGAGCCCTACTACGACGACTACTACGCCATCTGGGACACTTATCGCAGCTCCGGGCCTCTGCTCACGCTGATCGCCGCCGATCGGCAGCGCGATCTCATCCGCTCCCTCATTGATATCTATCGCCACACCGGTTACATGCCTGACGCTCGCAGCGGCAACGCCAACGGCCGGACCCAGGGCGGGAGCAACGCAAACGTAGTCATCGCGGATGCCTATGTCAAAGGCCTCACCGGCATCGACTACGCCACCGCCTTCGAAGCCATGCTGAAGGACACCTCGGTTCCTCCGGCCGACCCACAAAAAGAGGGTCGCGGCGGTATCCTCGACTACAACGACAAAGGCTACGTCACGCTGGCGGATGAGCGGTCAGGCTCGCGAACCGTCGAGTACGCCTACGACGACTTTGCCATTGCCGAAGTAGCCTTCGGCCTCAACCATCCCGATCAAGCCAAACTCTTCGCAGCAAGATCACACAACTGGCAGAACCTATGGGACAAAGACCTGACCGCCGAAGGATTCAAAGGCTTCCTCAGACCCCGAAACCACGACGGCACATGGGCCGAGCCCAACCTACTCGTTCGCGGCACCTGGCCTGACTTCTTCTACGAAGGTGATCTCTGGACCTACTCCTTGTACGCCCCGCACGATGTGCGCAAACTCATCGCGCTGGCCGGGGGCAACGAAACCTTCGTACGCCGCCTGGACAACATCTTTTACCGCCAGCACTTCGACGTCACCAACGAACCCGGCTTCCTTATCCCCGTTCTCTATAACTGGGCCGGGCGTCCAGACAAGACCGCCGATATCGTGAATGCCCTTCTAGAAAAAGCATTCACCGATCAACGCAGTGGCATCCCCGGCAACGACGATTCCGGCGCCATGTCGAGCTGGTTCATCTTCCACTCGCTGGGCTTCTATCCCAACGCCGGACAGGACATCTATCTCATCGGAACGCCCAGCTTCCCCGACGTCGAGATCAAACTCTCTTCCGGTAAAACCCTCCGTATCGAAGCACGCAACCTCGATAGCGGGCACATCAACCATTACATCCAATCAGCCACTCTCAACGGAGCTCCTCTCAACACTGCATGGTTCCGTCACAAACAGATCGCCAACGGTGGCACCCTCGTTTTCATGATGGGATCAGCTCCAACCAAGTGGGGAACCACCAACCCACCGCCGTCGATATCGGATAGTGTTTCGCCGCTCTGCACGGCAGCGAAACCCTAGCCAAGTAGCAAAGAGCGGCCGTCACGGCGCTCCAAGGAGAAACTCTCATGTTCGATCCAAAGCATTTCGATCGCAGAAAATTCGCCACCCTGGGAGCAGCCTTACTCGCCAGCCTTATGCCAGCCAACAGAGTGACCATCAAAAAACTTCAAAAAGGTAACGAAAACGTCAAATTCTATCAGCAAGTCGATTTTGCATCATCGGTCTCTACGCAATGCGAATCTCAGCCACCTCGCAAGCCTGCATCGATTAACTGTGGATCGCAAATCCCATCCCTGCCAGAACGCCCCGCATGTAGGCCAAGCTGCCGATGACTCCAGGCATGGGATCGTCGGCATGGACCTCGTATTCCAGATCGACGAACCCTGCATACTTGATCGCAATAAGTGATTCAAAGATTCCTCGCACCGGCATCAGACCTTCGCCCACGGCGACCTGGCTCTCCTTGCTTCGGAAGTCTGTCAGGTCCTTCATGTGAACGTTGTACAGCCGTGGCCCAACCTCGCGAACGGCTTTAACTACGTCTGTACCGGCTCTGACTGTATGCCCGACGTCAATGCAGCAGCCAACGCGAGGATCGGTGCCCTTGAGCGATCTCAGCACATCTAGGGGCGAGGGCCACAGTTTATCCTCCGGGCCATGGTTGTGAATGGCGATCCGAATGTCGTACTCCTTTACAAGCTTCTCGATGCGCGGCAGAGTCTCTGGCGTCGGATCGCCTGCGACAATCACCGAGATTCCCGCTCGTTTGCAGTATTCGAATTTGTCGCGGATTTCGGCCTCTTCGTCCTTTGCGAAATAGATAGCGCCGGCAGCATGGAGCCTGATGCCGGCGGCGGTATAGTCCTCCAACGCTTTGGCCTCTTCGGCCGGATCCGCAGGAAGGTGATCTTTGACGTTCTTAACATTCAGCTCGGTCACTTGAATCTGCTTCAAGTACTCGATCATTTGTGCACGGTTGAAATTGCGAAAGGTATAGCTGGCCACTCCAAGCTGAATAGGCGATCGCTCGGCTTCGGAGGACGAAGTCTGCGCGACTGAGTGCCATGCGCCCGATGTTGCAGATGCTGCTGCAATGATGGTTCCGGAACGGATAAAGTTACGACGAGACAATGGTTGTTTCATGATGAATGAAGCTCGGTTACTACGAGTTCGGCAGTCGCCCGCATCTTTCAAATGCTCTAGAGACGCGGCTCCCAGCCCTTTTCATATTCGCGTCCCCACATTTTCATAGCTGCTGAATCGTTCTGGATTTGTCCATTGCGTGCGTCGAGCTGCAGCTCACGATTGACTCCCCACGCGATGTTGGAGATTTGCAGCATCGTGACCGTAACATTGCCAACGGAGATGGGAGCGTTCAGCTTCTCGCCCTTGCGGACCGCGGCTATAAAGTTGGCAAAGTGCGCGTCGGTCATTGAGTCGCGGCCAGTGAGATCACCGGAAGACGTTGCCCCGCCTGTCTTAAACTCGCTTGTCTTGTTTCCCTTCAGATCGAAGATCTCATAGCCGTCGCGGTCGACGAGCACCGAGCCGGTGGTTCCCATGATCACCGACCCGCGATCGCGGCCATAAAACTTCATCCCTTGGCAGCATTTGCATTCCCACGAGATCATCTTGTCAGCGTAGTTGAAATTGGTCACGAGCGTGTCATAAAACTGCCAATCATCTTTGAAGTGGTATCTTCCGCCCAACGACGAAATGCGGTTTGGGAAGTCGACGTCAATGGCCCAACGGCAGACATCGACCTCATGCGTCCCGTTGTTCAACGTTTCGCCAGTGCCCCATATGCGGAACCAGTGCCAGTTATATGGCTGCACATTGTCCCTATAAGGTGTCCGCGGTGCCGGCCCTTGCCAGAGATCCCAATCCAGTTGTGGCGGAACAGGCGCTTCCTTGCCGACCCCGATCGATTTTCTTGTATTGCTATACCAGGCTTTGGCGTAATAGGCGCGGCCGATCAGGCCATTGTGAATCTTATCGACAATCTCGATGGTGTGAGCAGATGAGCGTTGCTGCGTGCCCATCTGCACAAGCTTGCCGTACTTTTGTTGAGCTTGCACGAGCAAGGCGCCCTCAGCTGGATTGTGGCTGCACGGCTTTTCCAGATACACATGCTTGCCCGCCTGCAGGGCGAGAATAGCCATAGGAGCATGCCAGTGGTCCGGAGTTGCGATCGTGATGGCATCGACTTCTCTTTTCTGAAGGATGCGGCGAAAGTCCTGGTCGACGGTTGGAGCATCGCCCAACTCGCGCTGCGTATCGTCAGCGAATTTCTTCATGGTATTGCTGTCCACATCACACAGGTACGCGATGCGGGCCGCATCCTTGTTTGCTTTTAGCGCGGAAAGATGGGCATAGGCTCGTGAATGAAGACCGATGACCGCAAAATTCAGCCGATCGTTGGATCCCAGGATCTGGCTGTAGCTCTTGGCGGTTGAGCTGATCGCCATCCCCGCCGCTCCCACGGCAAGTGTGTCAAGAAATTCCCGTCGAGTTACCATCTTCTCCTCCTCTCTCTAGAGGACCAATTGCTGTTGATCCGGCCGCGCTGAATATTGATGGGCACTGTCTTAGATCCCTACGGAGCACCGGCGTCTTCCAGGGCATGCTTCATGCCTGCCCAACTGATGCGCGTTGATGCCTCCGGTGTTGCGGCCGCGTGCCAATGCGTTTCGAGACTGACCGCATCGTGATAGCCAGCCTGCTTGAGCGCGCGAAACTGTGCAGTCCAGTCTATGAAACCCTTGTCAACCGGCGCCCACTCAATCTTTCCCTGCGCGCCCTTGATTGCATTCTTGCAATGACAGTGGTGGATACGATCCTTAGGCAGAGCCTCCCAGGCTACGGGGAACGCGTCGAGTTCGCCGCGCATGACTGCGTTCCCAGGATCCCAGTTCAACGCCAGATGCGGCGTTTGGATTGCTTTTATGGTGCGCGCCGCCTCGCGACCAGTCGCTGTGTTGCAGGCAAACTCATTCTCGAGAACCAGCAGAATGCCGTGCTGGCCACATTTCTCCGCGGCGGAACGCAGCTTCTCGTCGATCGCTTTGCGGTAAGGAGCGACGTCTTCGAGTCGCCAGAAATCAAAGCAGCGAACCTTAGCGGTCTTGAATTCTTTGGCTAGAGCGATCGAGCGTTCCAGGATTTCATCCTGCTCGTTGAATGTGACCTCGGGGGCGCCATGAAGATCGTCCTTGGAACCGTACGGGGATCTGGGCGCGCCCGGCCAGTCAGTCTTAAAGAGCGGGCTGGCGATATCGGTCACCTGCAATTTATATTTGTCGAGGATTTTATGCGCTTCCCCGATCTGCGCTGCCGTGAGGTGAAGGACATTCGTGTCCCACATGGAACGGAGTTCGATCCATCTCATCTCAAAATCATGTGAGGCGACGTAGCTGGAATGGTCGAAGTCTTGCGATATTTCATCGTTAATGACAGAAATCTTGAATGGCGACTGCTGCGTCATGGTGCTGCTGAACAGCGAACGCGCTGCAGTGACCGCGCCCGCTGCCGCGGCCGACGCAACAAACTTCCGTCTTGAACAACCTCTCATGTCACTCCTACTATTGTGGGGCGAGCTAGGTTCGATCGGAGTTGCTTCTTCCGTTTCAGGGCCGGCCACCGCGAAAAGCGGTGACCGGCAAGTTGGATCGCCCTGAATATGTCAGTCGCTAAAATATGATCCTTAGCGATCCCTGAAGCGAGCGCCCGCCTCCGATACCGTTTACGCTACCCTGGCCGCTGCCGAGGGTGCTAGTGACTTGACCGAAGTTTGAGGCCGTAATGCTACTAACGTTAGGGTTGTTAAACTGCGGCGTGTTGCTCAACTGGAAAGCGTCGACGCGAGCCTCCAGCGCCGTCTCACGGTAGAGACGGAAGCTCTTGGCAAGGGAGATGTTGTCCTGGATGTAGCCGGGACCGCGGAATTGGTTTCTGCCGGTATTACCCAGGCCGGGGTTCGTGCAAGGATTCGTCGTGCAGCCCGTGGGCTGGGAAAACACAGTTGGGTCAAACCATTGCACTCCGGGCCCGATGCCGTGAAGAACGCGAAACTTTCCGGTTAGTGTTGCAGTTTGCGTAGTTCCAGGGGTATTCAGAGTGCCGCCATTCGCAATAACGGTGAAGGGTAACCCGGAGACGACCGAAATGATTCCGGAGATCCTCCATCCCCCAAGAACAGCGTCCGCAAATCGATTCGAATTGAGAAAAGCACGACCGCGCCCAAAGGGCAAATCGTAGGTGAAGGTCTCTTCAAAGTTCAACTTACGATCGAAATCCATCGGCCCATAGTTTCTGCGCCAGTTAATGAAAAACTGGAGGCCCCCATCATCGTCGTTGATGTAACCCAGGCCCTTGCCCCAGGTGAATGCCGAAGTGAACCATAGTCCATTTGAGTAGCGCTTTGTGAGCTGGACCTGAAGCGACTGATAGTTGGAAGAGAAACCAAGGAAGTACTGGTTGGTCGCCGCGGTGCGGCCGAAGGCAATATTCTCCGGATCCGAGGCCGCACCTCCGCCGTAGGTGCTGGGCAGATTGATGTTCTGACTGCCCGAGATATCAACACCATGGCTAGCCACGTAGGCGACTTGCAGCGAGAGATTGCCGCGGAAGGCCTGCTGCACCGCCACATTCCAGGACTCGACGTAGGGGTTCTTAAAGGTTTTGGGAATGTAGGTGTATACCTGGCTCGTGAGCTGGGCGGTATTGGCTGGAATGATTCCATTGGAAGGAATCGCAACAGCAACGGGTGCCGGGAACCCTGCCTGGAACGTCGCCACGGTCACACCGTCAGCAAGAACGGCAGGCGTGAAAGCGGAGCTACCTGCGGGCTGATAGCTGTTGTTCGCGCGAATCGGATAGTTATACGCATACGTGTTATCCGGGAATGGTGCGTAGCTGATGCCGAACCCGGCGCGAACGACTGTATCCTTCTTCAGGCGGTACGAGACTCCCGTGCGCGGCGCAAAATAGGTGTAGTGGGTCTTCATGCCGAGGTTCAAAGGGTTCCCGCCCAGGCCCGCCAGAACAAGGTTGTTATTGACCGGGTCGTAATTTGAGAATCCGCCAGAGTGCGCGGGCGTGGCCGGTGGATAGAACTCCCAACGAAGCCCAAGATCGACGGTCATCTTGGGCGAAGCCTGCCATTTATCGCCCGCGAAGGCGAAGAACCACCACTGGCGATAGGCCGGGAAGAAAGTATTGAGGTCGCGACCGACCTGGCTTGGCTGATCGAGAAGGAAGCTGGCAATGTCGTTGGCAATATTCGTCTTGGCGCCCGCTTCTGACGTCTGAACGTCTGAGAAAGTGAATGCACCGCGTGGGCTGAAAGTCTGATCCTGAAGCAGGTCGTCGCGCACACGGCGAAGATCGGCGCCAAATTTAAAGGTGTGATTGCGGACGATCTTGGTCCAATTGTTGACGAAGTCAATGTTGGCCTCAGCCCTGATCCACGGCTCGGATGCGGAATAGCCCATTAGGGGATTAGAGAAACCACCGTTAATGGTTACCGCAGCTTGTCCGGTCGTGAAGGGCTGTCCTGCAATGTTCACGCCGGGAATACCGATGGTGGTCGCGTCGGTCGTGCCATAGTCGTTGGGTTGCGCCTGATTCCGCAAATGGGCGACACCTAGGCGCGCCTCGGTCAAGAAGGTCGCCGAGAAGACATGATCGTAGTTCACGCCGGTACTGTAGGACTTCTGATTCCCGGTACCTTCAAAACCTCCTCCCTGAGGGCCACCGAGAAATGATCCAAAGGCGGCCTGCTGAAAGGTGACAACACGCTGAAAGCTATAGCGCCCGCTCAGATGATCCTTCGAAGTGGGCGCGAAATCCATCTTCGTGTCGAAGTTGTCTGTTGTCTTGGTGAATGGAAGGTTCGTGGTGTAGTTGTTTGCGGGGTTCGACAAAGGCTTGGTGTTCAGGGTTCCGTACTTCGCGGCTGCAGCGTTGATGCCCTGCAGGATTGTCAGCGATACGGGGTTGACCCTGGAGAACGGAATCTGATTGTTTGCGAATGGCGTGCGCGGGTGCGCGGCAGTTCCGTCGCCGGTGGATGGATCGTAGATCTGGCCAGTTGTGCCAACCAGCGCGCCACTCAAGTCGATGTTTCCGCTGCTGTTGGCTGTGTAGTATCGCGCGTCCGGTATTGTGAAGGTGCTTGAAACAGCCTCGTGATCGACAGACCGAAGATAGTCTCCGAAAAAAAACAGCTTGTCTTTCAGAATCGGGCCACCGATGGTGCCGCCAAAATAGTTGTACGAGAGATGGCCAAGCGGGCCTCCGAAGTAGGAACGGGCGTTGACGGCATTATTCTGGATGAACTCAAACGCGGAACCATGCAATGCGTTCGAGCCAGACTTGAGAGTCACGTTGGTCACAGCTCCGGTTGCGCGTCCCAACTCTGCTTCGAAATTGTTCGTCGAAATGTCAACAGACTGGATCGACTCCGCTGGCGGTATCAGTATCTGCAAGAGGCCCGTCCGCTCGTCGTCGTCGATGCCCTCGAGCTGATAGAGGTTCCCTTCCCGAGGCAAACCATTGACTTCTGTTTGCAGGGAATTCTGTGCGTTGAAGAACTGGGAGTGCTGAAAAACCGCGGGCGCGGTACCTGGAACCACGTTGAGTAGCGATTGGAAGTTGCGATTGCTGCTCAGTGGCATTTCGACGACATCCACTCCTTCGATTTTGGTGCTGATGTCGGCACGATCGGTCTGCAGCAATGGAGGCGCTGCGGTCACAATAACCGTTTCCATCACATCGCCGGTCTGAAGCAAAAGGTCAACGCGGATGGACGTGTTGCTGAGAAGCTCGATATTCTCGTGCGCTGACTTCTTGAACCCCCTTGCTTCTGCCTCCACCGTGTAAATGCCGGGTTGAAGATCGGGGAAGGTGTAGTTGCCGCTATCATTCGTTGCCGACACGTGAATTGCACCGGTTGTTGTTTCCGTGGCCGTGATCTTGGCATTGGCAACGGTCGCGCCGCTTGCGTCAGTCACCGTTCCAAGTAGCGTCCCGTTGACCGCCTGCCCAAAAAGGGGAGGGGAGAAGGTGAGCACGGAAAGGGCGAGCACAAACTTAGAGAGGGGTCTGATGACTCGTCGTGGAATCATTTGAAGTCTCCGAATTCGAATCGAATTTTAGGCCGCGAAGACTATATTGTTCAAAGTGCGAACCAAAACTATATTTGGCAATTTGAGATTGTCAAGCAGATTCCTCAAGTCCAAGGGCCTCGTTCACGTCAGTTGTGAAAGCCCCTTCAGTAATTTCTGCGGGAGTCGTCGGCAAACAGGAAGTTATGTCAGCATCTTTTGGCTCCTCCTGCGACGTCGGTGGTCACTTTGCTGATTAGGCGCTTACGGAAAACGTCCATAGGTGATCTCTGTGGTGTAACGTCGTGGCTTTGGTTCAAAACCCAATGTCCTCCCCGGCGCACGCAGCGCGACTACAATGACAAAGGCTGAAAGCGGAACACCGACGGCTGACGAGGAGTTCTCAGGAAATGCCTTCGGGCTACGCACAGAGAACCTGGTTTCCGGAAATGATCGTGCGGATGCCACCAAGGCGAAAATACGTAATCTCATGAGCGTTTTGTTCAACCATGCCATTCGTTATGAATGGCTCGAACAGGGCAGAAATCCGATAACTCTTGTCCGTCAAAGCGCCCAACGCAGACGGACGCCGGAGATTCTGGAACCTCATGAGATCCAAAACTTGCTGAAGCAACTGACCTCGTGTTTCCGCCTCATGGTGCTTCTGGACGTGACTACGGGGTTGCGCCGCAGCGAACTGCTCGCACTGAAGTGGAGCGACGTTGATTTCTCAAGTCTGGAGTTGAAGGTGGTTCGTTCCATCTATCTCCGAATGATCGGAAGCTGCAAAACAGAAGCCTCGCGAAAGCCCGTGCCCCTCGACGCTCATGTGGCGGCGGATCTCTGGCTGTGGAAGGAAGCGAGCAAGTATTCGAAATCCGAGGATTGGATATTTGCCAGCCCGCATACGAAGGGCAAGTATCCGTTTTGGCCGGATGTCTTATTGCTGAAAATTATTCAACCGCGGCGCGGCGAGCTGGAATCACGAAGAGAATAGGCTGGCATACGTTTCGACATTCGTATTCCTCGCTCTTGGTCGCGAATGGCGAGAATGTGAAGGTGGTGCAGGAGCTCATGCGGCATGCCAGCAGTCGGTTTACGCTCGATGTTTATTCGCAGGCACGGAAGGCGGCGAAGAGACAAGCGCAAGAACGGGTAGTCCAAATGATTCTTCACGAGACGTTCGACGATGCGGTGCCAGCGATTTCTCTGGGAGGTGCCCGACCCGAGGCCAAGTAGTCCGCATCCTTATCCGTGAATTAGGGGTCGACTCCATGCATGTCCTAATCGCGAAGAAGAATCTGCTGTGAGTACTTCAGTTTTCTTGTGAAATAAATTCGTTCCGAACCGATGGTGGGGCGAGCCTATTCGAATATCTAGGCGGCAAAGGCGGAAGCTCTTTTTGCCAGAATGTGTCCTCTGCATCTGAGTAGTCGTAGGTCCTGCCACAAGTGGGGCAGTCAACCATGAAGTAGACAAGGGGGCGATTCCGGGAGTACGACGAACTCTACCCATTGTTTCGACGGATATATTTTGACTTCGGCACGCCATTGCCAGAGAGCCGCTTCGGTGATGTGTTGCCCGAGTTGATTCAGACCGCGCGCATTGGCAGGGCGCGGAAATAGTTGTTGGGTAGGAATGATGTTAGGAGCATGAAACGACTTACTTGCCTGTTTCGGGATCGAAAATGAAAAAGAGATTAGTCCTTCATGGTGTCGTTCCACCGATTGCCACCCCCTTGACCGACGGAGACCGAGTCGATGAGCCAGGGTTGCGCCGATTGGCCCGCTTCCTGTTGGACGCCGGCATACACGGCATGCTGGCTAACGGCACAATGGGCGGCTTCGCTTTCCTCACTGACGACGAACAAATTCGTGCGATTTCCATAGTGGTGGATGAAGTCAACGGTGGCGTTCCGGTAGTCGGATGCGTCGCCGAGACTAGTACCAGCCGCGCCATCCGTAAAGCACTACAGATCGAACGCTGTGGCGTGACCTGTCTCGCCGTGTTGCTGCCTTTTTATTACTTCGCGGTTCAGGAGCATCTTATCGCGTACTTCTCGGACATAGCCGCTGCCGTTGATCTACCTATCCTTGTCTACGACAATCCAGCGATGACCAAGAATCGAATTCTTCCTGAGAGCGTCGCAACACTCCGTCGACATATCCCTCAAATCGTCGGCATCAAGGAGAGCGATCACGATTGTGTAAACCTGCAGAGCCTCCTCGAAGAGACGCGCGATGGCGAGGGGTTCTCGGTCTTTACTGGCAATGAACACCTCGCCCTTGTCGGACTGCAGATGGGCTGCTCCGGATTCATTGGTGGGCTCCACAACATATGCCCTCATTTAGCAGTCGCACTGTATGACGCCTTCCGTTCGGGAAGTCTGGATATCGCTCGAAATCTACAGAGGGACATGAATCAAGCTTGGGGGGTGTTCCGGTATGGCAATGTATGGGGTGGATTCGACGAGGCATTGCGTTATCTCGAGATAGCAGAACGTGTGACGGGAGCGCCGTACCTATCTAAGTTGAGTCCTCGGGAAACCAGCGAGGTTCACGCAATCATTGAGCGCTTCGTTAGACCACATCAGCATCGTTAGAGCGAGAGACGAGATGCCACGAATTGCATCGGTCCAGCGCTGCATACCAGACCGTACGGTGCGTTCCAGCAAGCCTGCTGGTTGAGGGGGACGCTGTTCGCGGGGCGAAGGGAACGAATTGTCCAACTGACTTAATCAGGCGATTACACGGCGCAGTCCTCAGCGCTGACTACGTTGGAGTGGTGACGCCGTGAACTATTGGGCATCCGCCCCCGGTCCCACAGCCACGACAAAATAAGTGGCCGGCGTCGTGCCGACATTCTTAATGCCGTGCTCGTCGTTGGAATGAACAAATCCTACCGAGCCCGGCCCCATAACATGACTTGTGCCATTGATCGTGAGCTGTACCGTACCTTCCCGAATGAGCCACATTTCGCTGTGCACGTGGTGATGTGCGGGATACGGCATCATGTGCTTTCGTGCACTTCCAATGACTCGGGCCGTGGCCGCCTTTCAGAACCGGGCGGCTCGCCGCGCCGTTCACAATTCTCATTGGCAGTTCGCTGAACGGGTACGTAGTGGAGGGAAGGGAATTGTCCTGATTCGGCAAGCCTTCTAATTCAAGCGCGCTCGAAACAAATCCCGAGAGCAGAAAAAGCACTTCTCGTCGAGTGACCGACATCCGGGTCCTCCTGAGAAACAAGTTCATAGTTGGGGCCGGCATGATAGCAGAGGATTCGTCGCCGCAAAACCCCTCCTGCGGGGTCATGTCGTTAGCACATGATATGTCCGGTTGAGATAGCACGTGAGATGTCCGCTTTTCGAGCGGTGAAGGTGGGAGAACATGCGGAGCATGTTCTCTTACACGAAGGCCGCGATGGAGCGGGCGATGAAGGTACAGGAAGTGATTCTGCGAGCGATGGCGAGGAAGATCACGTGGTATCAGGCAGCCGAGATCATCGGCATCAGCGACCGGCATATGCGGCGCTGGCGCGAGCGTTACGAGGAGTTCGGCTATGACGGGTTGTTCGATCGGCGACGGGGACAGCCTTCGCCCAAGCGGGTTCCGCTGGGGCTGGTGGAGCAGGTGTTGGGGCTGTATCGCGACCGCTATCACGATCTGAACGTGCGGCATTTTCACGAGAAGCTGGGCGAGCAGCACCAGATCGAACTCAGCTACAGCTGGGTGAAGCAGGCCTTGCAGGGCGCGGGGTTGGTGGCGCGGGGGCGGAAGCGCGGAGTGCATCGCAAGCGGCGGGCGCGGCGGCCCTTGCCGGGGATGCTGTTGCACATCGACGGCAGCCGTCATCGCTGGTTTCAGGACGAGCGCTGGTATGACCTGATTGTGATTCTGGACGACGCCAGCAGCGAGATTTATTACGCGCAACTGGTGGAAGAAGAATCGACGGTGACGGTGCTGGCGGGGCTGAAAGAGATCGGAAGAGCGTCGTGTAGGGAAAGAGTGTAGATCTCGGTGGTC